>Ga0070741_10016490_pt1 | contig 12305 bp, 9 predicted proteins | sample Coa_R1_4_FD_66440 | JGI IMG/M metagenome (GOLD analysis project Ga0070741, IMG submission 66440) | Surface soil microbial communities from Centralia Pennsylvania, which are recovering from an underground coalmine fire - Coalmine... | ecosystem: Environmental > Terrestrial > Soil > Unclassified ...
CGACCTCGTCGCCGGCCTGCCAGACGTTGCGCTCGGTGATCACGCCGGGGCCGGCCGGGCGCGTGTGTCCCCCGGCCGTGATGGATGCTCCCTGCGTGGCCCAGCCGGGCACGCGCAGCGACAGGGACCACGGGCGATCCGCGCTGTTGTCGATGCGGACCCTGATTCGCCCGTCGTAGGGATAGTCGGTGGTGACGGTGACGCGTAGTTCCTGGCCGTCCACCTGATGGTGGCTGACCGTGCCGGACACGTATTGGTGCAGCTGAAGACCCTCGTCGTCCGCGGTGGCGAGGTAGGCCGTCAGGCTGGCCAGGGTTCGGGCGACGTTGGTCGGACAGCACGACACCTCGAACCACGGCGCGCGCAGTGACGCCGCCGCGCGCACGCTGGGCCGGTCGGGTTCGGGCGGGCTGCCGAGCTCTCGGCGGTGCAGCGTGTTGGTGTAGAAGAACGCTCGTCCGTCCCCGGAAGGCGAGGTCGACACCACGTTGAACAGGGTGCGCTCGATCAGGTCGGCGTATACCGGATCGCCCTCGGCCAGCAGCAGCCGCCAGGCGAGCATCACCGAAGCGACGCCGGCGCAGGTCTCCGAGTAGGCGCGGTCGGCGGGAAGGACGAAGTCCTCTGCGAACGCCTCGTCCTGATGGCGTGAGCCCATGCCGCCGGTGATGTACGTACGCCGGGCGACGGTGCGCCGCCACTGCCGGGCGACGGCGCGATGCAGGGCGTCGTCGTCGGTCTCGTCCGCGAGATCCACCGCGCCGGCCGCGAAATAGAGCGCGCGGACCGCGTGGCCGCGGAAGACCTCCGCCTCGCGCACGGGCAGGTCGTCCTGGAAGTACTCGCGGCCGAACTCGACCTCCTTGAGCACCTGGTGGCCGCGGCGTTCGACGAAGAGCCTGGCCTGTTCGAGGTACCGCGGCTCGCCGGTCACCCGGTAGAACTCGACGAGCGCCGATTCGATCTCGGCATGGCCGTCGACGGAGGCGATCCCGCGCTCGCCGAACACCGCGCAGACCAGGTCGGCGGCGCGCCGGGCGACCTCGAACAGCCGGTCTTCGGGGTGCCCGGTGCGGGCGCGGGCGACGGCCGCCTGGATGAGGAACCCGATGCAGTACAGCTCGTGGCCCCACTCCAGGTCCGACCAGCGCGGGCCCTGGCCCGGCCGGCCGAACTCGGTGTTGAGGTAGCCGTCGGGCTCCTGCGCGGCGGCGATCCGCGCGACGATCGCGTCGAACCGCTCCTGCAGCGCCGGATCCGGCCGCCGGCCCAGCTCCCAGGCCATCGCCTCGAGCGCCTTGTAGACCTCGCTGTCGGAGAACTCCCGGCCGCGCCGGTCGGCCGGCAGCCGGCGCTCGCGGGCGGCGTCGAAGTTGCCGAGCCAGCCGGCCCGTTCGAGCCAGTGCTCGACGTGCGGCAGGATCGCGCTCTGGTTGCGGCGCTGCAGCTCGGCCCAGTAGCCGCCGGTGATGTGGACGTCGGTGAGGGGAAGGGGGCGCAGCCGTGCCCGCCGCGGGGCGACCGGGCGGCCGGTGTTCGGCGCCTGCCCGGCGTGGGGCACCGGCAAGCGCACGGTGTCGGTTGTCATTGATCAGCCCTTGAGCGCGCCGGACATGAACCCACGGACGTACTGCCGCTGGAGCAGGATGAACAGGACGATGCACGGAAGCGCGAGCACCACCACGCCGGCTTCCGTGGCGCCGTAGTCGATGACCCCCATCACCTGGGCACGCAGGTTCGCGATCGCCACCGGCAGCGGCAGCTTGGTGGAGTCGCTGATCAGCACCAGCGGGGTGATGAAGTCGTTCCAGGCGGCGAGGAAGGCGAACAGGCCCACCGTCACCAGGCCCGGGCGCACCGAGGGAACGAGCACGCGCAGCAGGGCCTTGACCGTGCCGCACCCGTCGACCAGCGCGGCCTCCTCCAGTTCGCGCGGCACGGACTCGAAGGAGATCCGCATCATGAACGTCGCGAACGGCAGCTGGAACATGGTGAGGACCAGGGCCAGGCCGACGAGCGAGTTCTGCAGGCCGATCCGGTCGAGGAGCACGTAGAGCGGGATCAGCAAGGTGGCGTAGGGCACCATCAGGATCGCCAGCGTCAGCATGAACAGGACGTTCTTGCCCGGGAAGGTGAAGCGCGCGAAGGCGTAGCCGCCGAGCAGCGAGATGGCGAGCGTGAAGAGCACGGTCAGCCCGGAGACGACGACGCTGTTGAGCACGTACTGCCAGATGCCGGCCTGATAGTGGGTCAGGGTGATGTAGTTCCCCATCCCCCAGCCGTGGTTCTGCGCCGTGCCGGCCTGCGGCGAGACGGAGCGGATCGCGGCCCAGAACAACGGGAACAGGAAGATGATCGCCAGGCCGCCGGTCAAGACGTAATACGGGGTCCGCAAGGCCAGGGTGCCCAGGCCGCTGGAGCGCGAGCGCGCCGCCCTGACGCTGTAGGTCGCCGCCATGTCAGTCCTCCCTCCCACGCAGCCAGCGGAACTGGCCGATGTTCAGCACGAGCAGCGCCACCAGGACGATGATCGACAGCGCCGCGGCGAGGCCGAGGTCGTTGCGGCCCTGGAAGGCGGCGTTGTAGATGAGCTGCACGATCGTCAGGGTGCTGTTGTCCGGGCCGCCCTTGGTCAGGATGTAGAACTGGTCGAACGCGAGCAGCGAGCCGGTGACGCACAGGATCGTGCACAGGGCGAGGGTGGGGCGGATCAGCGGCAGCGTGATGTGGCCGAACCGCTTCCAGCGTCCGGCGCCGTCGATCTCGGCGGCCTCGTATACGTCGGCTGAGATACCCTGCAGCGCGACCAGGAGCAGCAGCATGTAGAAGCCTGCGTAGCGCCAGACGATCAGCGCGACCGTGGACCACAGCGCATGGCCGGGAGTGCCGAGGAAGGACACCGGCCCGCTGGTGATTCCGAGCTCTTGCATCACCTGTCCCAGCGGGCCGCTGTCCGGCGAGTACACGGCGTAGAACAGCAGCGACGCCGACGCGAGACCCAGGGCACTGGGGACCAGGATGGCCGTGCGCAGGAAGCCGGTCCACCGCGTCGACTCCTGCACCAGCAACGCCAGCCCGAGCGCGCAGCCGATCAGGATCACCGTGGTGACCACGGTGTACTCGACGGTGAAACGGACCGCAGGCCAGAACAGCCGTTGGTCGACGGCGGCGGAGAAGTTGTGCGGAGCGTTGATTCCCCGGTCGCCGTTGAACAGTCCCCAGTCGGAGACCGACATCTGCGTGACGAGCAACAGCGGAAGGACGAAGAACACGACGACGAAAACCGCGGTCGGGGCGGCATACGCCCAGCCGGTCAGGCGGCGCCGGCCGCTGAGGCCGAGCCGGCGGTGGCGCTTGGGTGGTGATGCGGCCTCGGGTGGGGAAGGGGTGGGGTGCATGGTCGACGACTGAACGGTCATGTCTTTCCTGGTCGTTGACTGAGAGCGAGAGCGAGGGCGGGTGGCGTCGTGCGCGGGCGGCGCCACCCGCGCGATCTCGGGCAGAGCGTCAGGCCGGGTGTCGCCGACCAAATATCATGAGCCGAATGTCACTGGCCAAGGACGCCGTTGATGGCGCTGTTGTCCTGCGACAGGTTGTCCTTGCCGTTGAAGACCTGGTCGCGCAGCAGCGTGACCCAGGGGCTGCCCGGGGCGTTGAAGGCCTGCTGGAAGTTGACCGCGATCGGGGTCTTGCTGTCCGGCGAGGCGGCGACCTTGTTGATGGCAACGACGCGGGGATCCTTCACGGCGTACTTGTTGTTGGCCAGGTCGCCGCGCGAGACGATGCTGTCGTTGGCGGCCAGCACGTTGACCTGCGCGTCCTCGGACATCAGCCAGGCCAGGAAGTTCCACGCCTCCGCCTCGTGCTTCGAGTCCTTCGACACGCCGATGCCGTCGCCGCCCACGAAGGTGGAGGCGCCGCCGTCGACGCCCGGGATCGCCGCGACGCCCGCGTCAACGGTCTTGTTCACCGTGGGAAGCAGCGAGGCCGGGTAAGGCATGACGCCGATCTTGCCCTGCTGGAAGGGTCCGACCCAGGTCGCGCCGGTCTCGTCCTTGCTGGCGGGATCGACGGCCCCCGCGCTCCACAGGTCCTTCCACGCGGAGTAGACCTGCTTGGCGGCGTCGCCGTTGAGCAGCGACTGAGTGCCGTCCGAGCTCAAGACCTCCTGGCCGGACGCCCAGATCATCGGGAACCAGGTGAAGACGTCGCAGCCGCCGCAGTTGCCGCCGAAGTAGGTGCCGTAGACCCCCGGCTTGTGCAGCGCCTGGACGGCCTTCGCCTGCTTGACGAAGTCGGCGAGGGTGGCCGGGCCCTTGTTCGGGTCGAGGCCGGCCTCCTGGTACAGCGTCTTGTTCCACATCATCACGGAGAGGTCGAGCACGAACGGCAGCACGTATTGCTTGCCCTGGTAGGTGCCGGCGTCGAGGTGGCCCTTGTTGATCTGTCTGGCGAACGGCAGCTTGCTGATCTGGCTGGTCAGGTCCTGCCACAGTCCGGCCCGCACCCAGTTGGGCGCGTAGACGATGTCGGAGGCGAACAGGTCAGGCAGGCCGCCGCCGCCCGCCGCCGCGCCGACCTTGGAGACGTAGTCGTCGTTCGGCACGATAGTCAGCTTGACCTGGTTCTTGTGCGACGCGTTGTACGCCTTCACGAGCAGATTGGCTTGGAGCTCGAGCGGTGCTCGCGTCCACAGGGTCAACGACGCGCCGTCATCGATGCCGTTTATCCCACCCTGGGCGACGGTTTGACCCTTGCCGCCGCTACCGCTGCTGCACGCCGCCAGGCTGACCGCCGCGACCGCGACCAGGGCGATGAGCGAGTGTCGGCGGCGCTGACTTCTGGAGCGTTTGCTGATCATGGGCAGCACTCCTTGGCCTCATGCCCGCGCCCTCGCGGGCTAAGTGTTTTCGGTTTTGCTTTCGTGATCGCAGCCTGACAGGTAGCGCAGTTCGCCATGGTCGGCCCCAGAGCAGCCAGGACACAGAGGATTCGCGTCTCGCGGGCCGCCGCTTCCGTGCGAAGGCGACACCGAAAAGGTTTTCCACAACGTAATCACGGAGATGCTCCTGGTCAAGAGTCTTACGAGGTATCGTTTTTACGACACCACCGCGACGACGACGGGAGGGCCGGTGGCGAGGCACGATGCGCAGCGCGCGAACGGCCGTACGGCGACACTGGAGGACGTCGCCCGGCTGGCGGGGGTGTCGATCGCGACCGCCTCGAAGGCACTGAACGGCCGGGCGCACGTCTCCCCCGCGACACGGGCCGTCGTGCTGGAGGCCGCGGAGCGTCTGTCCTACTCCCCGAACGCGCTGGCCCAAGGGCTGCGGGCGCTGCGAACAGGAATCGTCGGACTGCTCACTTCCGACCTCGAAGGCCGGTTGTCGATCCCGATCCTGATGGGCGCGGAGGACGCGTTCGGGGCCGGCCGCACGAGCGTGCTGCTGTGCGACGCGCGCGGCGACTCGATCCGTGAGGCGCACCATCTGCAGACGCTGCTCTCGCGCCGGGTCGACGGGCTGATCGTGGTCGGCGCCCGCCCGGACCCGCGCCCGTCGGTGGGCCGCGACCTGCCGGTGCCGGTCGTCTACGCCTACGCGCCCTCCGAGGACCCGGCCGACCTGTCGCTGGTGAGCGACAACGTCTCCGGCGCGAGGCTGGCGGTCCAGCACCTCGTCGAGGTCGGCCGCCGCTCGATCGCCCACATCACCGGCGACCCCACCTACGGCGCGGCCCAGGACCGCGCCAAGGGCGCGCTCGCCGAACTGGCCGAGCAAGGCCTCGACCTGGCCGGCGGCCGGGTGTACTTCGGCTCATGGTCCGAGGCCTGGGGCCGCAACGCGACCAAGATGCTGCTGTCGCAGACCCGGGAGATCGACGCGGTGTTCGCCGGCTCCGACCAGATCGCCCGCGGCGTCATCGACACCCTGCACGCCGCCGGCCTTGAGGTCCCCGGCGACATCGCCGTCATCGGCTTCGACAACTGGGAGATCTTCACGACCAGTTCGCGCCCGCCGCTGTCCAGCATCGACATGAACCTCGAAGTCCTCGGCCGGGTCGCCGCCGAGCGCCTCTCCGCCGCTCTGAGCGGCGACCTGCGCGCAGGCGTCGAATCGCTCCCCTGCCGCCTCGTGCCGCGCGAGTCGACCACCTCCGTGTGAGCGCGTCGCCAGGCTGTCGCCAGGCTGTCGCCAGGCTTTCGCGCTATCGGCAGAACGGCTTGAGCGTGTCGCGGACCTGCTGCGCCGCGCCCCAGTCGTGGTCGAACTGGGCGATCACCGCCAGGTGCTGGCGCAGCTGGATCAGCGGCATGCGGGCTCGCCAGTCGTCGTCCAGGCCGGTCAGCTGCGCGTAGACCTCGAAGAATCGCTCGGCTTCCGGCGGATGCGGGGAGCACCACAGGTGCGCCAAGTCGACCTCTGGCCACATGTAGGAGACCGCCGGGTCGATCACCGCGGGCCGGCCGTCCTCGGTGGCCAGGATGTTGTGCGCCCACAGGTCGCCGTGGGTTAGGCAGGCGGGCCGGGGCGGCAGCAGGTCGGGCAGGCGCTCGCAGAACCGTTCCAAGGCTCGGCGGTCCTGCTGGTCCAGTGCCGCCTGGACGCGTCGCTCCGGGAGCCAGCGCAGCAGGCGGTGCTCGGCGAAGAACTCGTATCCGTCGGCGCTCCACGTGTTGTGCTGGCGGTAGCGGCCGAGCCAGTTGTCGCGTGACCAGCCGAACCTGTCGTGCACGGTGGAGGTGTGCAGCCGCGCGAGCGCATGGGCGAGCTGCTCCCAGAACGCTTCCCGCGTCGGGCGCGCCTGCAGGACGGAGAGCACCAGCACCTCTCGCGTCGCGAGCACGACCTGGGGCGTGCAGAGCGAGCCGCGCTCTCGAAGAACGTTGAGTCCTTCCGCCTCGGCCGCGAACAGGTCGTCCGACGGCACGTCGACGAACGACTTGACGAACAACGCCGGGCCGCTGCGCTGGGTGGCGATGCCCGCGAGGGCCGCCATTCCGCCGTCGACCGGCTCGACTGCCGTGACATCGCTCAGTCCCGCGGCGTGGAGGCGGTCGAGCAGGAGGGAGGCGGTCGGCATGAGAACACAGGGTACTCAGGCAAGGGCTGCCACCACCGTGCCGAGACATCAAGGCCGGTAGATGCGTGCCGACCTCGGCTGTGAGAGCCTGACGCGGTGACGGCGCAACTTGATGTTCTGACCGCGGGATACGTCGACGACCGGGTCGCGAGCACGGTGACCTTGATTCGCGACGGGCAGGCCACCATCGTGGTCGACCCCGGCATGGTGGCGGGCCGCGGCGCGATCCTGGACCCGTTGGCGAAGCTCGGCGTGCGGGTCGGCGAGGTCACCGACGTGGTCTTCAGCCACCATCATCCCGACCACACGCTCAACGCGGCGCTGTTCCCCAACGCCCGCTTCCACGACTTCTGGGCGATCTACCAGGACGACCGGTGGGAGGACAGGGAGGCCGACGGCTTCCAGGTGAGCCCGGCGGTTCGGCTGATGGCGACGCCCGGACATACCGCGCAGGACATTTCGACGCTCGCGGAGACCGAGGGCGGCCTCGTCGTGCTCACTCACCTGTGGTGGAGCGCCGACGGCCCGCAGGACGATCCGCTCGCACAGGACCTCGGGCTGCTGCACACCAATCGGGACAAGGTCCTCGCGCTGCAACCCTCGCTGATCGTCCCCGGGCACGGCGCGGCCTTCGCACCTGCGGGCTCGTGATCCGGCTTCGTGAACGGATACCCCGTTGGGTATCTTGGTTCCGGTCGTGAAGCCGAGATGAGGAGATCTGGGGATGTGCTCACGCGCTACCTGCCGCACGTGCGGCAAGGCCACCTACCGAGGCTGCGGCATGCACGTGGAGCAGGTGCTCGCCGGCGTGCCGAAGTCGCAGCGCTGTGAGTGCGACACGAGCGAGAAGAGCTCGGGCGGTGGGCTGTTCAGTAAGCTCTTCGGCTCCTCCCGCGGCTAGGCGCCTCGAGCATTTCGCGCCGCGAGTACTCGTCAGCGCACTGCGACCGGCTCCGCAGCCATCGTGGTCCGGGCCGGTCAGCAGCAGCGCCTCCCCGGCGTGGCTCAGGTCTCCGCGATTGCTTCGATCACTGAGATACGCGCCGCCCGGCGGGCCGGGAGCACCCCTGCCGCGATGCCGGCCAGTCCGGCGAGCAGTACGTAGCCGGCGATCATCGTCACCGGATAGCTGATCGGCGACCCGCCGCCGCCGCCGCGGATCAGGGTTTCCGAGACGGCCGAGCCGAAGCCGACCCCGATGGCCACTCCGAGCAGCCCGCCCATCAGCCCGATCAGGAGTGCCTCCATCGAGAGCGTGCGGCGCAGCTGACCGCGGGTCAGGCCGAGCGCACGCAGCAGGCCGGACTCGCGGGTCCGCTCGATTACGGACAGCGACAGGGTGTTGGCGATGCCGAACAGCGCGATGAGGATCGCGATGGCGAGCAGGCCGCCGAACACCGCGAGCAGCGAGTTGATCGCCGAGGTGATCTGGTTCTTGTAGTCCGCCACGCTCTGCACGCTCGCCAGCGGGTAGCGCGCGAGCACTTGGTCCACGGCGGCGCGCGAGGCCACGGGCGCGGCCGAGGGCGCTGCCTTGATCAGGATCGAGGACGGGCCGGCCGGCTGGAAGCCGTCGGCGAAGTCCCGGGCGGAGATCAGCGCCTGGTCGCCCAGGAACGTGCTGGCCGAGATGGCCACCACGCGCAGGTGCTCGCTTCGGTGCGGCGCGTCGAGGGTGACCGCGTCACCGACCTGGACGTGCAGAGTCTTGGCCACGGTGTCACGCAGCGCGATCCCGCCGGTTCCGTTCGCCAGCGCGTCGACCGAACCGGAGGTAACCGGCGGCTTGGCCGTGCCCGTGTAGGCGGCGGGGTCGAACGCCCCGATCGAGGTTTTGGTCTTCCCGCTGAGCGTGGCCTGGTCCTCCCAGGTGGGCGCGACGATCGAGAGCTGCGATCGCGCGCGCAGCGCCCCGGCCAGATCGTTGGGCAGTACCGGCGGCGCGCTCTCCGCCGCGCCGTTGTGCAGCGGTAGAACCATGTAGTCGATCGGGTAGTGCTCGTCGACCTGGCTGAACGCGAAGCTGCGCGCCGTGGAGGTAACAACCGAGAACAGCGTGATCAGACCTACGCCGACGGTCAGTGCGATCATCGTGGCGGCGCTGCGACCGGGGTTGCGGTACGCGTTCGCGGTGGCGAGGCGCGTGGGCATCCCGGCGAGCTTGCCGGGCAGCCAGCCGAGCAGCCGGGCGAGCGGGCCGACCAGCAGCGGGCTGGCGACGAGCACTCCGATGAAGAACACCGCTCCCCCGACCGCCTCGATCAGCAGACCGTTGCGTCCCTTGGGCAGGCCCAGCGCGGCGAGGCCCACGCCGGACGCGCACAACGCCGCGGCGATCACGCCAGGGAGGACGCGGCGAGAACGCGGCAAGGCCGGAGCCGCGTCAGGGGCGCGCAGGGCAGCCAGGGGCGCGACGCGGGTCGCCCGCCAGGCCGGCCACACCGCGGCGGCGACGGTGACCGCAGTGCCCAGGCCGATCGCGATCAGCACGGTGCGCGGCGAGACCACGATCCCCGATCCCGCGGGCAGAGCGGCCCCGATCCCGCTGAACAACGCGGAGAGCGCCGCGGTGATCCCCAAGCCGACAAGCACCCCGACGGCGGACGCCGCTACCCCGATGAGGATCGATTCGAGCAGGACGCTGGCGAAGACCTGACGGGTCGTCGCGCCGACGCAGCGCAGCAGCGCGAGTTGGCGCAGCCGCTGGGTAATCAGGATGTTGAAGGTGTTGAGGATGACGATCGCGGCGACGAACAGCGCGACGACCGCGAAGACCAGGATCCCGGTGAGGATCAGGTCCACCTGCTGGGTGACGCTGTCGGCCAGGTCGTGGGCGAGCTTGGACCCGGTGACGACGGCGCCGCCGGCCGGCAGGGCTCCGGCGACCGCCGCGGAGAGGCGGGAGGCCAGGGCGGCCTGGCTCGTCCCGGGCGTCGCGGCCGCGTCGATCCGGTCGTAGCCGTGGATGCCCAGCGCGTGCATCCCGCCGGCGGTCAGCGCGAGCACTGACTCGTCGTTCAGGTTCTTCGCGACGCCGAGGTCCGCGAGGCCGACCAGCCGCAGCGGGTGCCGCGCCCCGGCGGAATCCAGCACGGTGAGACTGTCGCCGACCGCGAAGTGCGAGGTCTGCGCGGTGTTGGAGTCGAGCAGGGCTTCCGTGGGCCCGGTCGGCAGGTGGCCGGAGGTGAGCGAGAAGTACTGGAATCGCGGGTCGGCGGGAACGTCGATGGCGACGCCGGTCTGGTCGCCGTTCGCGATGAGCTTGCCCGCCTTGTCGTAGAGGGCGGCCGGGCCGACCATGCGTCCTTCGGCGGAGGCGACGCCGGGCGCCTGCCGAACGCTCGCGAGCATCGAGTCCGGCAGCGGCGGGGGCGCGGTATCGCGCTTGGGGTTGCCCGCGGCCGCGGGGGATTCGACGGACGCGTCCACGTGCGCCGCCTGGGCGGCGAACTCGTGCCAGAACCCTGCGGTGGCCGTGTCGGTGAAGATCAGCGTGCCGGCCACGAATCCCACGCTGAGCACGATCGCCAGGCTGGAGGCGAGCAGGCGCAGCTTGTGCGCGTACAGCCCGGCCAAGGTGGTTCGCAGCATGCTGTCACGCTCCGAACGACTTGAGGATGTCGAGCACGCCCTGCGGCGTCGGGTCGATCAGCTCGCCGGTCACCCGGCCGTCGGCGAGGAAGACCACCCGGTCGGCGCTGCTGGCCGCCACCGGGTCGTGCGTGACCATGACCACGGTCTGGTCCAGCTCGCGCACCGAGTTGCGCAGGAAGGACAGCACCTCGAGCCCGGTGCGCCGGTCCAGGTTCCCGGTCGGCTCGTCCGCGAAGACCACCTGCGGCCGTCCGATCAGCGCGCGGGCGCAGGCGACGCGCTGCTGCTGCCCGCCGGACAGCTCGCTGGGCCGGTGCCCGAGCCGGTCGGCGATGCCGAGCGTGCCGATCACCAGGTCCCACCAGTCCGGGTCCGGCGACCTTCCGGCCAGCTCAAGCGGCAGCCGGATGTTCTGGGCGGCGGTGAGCGTCGGCAGCAGGTTGAAGGACTGGAATACGAAACCGATCCGCTCGCGCCGCAGCACGGTCAGCGCGCGGTCGTTCAGGCCGGTGATCTCCACGTCCCCGACCTGCATCGAGCCGGACGTCGCGGTGTCCAGCCCGGCCAGGCAGTGCATCAGCGTCGACTTGCCCGAACCCGACGGCCCCATGATCGCGGTGAACGCACGCGCCTCGAAGGCGACGTCCACCCCGTCGAGCGCGCGCACGGCGGTCGGCCCCGCTCCATACACCTTTACAAGACCCTCCGCGCGGACGGCGGGCTGGACCGCGCGCTCGGCGCTCGGCGCCCGATGCGTCGCAGCATTCGTCATTGAGAACAGCTCCCTCGTGGGTACCCGTTTGTCTCGGCCCTGAGCACAAGACAGCCCGAGCACAAGACAGATGGCGAATTCGCCATCTCGCAGACCGTACGGCCGGTGCCCGGGCCGTCGCGTCACCCGGCGTGACCGTTCTCAGCTCATCCCCAGGTGGCATCGGCGGACGCGCCGTGCTACCGCGGTCGCCGGTGAATCGCTCGGGGGTCTCCGCCTCCAGGCTGACCCGACAGGATCGGCAAGTGGACCTGTCCGGGGCGCCTCGCGGGGCCTGGCGGAGGTAAGCGCGCCCGCATACTTGCATAATGCAAGATGGAAGGGAAAGGCTTGAAGCTTTAACTGCGTGGCCCGGTGTCCTGCCCGCTTGGAGCCCTGGGTAGCGTGGACCGGGTCAAGCCGCGAATCTGCCGGTCAGCCGTGAGGAAGATCAACGTCATGCACAGCCCTGAACCTGTCCGTTCACGCCGCAAGTACGGGTATGGGCGCGGGCGCGGATTCAGGCAGCGGGTGTCCCTGGCCGTGCTCATGGCAGCCTGCCTGTCGCTTGCGGCCTGCGCATCAGGCGCCACGGGCACGTCGAGTGGCGCCGCATCGATCCAGGGCGACACCTCCACCAGCGGCAATGGCACCGGCAGTGGCACTGGTAGCGGCAACGACGGCATGGACATCACGCTGCCGCCGAACATCGTGAACCTGCCGCTGCTCGACCCGTCCGGCCGCACCGAGCCGCTGTCCTCGTTCAAAAGCAAGGTGATCGTGGTCAGCGACGTGATGACGCTGTGCCAGGAGACCTGTCCGCTCGACACCGCGAACCTCGTACAGGCCGCCCGCGCCGTGGAGAAGGCAGGACTCG
>Ga0070741_10016491_pt1 | contig 12304 bp, 8 predicted proteins | sample Coa_R1_4_FD_66440 | JGI IMG/M metagenome (GOLD analysis project Ga0070741, IMG submission 66440) | Surface soil microbial communities from Centralia Pennsylvania, which are recovering from an underground coalmine fire - Coalmine... | ecosystem: Environmental > Terrestrial > Soil > Unclassified ...
CGAACCCTTTATCCAAGGCACCAATGCCAAGGGTGCTCCAAAATAACGTAGCGATGGCTGCGCTGGAGCCACGCCGCATGCGAACGTACCAATACAGTGACAACGTGACCGTCAGCATCAACACCATATCGGCGCGCAGCATGCGCGCTTCGACGAAGAATCCGACACTGGTGGCCAACACAGTAGCGGCGGCAAACCCCGCGAGCTCGCCAAACAGTTCTTGGCCTAACAGCCCGGTAATGAACACGGTTGCGAGCGCGGCAAGCACCGACCAGAGGCGGGCATATTCCGTTAGTCCCACCACTGCAAACGTGGTGGCCGGCAACCAGTACATCAGCGGCGGCTTGGTCAGAAATGGTGCGCCGTTCACGTGCGGCGTAATCCAGTCTCCAGATTCCACCATTTCCCGCGCCGGCTCGGCAAACATCCCTTCCGTATCAGAGAAGCCAGGCTCGTTGAGATGCCACACATACAACGGCGGGAGCAGCGCAATCAGGAGGAAGACTTTTCCCATCATGCGCCAAGATATGTCGTTGCCCAAAGCTGAAACATGACCAAGGTCCAGAGCTCTTTCGCATGGTTTGCCACACCCTCGCAATGACGCTGGAGCAGGGCAGTGACGAACGTGGGATTGAAAATCCCTTGACGTTGAAGGCGAGCCGGGTCCAAAGTTTCGCGCGTCAGATCCTTGAGGTCCTCTCGCAACCACGTGCCCACCGGGACGCCAAAACCGTGCTTCGGGCGTCGCACGATTGATGCCGGTAACAGTGCACGCGCAGCGCGGCGCAACAACGGCTTGGTCTGCCAAAAACCCCGACGGCTGGTCGCCGGGAGACTAAAGACGTATTCGATCAACGCGCGGTCAAGGAACGGTGCACGCACCTCAAGCGCAGTGGACATAGATGCACGATCCGCTTGCACGAGATTGTCCTCGGCCAGGTAAAACATGAGATCCAGCCCCGTCGCGATGTCACTGACATGGGCAGGCTTCCACTGCTCAAGCCACGCGTGGGCTTCGGCGTAGGGAGCAAACGGACTCGCTTCGTGACGACCGTCAGGAGTGAGCACCTCGGGCAGGCTTTCGAGAGAGAAGTGCCCCATCCAGCGAAGGTGTCGCTCTGCCGGTGTGTGTGCCGCATCACGGAGAAACCGGCGCAGGGCAAAGTCCCAACTCAGATACGCCTGAGAGCACGGGAGACGTTCGGCGGCGGCGGTGAAACGGTGGCGTAGCCACTGCGGCAGATGGCGATACAGTTCAGCGGCGACGTGCGCAGTCTGGGTTGGGTATCCACAGAATAACTCGTCGCCTCCGTCGCCGGAGAGCACTACGGTGACATGCGTCCGCGCGAGCCGTGACAGCAACACGGCGGGCAGACTGCTCGCGTCGGCAAACGGTTCGTCGAAAATCCGCGCAGCTTCAGGCAGCAGGGTGTGTGCATCCGCGCTTGTCAGTACCAACTCATGATGGTCGGTCCCTAAGGCTTGCGCAACAGTGGCGGCATGGGCACGCTCATCGAAGCTCGGGTGATCAAAGCCAATGGCGAAGGTCTTCACTGGGGTAGGCGACACCTCGGCGGCGAGCGCCGTGACTAGACTCGAGTCAATTCCTCCTGAGAGGAAAGTGCCCCAAGGAACGTCACAGATGGTGCGTACATGGACCGCCGCGCGTAATCGCGCGAGAATTTCCGCCGCCGCCTCTTCCGTGTTGGGTCGGTGGGGGTCACTGGTTGGCGGCCGTGGTGGCATCCAGTATCGGCCATAGGTCTCCGTACCGTCTGCGTGTATCTGCAGCCAATGGGCAGGAGGAAGTTTACGCACATCTTTGAAGATCGCCAGGGGCCAGGGGATGTATCCGTGCGTGAGATAGGCTGCCACTGCCGACCAGTCGAGCGCACGCGAAATGTTGGGATGCACAAGCAACGCTTTCAGTTCGGACGCAAAGAGGAATCCGTGCGGCTGACTTGCGTAATAGAGCGGTTTTTCCCCAAAGCGATCGCGCGCGAGAAAGAGGCTCCGCTGTTGCCCATCCCAGAGGGCGAAGGCAAACATGCCTTCCAGACGGTTCAGGCAGGCCGGCCCTTCGGCCGCGTACGCGTGGAGAATCACTTCAATGTCCGTGCGCGTCGTAAAGACGTGCCCACGATCTCGTAGCTCGTTCCGCAGTCCCGCCGCGTTATAGATCTCACCATTCGCAATCAGACGGAAGCGCCCGTCCCGGCTGGTGAGCGGTTGCTGACCGGTTACGAGATCAATGACGCGTAGGCGTTGGGCCACCAAGCCGATCGTGCCTGCCATCCACAGGCCATGTTCGTCAGGCCCGCGATGACTCAGTGCGTGACCCATCGCTGTGAGTACGCCCCGCTGCGTATAGGGTCTTTCATTGAACCCAAGACTCCCGGCGATTCCACACATGCGTCTGTCCCTTTCTCTGTCCGTACAACCCACCAATGGAGTTGTGACTAAAGTGACGTGAGGTCACCGGGGGAAAGCCACTGGCCCTGTTGGGTCAGTGAGCGAGCGCCGGCATCGAGCACTGCAAGCGTCTGGAGTGAATACTCGCCACCGCTTGGTGCGGGAAGACCAGTCACGATGCTATCCCGAAAGGCGGCGCAGGCGAGCGCCAACGGTTCGGTCGGGCCTCCGTGGAGTACTTCCGCTACATCATTTCTTTTAACGGGAAGCAGATTCGCCTGCCCTCTTGCTTCGGCGGAGGGCACAGCCGCCCGCCCGAGGCGGTACTCGTACCGGGTTAACACGCGGTTGCCGAATCGTCCCTCATACTCAAGAAGGCCGTGTTCGCCGATCACAGTGAGTGAGGCTTTCTTTGTGGGAAAAACCCAGTTCAGGTAGACAAGTGCGGAGATGTCGTGGTCAAGCTGGAGTGAAGCCCACACCACGTCCTCGATCCCGGCTTGTAGGAAAGCGTGCCCGGCCGCCGAGAGGCGAACGACCGGCGCATCAAGTACATACCGGAGGATAGACAGGTCATGCGGCGCGGAATTCCACCAGACGTTGGAATCTCGGCGAATGCGCCCCATGCCGGTGCGTTCGAGTGAGAGATGATGAACTTTCCCCAGCGCCCCGGCGGCGATCATCGCGCGCGCGTGTTGCACGAGCGGGTCGTAGAGGAACGTCTCGTCCACAAACAACGTCCGTCGCCTTTCGTGCGCCAGTGCGACCAGTTCGCGGCCGTGGGCGTACTGGAGGGCCAAAGGCTTCTCCACCCACACATGCTTACCCGCACAGAGTGCCGCACGAGCTAGCGCATAGTGGGTTGCGGGCGGCGTCGCCACCACGACCGCGTCAACATGCTTATCCTCTATCGCCTGTTCCCAAAATGGGTGGAGCGCAACGTGTGGGTATTGACGTTTGACCTCTTGTAACGCCTCGGGTCGGACATCGCACACGCAGGTAGGCCAGATGCCGGCGGTGTGTTGCAACACACGGACGACGTTCATCCCCCAATAGCCGGCCCCAATGACGGCAGCGCGAATCTCTGATTGCATCTCGTTATCCCTCAATTTTCACTTGTGACGCGGGAGGCTGACGCTCACGAGGGAGCTGCCCTCGCACAAATTCCTGAATGCGGCGCTGCACCAGAGAGAAATACACCAGACTGAGACCGCCACCGCATACGCCAGCGAGTTTCCCTACGCTTGCTGCAGTCACCTCTGCGCGGATGAGATAAAGGAGTAAGAGGACCGTCACGAACACGACGCCACTCATTCCGCGGATCGCCGTTGTCGCATTTCGTCGGATACAGCGTACAGGGAGCAAATCACGCACTACGGCAAACAGGCGACTGAGGCCGTAATGGGGAGCGCCTGCGGTCCGCGCTCGGTCCCGTACCTCCACTTCGGCAACGGCTTCTGGCGGGGCTTGTAAGATGACAGGCAAAAACCGGTGCATTCCGTGCGGGAGCGTGAGCCCGGCAAGCATCTCCCGCCGGTAGGCTTTGAGCCCACAGCCGCAGTCGTGGACGGGCATGCCGGTGACCCAAGCGATGAGTGCATTAGCAACCCGTGAGGGAAGCACCCGGACCCAGTACCCTTCTTGGCGTTGACGGCGCCAGCCGGTCACGATGGGGTAGCCCTCATCAATCTTCGCGAGCAGCAGCGGAATATCCGCGGGATCATTTTGTCCGTCGCCGTCCAGCGTCACGATCACACGCCCGCGCGCCTCACGGAAGCCCACGGACAAAGCCGCGGCTTCGCCTTGATTCTCCGGCAGATGAATCACGCGGACCCGTTGATCCGCGCCGGCGATGGCGTCCAGCAGTGTGCCGGTTTCGTCGGTGCTGCCGTCGTTCACGAAGACGCACTCGTAGTCTCTCTCTATTGTGTCGGCGGCCGACTGTAGTTCGCGGGATAAGGTCTCAATGTTCCCGGCTTCGTTGTGGAACGGCACGACAAAGGAGAGCTGCGGTCGCGGTGACTGCCGGTGTTGTGGGAGAAAGAAAGAACGCACGCCCTCAATAACCGCGTCAATTTCCCCCGGCGAGAGATCAGGGAACACTGGCAGTGACAGGATTTCCTGTGCGGCGTGTTCGGCCTGGGGAAACGAAAGGGGTTGCCGGTACGAGGCGTACCAGGCGGGTTGCTGATGAAGCGGCGTCGGGTAGTGTATACCGGTCTCGATGCCGCGGCCGCGCAAATGGGCGCGCAGCGCGTCGCGCCGGGGAGTGCGGACGACGTACTGGTGATAGACGCCGGCCCTGCGGGGCTCTTCCCACGGGAGTGTCAGTTCAAGCGGAGTAAACGCGTCCGCGTACACGCGCGCGATTGCGCGTCGGCGCTCGTTACGCTCCTCCAGCCTGGGCAGTTTGAGACGCAGCACAGCGGCTTGCAGTTCATCCAAGCGACCGTTGGTGCCGTACCGAAGGTGCGCATTTTTCTCTTCCTGACCGTGAGCGCGCAACAAGCGGAGCCGTCGTGCGATACTCGTATCGTGTGTGGCGACGAATCCGGCTTCCCCGCAGGCACCAAGGTTTTTCACGACGCCGGCACTAAAACACCCGACCGCACCAAAACTGCCGACGCGTTGCCCTAGGTAGGTTGCCCCGTGGGCGTGTGAGCAGTCTTCGACGAGCTGAATCCCGGCTGCCTTACAGATGTCGAGCAACGGACTCAGGTTGACAGGCAATCCATACAAGTGAACGACTAGCAGGGCTTTGGTTCTGCGCGTGAGTCGTCGCCGGATCTGTTCCGGGTCTGGGCCGAGGTCCCACGGCTGAATATCGACGAACACAGGTTTCGCCTTGAGCCACCACACGGCTTCCAGCGCCGCGACAAACGCATTGGCGGGAAGCAGTACTTCATCTCCCGCACCTACTCCACACGCCGCGAGTCCCAAGATAAGGGCTTCCGTTCCAGACGCCACGCCCACGACATGCGCAACGCCGAGAAAGGCGGCCATGTCGTGCTCGAATGATCGCACATGCTGACCGTTCAGAAAGTGTGGGCGCTCGAGTAACTGACGCCAGGCGTCGAGAATCGCGGGGGTTAGCGGGTCTAATTCTCGCCTGAGATCGAGCAAGGGTATGTGCATTGCCTCCTCTTTCTTCCGTCAACTCTTCGTCAGTGAAAATGCACTTCCCTCGCATATTCACACCGAGTGAGCGCTTTTCCTGCGGTCGCCACGGTGACCCCTCCGCACGGATGCCTTCAAACGCAACGGTCAGGGCACGGGACTTGATCGTTCCACGAGATCCACCGGCACCCCTCCGTGTTGAGACTACGTATTCGACCGCGATGTCTAGCTTCCTACGAGAATGAGAAAAAACTTTTAGTGAGCGAGGAGCAAAGACTATGCCGAAAACAGTGGAGGGAATCCGTCCCCCTGCGTGCCATCATAGTGCCTAGTGGAAATATTCCGCCGTTTTTTGCCGACAAAATTTGCGCACTTCCTGCAAAATTTTGCGGCCTTGGTCATCTTCGGCGGACACTACGCGACACGAACACATTAGGAGAGATCGTACTTCTTGAGTTTATACCACAGGGCTCGCTCACTAATGTCCAACACGCGCGCTGTCTTGGCCTTGTTTCCGCCAGCCTGCTGCAAAGCTTGGATAATCAGGGCTCTCTCGACACGTTCGACTGCAGGACCGAGCGCAAGTTGTTGGTCATGAGATGGAGAGACGGACGCCAGAGCCGGTTCACTGGCGGCAACGATTTCTTGCGGGAGGTGCTGCACCTCGATGTGCGCCCCCCGACTGAGCACAAGCGCACGCTCAATCACATTCTCCAGTTCGCGGACATTTCCAGGCCACGTGTAGGTCTGTAACCGCAGTACGGCCGCCGGCGACAGAGTCGGACGGGCCCGCCCGAGTTTTGCCCCGTGCTTCTCAATCAGATGTTCGGCGAGTAAGGGGATATCCTCGAGGCGCTCGCGGAGTGGTGGCATAGTGATCGTGACGACGTTGAGTCGATAGAACAGGTCTTCACGTAATACGCCTTGTTGTACGGCGCGTCGCGGGTTCTGGTTGGTGGCGGCGATAATACGGATATCGACTGACACCTTGCGGTTGCTCCCGAGCCGGATGATCTCTTTTTCTTGCAGTACGCGGAGGAGCTTCGCCTGCAGAGTAGAGGGCATCTCCGTCACCTCGTCGAGAAACACCGTCCCGCCGTCGGCCAGCTCAAATTTTCCGGCCCGCTCTTTGTCGGCGCCAGTAAACGCCCCTTTGGTGTGGCCAAAGAGTTCGCTTTCGAGCAGTTCAGCCGGGATAGCCGCGCAGTTCATCGGCACGAACAATGCCGCCCGACGCGGTGAGGCACGATGGATTGCGCGCGCCGCCAGTTCTTTCCCGGTTCCGCTCTCTCCTGTAATCAAGACACTGGCAGTGCTATTCGCCACATCGCGGATCAGTTCATATTGTTGTCGCATGGCCGGACTGCGTCCAATAAACTCGCCCCAGCCTTTGTCGAGTTCTTCACGGAGAAACTGTTTCTCTTGCTGTACGCGCTGTAACGCCAAGGCGCGGGTGATGACCATTTCGACCGCCTCAACATCGAAGGGCCGGAGGATATAGTCATAGGCTCCTTGCTTCATTGCTATCACCGCACTCTCGACCGTGCCGTGCGCGGTCATCACGATCACGGGCGCCTCGAATTCGTGCTGGCGCAGGGCGGTCAGTAGCGCGATCCCATCCATCACCGGCATGCGCAAGTCTGTGATGACGAGGTCAATCGTTTCCCTTTGCGCGATAGCCAGGGCAGCGCGTCCGTCCCCCGCTAAGAACACCTCGTGCCCCATTTGCTGCAGCATAATTTCCAACACCCGCTGCATCTTTGCTTCGTCGTCAACGACAAGCACGCGTCGTTTACTCATAGCTCGCTCCACTCCGCTGAGTGTGGGAAGACGCAACGAAAGGTCGCGCCACCGTACTGGTTGTCCTCGGCTGTAATGTCACCGCCATGGAGTCTTATGATCTGCTGCGCCGCAGTCAGCCCCAGCCCCATACCATCCTCACGCGTGGTGAAGAACGGATCGAATACCCGATGCCGGTCATCTGGACAAATCCCAGGACCGTTGTCTGACACCTCGACGATATAGTGCCCTCCCTCTGTCGCGGTACGGACCTGGATGTGTCCGCCCTCGGGGAGAATTTGCAACGCGTTCAGAAGTAAGTTGAGGAACACCTGTACGAGTTGCTCACCATCACAACGCAGGGTGGAGGGGGACGCATGCAGTTCAGTCACGATGCCAATGCCCCGTCGTATCGCACGCTGCGCAAGGAGATCGACGGCACGCCGGATGACGGCGTGAACGTCCTGGTACTGAAAAATTGGCGGGCGGGGGCGCGCACATTCCAACAAGGTCGATACCAACCGGTTGAGCCGGTCAGTCTCACTGACGACAAAGCCGGCCATCTCTTGACCTGTAGCACTCAAGTGTAACTCTCTCTGCAGCATCTGCGCGGAAGAACGCAGGATGCCGAGGGGAGTCCGTACTTCATGGGCCATCACCGCTGCCATTTCGCCGACCACTGCCAGCTTGGTCGCGCGAATCAGATCTTCGCGTGAGCGTTCGAGATCCTGCGTCATCTGCCCGAACGCCTGGGTGAGTTCGCCAATTTCGCCCTGGCGCACAGGGGGAAGGTGCACCACTTTCCCCTGCCGGGCGAAGTGACGGCTGAAGTCGGCAAGCTGCCGAATAGGGCGTGCGATCCTGGAGGCAATGAGGAGGGAGCCAGCGACCGCCATCACGACGGTAAGGGTCAGGAATACCAAGAACGAAAACCTCATCTGCTCGATTGGTGCGAACGCCTCCTGGGTTGGCTGAATGACCAGCACAGACCAGCCAAACCCCCGAAAGCTTTGCATGCCTCGGGAAGGTGCGTAGCCGACCAACACCTCTCCAGCCCCGAAGGGCTGACCGTCGGCGGTCATGTTGCCTTGTCGAGCCTGCCGCACTGCCTGTGCTGGAGGCCAAGCGGCAAGCACTGGACTGAGCATAAGCCCACGTTGTCGCAGCAGGGACGAAGCGGCGATGATCTGCCCTCGATTGTCCAAGAGGACCGCCATGCGTTGTGTCCCTCGCAGGGGAGAGTGTTGCTCGGCATGATCTAACCGGCGAAAGATCTCTTCCCAATCGAAAGAAGCATACAATGTGCCAATGGTTTCCCCGTCCCGGAACGTGTCAGGAACGGTTGCCCGAATATTCAGGTGAGGTCGTGGCCCGACGACGGACAAGGGCTCAAGCTGCACGGTTCCTTGTGGAAGCGTTGCGGTCAGCCACGGTGGTTGAGCAGGGTTAAGTTGGCCGAGGTTGTATAGGTCGCTCGTCGCGACGATCCGCCCGTCCGGGGCCGTGCAAAAGATCTGTGTATACACGCTGTTACCGGCTTTGAGGTCCGCGAGGACATGAGACACCTGTTTATCGACATCGCCGATGCGGATTTCTTGTATCACTTGCAGTTTGGTCCATGTCCGCACATTCTCGAAGCGCTCGAACAGAATCTCGTCGATCTGCTCCATGACGGCCGACGCTTCGACGAGCAAGCTGCGGGCGATCTCTGCTTCGAGGCCCTTGCGGGCTTTGGCAAACGCTAGCAAGGTGACACCAGCCGTCGGTAGCAACCCGACCAGGAGAAAGGACACCAATAACGTGCGCCAGATGGTCATGGGGAATAGTCGCTAGCGCAATCTCACGCGGATGGCTGGAGCTGGCGTAGCTGTCTTGCGCTGATGTAGCAAGTGGGTATGCATTTTGCGTTCCTGATGAGGAAGCATAGTCTGGGAGAGGACTGCAAAGCAGCCATGAGGTTACTGTCGTATGTATTCACTGCACTCTTGACCATTGCTGTCCAGGATATACTCATCATTGGTACGGCCATGGCGCAAGAGCTGCCTCCGCCCCAGTCACACTGGGACTATCATCTCGGGCAGGGGTTACGGTTGGGAGACTCGGGGCTGACGCTCGGCGGATACGCGAGTGCACGCTACGAAATCCTCCATGATCGTAAACCGCAGTTCACGCTCAGTGCCTTGAGCTTCTTCTTATCGTGGGATACAGGAACGCGGGTCCGTTTTTTTTCCGAGCTCAAGTTCGAAGACGTGACCGTGATCAAAGGCCCGCAAGCCTTCACGCGGCGCAGCAATTCCTTTGAGATTGAACGCCTCTACGCGGATGTCTATCTCTCTGAAATCGCGACCTTGCGGGTGGGAAAGTTTCTCACACCGATTGGCCGGTGGAATCTGATCCATGCCGACCCTCTGGTATGGACGACCTCACGTCCGCTCATTACCTCTCAGTCCTTTGCCCCCAATACGACCGGCGGGATGCTGTACGGCAGCTTGAGCCCACTAGGCAAAGATCTCGACTACTCAGTATACCTGGAAGTCACTGACGACCCTGATGCTATTCATAGCGAAGGCCCCTTTAGTGAGGTTGCGGGCGTCCACGTGGCAACCCATTGGGGACTCGCGGAGTGGGGAGTGTCGTACGCCCATTTTGTTCGTGAGGCGGAACGCAATCGGGAACAACACCTGGTCGGCGCGGATTTTTTTTGGACCCACGATCGTTTGGAAGTCACTGGGGAATTCCTCTATCGCGTGGGGAAGGATACGGGAGAAGGCAATGAATGGGGTTTGTTTTTGCAAGGGGTCGCCCCCCTGACGACGAAACTGTTTGCAGTTGGACGGTATGAGTTCTTTGATCCCAGAGGACCGTTCTCTGGGATGCATTTGTGGGTCGTCGGGCTGGCTTTTCGTCCCCTATCGCCGTTAGTTATGCGGGCTGAGTACAACTTGGCCCACGAGAATTCAGCTCGGGTTCCGCAGGGATTTTCTGCGTCGGTCGCATTATTGTTTTGAGCGTAGCCGGGGAAAGTGCTGCTCGTGCGACTCTTCTTGCTCAGCCTGCCGCTGCTCTGGATAGTTCTGCCAGGCGTCTTGTGGGCTGAGGAGAGAATCGCAGTGATCGCTTCTCTGTCGGTCACCGACACTGTGAACCGCGAGGAGTTGGCGCGCATTTATCAACGCAAACAACGCTTCTGGAAAAATGGCACACAAATCATACCCGTCAATTTGTCCGCGGAGCATCCTCTTCGTCGTCGCTTCTCACGACTCGTCCTCGGGGCCCTGCCCGAAGACTTAGTGCCGTACTGGAACGAGCAGTATTTCCACGGTATTGCACCACCGTATGTCTTGACCTCCGAAGCCGCAATCTTGCAGTTCGTCGCAACTACTTCCGGCGCGATCGGCTACGTCAACGCGACCGCAGTCAATAGAGAAGTGCACGTGCTCCTATACCTGCCTCTCGCCCCGGCGGAAAAACGCCCGTAAGACGCGCCCCGCTCCTGCAATTATTGTCAGCGTGGCGTGCAGGATATTGTCCCTTCCTTGCGGGATTTTTGTTTACTTCGCGCAATATCCCACAATTTTTCCCTCGGTATGGCCGTTGCTCTTTGTAACAGATTGTGTGTGTATCTAAAGAGCAACAGCGAGAACGCGAGTCATGCGAACGGGGGGGGCGGGCAGCCCGCCTTGCAGTCATCCGACACGGTATCGTGCTGCTCGGCATCATCATTGGATCGCTGGGACTAGTTCGTGCCGCGTGTAGCCACGAGTTGATCCCGCGCGCCCATCAAATTGATCTCACCCTGGAGAATTTCTCTGGCGTTGTTGCCCCTACCAGTCAGGTGCATGTCCGCGAGAATCTACTGAAGGGCACCCGGTTTCGTCTGGCTTCTGCCTTGGGTATTCGCCGGATGGACATCCCCCGCATTGAGCTGACGTACTGGTTCGATGAAGGTAACGCTATTCAAGTCCAATTCCGCTATTTCGATATTGCTGGCAGTCACAAACTTCGTCAGTCTGCGGCGTTTAACGGCGCAGTCCTACCTGCGGGCCAACGTCTGAGTCCTCGGGGGACGCTGTGGATGGATGGTGGGGTGTATTACGAACGACGAATCACGCCGTGGCTGCAGCAGCACCTCGGCGCACCCGTGTGGCTCAACCCGCTCGACTTCCGCGTCAAACTCGGGCTGGAGTTTACCTATATCGACTTTCGCCTCAACAACGGCCGAGCACGGGTCACTGCCCCTTCTCCCAAAGGAGAAAGCGCAGAAGATTTCTTTCTGCAAGAGCTGCCGATGCCAACGATAGGAATGGGAGTCTATGGGAAATTCAGCGAGTACGTGATGGTAGAAGCAACGATGAAAGCCAACTGGATCAACCGCTGGAATTCTCTACGGGACGAAGGAGGAACCGTCTATACCTCACAGTGGAGCTTTGAGACGCATTGGCGGCTCTACTGTGTTGACGCTCCCTACCTCTCTGGGCTTCAGCCGTTTATTGGGCTCGGCTACTTCTACTATCGACAGAACGAACAATCACATGAGGACGGTAACTTTATTCGCCTCTCGGCCGTCGGGCCTGAGTTTGGGGTCAGCTACCGCTTTTAGGGAATTCTGGAGAAAAGAAATCGAGCCACCGGCACTGATAACGTTCGACGTGAGAGAATAGCTCGTGGCGATCAAACAGGGTGTTTGGGAAGGGAAGGCCACTTGACATCCGATTGTCCCGCCCCACCTTAGGCTCACCGCTTCCCACTCCTGTCCAAATTCTACGGTGGCACGTCCATAGTGTGAGGTGCTAGATACTTGAGCTGCAGTGAATCCAACGAGTGTACGTGGCTGGGTCACTCGTCCCAAGGCAGGGGCTGTCTGTAATCGAAGCCCGGAATTGTTCCCGGCCGGGTTTCATCAGACTCGCCAAGCTGGCCCTGCGTCAGCACTGTTTCGTAGTAACGCAGGTAGTTCCGTGCCATGTCGAGATGGGTAAAGCCACCTTCAAGGACG
>Ga0070741_10016492_pt1 | contig 12304 bp, 15 predicted proteins | sample Coa_R1_4_FD_66440 | JGI IMG/M metagenome (GOLD analysis project Ga0070741, IMG submission 66440) | Surface soil microbial communities from Centralia Pennsylvania, which are recovering from an underground coalmine fire - Coalmine... | ecosystem: Environmental > Terrestrial > Soil > Unclassified ...
GGTGGCCCGGACTGTCATGGCGCCAAGCGGCCCGGCGGCGTGACCTATGACCTCGACGACGGCGTCGTCGCCCCGGCGGGTCGACGTGACAGTCACACCGGTGACGCTGGCGCCGGCCAGCTGGGAGAGTGTGTCGAGGGCGACGGCCCGCCCGATGTCCGGGGTGGCGTTGTTGGCCCGGGCCGCTTCCGATCCGTCCTCCGCGGCTGCCTGCACGACACGTTGTGCATGCAGGTAGGCGCCGCCCTGGACGGCGGCGACCACGGCGAAGAGCACGAGGGGGATCACGATGACGAACTGCGCCGTGACGAACCCGTGCTCGTCGCCGAGACGACGGCGAGGACGACTGCTGCTGCGGACGGCCCGGAGAGGTGTCACAGGGAGATCGAGTTCACCTTGGCCATCACCTTGGAGGCGATGAGGGCGGCGACAGCCACGGCGAGGAGGACGGCGGCGCCGATGACGACGGCGGTCTCGGTGGTGATCACGCCGTCCTCGTCGTCGCGGAGTCGGGCGACGATATCGGCGAGGAGCAGACGGAAGATCTGGAACTCGACCATGAGCGGTGGTCCTTTCGGAAGGCGACGGTTCAGGACAGGCCCTGGGCCACGCGGAGCAGGGCGGGATAGACGATGAGGATGAGGAAGCCGACGAACTGGAGCGCGGTGGGGAGGTAGGCGGCTTCGGTGCGACGGGCGGCGGCCGCCTCAGCGGTCGTGACCTGGTCGCGGCGGAGGCCCCGGGCCCGGGCGAGGAGGGTCTCTCGGGCCCTGGCCCCTTCGGTGCCGACGAGAGCGAGGGTGGACGCGAGGTCGCGCAGTTCGCCGATGTCGAGGTCGCTGGCGAGGCGTCCGAGGGCGATCCAGGGCGCTTCGCCGGCGCGCCGGGCGGCGGTCAGGGCGTCGGCGATCTCGACGAACCCGGTGCCGGAGCCGATCGTGGCGGCGTCGGCCATGGCTTCTTCGACGCCGGCGCCGGCCGACAGGGCGACGGCGACCAGGTCGAGGTAGGCGCCGAGGGCGGCCCGCAGCTCAGCCCGGCGGGCGTCGGCCTGGGATCGGAGAGTAAGGATCGGCAAGGCCGTCCCGGTGGCGGACAGGGCGACAACGAACAGGAGACGGAGCCAGATCGGCAAGCCGAGGGCGGGGCCGACGACCGCCGTCCACAGAAGTCCGGCGATGCCGGCGACGACGCCGACGAGGAGCCGTTCCGACGCCCAGCTGGCAGGGTCGCGGCGAAGGACGCGGAGGTTTGCAGCCGCATTCGGCCGGGGCGACAAGGGAAGCGCGGCAGCGACGTCGTTCAGTCGGGCGCTGCCGGACCGTGCTGGCGGGGCGCCGTCGAGGCGGCTGATGACGGTGGCGAGCGATGGCCGGCGCACCTGGAGCCCGACGGCGACGCACCAGATCCCGAGCCCAGCGAGGGCTCCGAAGATCAACGCCGCCGTCATGAGGGTGTGCTCCCGACGAGGATCCGAGCCGAACGGTCGGCGCGCTGGAGGCGGGCCAGCCATTGCCAGGCGGCGGCGAAGCAGCCGGCGACGAGGCAGAGCACCGCTTGGCCGAGGAGGTCACCGTAGGGCTCGAGGTACTTGGGCGACACGACGGTCATGGCCATCACCATGAAGGCGGTGACCGCGGCCACCACGACGGCCGAGGTCTCGAGGCCGGCCCGGGAGGCATCGATGCGACCGGCGAGAGCAACCTCGTCCCGGGCGGTCTGGGCCAGGCCGGCCAGGACCCCTTCGAGACTGCCGGAACGCCGTTCAGCCAGGAGCAGCGCCGCGACGACCCGGTCGGCGAGGGGGTCGTCGACGTCGTCGGCGAAGGCCCGCAAGGCGTCAGGCAGGGACTGGCGGGCCATTCGCCGTTCCAGCTCGGCCATCTCCACCGCCAAGGCGACCGGCGCGACCCGGGCAGCGGCCCGGAGGGAATCCGCCAACCCGAGCCCGGCGGCCGCCGTGTCCCGCAACATCTCCGCCAGTGAGGCGACCGCCCGGGTCCGTTCCAAGAGCCGGCGGCGGGTACGGCGCCGGGCTCGCCAGGTCGGGCCGTACCAGCCGGCTCCCGCCCCACCGACGAGAGCGACCGGCCAGCGGGCGATCAAGTAGGCGCAAAGCCCGGCGGACGCCGCCACCGCGACCCGGCCCGACGGGAGGTGGTGCTCGATGACCCAGCCCGTCGACCCGGCGAGGATGCAGGCGAGACCCAGCCCGACGATCGCCCCGAAGAACAACGCCGCCGTCACGGCCGCACCCCGAGAGGTTCGAGACAGCTGCGGTCGAACCCGACGGCTTCGAGCTCGAATAGCCACCGAGACTGCAAGCCGGCCGGCACGGCCCGTCCGTCGGCGCCGGGGGTGAAGAGCTCGGGGGCCTGAAGATCCCCGTTGAGCGAGCCGTGCACCTCCCGCACCGATGCCACCACCCGCCGGCGCCGCCCTCGCCCATCGGGAACCTTGGCGAGGAACGCGATCAGGTCGATCCCGTCCTGAGCGAGCGGGGCGATGCGCTCCGGAGCCAGGGACTGGGGTGCCTGGGCGGCGTAGGAGGCGAGCCGCCGGCACACGGCACCGGAGGACCGGGCATGCAGCGTGGTGAGACCGTTGGCGCCGTTCCCCATGGCGTTGAGCATGGGCAGCACCTCGTCGCCCAGGACCTCGCCCACGACGGTACGGTCGGGGTTGAGCCGCAACGCACGGCGGACGAGGTCAGCCACGGTGATGGCCCCTTCGCCCTCGGCGTTGTCCTCCCGGGCTTCCATCGCCGTCACATGACGGTGCCGGTGCCGCAGGTTCTGCAACCCGAGCTCGAGGGACGTCTCGACCGTCACCAGATGCTCCAGCGGATCGCAGCACGCCAGCAACGCCCGCAGGAGGGTGGTCTTGCCCACGTTCGTCTCGCCAGCCACAAGGATGTTGAGCCGGGCCGCCATGGTCGCCTCGAAGAAATGGGCGAGGCGTTCGTCGATGGTCCCGATTTCCACCAGTCCGACCAGGTCCACGTCGAGGAAGCGGTGGCGGCGCAGGACGGCGGTGGTACGGTGGGCCACGGCGCATACGGCACTCAGCCGGCTTCCGTCGGGCAACCGCAAGTCGAGCCAGGGATGGCTGGTGTCGAACCGGCGCTCGGCCCGGCCGCGACGGCTGGCCAGGCCCCGCAACTCGGCTTCCAGGTCGGCGTCGTCGGCCCAGGGTGACGGTTCCTCGGTCACCCGCCCGTCGCACCACTCGATGACCACGGATTCGCCCCCGTGGACGATGACGTTGTCGATGTCCGGGTCGACGAGGAAACGCTGGAAGCGGCCCATCCCGAACACCAGGGCGTCGACACCGTCGAGGACCTGCTGCTCTTCGGCGGCCGAGAGTCGGGTCAGGCCGCCCTGGAGTCGGGAACGGTTCTCCTCGGCGAGGATCGAAGCGACGAACGTGCCTGCCCACGCCCGCTCCTCCTCTCCGGACAGCGTCGGCAGGCCCGCTGCCCGGCGCTGGCGGTCCTCGCCACCCATCGCCTCGACGAGTGCGGAGCGTGCCCGAGCGACCAGGTCGAAGTCGAACATCACCGTGTTCCGTTCTGCGAGAAGGAGAACCGGGCCCGCGGCGTCACGGCCGACCAGCGCCGGGACGACTCGGCGACGGTGGCAAGCGTCCTGGCATTTTCCCGCGCACACCTGGCGACCATGGCCTCGGCCAGTACTTCTGCCGAGCGGAGGAGGGCGCTGTGGCCCATCCGGACCGGTTCGGCTGAGCCGAGCGCGGCGGCTGCCACCGGGTCATCGGCCAAAACTCCGAGCACGGGCAGGCCGATGGTGGCGGCGATCTCATCAGCCGGGTAGGGCCGGTCACCCACCAGCACGATGACGGCGTGGCGCTTGATCGATTCGGGGACGCTTCCCAGCCGCTGCCGAAGGGAGACCACCGACGGGGCGGTCGGTCGGGCCAGGAAGACCGGTAGGTGGGCCACCTCGAGGAGCGTGGGGACCCCGGTCGGCGGCAAGGGGAGGCGGCCACAGTCGACGAGAACGTCGACACCGGCCTCGGTCCTCTCGATCCAGTCAGCTCCCGGCCCGAGGGCGTCGAGGGCGCCGAGGACCACCTCGGCCCCGACAGGGGCAGCGACGACGTCGACGCCGCCGAGGTTCTGGGCCACCGAGTGGAGGGTGGCAGGGTGGGTCCCCGGCATGGCCGCCAGGTCGACCAGGCCCGGGGAGGTCGCTACGCCGTAGCGGGCGGCGAGGTCGCCGCCGGCGGGGTCGGCTTCCACCACGACGACCGGGCGGGGCCAGCGACGAGCCAGCGCCAGCGCGGCGGTGGTCGCCCCAGACGATCGGGCCTGAGCCAAGCTGATGACGGGCATCCCTACTTCGCCCCCAGCAGAACAAGCCCGACTGTGTTCTTGGCGGCGGCGGCCATCACACCGGCGGCTGACCCCTCGGGCACCACGAGCGAGACGACCGTCGCGTCGTTGGCGTTGGCCGTGACGGAGAGGATGCGTCCCTCTCCGAGCACACCAGGGACTGCGCCGTCGGGAGTGCCGAGCCCCTGAGCTCCAAGCTGTGCTCCCGACGCCATCACGGCGACGCGGTCGCCCGGACCGGCCTCGACGGGCAGCCGTCCAGCAGGTAGGGCCAACGGTACGAGAGCCTCGCCGACATCGAGTTTCGCCCCCGGAGCGAGGAGCCCGTCGGAGAGAACCATCCCTGCGGCGAGCGGCGCAGCAGCCCTCCGACCAACGACGGTGCCCCGCCGCGAAGCCGGAACAACAGCCACCCCAGCGGCCGGCGAGAGCTCGACTTCCCGCAGGTCCGCTTCCCTCACCACGGCACCGGCAGCCACCGGCCGGGCGACCACCAGCACCGGGATCCGCTGCGCGGCCCCGGAGCGCAGCGCAGCCGACGCCAGCGCGCCGATGACGACCAGCACCACACCGACTCCGACGAGCGGGGTGTTGCGGCGCGCCGCCTGCCTGGACAACACGGGTGCCGGCGCCGGATCGGTCGGTCGATGGCGAAGAGGGGCGACAGACGCCACGGGAGATCTCCTTGGATCAGCGGACGTTGACCGTCTGGATCTGCGCGACCCGGACGGAAGTGGTGGAGGAACGTGCGATCTCGCCAAGGTCGCCGCCGCCCGGTGCACCGTCGACCGTCCACGACGCCTTCCAGTAGACGGTCGCGGTGACCGGGAACCGCTCGCCGGGCTGCCCGATCGAAGTCGACCGGTACGTGTACCGACACGACGACGGCTGGGCCTCTTCCGGCAACGATGGGTCCCACGGCTCACCCGGCCCCCGGCACTCGACCTGACCGCCGTCGCCCATGCTCCAGACAACGCGTTGCGGCTCGGCTTTGACCGTGAGAACCACGCCCGGGATTTCGGCCGTCGCCTCTTCCGGTTGCCAGGCGTCGCCGGGAACCCATAGGAACACAGGGACGCCGACGACCGAGTCGGCGCTGTCGGGCGGCGACATGTTGATCTCCGGTTCGGGAAGCTGAAGTTGGCGGCGGGCTTCTTCGAGAAGATCGAGGGCCTGGGTGACGGAAGGCGACCGGAGCGGGATGTAGCGGAGGTCGTAGGTGTACTCGGGAGAGTCGGGCGTCTTACAGGTGACCGTGAACCAGCGGCCCTGCCGCCCGAACTCCTGGACATCTAGCCCAATGTCGTTGGCCAGTTGGTAGACAACCGGACCCTGGGAATAGGAGCACCGCTTGGTGCCTGCCCGCCGGGGGGAGGTGCCCTTCGATCCTTCATGCGACTGGCGTTGGACGGCGACCGTCACGCTGTCGGAGTCCGTGACAGCCGTCGTCTCCAGGGTTCCCGCCCATGCCACGGAACTCCACGTGGTGAGCAGAAGGGCGACGGCGGCCGAGATCAGGACCGGGCGCATGCCTGCTCCTCGTTGACCCTGGCGGAGATCTTCCACGCGCCGGCTTCCTGAACGAGGGTTTCCTCGAAACCGAGCGTCAGCGGGCCGGTGGGGTTGACGACCTCACCGGTCTTGGCGTTGTACCGCTCACCATCGGTGTGAATGCAGTCCCAGACGACCGCGGTCGAGTCCTTGACCGACACCACTCGCGGGTTGCGAGTCGTCGTTCCACGGATCACCCAGCCGTTGGTCTGCAAGATGAGCAGCTGTTTGCGGACTTCCTTCAGGCCGTCGCCGGTCCAGTGCTCCGACAGGGCCGGGTAGGACGGGTCCGGGATCTGCTGGGCCTGATCGAGGGCCGTCTTGGCAGCCCCGTAATCGGCGAGCACAGCCGCCTCGAGTGACGACGTCGACGGCGCTGTGGTGGTCGTCGACGTGGTCGGTGACGTGGTTGGCGTCGATGTCGTCGTGCTCTCCCGGCCCGGTTGTGCCTTGCCGTCGTGGCGGTCGCTGCACGCGACGAGCACCAGAAATGTCGCGACGAAGATGACCGTCCGGAAGGCCCTCCGGGAGCGGGCTGGGACCGCTCTCATGTCCTGTAAACGCATCTTGTGCCGACTTATGACGTTCACGGCAAACCTCCCGAAATGTCACTTCGTGCCAACACAGCGACTGTCACAACTTCGAGGGGAGGACTGGCGCTGATCCGAGCAGAACGCGACGACGGTCCCCGTCGCGTTCGGGGAATTCGGGCGCCAGTCATCGAGCGATCCACCAAGCCGGAGGTCGCTCATGGGCTACGACCGCAACGACGTCCTCAGCCGTACTGACCTGGCCGGGCTCTGCGACGAACTTCTCGGCCCGAGACGGGGCCGAGGCCATTCGGCCAGCTGGCCGTGCCCAGACCCGGCCCACGGACCCCAGACCGGCCAGACCCCGCCCGTCACAGTCTTCCGGACCCGTGACGGGACAGAACGGTGGCGCTGCCACGCCTGTGGGACCGGTGGGACTGCCATCGACCTGGTCATGCGGGCCGACGGCGTTGGCTTCCGGGATGCCCTCAGCCGGCTCGGTCAACGGGCCGGCGCCCCGGAGGCCGAACGGGCGCGGGTCGTGCCTCTGCAACCCCGGCGCCCTTCGCAAGGCGTTCCGACCGTCGAGGTCTCGCCCGCCCTCGAGGCCTACGTCGTGGCGTGCCAAGCCTGGTTGTGGGGCCCAGGCGGAAGAGTCTTCCGTTCGTTTTTCGCAAACCGCGGCCTCGGCCAGGAAATCCTCCAGGCCAACCGGGTCGGCGCCGACCCTGGCCCTAGGGCTGTCAGTCGCGCCGACGGCCTGCCCCGAGGAGGGCCGGCGGTCGTCCTGCCATTGTTGGATCCGGACGGCCGGCAGCCGGTGTACCTCCAGGCCCGCTATCTCCAGCCCCGCCAGCGGAAGTACGACAATCCCGCCTCCCGGCTCGTGCCCGCCTCCCCCAGGCTCGGCGAGGTGCGCCTCGCCAGCCAACCCGTCCGCAGCGATGTTGCGGTGATCTGCGAGGGCATCCCCGACGCTCTCATCGCCGCCCAGGCCGGGTGGCGGTCGGTGGCGGTCCTCGGAGCCGGCCTGCCCGACGAACGGATCGCCCGGGCCATCATCGAGCGATTCCCGCACGAGATGCTCGTGGTCGCTTTCGACAACGACCGCCGGGGCCAGGAAGGATCGGCGACCCTGCGTGAGCTGCTCGGCCGCGAGGGGGCCGCCGATCGCTCCTGCGGGCTGGACCTTCCCGGGACGGTGGGCGATCTCAACGCCTGGGCCACCAGTTCCCCTCGCAGCTTCGAGGCCGAGCTCGAGGAGGCCGTCAGCGCCGCGATCGACTCCGGCGGCCGGGAGCGGATCCCCGGGAGAATCGACCTCGACGATGTACTCGAGACGCTGGCCTACCAACATCTCCTGGCCGCCGAACCGGCCGAGGTGGCCCGCACCGTCGAGAGCGTCACCGCCGCCATCGGATCCTGGGTGAGCGGGGACATAGAGATGACCGCCGCAGCTCCAGGCACCGTCGACGAGCTGTTGCAACAGATCACCTACCACCATGTCCTTCCCGCCACGCCGGCCGAAGCGTTGGGCATCGCCGACCGGACCATCGAGGTTCTCAACCCCTGGCTCGAGAGCATCGCCGTCGTCGAGCCGCCCGGAGCCTCCCTCGGCTGGTAACGGCGAGCTAGTCATGCGGACGGGCAGCCCGGCGGGCTCAGCGTGGCTCGGAGCCGAAGGACGAGGGGCTGGCGTTCAAACCACGTCCTCGCCCCCGCCGGCCGGTAGCGGCCGATCGCGGGATCCAGAGCCACCCAGCCCAGCCGGGCCAGCTCCTCGAAGGTGACGCCCTCGTCGAGGAACTCTGTCAGCCATTCGCGGTACAGCTCCGTGTGCTGACGTTCGAGCATCACCAGCACCCTCCGGCGATGCGACCATTCCATCTCCTCGAGGGCCAAGCGCCGTCCGTCCCGCGTGACCCAGACCTGATCCTGCTCGAGCAGGTTCAGGAACAACTCGCCGGTCATCGTCGTCATCACCACCCCCAAGTGTTCGAGGGCGATGCCCGTCCCGTCGACCCGGGCCCCAGCCCCTTCCGATCGGTCCTCCTTCGGACCATACCGATCGCCTCTGACGATTATCCCGGGGCTGGCGACGTCGAGCGACCTGTCAGGCCGTCAGGATCCGCTCGGCGCGCGCCCGGCGGGCCCGCACGGCCCGCTCGTCGGGGCCGCACCGACCGGCCAACGCCCGGGGCGGAACGCCGAGCACCCGGGTCGTGTAGACCACCCCGGCCTGGGACGGCCGGAGCCGCCCGTCCCGGACCGCGTCGATCAGGCAGACGGTGAGCTCCTCCGCCGTCGTGCGAGTCCACTCCGGCTCAGCTGCCTCTCGGGCGGTGTCCAGCGGCCAGAGCCGCCGCTGGCACGCACGGCCCTTCTCCCGCTGGTGGCGGACCCGGCGCCACGCCCCCTCGACGAGTTCGCAGGCCGGCCATCTCGGACAGGTCCCCGCCAAAGCGGTGATCCGCTCCCAGGCCGCCACGACGACCTCCTGGACCAGGTCGTCCCGGACACCGGCCATCCGCCGGCAGGCTGCCTCCCGCCCCAGCGCCCGTCCGATCCGAGCCGTCAACCCGGGGATGATCACCTGGAGGAGCGTCCGGGCGGCGATCGGGTCGGCGGCCACCCGGAGGAGCGCCCCGATCGGCCGGTTGGCCTCCCTCGGGTCGGCCTGCACCCGGCACCATGCCAGGAGATCCCCAGGCGAGTCGAAAGCCTCGAGATCAGACTCGGTCTCCTTCCAGCGGCGGAGCGCCTCCCGGTAGAGGGGGGAGTTCGACAGGGCGTCCCACTCCTCTCGGAGGGCCAGCATGAGATTGAGGTTGTCGTCCATGAGGCCGATGGAACCGCAAGGACGTTGCCCGGTATGTTGCCCGGTTCGTTGCCCAGTGGAGATCGCCCGGGCAACTTCGGACGGACAGAGATAGTTGCCTGGCAAAACCGCAGGTCACACGCCTCTTCGCCGCCTGGACGGCTCCCGCAGCGTTGTTTCGGACGAGACAGAATCCGCCCCGTCGCCTGCTTGCCCAGCGACATTGCCGACTGTCGAAATGCTGGGCAACGGCGTCCCGGACGGGTGCATCCCTTGCCGCCAGGGGCCGTCGTCTTCCTGGGGACGACGAACTGAACCACACAGGTGGGCGCCCCCACCGGTGATGTCCCGGGTACGGCCATGCCGGCGGAGCGGGCGGGGCGTGATCTGTACAGCCTGACCCCTGGGAACGGCTGTTCACCCGCAGGCGTCTCGCGGTGTCGCGGCGGGCGATGTCGGAGAGGCCCGGGGGGCAGTCGGCATGGACGCTCGGGCTCCGACAACAGTCCCGGACCACGGCCGGTTCCGGATGCGGCGCGAAAGATCTCGCGCCGAAATTCGGGGGACCAAGGTTCGGTCCAAGGACCGGGCCAAGGGTCCGGGCGCACGGTGCGGGGCATGACCACGACCAAGCGCCTCGATCCCGCCCTCCGACCGAACCCAACCCTGCCCGCCTACCTCGACGGAAACGACCCCGCGGAACGGGCTGTCCGCGCCAAGGTCCTCGAGACCTGGGCCCGCCAGTGGGGCACCGCCGACGAGCTCGTCCTGCTCGCCTCGTCCCGCGGCGAAGCCTCCCACCTCAACCGGCTCGCTCGATCCGCCCTCCGCACGGCCGGCCGACTCACCGGCCCCGCCGTGTCCGCCGGCGACGTCGAGCTATCCCCGGGCGACCGGGTCGTCACTGGAGCCCATGGGATCGGCCGGCCCGGCGGCCATGGCATCCCCCCGGGGTGCCTTGGCGACGTCCGGCTCGTCGACCCCGCCGACGGCACCGCCATCATCGACTTCCCCGCTGCCGGCGTCATCCGCCTCAACCGGGGAGGCCTCGAGCGGGCCGCCTTGGCCTACGGCTACGCGGTCCCCGCCCCGCCCGGTGTCGGCCGCCGCATTGGCGGGCTCCGCCTCGCCACCCCGGCCCACATCGGCGCCGAGATCGCCTGACCATCTCCGCTCGCGACGAAGGAGGAACCCATGACCACGACCATCACTCTCATCGGCGCCCGCGGAGGATCGGGAACATCGACGGTCGCCGCCGCCCTCGCCCTGCGGGCCGCCGAGGACGTGCCCACCGCGCTCCTCACCCAGGACCCGACGGCCATGGCCCGTCTCCTGGGGACGACCGGGCGCGCTGCCCGCCGCCGACCATCCCTTTGTGGCCGCACCCCGCCTGACCGTCGCCGGCCTCGACGCCCCAAGGGACGTGGCGACGATCATCGACGCCGGCAGCGCCACCACCGCCGGGACGTTGCCCGACGACGGCCGTCGGTACGCCGTCCTGCGCGGCCCCTGCTACCTCGCCCTCTCCACGCTCGTGACATTCCCCGACCTCCGACCCGACGGCGTCATCCTCGTCGCCGAACCGGGGCGCTCTCTCACCGCCTCCGATACCAGCGCCATCCTCGGGATCCCGGTCGTCGCCATTGTCCCCGTCCGCCCGTCGATCGCCCGTCTGATCGACGCCGGCCTTTTTGCCCGACGGCCGTCCGAAGTTCCCGGCCTCGACCACCTGACCAACGCCGTGGTCCGGGGCGCTGAGCTGTTCACGGGCATCGTCGGCCCGGGCGCCGGTCGAGAGCACGGCTCGTCCTGGGACGGCGCGACGCGTACGCCCACGCCGAACTGGGTCCACTAGCTGTGACGCCCTCGATCGGCGCGACGGGCCGAAACGCCGGTGGCCTCGCGCCGCTAACCAGCAGCATCACCGTCTGGCTGAGCGCTCGCACTTCGGTTCCAATCGTCCCGATCTGGCACCCCGTCATCGAGACGCTCGGCCACCGCCCGGCGAGCGAATACGGCGAGCAGTTCTGGCTGCCGACGCTTGGACCCACGTCCCTCTGGATCTACCGGCGTCTCGCGACCAGATTCGCCGACTCGCCGGGCGGCTTCGAACAGGACCTCTCGGCGCTCGGGCGTGAGATCGGCGTCGGCGCCGGCACCGGCCGCAACTCGCCTGTCGTGCGGGCGGTGAGCCGACTCGTCGACTTCCACCTCGCCCAGATCATCGACGACCGACTCGGCGTCAGCACGCATCTGCCTCCACTCACACGCCGCCAGGTCGCCCGTCTCCCGGAACATCTCGCGACCCGCCACCGGATCCTTGCCGGTCGCTCCCTTGGCGGCGTCACCCAAGCGATCGATGCGCTCACGGTCGAGGCGGCGAGATGACGATCAGGCCGGTCGACGCCGCCCTCCGGTACGCCCGGTGGGGCTGGGCCGTATTCCCGTGCCACGAAACCGTCCGCAGCCAGTGCAGCTGCGGCCTCGCCGACTGTTCCAGCCCCGCCAAGCACCCTCGAACCCGGCGAGGCCTGCACGACGCGAGCACCGATCCTGCTCGCGTGATGGCCTGGTGGCGCCGCTGGCCGTCCGCCAACGTCGGCGTCCGCACCGGATCGGTCAGCGGTCTGGTCGTCGTGGACGTCGACCGCCGGCCCGGCGGGCTGGTGAGCCTCGCGAAGCTTGAACAAAGGTACGGCCAGTTGCCAGCCACCGCCGCTGTCGAACCGGCGGCGGACGCCACTTCTGGTTCACCCACCCGGGCGGCACCGTCCGCAACAGCGCCAGCCGCCTCGGCCCAGGCATCGACGTACGCGCGGACGGCGGCTACGTCATCGCCCCACCGAGCGTCCACGTCACTGGGCGACGCTATCGCTGGGCAGCACCGCGATCCGTCGAACCTTTGCCCGACTGGCTCCTCGACGCCTGCCGAGAGCCGGTGCGAAACGCTCCAGCAGATGGAGGTCCCTTCGACGCAGCCGCTACGCCATGGGCGCAAGCAGCCTTCAGAGCCGAAGTTGATCGTGTTCGGTCCTGCCCTCCCGGCAACCG
>Ga0070741_10016493_pt1 | contig 12304 bp, 17 predicted proteins | sample Coa_R1_4_FD_66440 | JGI IMG/M metagenome (GOLD analysis project Ga0070741, IMG submission 66440) | Surface soil microbial communities from Centralia Pennsylvania, which are recovering from an underground coalmine fire - Coalmine... | ecosystem: Environmental > Terrestrial > Soil > Unclassified ...
CGCCGTCGCGCAGCTCGCCTCGGCTCTGGCCGTCTACGACAGCGGGGCCGCCGACCGGCTGCTCGAACGGCTCGGCGCGATGTCGGCACCTCTCGTCGTGATCCAGCAGGTGCTCATGCCGTACCTGCGGAAAGTGGGTGATGACTGGGCCTGTGGCGAGCTGACCGTCGCTCAGGAGCATTTCGCGAGCTCCTATCTGCAAGGGCGGTTGATGCAGATGGCCCTCGGGTGGGACCTCGGGCTGGGGCCGCGGGCGGTGCTCGCCTGCCCACCCGGCGAGCACCACATACTCGGCCTGCTCGCGTTCGGAGTCGCGCTGCACACCACTGGGTGGCGCATAACGTTCCTCGGCGCCGACACGCCTCTCAGAGCGGTTCACGAAGTCGCGGAGCAGCTCTCGGGCGACGCCGTGGTTCTGAGCGCCACCGATCGCGGGTATTTCGAGGGGTGGCACACCGAGCTTCAGGCTCTGGCACGGGTCTCCCGTCTGCTGCTCGGCGGCGCCGGCGCAGAACACCTCTACGTCGAGCATGCCCTGCACGCGGAGTCCGACCCGGTCTCGGCCGCGCTGGAGCTGGCCACCGCGGGGGGCTGAGCTTCCGGCGGCCGGCGCTCCACCACCCGGCGTGCGCCCACGGTGGTCGCAGCTCGCTCAGTCCTGCCGGTTCTCCCCCCACCACGGAACGCCGCGCTCTCCCAGCGCGGTCTTCGCGGCGTGGACGCGCCCCCGGGCGGCATTCTCGGCCTGGGCGTCCTCGGCGCGTTTTGCGGCCGCCACCGCGCGACGCGCCGACATCAGCTCGGCGACGAGCTCGGTGCGCCGCTCCTCGCTGAGCGAAGGGTCGCTCGCTCGCCAGCGACGCCCGTCGACGATCACGTAACGCCCATCCTCGGTGCGCTCCATCAGGCGGGGGCCTCCATCAGATGACCCGCCTGCCACGTGAAGCCGCGCGTCAAGAGCGCCTCACGCAGCGCGAGCAGGGCGAGGTCCTTCGCCTTCGCCTCGAGCAGGACGTCGAACCGCTGCTCGTGCGCCGCTCCGTGCAGGAAGCCGGCGAAGGCGATCGGATCGATCGTGTCGGCGTGCGCCCGCAACGGCGGCAGCACGAGCTTCGTCTCGACCCGCCTGCCTCGTCGCACTCGCTTCGTCTCGACGGAGGTCTTCGGAGAGGAGAAATGGATCTTCGCGACCACCCGGTCCGGCCACGTGGCCAACGCGGCGCGCAGCGCCTCCGCGTCCGGGATCTCGTACGGGTCGAGGCAATGGTGGTGCAGCACGTCCCAGACGACCGGCAGCCCGCACCTGTGGCTCAGCTCGAGCACGTCGGCGAGTGCGAACGAGCGGTCGTCGTTCTCGATGACGAGGCGCCTGCGCCCCGCCTCGCCGACGTGCTCGAGGCCGCGCTCGAAGCGTTCGAGTGCGGCCTGCCGTCCACCGGCGATACCGCCGACGTGGAGGACCACGACGGCCTCCGGACCGCAGCCGAGCGCATCGAGCAGGGCCGCGAGCGTGTCCAGCTCCCGTGCGGCGGTCGTGCGTACCTCCTCGCGCTCGGAGTTCAGCACCACGTACTGGCCGGGATGGAACGAGAGGCGGATATCGAGCTCGCGGGCGCGCCTGCCGGCACGGGCGAGCTGCTCCGAGCACTCCTCGACCTGGCGATGGAACTGGGGGAGATCGGGGTGCGTGGCGTACGGTGCGAGCGCGGAGGCCATCCGGTACATGCGCACGTCGAGGTGCTGCAGGCGTTCGAAGATCGCTTCGAGCTTCTCGAGGGAGCTGGAGAGGTGTGGCCGCGACTGCCATCGCCGCGTGTCGTGCGAGGGCAGACCGCCATCGCCGAGCACCTTGACCGCGAAGCCGAGGCGATGCACCGCGGCTCCTCTATCCGGCCGCCACAGCGCCCGCCGCCGGGACCCGCGCCCGTCGGCCGCCGCGATCGCGGTTCGCCCGCTCCGAGAAGCTCCGGTGGCGTACCCCGCTCGGGATCAGGGGGAGCAGCAGGTGCCGCGTGTACTCCGCCCCGCCACGGACCGCGCCCGCGCGCAACGGATCCCACGACAGCCCGTATTCGCGGCGGATTCGTGCCGGCAGCAGCCCGACCACGATCGTATTGGCGAGCTCGAGCAGTGGACGGGCGAGGAGGGGCACGGGGGGTCGCAGGACGATCTGCTTGGCGAGCTCGCGGGCGTCGGGCGTGACGTACAGGGTGTCGCCGGCGAGCGTCTCGCGCAGATAAGACTCGAACTCCGGGAAGGTGCTCGGCATCTCCTCGGGCCTCAGCCCGAACATCACACCCATGATCCGGTAGTCCTGCCAGTAGGCCTCGCGCTCCTCAGGATCGAGTTCGGCGACGTAGCGCTCGTAGACGATGAGTCCCGACTCGGCCAGCGTCGCGACGATCCAGAGCAGCAGCTCTGGGTCGTCGGCCGCCCACGGCGTGCCGGCGGGGAAGCTCCCGGCCGGCGCGGCCAGGTGCCCCCGGATCGAGCTGTGGACGCGCCTGACGCGCGCGGTCCGGCGCTCGGCCTCGGCGCGCTCGCCGAACACGACAGCGTCGACCGTGTCAGCCGTTCGGCGCAGTCGCGGGTAGGGATCGTCGAGCGCCGCAGTCGATGCGAAGAAGCCCTCGAACGCGACCGGGTGAGCTGCCTGGATGAGCAGAGCGCGAGCGCCGGCCAGGGCGACGATGCGCTCGCGCTGCACGCGTCTGATCAGAGATTGCTCGTCGAAGATGCCCGGCACATTCTCTACATTAGTGGACAAATATCTCGACGGACTGTTGAGGTATGGTCATCGGCCGGACCGCCGGCGCCGCGGGCGTGCGCTCTCGTTTCCCAGCGTCGCCAGCGCGCGGCTGCTGATCGACGTCGCCAGCCGCAGCTGCGCCTCGTGTGGCGGCGGGAGATGGACGGGCATCTCGACGTGCCGGCCGGCCTCTGCTGCGAGGCGCGCGCAGACCCGCAAGGCCGAGTCGCACACATCCGGCTCGACGCTCCAGACGGCTTCGAAAGCGGGGCCCGGGCGAGGGCCGTCGGCGACCTCGCGGCCCGAGATGCAGGCGCAGTAGCCGGGGGCACGGCAGACGACCGCCCACTCGCGTGCGAGCGGGGCGCTCGAGGGGAGCGGCAGCTCCGTCGGGCGGCCGCGATGCTCGCGTACGCGGGCGAAGTCGGCAAAGACGAACGAGGCGGTCGCGCTCTGGCTGAGGGCTGCCCAGCGCCGTTGCGAGCGGCGGTAGAAAAGCTCCCGCTGAAACGCTCCGAACAGCGTCGGCCGCTCGCCCCTGGCGAGCGTTTCATCCTCGATCGCGCGCGTGAGCGCGAGCATGGCCGCCTTCGTCAGCACACGCGGTTGCAGCTGCGGGTGAGAGCCCGCGAGCGAAGCGAACACCGACTCCTGGTTGGCCGGCGCTTCGGCCCGCTCGATCGCGGCGAGCAGCGGCAGGCCGGCGGCGCGGGCAGCGGCGACGGCACGAATCAGCTCGACGTCGTGCTCGCTGTAGCGACGGTGACCGCTCGGGAGCCGCGAGGGTTCGGGAAAGCCGGCGCGATGCTCCCACATGCGGAGCGTCGCGACCGGCACCCCCGTGCGGGCCGAGACATCGCCGATCGCATAGCCGTTTCGCATCTCAACTTCCGTAGAGGTTTCCTCTACATGAAGCAGGGTATCCGTTCGAGATGACGCTGACCCAAACGCGAAAGGGGATGTGAGGATGGCGACGATCGAGAAGTCCGTCGAGGTCGAGGCGCCGTTGCGCGCCACCTACAACCAGTGGACCCAGTTCGAGGAGTTCCCGAGCTTCATGGACGGCATCCAGGAGGTGCGCCAGCTTGACGACACGCACCTGCACTGGGTCGCATCCATCGGCGGCCAGCAGCACGAGTGGGACGCGGAGATCACCGAGCAGAAGCCGGATGAAAAGGTCGCGTGGCGCAACGTCGACGGCAAGGAGAACGCCGGTGTCGTGACCTTCCACCGCATCGACGATGCGACCACTCGGGTGATGGTCCAGCTCGACTACGTGCCCGAGGGGATCGTCGAGAAGCTCGGTGATGCAATCGGAGCGCCGGATCGGCGCGTCGCCGGGGACCTCGATCGCTTCAAGCAGCTGATCGAGACCCGCGGCGCAGAGAGCGGCGGCTGGCGCGGCGAGGTGGCGCGCCCGGGCGAGAACGCAAGTTGAGGGTCTCCGGGTTCTGCGAGCTGACGCTGCAGGCGGCCGATCCCGAGCGTGCCGCGCGGTTCTACGCGGAGGCGTTCGGCCTGCCGGTCCTCGAACGTGCTCCCGACCGGGTCTGGCTCGGCGTCGGCGAGCGGGCCCGGCTGGGGCTCTGGAGCCCCGGCGCGAAGGAGTTCGGCGACCGGGGCGGCCTGCACGTGCACTTCGCATTCGCGGTGCCGGAGGGTGCCCTCGAGGAGCTGCCCGAGCGCGTCCGCGCAGCGGGAGGCAAGGTCGATGGTCCGCACGTCCACGACGGCGGCGACCGCTCGCTCTACGTCACCGACCCGGCCGGCAACGTGGTCGAGGCGTGGGATTTCTTCGACGCCCGCGACACGTCCGATCTCTCCGAACACGGAGCTGCAGCCTGATCGATCTCACCGGCCGCACCTCGTCACGGATGCATCGGAGGCATCTGGATCAGCGCCCGTTACCAGCCAGCCAGCCGGCCGCCCGCGCCGAGGTGCAGCTTCATCGCCGTTTCTTTCCCGGCAGGCCATCGCCACAGCCCGGGCAGGAGTTGTCCATCACCGGGGCTTTCAGCGGCAGGTCGGTGCCTTCGAAGTAGACGCGGTGACGCCCGCGGCCGAACACCTGCAGCACATGCCCGCAATCACAACGGTAGATCGGCCTTCGCTCATGCGCCGTCGTGGCGGACGCCGTCCGCGGCGGGGCGATCACGGGAGCGCCGGCCGACTCGCCACCGCTTCGCCGACGGCGCTGCCGCCGTCGTCACACCAGCGCCCGGCATCGTCGGCGTCCCTGGCCGCTCGGGCCTCACGACGAGACGGGAACCCCGGTGGGTCCACGGTCGAGTCGCGCGGATCGTCAGGCTCGCGCCCGAAGAGCGCGGCTGGGTTCAGATACCGCAAACCGATCACGTCCGACGCGGATCCTGCCTCGAGCAGTGTGCCTCCACAGATCGGGCAGCGACCCTCGAAGATTTCGATCGCGGGAGAGCCGGCGCAAACTCTGATCCGGCAGGAGGGGCAGCTGAGATGCGCGGCAGACATCAGACCCCAGAGGTCGTGGATTCACTGCGAGGCTCGAAGTGAGCCAAGCGCGCGCTGTCATGGATGTAGTGCGCGGCACGCTCGGCATCCTCGTGGGAGCCAAACCCACCCGCGCGAACGAGGCCGTTTCCGTCGCCGTCGACGATCTCCCACAGGTAATCGCCGCGGTTGTCCTGTGAAATCGCAAACGCCAGGGACGCGGGATTCGAATCGACAACCCCTCGTGCGGCACGTCGCCTGGCAGGGTTGATCTTCTTCGTTGCGGTGGCCATGGCCGACCGCCTCTCTACCCCTCTACAAGACGATGTCGACCGGATAGGGAGAAGAGCAGAGCTACCAGGACGTACACGGGACTATATCGCGGTCCGAATTGCGCACTCGAGCTGTCCGGAACTCATCTTGGAAGGGGCCCGGAGATCCGCGACGCCGGTCAGGACCGGAGATCCAGGTGAGGATCGCGCCCGAGCGCGCGCCCTTGGGGAGAATCACAGAGCGGCCCGGCGCGGGCGGAACGGAAGCTGACGAGGCGTTCGCTCCGCTCGTCGTAGAGCTTGAGTTTAATTGCTCGAAGACCGTCGCTCAGGTTCAGCGTTGGCACATCGTGCAGCGCCGGTGTGCGGTCGTGCGCGCGCTTGAGGTGGTAATGGGGGATCTGCGCGTTGAGGTGATGGACGTGGTGGTATCCGATGTTGCCGGTGCAGAAGCGCAGCAGGGGCCCCAACTTCAGGTATGAGCTTCCACGCAGCGCGGCGTCCGTGAAGCTCCAGTTCTCGCTCTCGTTCCAGTAGGCGTCCTCGAACTGGTGTTGGACGAAGAACAGCCAGATCCCGATCGATCCGGCGAGCAGGGCCGGCAGGCCGAGGACGAGCAGGTAGTCGCGCCAGCCGATCAGCCAGACGAGCAGCGCCACGACGAGAGCGAGCGCCGCGTCCGTTGCGAGCACGCTGCGCCGCATCCGGGGGCGCGCCCCTTTGGCGACGATCCGTGGGCCGACGATCATCGCGACGACCGGGCCCAGCCCCAACATGACCAAGGGATTGCGCTCCAGCCGGTACCCCAGTCTGCCTTTCCACGCAAGCGCTTCGAACTCCGCGACAGTGAGGGTGTGAAGGTCGCCGACCCCGCGACGGTCGAGGTTCCCCGCCGTCGCGTGGTGGACGGCATGGTCATGGCGCCACCGGTGGAACGGGGTATAGAGGAGCAGCCCGATCAAACGTCCCACCCACGCGTTCGCCCGGCGGGAAGCGAAGAAGGAGCCGTGCGTGCAGTCGTGGAACACGATGAACGAGCGCACCAGGAAGATGGCCGCGGGGATGCCGAGGACCAGCGCGAGCACCGATCGTCCGAGCAAGAGGTACATAGCGGCCGTGAGGCCGAAATACGGGACAACCGATGTAGCCAGGCAGAACACGGCGCGCCGGGAGTCCGGCACCGCGTAGTCGGCGAGCTGCTCACGCCAGCGGCGTGCTTCCGTCCCGGGCTTCTGTGGCGTCACCGCGGGGGCGCGATGGAGAGGAGTCCTCTTCGCGGCGGTGCCTGCCTCTGAGCTCGTTGCACGTTGGCTACTCACAGCGCCTCGCGCTCCCGGTGTGGCCGATCGCCTCGTGCGCGACCGAGGCCCGTCAGTGGAGGCGGCGCGGGAACACCCGAGGGACGAGGTGTTCCCGCGCCCTGCCCAGCTCGCACGAGAGAAAGGAGCTGGCCTCCGCACTGCCTTGGACGGCCGCGCCGGGGAGGGGCGACCTGCTGTCCAAGCTGTGTTGGCCTGCGCCGGTCCGATCGGGCGGCGCTCGGCCGCCGCCGGAAGGGCCCACGTCCGGTCTCCGGAGGGGCCTCGTCGCCGAGCGAGGCTGCACGACAAAGAGCAGCGACCGATGCGACGGCCGCGACCCAGCACGGGAGTATCAACAGGACAGACACGTGATCGCCCGGATCAGGCCGCTTTGTCCTGCATCCGGACGTCCGCGCCAACGCGGGTGGTCAACTGCATATCGGTCGCTTCCGTTGCTTGCGTTACGGACCGATTGCTCTTGGCCAGCTTGTGACCTGAAACGCGCTCCGGTGATAGGTGCAGTCCCACACAGAGCTGGTAGCCCCGCATTGGACCGCTGTACGCGCATCGTAGCGCAACCGCAGGCGCTGCAAACCGGGGGCCCAGGCTGTACGTTGGTTCCTGCAGCACGCCTACACGGGGTTTCTCCCTGCTCTCGTCCCTGATGTCGGTCCGTCCATAGAGAGTCGGAGACGGCGACTGGCGATGAGCGCATCGGACGGCAGGGCAGACGGACGGCTGAACGCCGCGATCGCGAACGAGGTCGGCAAGCTCGTCGCCGACTTCACCGGCAGAGGCGCACCCAAGTCGCGGGCTTTCATCGACCAGGATGTGGTCGTGTGCCTGCTCGAGGGGGGCGCGACCAGGGCGGAGGTGAACCTGGTAGCGGCCGGGAGGGCCGAGCTGGTGCGCCTCAGCCGCGACGCGCTGCAACGCGCGATGGAACCGGATCTCATCGCCGCAGTGGAGCGCATCACGGGGCGCGAGGTCCGCTCGTTCCTGAGCGGCGTCAGCACCTCCGCCGATTCCTCCGTCGAGCTCTTCGTGCTCGAGCCGGAAACGGCCGCCGAGTAAGCCGGCCGGCGGCTTGACGACCGCGCGAGCACCGGGGTAGTCTCGACAAGAAGGGTCTGACAGGGCCGAAAGCCTTGCCAGCCGCCTCAATGCGACTCACGACAGACGGAGAGGTCTCGCGGGCCTTGCCGGATTCAGGAGCAGAGAGCCCGCGGGCGGGCAAAGTCGACAGCGGTGCAGGGCGCCTCGAAGGCGGCCATCTACTGGCCCAGATCTCGACGAGCATCGTCGGCATCCTGCGCGAGCACTATGGGCGCGGGCCCATGAAGGCCAAGACCTACGCGCTCGACGACATCATCGTCGTCGTCATGCGGGGCAGCGGGTTCACGCCGCTGGAGCAGACGATCATGGACAGCGGCGAGCCCGACAGAGTGATCGCCATGCGCGAGGACTTTCAGCGCGTCATGGCGCAGCGATACCGAGCCACCATCGAGGAGCTCACCGGGCGCAAGGTGCTCGCGTTCCTCAGCCAAGCCCACGTGGAGCCCGACATCACGATGGAGATCTTCTTCGTCGACGGCCCGCTGGCCGGCTTCGGGGCTGTCGAGATCACCGAGCCCGAGTAGATCCGGTCACACCATTCTCGTGTCTGTGGCAGCCCCACCGGTGCGCTCGCGCCCCCCGAAGCAAACGCGGTCGATGATCACTCGTCCACGCTCCGGCCGGGGCCGAGCAGATCGCCGATGGCGTCGCGTGGCGACGATGCCCGCCTAGCCGGCGTCCCGCTGGCTCTGCTGCGCATCGAGAGCGCGTCGCTCCTCCGCCTCGGCGAAGCGACGGCGTTCTTCGGCCTGTTCATATGCGCGTTGGAGCTCGCGTAGGCGCTCTTCGCTTGTGGGCCGGCGCCCGAATGTCCTCGCCCTGTAGAGCTGGTAGTGCTCGCGGGCGAGGCGAGCCTGGGCGCGCAGGTCCTCGAGATGATCGGCTGGCATGGGCTTGGGGGCTGTGTGGCTGCGCGCCTCGCCGCCGCGGATCAGCGCCGGGCGAGGCGCCGCCCGCTTTCGGTGTCCGGCGGGGTGTAGTTCAACTCGAAGTGGTGATAGAGGGCCGACTCGTCGGCCTGAGAGAGCTCATCGCCGTGCTGCTCGATGTTCGGTGCCGACTCGACCTGCTCCTTGGTGACGGCGACCTGCAGCTCGTCCGGCCCGATCGCGATGGCGCCGAGCGGCACGAAGGTCAGGTGTCGTCCGATGAAGCCTTCCTTGACGGTCGCGAACTGCGGCTCGTCGGTCTCCACGTCGACATAGACGTCCTGCAGCTTGCCGATCTTCTCGCCCTTGCTGTCGATCAGCATCTTCCCGTGCCACTCGGCGACATTCAACTCCGCGTGCGGCCGATCGCTCATGCTCGAAGCCTCGCTTTTCGGGACGGCGTTCCTGCTCCCATTCTAGGACCGTGACCCGTCCCGGCGCTCAACTGCCGGACGCGGTCGGGAACGCACCTGCCGGCAGCACGAATCGCCGTGGCGGGGCGTCTTGACGCGGGTCGTTCGCCCGTGGGCCGTGCAGGCCCTGGCCGCGTCCCGGGCGCGCTGTGGACTCGCCGACGCCGTCGTGGTCGGCGATCCAGCGCAGCATCGCTGCCGACCTGGCGCCCTCGGCAAGGATCACGGAGCGCTCGATCACCATGCCGCCCGAGACATGCGGACGGGCCAGGCGCCTGATCAGGCTCGCTGTCTGATCCGTCGCGCACGTTGCGGTCTCCGTCATCTCTGTCCTCCTCTGGGTCGCGGTTCAACTCGGGCGCTGTCGTGCAGCTCGCAGAGAGCGTCCGGGGCACAAGTTGCAGGTCGAGGTTCGCCATCGCCGCTACGCCCGGGCGGGCGCGCCCCGTCCCACGGGCGCCGGGGGACGACGCGCTGTGGTCTGGGCCTCACGAGGACTTCGGCGCCGGCTGGCGCGCAGCGACTGCTCTGCATCTGGGGGAGCTTTCTGGGCGGGAACCGCAAGCCCGGTGAGTTCCGCTCGATTAGGGAATGACCTCGACCGGTGTCGAGCGCCGGCACACCTGTCCGACTACCTGACAACCATAACATGAAATCGAACTCTAGAGTTAGTATTCTGTACTCATGACCGACGAGCCCAATTCGTCTTGGGCGTTCCTGACCAACCACGCGCGGGTTCTCGTGTGCATCGCCGATCAGCCCGGGGTCCGTCTGCGCGACATCAGCGAGCGCGTCGGAATCACCGAAAGAGCCGCCCATCGCATCGTCGGCGAGCTCGCCGATGCCGGCTACATCACTCGCGAGCGCGTCGGCAGGCGCAACGCCTACGTGATCCACACCGATCGCCCGCTCCGCGATGCGCTCGCGCGCGAGCAGAAGGTCGGCGATCTCCTGGCCGTCCTCGCCCGTCCGTCCGAGGCAGCTGCAGCCGAACGCGACGGGGCGACTCGCTGAACGCTGCCGTCGATGCGCTTTGGCAACCTCGGGGTGAAGGCCGAGAAGGCGCCCGATCCGGAGATCGAGTTGCCCGTCGAGGTGACGGGAGCCTCACGTGGCGTGCGCCGGCTTCGCGCGCCTGATCTCGGCGTTGACCTCGGCGCCGAAGAGCAGCGCGACGTTGGTGAGCCACAGCCAGACGAGCAGGATGATGGCCGCCGCAAACGAGCCGTAGGTCACGTTGAAGCTCTTGAAGTTGGCGAGGTACGCCGAGAAGGCGGCCGATGCCGCGAGCCATATCGACACCCCCACGACGGCGCCCGGGGCGATCGAGCGAAATCCGTGGCGTGGCACGTCGGGCGTGACGTAGTAGATGTAGGAGAAAACGAGCAGCGCGCTCGCGAACGCGCCGGGCCAGCGGACGATCCGCCAGACCGAGGCCGCGGCGGATCCGAGCACTTCTTGCGCGACGCTCCCGCCGGCGAACACCAGCACCAGCGTGATCAGCACGAGCGCCAGCAGCACGAACGTCGAGGCGATGTCGATCAGCTTCCGGCGCACGAAGCCGCGGCCGCTCACCGACTCGAAGACGATGTTGAGCGACCGCCGCGCGGCCTCGAGGTAGCCCGTGGCCCCGTACAGGGCGGTGAGGATCGCCAGTACCAGTGCCACCGCGGCGGTGCCTTTGCTCCTGAGCGCGGCCCGCAGCGCAGCGTCGATCGGAGAGAGGGTCGCAGCCGGCACCACGGCGCGCAGATGATCCAGGATGGCGTTGTACGTGGCCGGGTACTCCCCCAGCACCCCCAGCAGCGACACGGCCAAGAGCAGCATCGGGAACAACGACATCAGCGCGTAGTAGGTGAGCGCGGCGGCGTGATGGGTGCCCTGATCGCGGTAGAAGGACAACACCGAGCGTCTCACCAGCTGTGATCCGCGCTCCACGCCGGGCAAACGTACCGGTGCTCGAGAACGGCACGAATCGGGTGGCGAGACGGCGTTGGGTGGGGGCGGCGTCGTCGAACGCGGGAGATCGATGGTCAGAGCGCCCGCCCCCGGTAAGTGACCCAACCCGGCGGCCGCCTGGCCGACGTCGACGACGGCGACCACCCCCAAGTAGAAGAGGGCCACGAGTCCCGCGAGCATCGCAAGAGCGATCGCCAGTCGCTCGATGGTCCAGCTGAAAACCCGGTTGCATACCGGCCTGCCTTTCGGGCACCAGCTGTGGGCCGCAGGGACCGGAGCGGATGGTTCTCCTTTGTGCGGCTCGTCAGATCATCTCTCCCGGGAACTGGAGCCCGAAGCGCTCCAGCAGCGCCGGCACGCTGCCGGCATCCATCTCGAGCGCGAAACGGTCACAGAGCTCGATGAGCGTCTGCGGGTCGGCTTCTGTGACGCCGCCGAGATCGACAAGCGCCGAGAAGAACCGCTCGAAGCCCGCCGGAGAGATGATCTCCAAGATCCGAGCCGGCTCCTCGCCCGCGTTCCAGAACGTGTGCCACTGATTGCGCGGCTTGAAGACGAGATCGCCGGGACCGGCGGTCACCGTCTCATCTCCCAGGAGCGCACCCACGCGCCCCTCCAGGACATAGGTGTACTCGTCCTCACGCGTGTGGCGATGCAGGGGCGCAGCCAGCGCGCGCGAGGACATCGGGTGTTCGACGAGTGAGAACCTGCCGCTCGCCTCCTGCCCGTCGATCATGAACCGCACACCGATGCTTCCCAAAAAGCCGGTCTTGCCGTCGTCTGGACCGGTGACCTTCGCCGTCGCCGTCGTCGTCGTCATGAGTACCTGTGGCCTTTCGCGGAGTGCCGCATCGGCCGCCTTGCCGCGCCGTCTGCCGGGCCTGCGGCTCGGCCGGAGCGACTAGCGGGTCTGAAGGTTGTGCACCTGAAACTCACGTACGTCCGGCGGCTCGGGGAAGCCCTGATCGCCTAGGCCGCCGAGTCGGGGCATGAGTCGCTGGCCGACAAATCGGTCGAACGCCTCACGCGACTCCCAGAAATCGATCACGCCCCAGCCGCCGTCGACCGGGCCCGCCGAGTGGACGATCATCCCGGCTGG
>Ga0070741_10016494_pt1 | contig 12303 bp, 13 predicted proteins | sample Coa_R1_4_FD_66440 | JGI IMG/M metagenome (GOLD analysis project Ga0070741, IMG submission 66440) | Surface soil microbial communities from Centralia Pennsylvania, which are recovering from an underground coalmine fire - Coalmine... | ecosystem: Environmental > Terrestrial > Soil > Unclassified ...
GTTTCGGTTCCCGACGGCACAACGCGGATCGCAAATAAACATCGCATCCGCCAACCATTGGCGCGCGTTTGACGCGGCCAGCACTCTGCGGCGAAAGGCCTTGTCTCGGATAGGACTCGCTTACTGGCCGTTTCTCGATATGGATGCGGCGGTTCCGCGGTACTGGCGATTTAGCAGCTTGAGCATGGCATGGCGGTTTTCCGGATCGGCACCTTGCTCTGCGCGGTAAGGCAGCCTCAGTTGGCGGGCCCTTGCGTCACAGAATACTAAACGCCACGCCTCCGGCGTTGTCCTCAAACAAGCGCTGCATCCTAGCGAAGGAGCGCATGGCTGCCCACGTCACGGAACGCGACCACGTGATGCCACTTTGGACGATAATTTTGGTTGGGCGGAAATTAGTTTCGCTATGTGATCACCGACACGCAGAGCGTTGGCTATAATTGTCAGCGTGGGATTGACAGCTCCAATCGAAGGAAAAAAGCTGGCATCCGTCACATAAAGGTTTTCGATCCCATGCGCTTTGCAATTGAGATCAAGCACGGACTGAGTTGGATCTGTGCCGAAACGCATGGTGCCGGCTTGATGAGCCGTTCCCCCGATCGGGACGTCTTTGCCGAGATAAAGTGAACGCTCGAACAGGTGGGGATGGACGTCCAGCTTGCTACATAGTTCGCGTAACTTCTGCTTTAACCGTTTATGGCCCTCCATATTGGTGGGAGTTAAATCAAGGTACACCTGATCTTCCCTGTAGAAAATCCGATTTTGCGGTAGTGGCAAATCCTCAGAAGTCAACCAGAAGTCTATCGAATGTCGCGCTAGCCATTCGAAGGGCATGTTGGGAAACCACTGCAGGAAATCAGGAAGACCTTCTCCGTGAATCTGAACGCCATCCGATTTTCCGACCATTTGAATATGTCCTAGCGGAAAATGCCAATCGTCCGAACGGAAATAAAAATCATTTAAGCCCAATGTCTTCTGAAACTTTGTCGGGTTTGGCTCGCGCGAAATCGCGAGAATAGTGGCGTTGTTGTGCCGCATATAGTTTCGTCCGACCAGCCCCGAACTATTGGCAAGGCCTTGAGGATGATCGGCATTGGCAGACCTCAGCATCAACAGCGCGGAGGACAACGCGCCGCACGCCACGACCACGATGTCTGCCGTAAATGTCACCTGTTCGGCACCCTGAGAAACGACGACGCCGGAAATCTCCTTGCCGCTCAAGCCCGTTTGAAGCTTGCTAACGTAGCTATTGGTCAAGAGGGTCAAATTCTGATGAGTTTGAAGCGCCGGATCTACGCAGATGATCTGCGCGTCCGCTTTGCCGTTGGTCAAGCATGGATAGCCATCAAATGCGTTGCATCGAATACACGGCGAATGCGGTAGAGCCTTGCCGTGATACTCGTCGAGCAAAATGCCGACGGGCAGATGAAACGGGTGGTGTCCATTACGTTTCAAATCGTCAAACAGCTTTTGAATGCGCGGCTCGTGGCTGACCGGCGGATAAGCGTAAGGCTTTGTCGACCAAGGCTCGGTCGGGTCCTCACCGCGAAGTCCGTGTACATGATAGAGCTCTTCGGCAGCTTGATAATACGGCTCGAAGGTATCGTATTTAACGGGCCAAGCCGGCGAAATTCCATCGGGGTACTTGATTTCGTCGAAGTCACGCTCGCGCAAACGAAGGAGGACGCCGCCATAGACCTTGCTATTACCACCGACAAAATAGTGAAGTCCGGGACGAAATTCTTTTCCCTCCGAGTTGTACCAGGTTTCCATTGCCTGATACCGCGCGTCCGTAAAGACGGCTTGGCTGTCCCAATTTTCTCGTTCCCGCGGCAGATAATCGCCGCGCTCCAAAAGGAGGATTCGCTTTCCCGTTTGTGCCAGCCGCCAAGCCATGGTGCCTCCGCCTGGCCCAGAGCCAATAATGATCACGTCATAATGTTCGCTGCTCACCATGGCGTTTTGCTTTCCGATTTGTTCAAGACTAGCTTGATTGCCCAGCATGCTTAATGGCATTGCCCGAGCGCCCAAAGGTAGCACCCCATGACGACATTGAGCATAGTCCTTACCGCTGCGATCCGAGTTGTCCTGGTGCTACTATTTTTGCCATTTAGCGCATTGGACAAGATCTTGAATTTCAAGGGAGCCGTGGCTCAAGCCCATGAAGCATCTCGGAGCGAAGCAGTCGCCGTTGGCCTGATCGTCGCAGGTCTGTTTGTCGAGGTCTTCATGTCGCTGGGGGTCGTGACAGGCATAGCAGACCGGGCCTGTGCTTTAGTTCTCGCCGGCTACTGTGGCGTCACGGCACTGTTATGGAAGCAATTTTGGAGGCCCGGCGACTTTTGGGCGTCGACTACTGGAAAAGGAAGAACGTTATTCTGGGATTTTCTGAAGAATTTTGCGGTCGGTGCCGGGTTCCTTCTGATAACTTTTGGAACCGATACCCGCTCGGTCCGCCTGGTTCTTACGCATCCTTTAGCCTCGTCCCAGCCGTACCAAACGAACGAAAAGTAACCACGGCGATGAACATCGACGGCGGTACCCCTCAAACTATTCGTCGGTCGGGATGACCATGGTCAAATGCCTCTCACGCATCGAAATGATCTGCGACAATTCACGCGCACTGGCTAATTTTTATCACGCAGCATTCGGATTTCTTGTATTGGACCAGGCTGACGGCCCAGCTACCGCCATACGTCACAGCATTCGAATGCGACTCGGGAGACAGGAGATCGCGCTAATCGATGCACGGCCGCAAGGCCGCCCCTACCCGGCCAATGTCGCGGGATGGAGCACGCTATTTCAGCATATTGCGATCGTTGTCTCAAACATGGCTAGCGCCTATGAGCGACTTTGCGCCATCCCAGACTGGTCACCGATATCGACTGCAGGGCCTCAGCTTCTGCCACCGGAGTCGGGCGGTGTCAGCGCATTCAAATTTCGCGATCCTGAAGGCCACCCGCTTGAACTGATTGCCTTTGCCGCGGATGCTATTCCAGCGCAATGGAAACTGATTTCCGCCAACTGCTGCCTGGGCATCGATCATTCGGCCGTTTCGATTGCGAATACCGCAAAGAGCGTCGCGTTCTATGAAAGCATCGGGCTACGGCGCAGCGGCGGCTCGCTCAATGTCGGCCCGGAACAAGCCAAGCTTGATGACCTAACAAATGCAGTTGTCGAGGTCACCGCGCTGACACCTGCGCAATCGACGCCACATGTTGAATTATTATGTTATCGTGGCGATTTCGATCGACGTGTGCAGCAGCGGACGAACGATGTGACCGCGACGCGGCTCGTTTTTTCTGTGGAAAGCCGCGAGGCGCTCGATGTCCTTTGTGCTTATCATGCAGGCAACCTCGTAATGGATTCGGTGGAACACGAAGACAACGCACCGCGCATCTTGCTGCGTGATCCGGATGGACATTTAGTCTGCCTTGAGGCCCGAGGATGAACGCTCCTTAGCCGCCAGTGGCAAATCCAGGATAGAGAGTCATACCGCCGTCGACAAACAGAGTGGCGCCCGTGACGTAGTCGGCTGCGTCGGATGCGAGCCACACCGCTGCACGGGCGATGTCCTCGGGTTCGCCAATGCGCTTGTACGGCACCAGGGTCATGAGATCTTTGTAAGCTTCCGGCGTGCTCCAGGCGGCGGTATTGATTGGCGTCCTGATTGCGCCCGGCGCGATGCTGTTGACGCGGATCCGATATGGCGCCAGTTCCTGCGCGATACTTTTCATCAGCAACATGACGCCGCCCTTCGATGCTGCGTAGTTCGCATGGCCTGCCCAAGGAATCTCTTGATGAACAGAACTCATGCAGATGATTTTGCCGGCAGCGACCGAGATGGTTTCAACAGGTCCGCGGCGCTTGAACTCGCGCGCAGCTTCGCGGGTGCAGAGGAACTGCCCAGTCAGATTGACGCCTATGACCGTATTCCATTGCTCGAGCGTCATCTGATCGAACGGTGAATCTCGCTGTAACCCAGCATTGCTGCAAACAATGTGCAGAGTCCCGAAATGATCGATTGCTTTGGCGAACATAGCGACCACTTCGTCTTCTTGACTGACGTCCGCCTTGATCACCAATGCGCGACGTCCCATGCCATCAATTTCATGGGCAACAAGGTCAGCTGCTTCAGGGTTGACAACGTAGTTGACCACAACGTCTGCCCCGGCAGCGGCAAGCCCCAACGCGACCGCCTTGCCGATACCGGAGTTCGCGCCTGTTACTAACGCAGGCTGACCTGCAAGAACTGTCGGGTACGGTATTTTGGGGAAAGGACGGGTACCAGGTGCAGCTGGTGCGGATGGATCCTTGGATATGTCTTGTGTCACGGTCGCTCCTCTTTGGATAACAACTGACCGACGGCTTGAGCGTGCATGTCGTACGATCTGAGATCGTAAGGTTGGCGGTCGGTGGTCTTCAATGGCCACGAGGTAGCTGGTACCAGGGCCCCTTATCTTGCTGCGGCCGAGCAAAAGGTCGGGGAGCGACCCACATCTTATCCTATCCTGGCGCTTAGAATTTCGAGATTAGAAAAACGCCGGCGATCATCAGCGCGCACCCTGCAAGACGGGGAAGGGTCGCCGTATGTTGTTCAAAGCCAATCCAACCGAACTGGTCCAGCAGGACGGAGAATACCAGTTGGCCTGCAACAATGAGGCCGACCAGCGCACCTGCGCCTAGTCGCGGAGCCAGAAGAATTGTTCCGGTTAGATAAATTACGCCCATTATACCACCGGCAAACCAGGCATACCAAGGCGCCGCACGTATCATCTCCCGCGAAGGCCATTCCGACGTTAATGACCACGTCAGGATAGCCGTTGCAAAGAACCCGATGACCATGTTGACTGCGGCGGGGATGTAAGGATTGCCTAATGCCTTGCCCAACAGCGTGTTGGTCGCGACCTGCGTTGTGAGAACGACGCCTAGCAAGGCGGCCAATGGTGCAAAAAGCCAGCTCATAACCGTCGCTCCATTCGCATCTATAATACGGCGGAAATACTCGAATAGCAGGCATCAACCGCTTCCAGCCGATACCGGTTGGCTTCGCCTGGACTTGGCGGTCGCGGCACGGTGATCACTGAGGCAAACTTTAGTCAGTTTGAGGATCTCAGCGGGGTAATACTCCGTCGCTCGATTGCATCGTGCTTTCCCTTCGTTACTTCAAACGAAGTATCCTTGCCGTTCCGCCAGAAGTGAATGTCGAAACGTCGCCGCCCCAGTCGCAAATCAGTCAAGGTGACATCTGGCAACCAGTCAGGCAACGCGGGATCAACATAGATCTTGCCGCGCGGGGCATCCTGCTGAAGGCCAAGCATCGCCTGCAATAGCATGAATGGAGTACCCGCTGCCCAGGCCTGTGGCACATTGGCGCCGAGATATTGTACTGGGAAACTCGTGGGATCGCGCTGCAATCCGGCATACAGTTCCGGCAGTTGATTAAGAAGGAAGTGGCTCGCCGCACCACTGACATCTCGAGCTATTGCCGCCGCTTCGGCGGCAAATCCATAGCGTCGCATTCCCATTGCGATCAGCGAATTGTCGTGCGGCCAAACTGCTCCGGTCTGATAGTTGTAAGGATTGAACGACGGATGATCCGACGACAGCGTGCGAATGCCCCAGCCGCTCCACATATCCTTTTGCATTAGCCGCTTGACAACGAGGGCAGCGCGTTCCGGCGCGATGATGCCAGACCAAAGACATTGGCCTACGTTGGAAGCTACCGAAAGGACCTTTTTCTTGTCGCCATCCAATGCATAGGCGTAGAAGCTCGATTTTTCGTCCCAAAACTCTTTATTGAATCTTTTGAACAGCACTCCGGCTTTCTTACGCAGCGCGTTGGCACGTCGTTTGTTGTCGAGCTCGTCGTAGAGCTCGGCCATGCGCAACCACGCGTCGTAGACATAGCCCTGCAATTCGCACAGTGCTTTCGGACCGCGCACAAGTTCACCGTCGGGATACATCACCGAGTCTCCGGAATCTTTCCATGCCATGTTCTCATAGCCGGCCGTCGAACGTGTTTGATATTCTTGGAAGCCATCGCCGTCGCGATCACCGTAGTTGTCGATCCAGGTCAGGCAAGCCTCTGCAATCGGCAGATGCCGCTCGATCAATGTCCGGTCGCCGGTCGCCCGCCACGCCGAATGCAGCGCAACAAGATATAGGGGAGTCGCATCCGCGGTTCCGTAATATGGCGTGTGTGGAATCAGCTTGAAATGGGCCAGTTCGCCATAACGCAACTCGTGGAGGATCTTGCCAGGCTCAGCATCGCGGTAGTCATCGCGCTTAGTCGCTTGGTACTGCCCTAACACCTCCAGGGTGCCAGCTGCAAATTCCGGATAGACAATCATTGTCTGGAGCGAAACGATCAGCGTATCACGGCCGAATAGCGCCACGAACCAGGGGAGCCCGGCGGCCGGCACGAACACCATGTGATCGGTGCCCTGCAACGGCAGCCGCAATGCCGCCATGTCCTGGATGCCCTGATTATAACAGCGATAGAACTCCTCATTACTGCAGGTGATTTTCAAAACTGTTCGCTGCCACTCATCCATTTTCTCGGCGTGGTCCGACGTCCCGCTGGAATGAGTGCATTCCTTCGGCGCCCGGATGCGTTTAGAGCCGTCCACGAGATCGTAGATCAGGCAGCGATGCCAACTCTTTCCGGGCTTCAGCGCAATGTCGAAGCTTAATCGTCCGTTGGCGTTCACGGTCGGTTTCCCGTCACCTTCGCCGGTGCAGACGATCACTTCACGATAAAAATCCCTATTGCGATAGCTAATACGGAGGACTTCACGCTTCTCAGACCAAGATGTCACAATGCGGCCACGCCGCACGATGTCATCGCCCTTGACCTCAAAAATGTCAGCAAAATCGGCGCGGATCGCAATCTCAAGGTTGAATCGAACCGGCTTCTGACTGTTGTTGGTAATATCGATATCCTCATGGAGGCCGCCATCGATATAGCGACCAATTACCAGGCCGAGTGTACGTGCCGCAACCGGCCCGTCTTCGCTTGCGAAGGACCGGTTGGTCTGAAAAATGCGCGCTGCGTGGGGAGCAACGGCACCACCATTCAATAAGTCCCACAATTCGCCGTTGGCATAGATGGCCCAAGCGCTGATTATCCTTGTGTCGCGGAAGTAGAGCCCACCTTTACTCGGCCAGTTGATCTCGCCACCGGGCTCGGTCAGCAATACTGTCTGCCCCTGATGAATAGCAATCTGCGCCGGGCCAACCTGAACCTTGAATGTCATGCGGCCGTACCTTTAATCCGTTTTCATACAATCTATCATATGTGTAGTGCCGTCTGCTATGACGGCTAATCCTTAGTTCCAAGGCGTTGCTCGATTTTGCCGGCAACAAGAAGCGCATGCGCTATGATAACCAACGGTGAGCTTCAGCGGAATGGAGTGTTAGACGTGGCTACCGTCCATCGCTTTTATGAGCTATGCCGAGAGGAGGGGAACATTTTCATAGCTCAACCGGCAGCAATTCGATAGCTAGAGTACTGGGGAGAAGAAGAGAGATCAGATCGACAGTCCTACTCAAACCGTGGCCCTTCCCATCCGTCCATTTTGCTCAAAAGATAGCGACAGATCACCCACAAAACCGTCAATTCAGTGCTTCCGTTTCAACGATGTTGAATGGCGCCTCTGTGATTCTCGTTTCAATCTTGTCCGCTCCGCGCAACATTCTGCGGTAGAGCTCAACATAGTCGCTCGCCATTCGGGACGATGAAAATCGAAGTTCGAACTGCTTGCGGACGGCCCGGCGATCCATCGCTATCAACCTTGGGACCGCCGCAATGGCTTCCTCAACGGTGTCGACAATCATGCCACTCACGCTTTCATCAACGATTTCAGGGACTGAACCACAGCGAAATGCCAGCACCGGCGTACCGCATGCCATAGCTTCGATCATGACTAGCCCAAAAGGCTCTGGCCAATCGATCGGAAACAGCAGCCCCATCGCCTCGCCTAGAAATCCATTTTTATTTTGCTCATTGATTTCGCCGATGAATTCCACTCCGTCCCCGATCATGGGGGCGATTTTATTCTCGAAGTAAGCTTGGTCGACGCGATCAACCTTCGCGGCAATCTTTAGCGGTATGCCGAGATTTCGGGCAATAGCAATGGCAAGATCCGGCCGCTTCTCTGGCGATATTCGCCCGATAAAAGCCAGGTAGCCGCCTCGAGGGTCGAAATTTGGCTGCAGCAAGTTTGGCGGCAGGCCATGGTGGATCGTTGCTGCGAAATTCGCATTCGCCACCGGGCTTCGCTGGGCGCTCGAAATCGACACGAGCGGCATACTATCAAAACCAAGAAAAATTGGCTTGATATCGGGAAGGTCCTGACGCCCGTGAAGCGTGGTCACGGTACGTCCGGCCAAGTACCGAAATAGCGGGAAATGCAGGTAATCGATGTGAAAGTGAAGAATATCGAAGTTTTCCGCTTGCCGACGGACGCGATCGAGCATCAGCATATAGTAAGGAATTGGGTCAATGATCTGCGGATCGAGCCGCAATGCAACCGTCGCACAGCTGACAAGGTTCGCCGACGTAATTGAATCTCCACTGGCGAATAGGATGACGTCATGCCCAAGTCTGACCAGCTCTTCTGTCAAATATGATACGACCCGCTCAGTACCGCCATAGAACCTCGGCGGAACGCTTTCCATTAAAGGAGCAATCTGAGCGATTCTCATCGAGTTACCTCTTCCGCCGATCAGCCAACATTATCGAATGGCGAATGTTCCGTGCGCTGATGCAGAATCACACGTTGGTTGAGATACATCGAGTTTGACCTCTTCATCAGTTCGCGCGGCATCGGCACTGCGTTTCCAGATTTGTTAGGCACGAGCCTGAAAGCGAGGACTTCGACCTTATAGCCACCGAAGTGACTATGCGTCATCCGCTTGCGACAAGGCTCGCTCATTTTTAGGAAGCCTTGCGCCGACAGATAGCTGAGGCAGAAAAACTTGTGTGCTCGTCAGGCAAACAGCAGCAGCCGTTCGGCCAACCCCGTTGCCTAGCTAAGTAGCCACCCGCTGTGGAGTATTCGCGAAATTGATAGTTAGCGGGTAGTCTCGTGAAGCTGGCCGAGCCGCTTTTCTAGCTTCGGCTTCCTTAACCATCGCACGCTGCATATTCTCCGGCAGCATGATGTCCTTGATTCAACCGCCCCAAGTGATGCGCACATTATCGTCATACAGGCGGAAGTCAGGATGGCAGGCGAAGCAAACAGCTCCCACCGCGAAGATAAGATCGGATACCAATTAAGATCGAAGGTGGGGCCACCGGTTCGCGGCGTGGGGGTGTGCCATTGGGTCACAATCAGTATGTGGGGCGCCAGAGCTTAATTGTAACCCCCGTCGGTACTGCTTGAGGGCCCGATAGCGAAAATGTCGATATTCACGCCGCCGCCTCGACTGAGCCAAGCGGTACATTCAATGAGTAGGTAAATCCACTCGGTTCGTAGGCGAGCCGCACCTCACCAGTCAATTGTTGGCCGAGAGACTCCATCATTCGGGTACCGAAGCTTCGCTTGGTGGGAGGTGCGACCATCGGACCTCCCTTTTCCGTCCAGACAAGTCGAAGCCTTTGCTTCAGCTCATCTTTCGTCCATGCGATTTCAACGCGGCCTGTGGGGACCGACAGGGCTCCAAATTTGGTAGTGTTGGTGCACAGCTCGTTGAACGTCATCGCGAGGGCGATGACGGCAGCGGAGGTAATCCTGATGTCCGGTCCGTTGAAATGAAAACGTCGATCGCCCTGACTATCATAAGGCTCCGTCGCACTGCTTAGCGTGTGAGTAAGGCTCGCATTTGACCAACTGACCTGCATCAGCAGATCATGGGCCCGTCCCAATGCGAGCAGCCTGCCTTCCATCGCCTTCTGCCCGTGCGCGATGCTGGGCGCTGCACGGAAGCTCTGTGACGCGATCGCACTGACCATAGCCAAGGTGTTCTTGATGCGATGATGGAGTTCGCCAAGGATCAGCTTTTGCAATTTGTCGGCGGCATCGCGCTGCTCGGCTTCGATCCCGGCCTGGACGAGCAGGGCCTGCGCATCTATCTCGGCTTGTTCGAGCAGCAAGCGAAGGCTGTCGTTTTCGGCTGACAGCATGACCTCCTGCGCGGACCGGGACGAGGCATCAACCGTCGCCACGGCGCGTAGCGGCTGATCAGCGGGCAAATCGGTCGCATTCGGAACGATCCTCAATGCACCTGCGCCCACCATCGTCTGCAACTCAGTTATCATTTGCTCGACGCCAAGCGGTTTGCCGAAGAACCGGCTGTTCTCGGGCCTTTCCGCGTCAGATGGCTTCACTTGACCCGAAACCAGTATGATCTTGATCGAGGGCCAGCGTTCGTGCACCGCGTGGGCGAGTTTCAGGCCGTCGACGCTGCCCGGCATCTGGATATCAGTGAATAGCAGAGAGATATCCGAGCGAGACTCAAGAATCGATATTGCTTCGTCGGCGTTGACAGCCTCGACGGGACAAAACCCGGCATCCTCCACGATATCGACTGCGCGCATGCGCAGAATCATCTCGTCTTCCACGACAAGCACATTGGGTACGGGAGTCAGATCTGTCGACATGGATAGCCTCAACTCTCAAAGGCAGTGGATAGAGTTGCCCCAACTTGTCGCGAACGCCGAGAAAGCAGTCGCTTGGGCCACTCAGACGTAGCGAGCGCCACGGCATCGACCATTGCTGCGCCTTTCGAGCAAGGATAGCGAGCTAATTCGCAACGTCCGACAAGTCTCTCATCTCAACGGGAGACCGGCGTCGACGATTTCGCACGAACAGGCATGCAGAGGGTAAGGGAGACTTATCGCGCAATCGTCTGGTGAGCATGATCAAGTGTGGCGGCGTTACAAAGGATTTCGATTTCAAAATGATGACCAGCCGTTCGCTGATTTCCTTACAGATTGCTACGCTATGGACACGGCTGATCTCAACCTCGCCGTGCTGTGTAGAATAGGCCATAAATTATCCAATACAGCTATGAGAAGGACAAATGGACCGGCAGCTACCGGCGGGCGGGAACAAGACGGGCTTCTACGATTTTCGCTCCTGAGCCTGTTCGCAAACAGGATGCGGTGAAATCCGGCCAGACCTGTGTCGAGCAATTCGGGACGACAGCTCGCACCTCAAGCCGGTCGCCCTTGGCCAGCACCGCAACCTCATCAGCTTGCACTTTTGAGGCAAGACCTGGCAAAGCCAAAACCGAAGCTCCGAGGAGCATTAACATCGCAAGGGCTGAGAGTGATTTGACCATTTTGGGCTGCTGACTTTCTCATCTTCAATCCCTCCGCTTTCGGGGATCGATATGACAACAACCAAAACGAGAAAAGGTTCCAACGAAACAATCTAATGTTGTTCAGTCTTTCGGCTTCTTTGTAGGCAGCTTCCGCTATTACTCCCCAAAAGCCGAAATACCCACGCCGAGCAGATGTTTTCCGCTCATCGCGCCTTCCGCGAACATTTCGCAGACAGGCCGCTATGTCGGCTTTATGCCGTCAGAAGACGACGTTCGAGACGAACTGAGGACACCAACCGGAGCCGCGTCACTCGTGAGTTCATCTTGGCGCGCGCAACCCCGGCGATGAAAGCCACTCATTGACGTGGGCAGCAACGTCGAGCTGGAGGACCTTATCCGCAAGCTTATTTCGTAACGAACCAGGTCCAAGCGGCTCCAACTGGGTTTCAAGCCGCTTTTTTTCCTCCAAGAGGCGTTCGTACAGTGTCGGGGATTTGTTGAGAATCCAGGCCATATAAAGCTCCCTTCCAACGTTGGGCGGGAGCGCGACCGAACTCTCAGTCACCGATATAAGCCAGAAGGCAGCGCGGTGATGGGTTAACTAGGCGCTTCTCATCTTCGGAAGTCCAGCTAATTCGTATTCCGCCTTGAGAAACGTTGTAAATAGGACGCAGCCAACCGAACGGACACTGAGGCTGACTTGCGCGCCAGGCTGGAAACTGCGCGTTTGCGGAGTTTTTGGCGTTCGGCCAGCAAACCGCCACGGCTCGAAGGGAAAAGCGAGAGGGCGACCAAATACCGGGGAATTTCGCCGATCGGCGGCCATAACAGCCACGCTATGATGTGAGGCAAGCATGGGAGGAGTCACAAAGGCCGGAGGGCAGGCCGTCGCGATTAGGGGAGACTTCGCACGCAACCAAGAATAATGCCCGCCTCTAGCAACCTTGGCGGAACCTTTCGGTCAGCACCGGCGTTACAGAGGCCCATCCGATCGGCCACCGTGCCGAGCATCAGGAAATCAAATGATCATGT
>Ga0070741_10016495_pt1 | contig 12302 bp, 11 predicted proteins | sample Coa_R1_4_FD_66440 | JGI IMG/M metagenome (GOLD analysis project Ga0070741, IMG submission 66440) | Surface soil microbial communities from Centralia Pennsylvania, which are recovering from an underground coalmine fire - Coalmine... | ecosystem: Environmental > Terrestrial > Soil > Unclassified ...
GCCTTCAGCGCAGGCTTCTCGAGCAACATCTCCCTCGGCGGGCACGTCGGCGGCCTCGTCGCCGGGATTGCCGGCGCGGTCGCGCTCGTCGCCTTCCGCCGCCACTACCCGGCCGTGGGCCGCGCCGCGATCGTGCGCGGAGGGGTGGTCGTCGCGATCGGCGTGGTGAGCGTCGTCATCGCCTACCTGCGCGTGCACGGCAGCGGTTGAGCCGCCGGCTCGGCTCAGCTGTATGAGCGTCCGCGCCTGCATCGTCGCCTTCCTGGTCCAGGCGGCGGTCGTGGGCGCCGCCGCCGGAGCGGCGCCGGGGACGACGAGCCGCTCGGCGTCGCGCACGGTGTACGTGGACGGCGACTCGCTCGCCGTCGGCACCGGCTGGTACCTGCCCGCTTTCCTGCACGGGTGGACGGTGCGCTCGACGACGGCGGTCAGCCGGCACGTCTCCCAGGGCGTCGCCGCGATCGAGGCGGCCGGCCGCTCGCTCGAGCGGGTCGTCGTCGTCGATCTCGGCACGAACGACGACCCCTCCGCCGTCGGGCGCTTCCGCTCGTCGGTGCGGGAGGTCGTGCGCGCCGCAGGCCAGTCGCGGTGCGTGATCTGGGCGACGATCAACCGCCCCCCGTACGACGGCGTCTCCTACGACGGGTACAACCGCGCGCTCGCGAGCCTGGACGCCGCCTACCGCAGCCTGCACGTGTTCGACTGGGCGGCGATGGCGCGGGCGCATCCCGGCTGGTTCGGCCCGGACGGCGTGCACCCGACGAACGCCGGCTACCGCGCGCGGGCGGCCGCGCTCGCCCGCCTGATCAGGTCCTGCTGAGCGGAGCGCAGCCGGGCCGGGGATGGCCGCGGGCTCACGACGCGTGCCTGCGCCAGCTCGTAAGGTCGAACTGCGCGTTCAGCTCCTTGAGCAGGAGCCTGGCGATGATGTCGCCGCCGGCGGTCTCGAAGTGGACCCCGTCCGGCGCACGCACCTTGACCAGCTCGCCGTCCGGCTTGGGCAGGTACTCCGCGTAGCCGCCCGTGTTCGGGTCGGCGAAGAGCAGGTACGTGTCGACGTAGGCGGCGCCCCGCGGCCGCTTCCGCGCCTCCTCGGCGACGATGCGGTTGATCACCTCGAAGTCGCGCGTCTCGCTCGCGCTGCGCGCGATCGGCAGCCCGATCCAGACGAGGAAGCCGTGCGCGCGGATGACCGTGTCCATGATCCCGGCGACCCGCCGCCGGTACTCCTTCACCCAGGAGGCGCTGCCGAAGGAGCCGACGCTCGTCCCCGGCGGCAGCCCGGTCATGTAGTCGTGGTCGTCGTTCGCGCCGAAGGCGACCACGACCACGTTCGGGTGGTCGTCCTTCATCACCTGGCGGATCCGGTCGAACCAGTTGTAGACGTCCGGCCGCTCGAGGCCCGTCGCCACGTGCCCGTCGAGCGGCCCGACGGGCTTGTACACCTTGCTCCCGCCGAGCGCGCGCAGCAGCGAGTAGCCGGGGACGATGACGAGCGAGTCGCCCCCGACGTAGATCCTGAGCGGATGCGAGGGCGAGAAGGCCTGCTTGCGCGGCTGGGCGGGCGGCGTGCGCCGCTGCGCCGGCGTGCGCTGGCCGGGCGACGTCGCGGCCTTCCCCGCCGGCGGCCGAACGGGGGGCGGAGCGCCCACGGGCGGCGGCGGGACGGCGGCCGGCGGCGGCAGCGTGATCTGCGTGACGATCCTGTCGTCGTCCGAGCGGCCGAGCGCCGCCTTCACCGCGTTGCGCGGCCGGTCGAGGAGGAGCGCGTGGCTGACGGAGTCGAGCGCCTCGGTGAGCGGCAGCGCGACGTCGCGCTTCCAGCCGGGCTGAAGCGTCTCGGCCGTCTTGTGCAGACCAGGCGCGTTGAGGAAGGCACCGAGGACGAGCGCGCCGACGCCGACGACGACGGCGTGGCCGGCCGGGTGCAGGCGCCGCCGCGGGCCTGCGGCCGAGCCGCCGGCAAGGCGGCTGTCTGCGGCCGCGCCGGGGTGTCTCGCCCGCGTGCGCGGGGCGGTCGGCCGGATGCGAGTGGGAGCGTCCACGTCAGAAGCGGAAGTAGATGAACGGGGCGACGCCCTGCGGTCCCATCGCGTGCGTGACCATCAGCGCCACGGCGAGCACGACCACCTGGAAGGCGACGCCGAGCTCCGAGAAGCGCGCCATGAGCATCTGCGGGATCCGCGCGGGCAGGTACTGGCTGGCGATGCCGGCGAGGATGGCGAGGACGACGCCCGTGCCGACGAGCGGCGAGGGCTGGCCCCAGGCGGTGAACAACCGCTCGATCACGTCCCACGCCGTCCCGAACGAGTCCGCCCGGAAGAAGATCCAGGCGAACGCGACGAGGTGGAAGGTGACGAACCGCCGGCGCCGCAGCGCCCAGCCGGTGGGCGTCTCGTCGGCGAGCCCGTGCTCGCGCCGGAGGCGGCCGACGGCGAGGGCGAGCCCGTGCATGCCGCCCCAGACGACGAACGTCCACGCCGCCCCGTGCCACAGCCCGCCGAGCAGCATCGTCGCCGCCAGGTTGGCGTAGGTGCGCGCCTCGCCCTTGCGGTTGCCGCCGAGCGGGATGTACAGGTAGTCGCGGAGCCAGCGCGACAGCGTCATGTGCCAGCGTCGCCAGAAGTCCTGGATGGAGATCGCCGTGTACGGGCTGTCGAAGTTCTGCGGGAAGCGGAAGCCGAGCAGCAGGGCGAGCCCGATGGCCATGTCCGTGTAGCCGGAGAAGTCGGCGTAGATCTGCACGGAGTACGCGTACACGGCCACGAGCGTCTCCAGCGACGAGTGCTGGACGGGCGCGCCGAAGACCCCGTCGACGATGTGCGTCGCCAGGTAGTTCGCGATCACCACCTTCTTGAACAGACCGGTGGCGATCAGGTAGAAGGCCCGGCTCGAGTCGACCCGGCGCGGGTCGCGGGGCGACTCGAGCTGCGGCAGCAGCTCGGAGCCGCGCACGATCGGCCCGGCGACGAGGTGCGGGAAGAACGACAGGTAGGCGGCGAACTTGGGCAGCGTGACCGGCTCGAGCGTGCCGCGGTAGATGTCCACGACGTAGCTGATCGCCATGAACGTGAAGAAGGAGATCCCGACCGGCAGCACGATGTCGCGCGTGCCGACGGGGAAGCCGAGGCCGACCGCCGCGAACAGGTTGTGCCCCGAGCTGACGAAGAAGTTGTAGTACTTGAAGTAGCCGAGGACGCCGAGGTCGCCGACGAGGCCGAGCGCCAGGATCGCCCTGCGCCGGAGCGCGAGCGCGGAGCGGTGGATGGCCACGCCGACCGCCTGGTTCCAGGCGATCGAGAAGGCGAGCAGGAACACGAACTTCCAGTCCCAGTCGGCGTAGAAGACGAAGCTCGCGCAGACGATGAACAGGCGCCATGCCCGCGGGCGGGGCATCAGCAGCCAGCTCGCGACGAGGACGACGACGAAGAACGTGGCGAAGGTCGTCGTGGGAAAGAGCACGCGTGCGTCTCAGACGGGCGTCGGCCGGAGCGAACAGGATAGTCGGCGCCCGGTCAGCGTCGGTAGCGGCCGACGAGCGTCGCGGTTGCCAGCACCTTGCCGCGGAGCGCGCGCTCGAAGGCGGCCCCCGATGCGCCGGCGGCGAGCCGGAGCGGCGCGCGCAGCGCGTACAGGCGGAACACGTACCGGTGCGTGCCCGACGGCGGGCAGGGGCCCGTGTAGCCGATCCGCCCGGCGTCGTTGCGCCCCTCCGGCAGCCCGTGCGTCGCCTGCGCGAGGCTGCGCGCTCGCGGCGAGATGCTCCAGATCGTCCAGTGCAGGAAGCTGCCGCCGGGCGCGTCCGGGTCCTGCACGAGCAGGGCGAGCGAGCGGGTGCGGGCGGGCGGCGCCGTCCAGCGCAGCGGCGGCGACACGTTCCTACCGTCGCACGTGTACAGGCGCGGGATCGTCCCGTTCGCGTGGAAGGCAGGGCTCGTCAGCACGAACGCAGCGGCGACGGTGGCGACCACGCCCGAACGCTAGCGGCTCCGGCTCGTGCCGGAGGACGGCCGGCTCGCGCCTGCGGCTACGGCTGGTACTGCTGGTCGAGTGCCTCGACCGTGTCGATCGAGTAGCGCAGCCAGAAGCCGAGGTGCTTCAGGTCGACTTGGCCGCGGTGCTTCGGGTTCTTCCCCTTGAGGAGCTGGGCGAGCTCGGCCGGGCTCGACCTCGTCGTCGCCAGGTTCACGAGGATCGTCACGTGCGCGTCGACGGGCAGCTCGTACGTCAGTAGCCGGCGGTCCGGGTTGCGGATCCAGTAGTCGTTCGGCACCGCCTGGCCGGGCTTGATCGCGCCGTCCTCCGCCGCGGCCACGTTCGCCGTCCGGCCCTGGAGCCAGAGCGCGGGGTCGAAGCGGAGCTCGTACGCCTTCCCCTTCGGGGTCACCGACTTCACGTAGCCGAACTCGACCAGCTGCTTGGGCGGCGAGAACAGCCCCCCGCCGGCGAGGGCGAAGCCGCCGGCTGCGGCCGCCGCTGCGAGCACGGCTCCTAGCACGAGCAGGCGTCTCACCGCGGCGACTCTAGCGCCGCCGCGGCGCAGGCGAAAGTGTCCGCGGCGGCCGCTGGCCGGATCAGCCGCCGGCGACGGCCGCTTCGACGCCCGTCTCCTTGAGCGCCGCCTGTGCGGCCGCCAGGCGCGCGAGCGGTACCCGGAACGGCGAGCACGACACGTAGTCGAGGCCGATGCGGTGGCAGAAGGCGACCGAGCTCGGTTCGCCGCCGTGCTCGCCGCAGATGCCGAGCTTCAGGTCCTCCTTCGCCCCTCTCCCCCGCTCGACTGCGATCCGCATCAGCTCTCCGACGCCGCCCTCGTCGAGGACCTCGAACGGGTTGCGCTCGAGCACGTCGTCCTCGAGGTAGCGGGCGAGGAACTTGTTCTCGGCGTCGTCGCGGGAGAAGCCGAGGGTGGTCTGGGTGAGATCGTTCGTACCGAAGGAGAAGAAGTCGGCGTGACGTGCGATCTCGTCTGCCCGTACGCACGCCCGCGGCAGCTCGATCATCGTGCCGACCAGGTACTCGATCTCGCCCTCCTCCCCGACGGTGCGCACGGTCAGCTCGCGCAGCCGCCGCAGCTCCTCGCCGAAGCCGACGAGCGGGTGCATGATCTCGACGATCGGCGCCTCGCCCGTACGCTCGTGCACCGCCTTCGACGCGCGCACGATCGCGCGCACCTGCATCTCGTAGATCTCCGGGAAGATCAGCCCGACGCGGCAGCCGCGCATGCCGAGCATCGGGTTCGTCTCGTGCAGCACGCGGATCCGCTCGCGCATCGCCTCGTCGGTCGCCTCCTCGAGCGGCGGCAGGAACTCGTGCAGCGGCGGGTCGAGCAGCCGGATGGTGACCGGCAGGCCGGCCATCGCCTCGAAGATGCCCTCGAAGTCGTGCTGCTGCATGGGCAGGATGCGCTCGAGCGCGGCCCGGCGGCCCTCCGCCGAGTCGGCCATGATCATCTCGCGCATCACCGGCAGGCGGTCCTCGGCCATGAACATGTGCTCGGTGCGGCAGAGGCCGATCCCCTGCGCCCCGAGCTCGCGCGCCTTGGCCGCGTCCTCGGGGGTGTCCGCGTTCGCGTGCACGCGCAGCCGGCGCAGCCCGTCCGCCCACTCGAGGATCGTCTGGAAATCCTCGTTGATCTGCGGCGGGACGAGAGGAACCTCGCCGAGCATGATCCGGCCGGTGCCGCCGTCGATCGTGAGCAGGTCGCCTTCGGCGAGCTCGTGGCCGGCCAGGCTCGCTCGCGTCGTCCCGCCGAACGTCAGCGCCTCGCAACCCGCGACGCACGGCTTGCCCATGCCGCGCGCGACGACGGCCGCGTGCGAGGTCATGCCGCCGTGGGCGGTGAGCACGCCCTGCGCGTGGATGAGGCCGTGGATGTCGTCCGGGGTCGTCTCCCAGCGGACGAGGATGACCGCCTCGCCGCCGCGGCCGAGCTCCTCCGCCCTGTTCGCATCGAACACCACCTTCCCGGAGGCGGCGCCGGGGGACGCGTTCAGACCCGTGGCGACGACGTCGACCCTCGCCGTCGGGTCGATCATCGGGTGCAGCAGCTGGTCGAGCTGCGAGGGGTCGATCCGGGCCACGGCCTCCTCGCGGGTGATCAGCCCCTCCGAGGCCATGTCGACGGCGCACTTGAGCGCGGCGGCCGCCGTGCGCTTGCCGGTGCGCGTCTGCAGCACGAACAGGGTGCCCTCCTCCACCGTGAACTCGACGTCCTGCATGTCGCGGTAGTGCTCCTCGAGCCGCTGCATGGTGGCGAGAAACTCGCCGTAGGCCTCCGGCAGCGTCTCGCGCATCCGCTCGAGCGGCTCCGGGGTGCGGATGCCGGCGACCACGTCCTCGCCCTGGGCGTTCAGCAGGTACTCGCCGAACACACCTTTCTCGCCGGTGGACGGGTTGCGCGTGAAGGCGACGCCGGTCGCGGAGCGCGGGCCCTTGTTGCCGAACACCATCTGCATGACGTTCACGGCGGTGCCCAGGTCGTCCGGGATGTCGTGCGCGCGGCGGTAGACCTGCGCGCGCGGCGTGTCCCACGACTCGAAGACGGCGACGACGGCCCGGTCGAGCTGCTCGCGCGCATCCTGCGGGAACGGCCGGCCGAGCTCGTGCTCGTAGATCGCCTTGAACGTCTCCACCAGCCCGGCCAGGTCCTCGGCCGTCAGGTCGACGTCCTGCGCCACCCCGCGCGCCTCCTTCAGCTTCGTCAGCTCGGACTCGAAGCGATGGGGGTCGATGCCGTCCACCGTCTCGCCGTACATCTGGATGAGCCGCCGGTAGGAGTCGTAGGCGAAGCGCTCGTTGCCGGTCCGCTCGGCGAGGCCGCGCACGGCGACGTCGCTCAGGCCGACGTCGAGGATCGTGTCCATCATCCCCGGCATGGAGATCGCGGCGCCCGACCGCACCGACACGAGCAGCGGGTCGTGCGGGTCGCCGAAGCGCTTGCCGGTCTTCTGCTCGAGCCGGGAGACGTGCACCGAGACCTCGTCGTCGAGGCCGTCCGGGATCCGCTTCGCCGCCATGTAGGCACGGCAGGCCTCGGTGGTGATGGTGAAGCCCGCGGGCACCGGCAGGCCGAGCTGGGTCATCTCCGCCAGACCGGCCCCCTTGCCGCCGAGGAGCGCCCGCCCCTCCTCGCACGGCTCGTCGAAATCGAACACGTAGCGCATGGAGGGTCATTATTCCCGCTCGGCGGATGGTCGGTCAGCGGGGCAACTCCGGAGCCGCCGGCCGGGATTGCCCTGGGCGTCGGCCGGCGGTGCGGCCGGGCAGCCAGCTTCAGTGCTCGCGATCACGCCGCCGGCGCGCCCGGAACTCGGCCAGCCAGGCTGCGGCGCGGAGCCCGATCCAGAGAGGTGTGAGCCCGACGTAGAAGACGAGCATGCCGAGCACGAGCAGGACGTGCCAGAGCAGCCAGCGCCAGAGCGGGATCCTGCGTGCGCGCGCCGCCCGCGCGCCCGGGTTGAAGCCGGGCCCCGGATCCGGCAGGTCGGTCACGTCGCCTTCCGGTCGTTCCGCTGACTGTGGTCGCTCCGGTCGTTGCGGCGGTGCTCGACCTGGCGGATGATGCGCACGGCCGTCTCCTCGACCGACAGCTCGGTTATGTCGATCACGGGGCAGCCGAGGCGCCGGTGGACGTCGGCTGCGACGTCGAGCTCCTCGTAGATCTCGACGATGGCCGCGTACGACTGGCGTCCGCTCCGCATCAGGCGCGCCCGCTCGCGCCGGATCTCCGCCAGGCGGCCCGCGTCGATGGTCAGGCCGACGATCTTGCCCGGGTCGACGCGGAAGAGCTCCGCCGGCGGCTCGATGCCCTTCACGATCGGCACGTTCGCCGTCTTGTAGCCGAGATAGCCGAGGTACATGGAGAGAGGTGTCTTCGACGTGCGCGACACGCCGACGAGGACGATGTCGGCATCGCGCAGACCGTCGCCGACCCCGTCGTCGTACTTGACCGCGAACTCGATCGCGGCCATGCGCTTGAAGTAGGCCGAGTCGAGCGGCGGCCTCGCCCCGGGCTTCATCTGCGCGGCCCTGCCGGACACCTCCGCGATCGTCGTCAGCGGCGGGCCGAGGATGTCGCAGGCGTGCACGCCGGCGTCCCGGCAGAGGACGCGCATGGCCTCGCGCAGCTCGGGCTGCACGATCGTGTACACGACCACCGCCGGCCGCCCGGCCGCCCGGCTCACGGCCAGCTGCAGGTCGTCGACCGTCTCGACCCGGGGATGGCGCACCTCCTCGAACGGCTGGTCGGGGAACTGCGCCTCGAGCGCGGCCACGAGCCGCGTCGCGGTCTCTCCCGTCGCGTCGGAGATGATGTGCAGCTCGACGGGCGACTTCGGCCCTGCCTGCGCAGCGCTCGCCACGCCGCCATTCTGACGCGCAGGGCAGGAGCGGGGCGAGCGTGCGCTCAGGGGCGAGCGTGCCCTCGGCGGCGGCCGCCGGCACACCTTCGCCACCGCCCTCCTCCGGCACACCTTCGCCACCGTCCCGTCACACACGGGCGCGAAGCTCGCCGCTATGCTCGCAGCGGGTGGTGGGCTGGGGTGCCCCGACGGGAGCGGCGTCGCCCCGGGATCAGAGCGGGATCTGCGAGAGGTCGCCGAGGCGCCCGACCGCGTCGCGGAGGTCGCGCAGCAGGCGGAGCCGGTTTGCCCGCACGCGCTCGTCGGGGTCCATGACGAGGACGTCGACGAAGAAGCGTTCGACGAGCGGGGCAAGCGACGCGGCCCAGGCGAACACCTCCGTGAAGGGCGCCTCCGGCGGGGGTTGCGTCCTGATCGCCGCCGCCAGGTCACGCTCTGCCTGCTCGGAGAAGATCGTCTCGTCGACAGGGGCCTCGTCGGCGGCGTCGCCGACGATCCGTCGCGCGCGCGTGTACACCTCGTGCACCGCAGGCAGCGCCTCCTGCCCGGCCAGGTGGTGCGCCAGACGAGCGACGCCGCCCACCTCCCGCACCCGGGATGCCCGCGCCGCGCGCACGAACTCGACCGGGACGTCGAGGTAGCCCTCGAGGCGCTCCTCGACGAACTCGCGGACGTCGTCGGGCATGAGCTCCCGCCTCACCTCCACCTCGCCCTCGACGGCGAGACGGCAGAGGCCGATCGCGGCGCGCCGCAGCCCGAACGGGTCGCGCGAGCCGGACGGCCGGTGGCCGAGCGAGAAGGAGACGGTGAGCGTGTCCAGCTTGTCCGCCGCCGCCAGCACGCGGCCGGCTGGCGTGGAGGGGAGCGGCGCGTCGGCGCCGTCCGGCAGGTACTGCTCGGCGATGGCGAGGCAGACCGGCTCCGGCCGGCCCGACAGGCGTGCGTACTCGGCGCCGATCGCGCCCTCGAGATCGGGGAACTCGCGCACGAGCTCCGCCGCCTGGTCGGCCTTGGCGAGCGATGCCGCCTCCCGAGCCGTCTCGTCGCCGCCGAGCGCGGCGACGAGCTCGACCAGGCGCTCGGTCTTGTCCGCGTACGTCCCCGCGCCGGCGAAGAAGGTGATCGAGCCGAGCCGCGCTGCCAGCCCATCGATGCCGACCGCTACGTCGCGCTCGAAGGTGAAGCGCGCGTCGTCCAGCCGGTTCGAGAGCACGCTCTCGTGTCCCATCCGCACGGTCTCCGGCTCTCCGCCGCCGGCGACGACCGCGAACCTCGTGCCGCCGAGGGGGAAGTAGCGCTGGTGCGACTGCATCGCCGTCACGATCACCCGCTCGGGAAGCGTGAGGAAGCGCTCGTCGAAGCTTGCCCCGAGCACGACCGGGCTCTCGACCAGATGCACGACCTCGTCGAGCTTGCCGAGCGGGTCTGCCCAGCTTCCGAGCGCGTCGAGCCCGTCGACGATCAGCCGCCGCCGCTCGGCCTGGTCGGGCTCGACGCCGGCGCTTCGCAGCAGCCCGAGGTAGGCGCCGGCATCCGGGATCTCGAGCTCGTGCGAGCTGAATCGGTGCCCGAACGAGCTCGAGCCCGAAGGGACGCCGTCGATCGCGAGCTCGAGCGTCTCGCTCCCGTGCTTCGCGAGCAGCCAGCGCACCGGGCGGGGGAAGCGAAGCCCTCCGGCACGCCAGACCATCGTCTTGTGGAAGACGAGCCCGCGCACGATCTCACCCAGTCGCTCGGCGAGCGGGCGCGGCTGCACGGGCGCCCACAGGAACCCGTCCTGCTCGACGAGGTCGGCGGCGGCCAGGCCGTGCTTGCGGGCGAACCCCTCGGCAGCGCGCTCGCGCAGCGCGGCCGGCGGCCCTTTGACGAGCTCGACGCCGCCCCGGCCGGGGAGCTCGTCGACGAGCACGACGAGCCGGCGCGGTCCGACGAGGACGCGCGACGGCGCCTGCCCGAGGTGCCGCTCGCACAGCCCGGGAAGCTGCGTCTCCGCCTCGGCGCACGCCCAGGCGGGAAGCTCCTCGCAGCCGATCTCGAGCAGGAGCTCAGGCATCGGCCACCCGCTCGAGGTACAGCTTCGCCACCTCGCGCGCGAGCGTGCGCACGCGCCCGATGTAGGCGGCACGCTCGGCGACGGAGACGGCGCCGCGGGCGTCGAGGAGGTTGAACGTGTGCGAGCACTTGAGCGTCTGGTCGTAGGCGGGGAGCGGCAGGCCCGCCTCCAGCAGCCTGCGGCACTGCGCCTCGCAGTCGTCGAACCAGCGCACGAGCGACGCCACGTCCGCCTGCTCGAAGTTGTACGCCGACCATTCGCGCTCGCTCTCGCGGTAGATGTCACCCCACGTGAAGCCCGGCGCCCACTCGAGCTCGAATGCCGTCCGCTTCCCCTGCAGGAACATGGCGAGCCGCTCCAGGCCGTAGGTGATCTCGGCCGGGATCAGGTCGAGCTCCAAGCCGCCGAGCTGCTGGAAGTACGTGAACTGCGTCACCTCCATGCCGTCGATCCACACCTCCCAGCCGAGGCCCCAGGCGCCGAGGGTCGGCTGCTCCCAGTCGTCTTCGACGAGCCGCACGTCGTGGCGGACGAGGTCGATGCCGAGGGCGGCGAGCGAGTCGAAGTACTGGTCGAGCACGTCGTCGGGGGTCGGCTTGAGGATCACCTGGTACTGGAAGTAGTGCTGGAAGCGGAACGGGTTCTCGCCGTAGCGCCCGTCCGTCGGCCGGATCACCGGCTCGACGTAGGCGGCTCGCCACTCCTTCGGCCCGAGGCAGCGCAGGAACGTCGCCGGGTTCATCGTCCCGGCCGCGAGCTCGGTGTGGTAGGGCTGCATGACCACGCAGCCGCGGTCGGACCAGTACGCCTGGAGCCGCGTGATCATCTCCTGGTAGGTCGGCGCCGCCACGGCGCGATGCTACCCGCCTCCCCGGCGGCGGAGCCGCGCCAGGCGGCGGGCACGCGCGCCGGCGCCCGGGGAGCGCGGCGCGCGGCCGGCGGCCGCCAGGAGCGGCCGTCAGGTCGCGACCTCGCCGAGGAAGAAGGCGATCGGCCGCGCGATCGCCTGGTCGAGCACGAACGCGAGCGCGTCTCCGACGATGCCCCCGGCGACGCTGTGGGCGGCGCGACGCATGCCGCTCCGCAGCGCCCGCTCGATCGTCGCTCGGTCCCACCTCACCTGCTTTTTGCCCGCGGCGGGGACGAACGAGAGCACCAGCTCCTCCCTGGTCGTGTGCAGCGAGCAGGCGGCGCCGTCGAGGCCGGCGAGCGCGAAGCGCTGCACGGCGCTGTCGATCGCGCCGCCGATCCCCTGCTCGCTCACCTGCGGCTTCGCCGTGCACGGATCGGCAAGGTGCGCGCCGCCGAAGCCGAGCGCACCCATGCCGAGCTCGACCGCGAGCAGCGCGACCGCCGCCGCCCCGAGCGCGGCGAGCGCGAGCGCCTGCGGCCGCCCGCTCAGGCGCCCTCGCCCCGCCGGAAGGTGGCCGCCGGGAGCACGGTCGCGAGCGCGAACAGCGCCGACAGAGCGAACGACGAGCGGAAGCCGCGCGTGATCGACCCGCGCAGCGTGCCGAGCAGCCGGTCGCGGAGGGCGCGAAGCCGCGCGTCCGTCCTCGCACCGCGCTCGTCGAACGGCTTTGCCAAGTCGGGCACCTCGCCCGTCGGCGTGTCCAGGAACTCGTCGCGCAGCTGGAGCGCAATCGGCACCTTGTTCACGAGGTCGACGTTCCCGTCCATGATCACCCGCGTGCCGGCGAGGAGCGCCCGCTCGCCCGCGCGGTCGAGGGCGGCGCTGAGGAGCGGCGCGATCAGAGCCAGGCTGACGACGAGCCCGAGATGGCGCGCCCCCACGCTGACCGCTCCGCTGCGGAGCGGGGCGGCGGCCGCGCCCATCGCCGCCCGTGTCAGGGGCGGCACGGACAGACCGAGACCGAGGCCGCAGA
>Ga0070741_10016496_pt1 | contig 12302 bp, 10 predicted proteins | sample Coa_R1_4_FD_66440 | JGI IMG/M metagenome (GOLD analysis project Ga0070741, IMG submission 66440) | Surface soil microbial communities from Centralia Pennsylvania, which are recovering from an underground coalmine fire - Coalmine... | ecosystem: Environmental > Terrestrial > Soil > Unclassified ...
GGCGCGAACAAAAACTCGATCAAGATCATCGGCGAGGAAACGCCGAACTACGCGCAGGGCTATTTCGTTTACGACTCAAAGAAATCGGGCGCGATGACGATCTCCCATTTGCGTTTCGGGCCGCGTCCCATCGCGTCGCACTATCTCATCAAGCGCGCGAATTTCGTCGCGTGCCATCATTTTACATTCCTCGAGAAATTCGATGTCCCCGGTTACGCCGCGGATGGCGCGACGCTGTTGTTAAACACGCCGTATTCCGACGGGCAGCTCTGGGAAAAATTGCCCGCCGACGCGCAGGAGCAAATCGTCGCAAAGCGCATGCGCGTCTTTGTCATCGACGCATCGAAAGTCGCGCACGAAACGGGAATGCGCGGCCGCATCAACACGATCATGCAGACGTGCTTTTTCGCGATTTCCGGCGTGCTGCCGCGCGAGGAAGCGATCGGGCAGATCAAGAAAGCGATTCGCAAAACCTACGGAAAAAAAGGCGACAGCGTCGTCCAGAAAAACTTTGCCGCCGTGGAGCAGACGGTTGCGGCCCTCCGGGAAATCGAGGTGCCCGGCGCGGCTACGAGGGCGAACGGGCGCGCCGCGTCGGTGCCACCGGATGCGCCTCCATTTGTCGAGCGCGTCACGGCGATGATCCTGGAAGGCAAAGGCGATTTGCTTCCCGTAAGCGCGTTTCCGGTCGATGGCACGTGGCCTACCGGCACGGCGAAATGGGAGAAACGCAACATCGCGGAGGAAATTCCGGTATGGGAACCGGAGCTCTGCATCCAGTGCAACAAATGCGCGCTCGTCTGTCCGCACGCGGCGATCCGCCCGAAATTTTACGTGCCGGAATTGCTCGCCGAAGCGCCTGCGACATTCAAGGCGACCGATTTCCGCTCCGCCGAATTCAAAGGCCAAAAATACACGCTGCAGGTCGCGCCGGAGGATTGCACCGGCTGCACGTTGTGCGTGCAGGTTTGCCCCGCGAAAGACAAGGCGAACCCGCAGCAGAAGGCGATCAACATGCGGACGCAACTGCCCCTGCGCGATGCGGAGCGCGAGAACTTCGCGTTTTTCCTCGGGCTCCCCTCGCCTGACCGCACGCGGCTGAAAGCGGAGGTGAAGAGCAGCCAGTTCCTCGAGCCGCTGTTCGAATATTCCGGCGCGTGCGCGGGCTGCGGTGAGACGCCGTATATCAAATTGCTCACGCAGCTTTTTGGCGACCGCGCATTGATCGCGAATGCGACCGGCTGCTCGTCGATCTTCGGCGGGAATTTGCCGACGACTCCCTACACGGCGAATTGCGAAGGACGCGGCCCGGCGTGGAGCAATTCGCTTTTTGAGGACAACGCGGAATACGGCCTCGGCATGCGGCTCGCGCTCGACAAGCAAACGGAAATGGCGCGCGAGCTGGTGCGTTCGCTCGCGCCGCATCTCGGCGATGAATTCGTCGCGGAAATTCTCAACGCGCAGCAAACCGGCGAAGCAGCCATCGCCGCGCAGCGTGAGCGCGTCATGCATTTGCGCGAGAAATTGCATCTCCTCGAAACGTCGGACGCGCGCCGATTGCTCTCGGTCGCCGATGCGCTCGTGCGCAAGAGCGTCTGGATCGTCGGCGGCGACGGCTGGGCTTACGACATCGGCTTCGGCGGGCTCGACCACGTGATGTCGCTCGGACACGACGTGAACATCCTCGTGCTCGACACCGAAGTTTACTCGAATACCGGCGGCCAGCAGTCAAAGTCCACGCCGCTCGGCGCGACCGCAAAGTTCGCGACGGCTGGAAAAGTGCTGCCGAAGAAAGATCTTGGCCGCATCGCGATGAGCTACGGCTCGCTCTATGTCGCGCGCGTTGCATTCGGCGCGAAAGATTCGCAGACACTCAAAGTTTTCGAGGAAGCCGAGAACTATCCCGGCACGTCGCTGATCATCGCCTACAGCCATTGCATCGCACACGGCTATGGCATGCAGTTCGGCCTCGATCAGCAGAAGCTCGCCGTCGATTCCGGCGTCTGGCCACTGTTCCGATTCGATCCGCGTCGCTTCGCCGCAGGCCAGCCCGCTCTGCAACTCGACAGCGGCCCCGCCAAAATTCCGGTTACCGCTTATTTAAACAACGAATTGCGCTTCCGCATGCTGGAAAGAAGCGATCCCGCGGCTTTCAAGACGCTGCAAGCGCAAGCCGAGGCCGATGCCACGAAACGCCGGGCCTATTACGAAAAGCTCGTCGAACTGCACACGCCGCAGCACTGAGCAGATAGGCGCGCTCGCCCGCACAAATTCTCGACAGGCGCAGTGACGCTGGCGATATTGCGCCTCCTTCAAAATGCAGCAGCAAGTTCACATCGGCCTCGCCGGCTTTGGCAACGTGGGCGCCGGGGTTTTCAAAAACCTCGCGAACAACCGGGTGCTCCTCATGGAGCGGCTCGGCTTGGAGCTGGTGGTGAAAAAAATCGTCGTGCGCGATTTGAAGAAAAAGCGCGACGTCGCCGCGCCGGACAATCTGTTCACTTCGCGCTGGGAGGACTTGATTGATGATCCGAACATCAAGATCGTGGTTGAGTTGATGGGCGGGCTGGAACCGGCTCTGCAGCTTATTTTGCGGGCAATCGAGCGCGGGAAAATCGTCGTCACCGGCAACAAGGCTTTGCTCGCGGAGCATGGCCAGGAAATTTTTGACGCAGCGCAAAAATACAAGGTGCCCGTCTTTTTCGAAGCCGCCGCGGCGGGCGGCGTGCCGATCATCAAGGCCGTGCGCGAGGCTTTTGTCGGCAATCACATTTTGTCGATGCACGGCATCATCAACGGGACGTGCAACTACATCCTCACGCGCATGACCGAGTCGTGCATGAGCTTCGAGGACGCGTTGCGCGAGGCGCAGGAGGCGGGCTTCGCCGAGGCCGATCCGACGCTCGACATCAACGGATGGGACGCCGCGCACAAGGCGATCATCCTCGCGTCGCTCGCGTATGGATTCTGGGTCGGCACGGAGAAAGTTTACGTCGAGGGCATCGAGAAAGTGACCGCCGCGGACATTCGTTTTGCGAAGCAGCTCGGCTATCGCATCAAGCTGCTCGCGATCATCAAGGCCGGGCCGCGCAGCGAGATCGAGGTGCGCGTTCATCCGACATTGATCCCGCAATCGCATGTGCTCGCTTCCGTCAACGGCGTGTTCAACGCCATCGCGGTAAATGGCGACGTCGTCGGCGAGACGTTGTTTTACGGACGCGGCGCGGGACAGGACCCGACGTCGAGCGCGGTGATCAGCGATCTCGCCGAGGCCGCCGTCGCGCTCGAATCGCCGCGCCACAACTACGGCTTCACGCCGCACGGCCTTTACGGAACTTGCCGCCCGATCGAGCAGATTGTCTCGCAGTATTACCTGCGCGCATCTGTAGTGGATAAGCCGGGCGTGCTCGCGCAGGTCGCAGGCATTCTCGGGGAGTTAAACATCGGTATCTCATCCGTAATCCAGCCCGAGGAGCACGAGCCCGACGCCGTGCCGCTCGTGTTGATGATCCACGACGCGACCAATGCGCAGATGCGCGACGCGGTCGATCGCATCAGCAAACTCGAATCGGTCAAGCGTCCGCCGCGGCTCATTCGCGTCGAAACTTTTGCAGCATGAAAAATTTCCACGACCGCGGAATCATCGCGCGTTACCGCCAGTATCTTCCCGTCACCGACGCCACGCCCGTCGTGTCGCTCAACGAAGGCTCGACTCCCCTCATCTATTCGCCGCGCCTGAGCGAGCGCGTCGGACGCGGCTGCGAAATTTACATCAAATACGAAGGCCTCAATCCGACCGGCTCATTCAAGGATCGCGGCATGACGATGGCGATTTCGAAAGCTGCCGAGGAAGGCGCGAAAGCTGTCATCTGCGCGTCGACCGGCAACACGTCGGCCGCTGCAGCCGCTTACGCAGCGCGCGCCGGCGTGAAGTGCATCGTGCTTTTGCCCGCAGGAAAAATTGCGATGGGCAAGCTCGTGCAGGCATTTATGTATGGCGCGAAAGTCGTCGCGATCGACGGTAACTTCGACGACGCACTGCGGCTCGTGCGCGAAATCGGGGAAACCGAGCCGATCTCGATCGTCAACTCGATCAATCCCTACCGGATCGATGGACAAAAGACCGCGTCATTCGAGATCATCGAGGAACTCGGCGACGCGCCGGAGATTCATATTTTGCCGGTCGGAAACGCCGGAAACATCACCGCGTATTGGCGCGGTTACGTCGAGTTTCACGCCGGCAACAAATCGACGAAAACGCCGAAGATGCTCGGCTTCCAAGCCGCCGGTTCCGCGCCGATTTTCCACAATCGCATCATCGACAATCCCGAGACTGTCGCCAGCGCCATCCGCATCGGCAATCCCGCGAGTTGGCAGCTCGCATCGAACGCCATCCGCGAATCGCAAGGCGCGATCGACATCGTCACCGACATCGAAATTCTCGAGGCGCAACGCTGGCTCGCGAATCACGAAGGCATCTTCGTCGAACCCGCAAGCGCCGCATCCATCGCCGGTCTGCTGAAATGCGTCGGCGAAAAAACCGGCGCGGCTTTTCCCGCGGCACGTTTTGCCGACGGCTCAAAAATCGTCTGCACCGTCACCGGCCACGGGCTCAAAGACCCCGATGTCGCGCGCGAACAATGCGGCGCGATCATTCCGGCAAAGGCGGAGAAAGACGAGATCCTCCGCCACATCGCGTGATTCAATAACGCGTCGCGCGATCCTGCGCACGGCCCGCCATATTTCCCGCAGTCGCACCGGCGACACCGCCGACCGGCCCGCCCGCGACCGTTCCGCCAATAGCCCCCGTCGCGGTCCCGACCGTCGCATGCGGCCCGGAACTACACGCGCCGAGATTCAGTGCCAGCGCCGCGATGGCGATGGAAACAAAAACACGTGTCGTTTTCATAGCTACTCCTTTCACAATGCTTCGAAGCCGAAGCGTTCTACGCGCGTGAGTGCTTTAGCCATCTCATCGTGCACATCGTCACGGGATTACTGGATTCACAAATGTCTGGACTTTAGCGATCGTAGAATCAAACACCTCCAGTATCGGCAAAATGAGTGTTCTTATAAACCATCTACGCAGCCATCCCTTCCCTGTTGTGGCATGGTTCGAGCGGGTTGTTGCGATTTCCTTTGCTTACCCGGAGAACATACTGCGCCCCCTGGTGCCCTTGGGATTGGAAATCGACACATATGAAGGATTGGGATTTATCACAGTGGCAATGGTATGGACAAAGCATCTTCGGCCTGCGGGTTTCCCGCGTTTTCTAGGGCAGGATTTCCTACTTATTGGCTATCGTATTTTTACGCGATTGAATGACGGCGGGCATCGGTTGCGCGGACTGAAGATTCTACGCAGCGAGACAGATCGCCGATGCATGGCGTGGGCGGGAAATTTACTAACGCATTACAACTATCGCAGGGTGAAGACGCGGATTGGAACGACGGACGGTGTCACTAGAATTGAAACGTCGTTGATGGATGGCACTCCCACTCTCGACCTAAGCTTCGCGCTGGAGGAGAAGACTATGACGCCGCCCGAAGGCTCACCTTTTCCAGACTGGCATACGGCGCGTCGCTTCGCCGGACCGATGCCTTTTACATTCGATGTGGCGGGAGAGGATAGCTTTGTCGTCATTGAAGGGAGTCGGCAAGACTGGGTGCCACGTCCCATCGTGGTGAAGAAATGGAATGTCGGCTTATTCGATGAGCAGCCATTGCGCGGCACGAATCCAATTCTCGCAAATGCTTTCACAACCAAGGGCATTAGTTATCGCTGGAAACGTGGTCGAGTAGTGCGTGTCGGAGGCGGGTCGTGAATTCACGCCAGGGGCTGAGCGGCATGATGACGATTGCGCGCTTCAATTGGCCATTCTACGTCGCCGCGATGATTGTCTTAGCGGCTTCGGTCGGCAGCCTGATCTTTGTCTCGATCCTTCCCATAAAGCTCATCTGTGCTGTGGTAGCGGCAGGTGCGGCTTACTTCATTTTCATATCGTTGGGCGTTTCCCATCTTATCTATGACTGCTCGGATTTATATCGCTGGCAATGGCTCGGCCGTGCATTGAGCGGCGCAAACATTCACCACGCTATCTTCTGCCATTCCGGATTTGATGAAAGTTCGGATGAACTGCGGATGCGACTTAATAAGGTCGAATGGTTGATCCTCGATCATTTCAACGAAACACAAATGACGGAGCGTTCAATTCGACGGGCGAGGAAAATGTTTCCGCCGACACCATGCACGATTCCGTCGGCTTACCATCAATGGCCGGTGAATGCAGAATCAGCCGATGTCATCCTCGGGTTGCTCGCCATTCATGAGCTAAGAAGTCATCAGGAACGATGCGCGTGGTTTTCCGAGGCGCGACGATGTTTGCGCAGCGGAGGTCGTGTTGTGCTTGTTGAGCATCTCCGCAACTTTGCAAACTTTTTGGCTTTTGGACCGGGATTTCTGCACTTCCACTCACGCAAAAGCTGGCAGCAGGCTTGGGAATCGGTGGCCTTTCGACTGGCAGACGAATTTAGCATCACGCCCTGGGTGCGGGTCTTCATCTTGGTTGCGCCATGATCGAGACGCTCACCGTCCTGCTACGGATCGCTGGCGCTGGACTCATCCTGCTCGCGATTTTGCACGTTCCAATTAGCCGCCATTTGAAATGGCACGAGGATGCCGCGCGCCTCACGCCGATCAACGCTTCAATTTTTCACGTGCATAGTTTCTTTATTTGCCTGGTGCTGGTGATGATGGGCCTGCCATGCGCGCTCGATCCTTTAGTGTTTCTCGAGAAATCCCGCGCCGGGGCGTGGATGTCATGGTCGTTCGCCGCTTTTTGGGCAATACGGTTCTACTTTCAATGGTTCGTTTACCGTGTGGATCTATGGCGTGGCAAACGGATGGAGAGTTATCTCCACTGGTGGTTCAGCTTTGTCTGGATTGCGCTGACTTTGCTGTTTTCGCTTTGCGGCAGCGTTCAGATGGATTGGTGGAACCGATAGTCCGCAAGCTCAGTTCGAAGCCAGTAACGCCCAATTCCAAATCAGGGCAATAAAACCAAGATTAAGTATCACCATTCCAATTGCGGAGATTAGCAGATCACGGGCGAAAAATATCTCCAGTGTATTCATCCCGATAATCGCGACCGTCTGAACTATGGCGCATTCTACACGAAGAAATCCGATGTAAATCCATAGCCCTAACAATACCTCTAAAGATCCGATTATTTTAGTAGCAGGGCATGCAATACCGTTACCAAGAACTCTGCTGACGATCAATTGATGTCGAGGGATGCAGTTGAGAATCTTGCTATGAAGGCCGTGGAATACCCAGACACTTCCAATCACGAGTTGGGATACTATTTCGAATGTGTGCGATTGAAGGAAATACATCGGGTGTCGCTTCAATTTGTAACAACCTGCCGTGCGCACGACACGTGAGATATTTCCTATGCGCAAACATGCGAATCGACACCCGTTGCGAGTTCTGAAACGCTTTTGCGCCCAAAATGAAATCCGCGCTCTGGCTGTTGTTTTTCCTCGCGCTCTCGCTCGCGACGCGGTGCTCGAATTACGCCGACATTTTCGTCGACGGTCACATTTATTTTGTCGATGCCGATTGCTACTCACGGATGACGCGGGTGCAGATGGTGCTCGAGCGTCCGGGCACGATCATCCGGCACCACGATTTTGAAAATTACCCGCAAGGCATTTCGCCCCACACGACGGCTCCGATGGATTATCTCATCGCGGCGCTCGCGGTGCTGCTGAAGCCGTTCACGAAAAACTACGTCGATCTCGCGGGCGCGATCGTCTCGCCACTGCTCGGGCTGATGACGACTGCGTTTCTTTGGTATTGGTCACGCGAACTGCTCCAGCGCTTTCGCAAAGGCATGCTGCTGCTCGCGTCGCTGAGCCCGATCCTCGTGCATGGCACTGCGCTCGGCCGGCCCGATCATCAGTCGTTGCTCATCTTTTTAATGGCCGTCGCGCTCGGCGCGGAGCTCGCGCAGGCGCGCGATCCGTCGGTGAAATGGAGCACGGTTTCCGGTGTGGCGTGGGCGCTCGGGTTGTGGGTTTCGCTTTATGAGCCTTTGGTTTTGATGGCGACGATTTTTGTGACGAAGCTCATCTTTTTCCGCCCACAGCTTTTCGCACGCGAGCGTCGGCGCGGGAACATCATCTTCCTCGTGATGTTCCTGCTCGCGCTGCTGATCGAGCGCTGGCACGTGCAGATGCCGGATGAAACGACGCGTCACTATTTGTTATCCTGGAATCAAACAATCGGCGAGATGTCCTCGGCGTGGCGAATGTCGCATGCGAGCATTTTTAAATCGCTGCTCTTCTCGTGGGTCGGCTTTGGGCTGCTTGTCGCACCGCTGCTGCTCATCGCGCGATTGCGCGACGCGAAACGCTCGATTTTGCTGCTCGCGCTGTTCGTCGTGACGTTCGGTCTGACGCTGACGCAGGTGCGATGGGGATATTTCTTCGCGCTGGTTTTCGCGATGAGTCTGCCGTGGCAACTCTCGCTCTTCCGCAGGCCGTTGCTGGTCTGGACGGTTTACATTTTGAGCCTCTGGCCGGTCTTGCGGGATTGGGACAACCGGCTGTTCCCCGATGAAACGCGCGCGGCTCTGCTCGTGGAAAAACGCAATGTTTACATCGCGTTGCGCGACATCGCGGAGCATTTGCGCAGCCCGGAAAAGGCGCCGGTGCTGGCGCCGTGGTGGATGTCGCCCGCGCTCGTTTACTGGTCGGGCCAGCCGGCGATCGCCGGCAGCGCGCACGAAGGACTCGCAGGTATTGTCGACAGCGCGCGCTTTTACGTGGCGCCCGATTTTGCCGATGCGAGAAAGATTCTCGAAAAGCGCGAAGTCGGCGCGGTGGTCATTTGCGAGCCGTCGCAAATCGTCGAGAATTCCGCATCGCTTCTTTTCCTGCCGCTGCCGAAGACGACGGTCGCGCAATTGCTTTACGAGCGTCCGCATTTCGCGCCGACTTTTCTGGCGCTGACTTACGAAAATCCAGTTTTCAAAATTTTCACGGTGAGCAACGTTGTTAACAAATGAGCGATTACGACTTTGTTGTCATCGGCGGCGGCAGTGCGGGCTACGCCGCGGCTTCGACCGCGTGCAAACTCGGCCTGAAAGTCGCGCTGGTCGAGGGCGGGCGCGATGTCGGCGGCTTGTGCATTTTGCGCGGCTGCATGCCGAGCAAGACGCTGATCGAATCGGCAAATCGTTTTCACTCGATTCAGCGCGCGAATGAGTTTGGGCTGCGCGCGGAAAACGCGGCTGTTATCGGCAGCGAAATCATTGAGCGCAAACGGCGGTTGATCGCGGAGTTTGCCGATTATCGCCGGCAGCAACTCGAGACAGGCGCGTTCGATTTCATCCGGGGCTGGGCCGGTTTCGTCGATCCACTCACGCTCGAAATCAGTGGCGAAAACGTCCGTCGCATCACCGGCAAAACATTTCTCATCGCGACCGGTTCCAAGCTGACGCACATCGACATCGAAGGCTGCGAGCAGACCGGCTTTCTCGACAGCGACGCAGTGCTCGACTCCACGCACATTCCGAAATCGGTGATCATGCTCGGCGGCGGCGCGACGGCCGTGGAGTTCGCGCACTATTATTCCGGTCTCGGTTGCGACGTGACGATTTTGCAGCGCAGCGGGCAATTGCTCAAAGAAATGGACGGCGACGTCGCGCTCGCACTCAGCAGTGCGTTTACGCGGCGTGGTATGCGGCTTTTTTTTAACACAAAGCTGGAGCGCATCGAAAAAACCGCGTCGGGCAAGCGGGTCCATTTCTGCCACGAGGGCGAGGAGAAATTCGCCGAGGCGGAGGAAATCATCTACGCGCTCGGGCGCTCGCCGCAGCTCGACGGATTGCACCTGGAAAACGCGGGCATTGCGGTGCAGCACTGCTACGCGAGCACCGGCGCGACGCAGCAAACCAATGTCAAACATGTGTTTTCCGCGGGCGATGCCGCAGGTCCTTACGAGATCGTTCATATCGCGATCCAGCAGGCTGAAGTCGCCGCGCGCAATGCCGCGCGAATCGTTCGCGGCGCGACGGAGCCGCTCGAGCAAATCGATTATCGGCTAAAGCTCTTCATCACTTTCAGCGAGCCGCAGGTTGCGGCGGTCGGCTTTACCGAAAAGGAACTGATGAGCGCCGGCGCCGACTACAAAATCGCGTGTTATCCGTTTTCCGATCACGGCAAATCGATTGTGCTCGGCGAGACCGACGGCTTCGTGAAATTGATCGCGCGCACAAGCGATGGCGAGATTCTCGGCGCTGCTGTCGTCGGTCCGCACGCGAGCGATTTGATCCACGAGATTGCCGTCGCGATACACTTTCATGCGACTGCCGACGATCTTTTGCGCGTGCCGCATTATCATCCGACGCTCAGCGAAATCTGGACTTATCCCGCCGAGGAACTCGCGCGCGGCGGCGAGCCGGTGATGCCAAGGTAAAGCCGCGGCGAAACGCATCGTTGACATCGCATTTCGCGGGTTTAATAGTGCCGGACGCGCTTCGTCGAACCGTGGCGCGCACGAAAAAACCGCCGGCAACACCGGTTTAACCAAAGGAAATTTATGCCCGAATTGAATCCCACCGCAAAGAACATCCTCAGCAGCGATGTTGAAATCAAAGGAACCGTTAAATTCCGCGACAACCTGAGCATCGACGGAAAGATCGAAGGCGAAGTCACCTCGACCGATGGCGCGCTGACAGTCGGCGAAAACTCCGAAATCCGCGGCGAGATTAAAACCAAGTCCGTCATCGTTTTTGGCAAAGTCAACGGCAACATCACCGTCGAAGAGCGCTGCGAGCTCAAAGGCCGCGCGCAACTTTTCGGGGATCTCAAGGCCGCGCGCCTCGTCATCGAGGAAGGCGCTACTTTCGTCGGCAAGTCGGAAGTCTCGCCGAACAAAGTCGCGCAAATGAAACCGGAAGTCGTCCGGCAGCCGGAGAACACCAAAGTCGTCGCCGCCCGCTAACGCGCGCAGGCGAATCCATCGATGGCCGGAAACAAGGGCCCTGGCCAGATCACTGTCGCGTGTCCGCATTGCCACGCGAAACAGCAGGAGTCCGCCTTTGCGAAATCGACGTTCTGCCGCAAATGCGGCAAGCACATCGACCTGCGCAAAGTCGCCGAGCGCCCCGATATCCCGTTTGCGCCGAAGGAAAACACGGGCTTTTTCCAAAAATTTACGCGTCTAATCCAGCGCGAAAAATTTCGCGAGATCCATTGCTTCGCGTGCGACGCGAAGCAGACCGTCAGCAGCTTCGCCGAGTCCGGCAGTTGCGTCCAATGCGGCACCTACATGGATTTGCGCGATTTTAAAATCACCGGCAACTTCAGCCGCGCGGTGCAGACCCACGGCACCGTCGCCGTCGGGAAAAGTGGCGACGTCACCAGCTCGAAAATCCTCTGCGGCTCGGCGTTCATATTGGGCAAAGTCCACGGCAACCTGCAATGCACCGGCGAGACACGCGTTAAAACAACCGGGCGGTTAACCGGCGCCATTGAGTCGCAAACGCTCGTCGTGGAAAAGCGGTCGGATGTCGAATTCGTGCGCCCGCTGCGCGTCTCCAGCCTCGAAATCCACGGCAAAGTCTCCGCGCGCGTTTACGCCGACACTGTTTCCATCACCAAAACGGGCGAACTCGAAGGCAGCGTTCACGCAAAATCGATCAAGATCGAAAAAGGCGGCATTTTTCACGGCGATCTTTTCATCGGCAAAGGCGAACTCGAGCAATCGGAGCTCCTGCCGAAAACAAAAGCCACGAAGAAAAAGCCGACACAAGACATGGGCGACCAGCCGACGCTCGCGCTGGCCTAACCGCTGCAAACGCCTTGGCTACCAAAGGCCGCTCCTGCAGGCGCAGAGAGCCGCCTCGATGATTTTAGCGCGCGATCTGAATGGTCGCGGATGCCTGTGGCAGGCCGGCGGAGGCGACTTTGACGACGATGCTCCCGCCGTTGGCGTCGGGTTTCGCGCGGATGATCGCGAGGGCGAGGCCGTTGAAGGCTTTTCGCTCGGGCGACTGAAATGAGGTGTGATCGGTCGCGTCGCCGTTGTCGGTGGCGACGATCTCCGCGGGGCCGGTGACGCTGAATTGCAGCGCGGCATCCGAGTGCGGCACAAGGGTTCCGTTTTGATCGGCAACGGCGACGCTGACGAAAGCGAGGTCTTCGCCATCGGCGCGAATCGTGGAGCTATCAGACTTAATGATCAGCTTCGCGGGCTGGCCTGCAGTCCTGACGTTATCAGTCGCCCATTGGCG
>Ga0070741_10016497_pt1 | contig 12302 bp, 10 predicted proteins | sample Coa_R1_4_FD_66440 | JGI IMG/M metagenome (GOLD analysis project Ga0070741, IMG submission 66440) | Surface soil microbial communities from Centralia Pennsylvania, which are recovering from an underground coalmine fire - Coalmine... | ecosystem: Environmental > Terrestrial > Soil > Unclassified ...
TTCTCATCGACCTGTCCGCAGTAATGTGAGCGCATAAGGCGCGCGATACTACGGAGCCCCCGCTACCCCCGCAACCGGCTCGATCGGGGGCTTGGCCAGTGCCGTCTGGGGGACCACCACCCCACAGGTGATGATCATCTTCATCGCCGCATCGACGCTCATCTCGAGCTCCACGATCTGTCGCCGCGGCACGATCACGAGGAAGCCGGCCGTGGCATTCAGCGCGTTGGAGATGTAGACGCAGGCGTGCGGCTCACCGGTCCTCACACTGACCTCTGGCACATCTTCGGCGGTCATGAATCCCAGGCTCCACATGCCGAGCCGGGGGTACTCCACCATCACGACCTTGCGGAACGAATTCGACTGCGAGAAGACGCTCTCGGCGAAACTCTTGACGCCGCTGTACACCGTGCGCACCACCGGAATGCGCTGCAACAGCTCCTCCCAGTAGAGCACGAGCTGCCGTCCGATCAGATTCGTCACCAGCAGTCCGGTGGCCAGGACGACCGCAAAGGCAAACAGGGCCCCGAGGCCGGGCAGCGCGAATCCCACCAGCGCCTGCGGCCGATAGGCAGAAGGCAGCAGCAGCAGAGTGCGATCCATGAGCCCGATGATGAAAGTCACGACCCAGATCGTGGCCAGGATCGGCAGCCAGATCAGGATCCCGGCGACGAGATAGCGCCGCAGACCGCCTCTCCTTTTGGCTGGTCCGGCCAAGAGTCACCCCACCGGGGTGCAGGGCGCCAAGCGCGCGAGGGCTATCTGCCGCCTCTTCACCTGCGTCCCTTCTTGCGCCCCGAACCGCTTTTCGCCTTGCTGCGCGAAGCAGACGGACGCACTTTGGCCGAGACGCCGGCGCGCCCGGCCGATTTAGCCGCAGGGAGAGATCGTGCCCTGCCCGCGCCACGGGACTCGGCAGCCACTTTCGCAGGCTTCGACTCGCCGGCGGCGCTCGCCGCGGCCGAGCCGCTGTCCGCCTTGGTGGCCTTCGCGTCGGCTTTTGCCTCGCCGCCCTCGGTCTTGGTGGCCTCGGGCTTCGCCTCCTCCTTGTCCGCCCCGGCCAGATTGCGCTTCTTTTCCTTGTCCGACTTGAAATCCGTCTCGTACCAGCCGGCGCCCTTGAGGCGGAATACCGGTGCCGAAACCAGCTTCTTCAGCTTGCGTCGGCCGCACGAAGGGCACTTCGTCAGCGGAGCATCGCTGATCTTCTGCATGATCTCGGTGTAGAACTTGCAGTTCGAGCACTCGTATTCGTAGAACGGCATGACACTCGTGGGTTTTCTGGCGTGAAGAAGCGGCGATTATAGGGTCTCAGGCCTTCTCGAACACCAACTCCTCGCCCCGGGCGCGCACGCGGATCCGGTCGCCGGGCGCAAAGGCGCCCTGCAGAATCCGCTGCGCGAGCGGATTCTCGATCTGCTGCTGAATGGCCCGCTTCAGGGGCCGGGCACCATAAACCGGATCGAAACCGGCCTCGCCCAGTAGATCCCGTGCGGAGTCCTCGAGCGTCAGGTCCATGTTGCGCTCCTGCAGGCGCTTGCGCAGGTAGGCAAGCTGAATGTCCACGATCGCGCGGATCTGCTCGGTGCCGAGCGGGTGGAACACCACGATGTCATCGATCCGGTTGATGAATTCGGGCCGGAAGCTCTGTTGCACGATCTCCATCACGGCCGCCTTCATGCGCACGTAGTTCTTCTCGCCCGCATATTCCTGGATGACCTGCGAGCCGAGATTCGAGGTCATGATGATGACCGTGTTGCGGAAGTCCACGGTGCGGCCCTGACCGTCGGTCAGCCGTCCATCATCCAACACCTGCAGCAGGACATTGAAGACGTCCTGGTGGGCCTTCTCGATCTCATCGAGCAGAATCACCGAATAGGGGCGGCGCCGGACCGCCTCGGTGAGATAGCCGCCCTCCTCGTACCCGACGTATCCGGGAGGGGCGCCGATCAGGCGCGAGACCGAGTGCTTCTCCATGAACTCGGACATATCCACCCGCACCAGTGCGTCCTCGGTGTCGAACAGGAACTCCGCCAGAGCCTTGCACAGCTCGGTCTTGCCGACACCGGTCGGGCCGAGAAACAGGAAGGATCCGTTCGGGCGCCGCGAATCCGACAGGCCGGCACGCGTGCGCCGGATCGCGTTGGCGACGATGCGCAGCGCCTCATCCTGTCCCACCACACGTCGCGCGAGAGCCTCCTCCATGCGCAGCAGCTTTTCCTTCTCGCCCTCGAGCATCTTCGAGACCGGGATGCCGGTCCACTTGGAGACGACCTCCGCGATCTCCTCCTCGGTCACCCGGTTGCGTACCAGCTGCGGCGCCTTGTTCTCCGCATCCAGCGCCTGCTGCAGCCGCTTCTCCAGCTCCGGAATCCGCCCGTACTGCAACTCAGCCATGCGTTGCAAATCGCCGGCGCGGCGCGCCGCCTCGAGCTCGCCGCGCACGCGATCGAGATCCGCCCGCACCTGCGCTGCGCCCTGCAGCGCCGCCTTCTCGGATTTCCACACTTCCTCGAGGTCCGCGTACTCCTTCTCGTAGCCGCTCAGACTCTCCTGCAGTGTGGCGAGGCGCTTGCGGGAGGCGACATCCTGCTCCTTCTTCAGCGCTTCCCGCTCCACCTTGAGCTGAATGATGCGGCGCTCGAGCCGGTCCAGTGCCTCGGGCTTCGAGTCGATCTCCATGCGGATGCGCGAAGCGGCTTCGTCGATCAGATCGATCGCCTTGTCGGGGAGCTGCCGATCGGCGATGTAACGATGGGACAAGGTCGCCGCCGCAACGATCGCCGGATCCGTGATGTCGACCCGATGGTGAACCTCGTACCGCTCCTGCAGTCCACGCAGGATCGCGATCGTGTCCTCCACGGAGGGCTCATTCACCAGCACCTTCTGGAAGCGGCGCTCGAGCGCGGCATCCTTCTCGATGTACTTGCGATATTCATCGAGCGTCGTGGCACCCACACAATGCAGCTCACCGCGCGCCAGGGCCGGCTTGAGCATGTTGCCGGCATCCATGGCGCCTTCGGCCTTGCCGGCCCCAACCATGGTGTGCAGCTCGTCGATGAACAGGATCACCTGTCCCGCCTGCTTGGCCAGATCATTGAGCACGCCCTTGAGACGCTCCTCGAACTCGCCGCGAAACTTCGCACCGGCGATCAACGCGCCCATATCGAGCGCGAGAATGCGCTTGTTCTTCAGACCCTCGGGGACTTCGCCGTTGATGATCCGCTGCGCCAGGCCCTCGACGATCGCCGTCTTGCCGACACCTGGATCGCCGATCAGCACGGGGTTGTTCTTGGTGCGCCGCTGTAGCACCTGGATGGTCCGCCGGATCTCATCGTCGCGGCCGATGACCGGATCGAGCTTGCCGGAGGTGGCCCGCGCCGTCAGGTCGATGGTGTATTTCTCGAGCGCCTGGCGGCTCTCCTCGGCATTGGGATCCGACACCTTCTCTCCTCCTCGCACCTCATCGATCGCCTTCTCGATGGCACCGCGCACGCCGCCGGCATCTTTCAGCGCACGAGCGACATTGCGGTCCTCGAAGCAGGCGAGCACGAACAGCTCGCTGGAGATGAACTGATCGCCGCGCTGCTGAGCCAGCTTGTCGGCACCGTTGAACACCCGGTTGAGCTCGTTGGAGATATGGATATCGCCCGGTGCGCCCTGCACTCGCGGCAGGCGATCGAGCTGCGCCTGCAGCTCCGAGCGCAGCCGGTTGATATCCAGTCCGGCCTTCAGCAGCAGCGGCCGCACGCTGCCGCCCTGACTGTCCAGCATGGCCAGCAGCACATGCGCAGGCTCCAGGAATTGATGATCCCGGCCCAGCGCGAGGGACTGCGCCTCGGTGAGCGCCTGCTGGAAGCGGCTGGTGAGTTTTTCGGGGTTCATGGGGGAGCCTGACGGAAGTTTCGGCTGCGGACGGTATGGGGGCAATCCCCAGGTGCTTCAAGGCGCTACGCGCTATCGGTGCGCCAGCGATTGCGCCCAGGCGATCACGGCGGCGCCGAGGCCCATGAGCACGATCTGCACCAGGCTGGTCCCCGGATCGGTCCGCCGGTGCAGCCCCGGGATCAGCCCGGCGGCGGCGATGTAGAGAAAGCCGGCGGCGGCAAAAGCGAGCGCATAGGGCACGATGCCGATCGCCCGCTGCAGGCCGAACCAGGCCACCACGCCCCCCAGCACGGAGCCTAGACCGGTGGCCATGTTCAGACACAGTGCCCGCCTGCGCGACAGACCGGTGTGCACGAGGATCGCGAAATCGCCGACCCGGTGCGGAATCTCATGTGCGGCCACGGCAAAGGTAGTCATCAGTCCCAGGGGCACATCGGTCAGGAAGGCAGCGGCAATCAGAACGCCATCGAGCACATTGTGGATGCTGTCGCCGACGAGAACGAGCACGCCCGCGGCGCCCACGTGAGAGTGTCCATGCCCGGAATGCGGATGCGCCCCTGCGGTGTGCACCTCACCCGCATGAGCTTCCGCGGTGTGCCCGCCACCCTCGCCATCATGCGAATGCGCATGCCGCCACAGGACCAGCTTCTCGATCAGGAAAAATACGCCGAAGCCGGTCACCAGGGCCAAGCCAAGACCATGAGCCCCGCCGGGGCCCACGGTCTCGATCGCCTCAGGCAAGAGCGCCAGCAGCGCTGCGCCGAGCAGAGCGCCCGTGGCAAAGCTGATGAAGTGGGGCAGCATCCTGAGCCCCGTCTGCTCGGGCACGAGCAGAAACAACCCGGCGAAAGCTGCGCTCGCGATGCCGCCGACCGCGGTAAACACGATGATGAGTCCGAGGAGGCTCATGCGCGGTCGGCTTCGATCCAGATGAGTGCCGCCATGCGCCCACAGACTCCATCGCGCCGGAACGAGAAGAACCGCCGGGCATCTGCCCAGGTGGACCAACCTCCACCGTAAACCGCGGTGATCCCGAGTCGCGCGAGCCGCCGCCGTGCCAGAGCATAGAGGTCGCATTGCCACCGGCCGCGTGAGTTGGCGACAAATGCCGCATCGGCGCCGGGGTCCTCGGCGAGAAAGGCAGCACGCACCTCGTCTCCAACTTCGAAATGGTCCGGGCCAATGGCGGGGCCTAGCCATGTCAGGAGGTGGGCGGTTTGCGCACCCATCTTGTGAACGGTGGACTCCAGTATCCCGGCACACAACCCGCGCCAGCCCGCGTGCGCAGCCCCCACCACGGTTCCCGCGCGGTCCGCAAACAACACCGGCATGCAGTCCGCCACCTGTACGGCGCAGACCGCATCGCTGCGGGTGCAAACGGCGCCATCGGCCGGGGTATCCGCTGCTGCCGATGCCGGAAGGTCCAACACATTGGTGCCGTGGACCTGGTGCAGCCACGTCGGCTCGCCCGGCAGACTCAACTGCTTGCGAACGCGCCGCCGGTTTTCCGCAACCGCCTCGGCGGCATCGCCGACTCGAGTGCCAAGATTGAGCGAGTCATACGGAGCCTGGCTCACCCCACCCGAGCGCAGCGTGAACGCCGCGCGCACCTGCGGCGGCGCCGGCCACTCTGGAGTCAGGATCATGGAGCTCACCGCTCGGCGACCTGTTGCCGCGAATCCAACTTCATCGCCTCGAGCAGTGCGGTCATGTCGGCGGGCAGCGGCGCCTCCCAGCTCATTTCGCGCCCCGAGACCGGGTGGGTGAGCGAGAGCCGGGCGGCGTGCAGGGCCTGGCGTTTGAACGTGTTGAGTTCGGTCACGAGCCTTGCGCTGCTGCCGGCTGGGATGCGCCTTCTCCCGCCGTACACCGGATCTCCAACCAGGGGATACCCAACATGCGCAAAGTGCACCCGAATCTGATGGGTCCGCCCACTCTCCAGCTCCGCCCGCACCAAGGTATGCCCGCGGAAGCGCTCGAGGACCCGATAGTGCGTGACCGCGGGCCGCCCATCGCCACGAACGGCCATGCGGGTGCGCTGACTGCGATGCCGCCCGATGGGCTCATCGATCGTTCCGCCGCCCGTCATCACTCCGGTGCACAGAGCGATGTACTGGCGCCCGATCTCCCGCGCCGACAGCGCCGAAACGAGGGCCGCATGCGTTTCGGGCGTACGCGCCACCACGAGCAACCCGCTCGTGTCCTTGTCGAGACGATGGACGATGCCGGCGCGTGGCACGAGCGCCAGCTTCGCATCGAGGCCCAGCAGCGCGTTCTGCAGAGTGTGCTGGGCATTGCCGGCACCCGGGTGCACCACGAGTCCTGCAGGCTTGTTGAGGACCAGCAGGGCCCGGTCGCGGAAGATGATATCGAGCGGGATTGCCTCCGCGATGAGCGCTTTCTGAGGCTCGATTTGCGCCTCCACCTGCACCCGCTCGCCGCCCACCACCCGGTCCTTGCCGCGCAGCGCACGGCCATCAACCTGCACGCCGCCCGCCTCGATCCATCCCTGCAGGCGGGCGCGCGAGTACTGCGGCAGCAGCCGGGAGAGCGCCTGGTCGAGGCGCAGCCCGGAATACTCCGCTGGCACGTGCAGCGAGTGCGTACGGAACTCCGATACGTCCGGATCGGTCGGAATCCTGCTCATGGAGCGATCGCCCGTAGGCCGGCTCGGACGTGAGCGGTCCGCGTGCCCTATACTTGCCAACTTTACACGGCGCGAAGCCAACGAAAGGCCCTCAATTTTGTTCTCTCTGCCCGGTCGGTTTGCGCATGCCGCTGCCCTTGCGCTCTGTATGATCCTGTGTGCCACGGCCGGCTGTCGCACGCATCGGGTCGATGCCACCAAGTCGAGCCCGGAGCTGCTGTACAAGAAGGCGAAAAAGAGCCTCGATTCGTACGATTTCCAGACGGCGATCAAGACCTACGAGGCGCTGACCGCCCGCTTCCCCTTCACCGACCAGGCCCGCCAGGCGCGGCTCGATCTGATCTACGCATATTACCGTGCTGGCGAAGGCGAGTCGGCCACCGATGCGGCCGATACCTTCATCCGCGAGAACCCGACGCATCCGCGCGTGGACTACGCGTGGTACCTCAAGGGGCTGGTGGATTTCGACAAGCCCCCGAATATCTTCGAGCATCTGTTCAGAGTCGATCTGTCACAGCGCCCGCCCAGCACCGCTCGCAAGTCTTTCAGTGCGTTCCGCACCGTGGTCGAGCAGTACCCGAAGAGCGCCTACGCCCACGATGCACGCCAGCGGATGATCTATCTGCGCGACCGCCTGGCCAACTACGAGTTGCATGTGGCGCGTTACTACCTCAAGCGCGGCGCTTATGTGGCCGCCGCCCAGCGGGCCAAGGCCTGCATCGAGCAGTTCGATGGCGCGCCCGCCGTCCCTGAGGCGCTGCAGATCATGATCCAGGCCTACGACCGGTTGAACCTGACCCCGCTGGCCGAGCAGACCCGCAAGGTCTACGAGGCGAACTACAGCGGTCAGATCCGCGACGTCCAGGCCGAAATCAAAAAACCCTGGTGGAAGATCTGGTAGGCGCGGGGGAGTGTCCTTGAGATCTGAATGTGGGGCAGCCCCCTTGCGCCGGAGCGCTCTTCCCGGGGGCAACCCCACATTCAGATCTCAAGGGCGCACCGTTACCGTCTGTACCCGTTGGTGATCGGGTAACGCCAATCCCGGCCGAACGCACGGCGGCTGACGCGAACCCCAGGAGGGGCTTGGCGGCGCTTGTATTCGTTCCGCTTCACCATGTCGAGCACACGTCCCACCGTGGCGCGCTCGAAGCCTCGCGCCTCGATCTCGTCCACCGACAGATCCTCCTCGATGAATGCCTCGAGGATCGCATCCAGCACTTCGTAGGGCGGGAGCGAGTCGGAGTCCTTCTGGTCCGGACGCAGCTCAGCCGAGGGCGGCCGGTCGATGACCCGCTGGGGAATCACACGGCTCAGCGAGTTACGGTGCGTGGCCAGCCGATACACCAGCATCTTGCTGCAGTCCTTGATGGGCGCGAAGCCGCCGGCCATGTCGCCGTAGAGCGTGGCATAACCCACGGCCATCTCGCTCTTGTTCCCCGTCGTGAGCAGCATCCGGTGCGTCTTGTTGGAGATGCCCATGAGCAGCAGCATCCGGCAGCGCGACTGGATGTTCTCCTCGGTGGCATCGGCGGGCAGGCCCGCAAACTCCTGCTTCAGCGTGGCGAGGGTCGCCTCGAACATGGTTTCGATCGACAGCACGCTGTATTTCACGCCGAGAATGCGCACCTGCTCCTTGGCATCCTCCAGGCTCATCGATGCGGTGTATCGCGAGGGCATCATCACCGCGTGCACGCGCTCGGCACCGAGCGCATCCACGGCAATCGCAAGTGTCAGGGCCGAGTCCACCCCGCCGGACAATCCCATCACGACGCCCGGGAACTTGTGCTTGTTGACGTAGTCGCGCACACCGAGGACGAGTGCCGCATAGACGCTCGCCTCGTCAGTCGATTCCGGTTCGATGTGAGCGGGGCGCGGCACGATGCGTCGATCGGACTCCACGGCGAATTCGACCAGGTAGATGCCCTCCCGGAATGCCGGGGCGCGCATCACGACGTCACCCTGTGCGTTCATCACGAAGGAGTTGCCGTCAAAGACCAACTCATCCTGGCCGCCTACCATGTTGACGTACGCAAGCGGTAAAGCGGCATCGAGCACCCGCTCGCGAGCCACCATCTCGCGCTCGCGCTGCTTGTGAATCTCAAAAGGCGATGCGTTGATGGTGATCAGAACCTGCGCGCCATCGGCGCGCGCCAGCTGCACGGCCTCCGGAGTCCAGATGTCTTCGCAGACCAGCAGGCCCGTGCGCACGCCTGCGGTGGAGATGACCGTGGGTTGCGCGCCCGCCTCGAAATACCGTTTTTCGTCGAAGACTTTGTAGTTCGGCAGCTCGGCCTTGCGATGGATCGCGACGGTCGTGCCGCCGCTGATCAGGGCGGCCGAATTGTAGATCGCAGCGCCTGCGTATTCCGGAAATCCGATCAGGACCGCAGGGCCCTGCACTTCCTGGCGCACCTTCTGCAGGCCGGCCTCGATCTGGCGGCGAAACCCCCGGTGAAACAGCAGATCTTCCGGCGGATAACCTGACAGCGTGAGCTCGGGATAGATCACGAGGTCGGCCTGATGCTCGGCATGCGCGCGGCGAGCCGCGTCGATCACGCGCATGGCGTTGCCCTGCACGTCACCGACCAGCATGTCGAGCTGGGCGAGTGCGACCCGGAAAGACTTGCTCATGGCCTACAGGCCGTCAGGCGCTCCTGCGTCGCCGTCCGGCGGAGCGGCCGCCCTTTTTCGCCGTCCGTTTGCGTGTCCGCGCCACGCGAGCAGCTTTGGCCGCGGGACGCTTGTGCGCGCCAGCTGCCGCGGCCCGCTTGCGGCCGACCGTTGATGCAGGCCGTTTCGCCTTGGGTTTTGTCGAGGCGCCTTGGGGGCTGCGCGCAGGGAGTGCTCGAGCGCTGACCGTTGTGGCTCGGCTACCTCGGGCAGTTCTGCCCGCGGCCGTCCCGTGGACTTTACGGCGATGACCGAGGAGCTCACTCATCGCCTTGCCCAGGTCCGCCGGTGACTTCACAGTGCGCACGCCCGCCGCCTCGAACGCGGCGAACTTATCCGCTGCGGTGCCTTTGCCGCCGGCCACGATCGCTCCGGCATGGCCCATGCGTTTGCCGGGAGGAGCGGTCACGCCGGCGATGTAGGCGACGACAGGCTTGGAGACGTACTGCCGGATAAAGGCCGCGGCGGCCTCCTCGTCACTGCCGCCGATCTCGCCGACGAGGATGATGCCCTCCGTGCCCGGATCGCGCTCGAAGAGCTCGAGCACGTCGATGAAATTCATGCCGCGCACCGGATCGCCGCCGATGCCGACGCAGGTGCTCTGGCCCAGACCGATGTGCGTCGTTTGAAAGACCGCCTCGTATGTCAGCGTGCCGGAGCGCGAGACAATTCCAACCGAGCCTTTCTTGTGGATGAAGCCCGGCATGATGCCGATCTTGCACTCCTCCGGGGTAATGACGCCGGGACAGTTGGGGCCGACCAGGCGAGTGCCGGAGCCCGCGAGCACGGCTTTGACGCGCACCATGTCGTTGACGGGCAGGCCCTCGGTGATGCACACGACGAGCTCGATGCCGGCATCGATCGCTTCGAGTATTGAATCGGCCGCTCCGGCTGCAGGAACGTAGATCACGCTGGCCGTGGCGCCGGTGCGCTGCACAGCTTCGTGGACAGTGTTGAAAACGGGCAGGCCCAGATGAGTCTGTCCGCCACGTCCCGGCGTGACGCCCCCCACGAGCTTGGTGCCGTAGGCCAGCGCCTGCTCACAGTGGAATGTGCCCTGCTTGCCGGTAAAACCCTGGCAGATGACCCGGGTGTTGCGATTGATGAGGATGCTCATGAGTGACTCTTCGACTTGGTCGGGGTGCTTTGCTTGCCGCTCTTCGCCGCTGCGACGACCTTGCGAGCGGCATCCGTGAGATCCTCGGCTGCGGCGATCGTCAGTCCGCTTTTGGCAAGCATCTCGCGGGCCTTGTCCGCATTGGTGCCCTCGAGCCGGACGACCACCGGAACCTTCACGCCGACATTCTTCACCGCGTTGATCACGCCATCGGCGATGAGATCGCAACGCACAATGCCGCCAAAGATGTTGACGAGGACCGCGCGGACCCGGGTATTGGACAGAATGAGTTGGAATGCGGCGGTCACCCGTTCGCTGGTCGCTCCGCCGCCCACATCGAGAAAGTTTGCCGGCTGGCCGCCGTGCAGCTTGATGAGGTCCATGGTGGCCATCGCGAGGCCCGCGCCGTTGACCATGCAGGCGATGTCCCCATCGAGGGAGACATAGTTCAGATCGTGCTCGCTCGCGCGCCGCTCCATGGGATCTTCCTGGCTCGTATCCCGCATCCGTCCGATGTCAGGGTGGCGGAAGATCGCATTGGCATCGGCGTTGATCTTGGCATCGAGCGCGACCAGGCCGCCGCCCTTGGTGACGATCAGCGGGTTGACCTCGACGAGACTGGCGTCCTTCTCCATGTAAAGCCGATACAGCCCCATGCAGATGTTCTGGAACTCACCGATCTGGGCGCCCTGCAGCCCGAGGCCGAAAGCGATCTGCCGGCACTCGTAGGGCTGCAGCCCGGCGGCGGGGTGAATGTTCACCGTCAGAATGCGCTCAGGGGTCGTGGCGGCGACTTCTTCGATGTCCATCCCGCCCGCTGCGGAGGCGATCAGGGCTACTCGGCCGCGCTCGCGGTTCAGGGTCAGGGAGAGGTAGATCTCCCGCTCGATCTGCGAGCCGGATTCCACGTACACCCGCTCGACCGGCAACCCTTCGGGACCGGTCTGCTTCGTGACCAGCGGATGACCTAGCATCGCCTCGGCAGCGGACCGTACCGCATCGAGGTCCTTGACCAGCTTGACCCCCCCAGCCTTGCCACGGCCGCCGGCGTGCACCTGTGCCTTGACGACCCAGACCGAGCCGCCCAGCTTCTGCGCTGCGGCAACGGCCTCCTCGGGATTGGCGGCCACGGCGCCGGTGGGGATGGGAATTCCGTAACTGCGAAAGACTTCTTTCGCCTGATATTCGTGCAGATTCATCGTCTCGCCTCTCGCGCACCCGGCATGGGCTGCGAAAAATCGATATTTTCGCGAAATTCGCCGGTACTGACCAGCAAGGGGGCGACCTGCGAAGCACATCGCTTTTCAGGTTGCGCCAAGATGGTACAGTCGCGCTTGCCAGCAGGCCCGCCTTTTCGAGGGGCGCACCGCCGAACGGTCCGGGGTCCGATGAGCCAGAACACAAAACCGCCGGCGCAGCTCGCGCCAGCCTAGTCTTGCGCGTTTGAGCATGCCCGCCAGCGCCGCGAGCTTTCCTACGACCTCCGCACCCAGCGATCTCGCCTGGCGGGTCATCGGTCTGCTCAATCTTTATCGGGTGCTCGTCCCGCTCGTGCTGATGGCCGTCCAGACCTTCGCCGGGCCTCAATGGGTGCTCGCCACGAGCCGTCCACGGCTGCTCCTCTCCGCTTGCATCGCCTATTTCGCGGCCGCCGTGCTGCTCATCATTGCCCGGCGCCTGGAATGGTCGAGCCTGCGCATCGTCGCCCTGGTCAACTCCAGCGTCGATGCGGCGGCCATTGCCCTGATCCTCTATGCCAGCGGCGGTGTCGCCAGCGGTCTGGGCATTCTGCTGGTGCTACCCGTCGGCGCCATGGCGGTGCTCGCCTCCCACCGGGATGCGCTGCTGATCGCCGCGGTGGCGGCCATCGCCGTTCTCATCCAGCAGATCCTCCTCGATCTACAGGAGGCCGCCCCCGCGACCGACTACACGACGGCGGGTGTTCTCGGGGCCGTGCTCTTCGTGTTCGCGCTTTGTGCC
>Ga0070741_10016498_pt1 | contig 12301 bp, 15 predicted proteins | sample Coa_R1_4_FD_66440 | JGI IMG/M metagenome (GOLD analysis project Ga0070741, IMG submission 66440) | Surface soil microbial communities from Centralia Pennsylvania, which are recovering from an underground coalmine fire - Coalmine... | ecosystem: Environmental > Terrestrial > Soil > Unclassified ...
GGCGGGAGGGTGGTCCCATCACTGGCGGAACCCCCGGTCCCATGACTGGCGGAAGGACGGTCCCATGCCACTGGCGGAACCAGCCCCCAGACGGTCCCATGTCACTGGCGGGCGACACCGAAGCCGGACCATCGGCCACACCGATCACGCCAACCGAAACAGATCAACGAACGGTGGATCGCGGCTCAGAATGGACCGCCCGGGCCGGTCCGCATCAGTAGCCGGCGACGGTGGCGAGGTTGCCGAAGTGGCGGTCGCGGTACGGGCGGTGGGTGTCGCCGAGGAATCCCCAGGAGGCGGGGCGGGCGGCGGCGTCGGCCTGCAGCTTGGCGATGATCTGGGCGGGGGAGAGCCCGGCGCAGGGACCGGCGTCGATGCAGCGGGCCACGAGGCCGGCCACGTGGGGGGCGGCCATGGAGGTCCCGGAGAGGCTCTTCGTTCCTCCGTCGTTCCACGTCGACGTGATGCAGTCGCCGGGAGCGGCGATCGTCCGGCGAGCGGCCGGGGAGCCGGGAACGGCGAAGCCGGAGTAGTCGGCGGCCGAGTCGTCCTTGTCCCAGGTGTCGCAATCAGCCGGTGGCGTACCCCGGCCGCCGGGGGCTCCGTCGAAGTCGGCCATGGCGGTCACGGCCAGGACCTCGGAGTAGGCGGCCGGGACCGAGTAGCTCAGGTCCTCGGCGTCGTTGCCGGCGGCGGCGACCACGGTGACGCCGGCGGCCACGACCCGGCAGACCGCGGCGTGGAGGTCGTCGTGGTCGGTGCGGCCGCAGTTGCCGTCGTCCCGGCCCGGCCCGCCGAGGCTGAGGTTGACGACCTTGATGTGGTAAGCGGCGGCATGATCGGCCACCCAGTTGAGGCCGCAGATCGCCTCCGAGCTGTCCCCCGACCCGTCGGGGCGCATGACCCGAACGGCGTAGAGCGGGGTACCCGGGGAGACGCCGTACACGCCGCGGCCGCCGTCGGCGGCGACGATGCCGGCGACATGGGTCCCGTGCCCGTTCGGATCGCTGCCGGCCGAGCCGGACACGCAGTTCTCCATGCCGGCCACGTGGAGATCCGGTCGCGCCGCGATGCCGGTGTCGACGACGGCCACCGCCGCCCGCTCGGCGGATCCCTGGGCGGTGGCCGCCCGTCCTTCGGCGTTGTGGCGGGGGGCGGCGCCCATGCGGGCGACACCGGTGCTCGCCGCCGCCTCGGTCCGGTCGCTCGGGGCGTCGAGGAGGTGCAAGGGCCGCTCGACGGCCAGTGGGGTGGGGAGGGGGGCCGGCGGCGACAGGGCCGCCGCCCCAGCGATGCAAACCACGGACAGGCAGAGTGAAATTCGACGCGACATCGCTGGTTCTTCTTCCTCGCTGGAGGCGCTGACCGGACGTACGGCTGGCAAGAGAGCGCCCTCCCGCGGCCCTCATGGACTGGAGCGGCGCGCCGCCGGTCTGTTAGGCAACCGACGGCGCGCCGCTTCACGTGCTTTGTTTCGTTGACCTAGGGCGCTCGGTGGCTCCCGGCCGGCGTACCAACGCCGGACACGGAACCGAACGACTCAGCTCAGTGGTGGTGGTGGGTGTCGGCGGCCGGCATGTCGAAGCTGCCGCCACCGGTGCCGACCCAGCAGCCGGCGTAGCTGGCGCTGGCGCTGGCGTCACCGTTGTTGTCGGTGCGGGGAAGCTTCGCCGAGCACTCGCCGTTGCTGTCGTGGTGGTCACCGTTGTCGCCCATGCCGGGTCCGCCGGGGCCACCGGGCCCACCGGGGCCGTCGTGCCCGTCGTGCCCGTCACGCCCGTCGCCGAGCCAGATGGGACCGTCCTCGAACCCGAGGATGTCGCCAACGCCCTCGAGAACGTCGCCGACGCCCTCGACGACGTCGCCGACACCTTCGCCAACGCTGTCGGTCTTGAGCTGGACCGAAACCGGCTTGTTGTTGGTGCTGAGCTCCGACGCACTGGCCGGAAGAACCGCCAGCCCGCCGAGGCCCAGGGTGGCAACGCTGGTCGCAATGATGCCCGTCATCAGTCGCTTCATTTTCGTTTCCTTTCGGATCTTGTTCTTCTATGAAGGCGTCGTTCGACCACTCCGGACGGGAACCCGGCCGGATTGATCAGAACGTCGGTACTGCCGTATTGGAAGCTCCAGCCGTTTTTGCGTGGCGTGTGTCGGCTGGGGTTGGGGAGTTGAGATACTTCGCTCCGGAACGTGCCCCTACGTTGGCCGCCGTGACGTCGTGGTGGTCACGGCTCCCGGCGCGGAGGCGGGCCGGAGACGGTCGGCAACGATCAGGCCTGCGGGCCCGGCAAGCGGAGCCCGATGGGAGCCAGCTTCCGGAGCAGCCCGTTGGGGTCGAGCAGCTCGGGGCCAACGCCCACACCAGGGATGAGATCGTTGTCGTCGGCGTTCACGCTGACCGCCGGCGGGGTGACCATCGCGTGCTGTGCAGCAACGGTGCCCGACGCCAGCAGAGCGTTGGCGGCCGGCGCTACGGTGGTACCAGCTGCGAGCACGGTGGCGGCCGACAGGCCGACGAACGCCACCTTGCGTCGCAAGGAACGATTGAACTGGGTCATTCGAATGCTCACCTCCGAGGGTCAGCCTGTCGGGGTTCCAGCCTGACTGGTTGAGATTTGGCGTTTCCGCAACGCACCCCGTCTCGAAGATGAGGTTCGCGCATGGGGCCAAAGGCCGCGAATGTCCCAAAGGGCAGATCGACCTGCTCCGGCGAACGGCCGCGACTGGGGAGGACTACAAGGACAGGGCCGTTCGGCTGGGAGGTCCTACAAGCACGCGCGACGGCCGGGGGAAGGGGCGTCCGAGCCCCGGACGCGAGGTGGGGGCGGTTCCGGAGAACCGCCCCCACCGACCGCGATCTGAACCGTGGCGTCAGCTGGCGTCGCAGTACCCGCTCTGGGCGTCGTAGGCGTCGCAGACCGGTACGCCGTACCAGAAGCCGTGGCGGGCGTAGAAGTCGTCACAGTCGGCGTTGCGCCGGTAGACGTCGTGGCCGCCCTCCGCCCAGCGGCGCCCGTCGTGGCCGTAGTAGTAGCCGTCCCGGTAGCCGTTGCAGCGGAACCCGTAGCTCACGTAGTAGTCGTCACCGAAGACGTCGGTCAGGTACGGCAGGTAGTAGCCGTGCTCGGCCCCGATCCCCGGCGGCGCGAAGTAGAACTTCGGCGGGCTGTCGAAGCCGGTGAACATCAGCCGGCCGTACTCGTAGGTTCCCGGCCCCACGTAGCCCGTCCCCCAGGTGGCCGGCGGAGGCGGAGGCGGCAGGTAGCCCGGGCCGAGGAGGCCGGCGTAGCCGACCCCGTAATACGGCGTGGCCCACCAGTCGCCGCCGTACCAGTCGTTCCCGGCTCCACTGTCATGCCTGTGGGCATCGCCGTTGTCGTGGCGGACCTTGGCCGAGTGGTCGGTGTGGGGATTGGCCTGCGCCATGCCCGGAACCGTGAGCAGCAGCCCACCGCCGAGAACCGCGGTGAGAAGAATGCGCTTGAACAAATGTCGCCCCTTTCCTGTTGGCACCGTCCGCCGCCTGAAGCGACGGAGTGGGAGGCGGGGCCCTGTCCGCTTCCCCAGCTTGACCCTGCAACTGCACTGCTTGATGCCTACCTAACGTAAGGAAATGTGGCACTCAGTGCAATCCGGCCGGTTTGGACAGTTCTCAGGAAAGGGGGCGGGCGGCGGACCGATGGCCCGCCGCCCGCTCCGAAGCCCGGATGGGCCAGCGATCAGCAGTAGCCCGTCCGGTAGTCGTACTCGTCGCAGGCGTCGTACCCGTAGGGGTAGTAGCCCCGGCGGTAGCCGTGCCGGTAGTACCAGTCGTCGCAGTACCGGCGGCTGTAGCCACCGTCGTAGTAGTAGCGGTACCCGTCGCGGTAGTAGCAGCGGCTGTAATACGGCCGGTCGTAGTTGTAGTAGTAGTAGTCGTCGTAGTAGCCGTACCGGTAGTAGTGGTGCCGGTACCCATCGTGGTCGTCCCAGTCGCGGTAGCCGTGACCGTGATAGTCGTCCCGGTCGTGGCCGTGATAGCTGTACTCGTGGCGCTCGTGCCGGTCCCGGCCGTTGTCGTGGTGCGGGTTCGCCATCGCCGCCGGGCCGCTGAGGATCAGCGCGCCCCCGAGTACAGCGGTGACGAGAATTCGCTTGAGCATGTCGTCCTTCCCCTAGCCCTTGATCGGAAAGGACTGCGTCTCCCCCAGCGAAGACGTCGCGACACGCCCGTGGGGCGAGTGGGAGGCGCGGGGCCCTTTCCGTTCCTCCAGATAGCCTTCTGAATTGCGGCACCTACTCCGTAACGCGGTCCTAACCTAGACAAACCTGGCACTGAGTGCAAACAGCGCCTGAGGGGCGTCTCAGGTAGGAGGGCGGAGATCGATCGTCAGCGTGAGGATCCCGTCCTCGAGAGTGGCGGTGGCGTCGCCGATCATGGCGAAGTCCATGTAGTCCACCTGGGCCCGCTCCAGGAAGCGCTTCTTGTCGGGGCCGGCGACGGGCGGGAGCGGCCGGCTGCGCACCGCCTGGGCCCGCTCCCGGAACCGCTGGACCATCGCCGCCGGATCGAAGTCGTCGGCCATGACAATCGAGGGTAGTGCCCGATGGGTGGCGGTACCGGAGGCGTACACTGCGAACCACATGGGACCGGCGCCGTCCCCGGCCTCCCGGGGCATCCTCACGATCCCCAACGCCGTGACCCTGCTGCGGCTGGCCTGTGTCCCGATCTTCTGCTGGCTGCTCTTCGGCCGGGACGACCGCACCGCCGCCGCCTGGCTGCTGGCCGTCCTCGGCTGCACCGACTGGGTCGACGGGTACCTCGCCCGCCACCTCGGCCAGGTCTCCGAGCTCGGCAAGGTGCTCGATCCGACCGCCGACCGCATCCTCCTCGGCACCGTCGTCGTCTCGCTGCTGATCGACGGCAGCGTGCCGGCGGTCGTGGCCTGGGGGGTGCTCGTGCGGGAGGTGCTCATCTCGGCCGCCGTCCTGGCGCTGGCGGCGGCCGGGGCCCGGCGGATCGACGTGCAGTGGGCCGGGAAAGCGGGAACGCTGGCCCTCATGGTGGCCTTCCCCCTGTTCATGATGGGCACTCCGGGGCCCTGGGGCCGGCCGGCGCTGGTCATCGCCTGGGCCTTCGCCGCCCCCGGCCTGGTGCTGGCCTGGTACGCCGCCGCCACCTACGTGCCGATGGCCCGCCGGGCCCTGGCCGACGGGCGGGCCGCCCGGATGGCCCAATGACCCGGGCCGAGCCGGCGTGAAGGCCGTCGTCATGGCCGGGGGCGAGGGGACCCGCCTGCGGCCGCTGACGTCGAACCAGCCGAAGCCGATGATGCCGATGGCCAACCGGCCGCTGATGGAGCACGTGGTGCGCCGCCTGTCCCTCCACGGCTTCGACGACATCGTCGTCACCGTGGCCTTCCTGGCCAACCACATCCGCAACTACTTCGGCGACGGCTCCGAGCTCGGGGTGGCCATGCGCTACGCCTCCGAGGAGACGCCGCTCGGCACGGCCGGCTCGGTCCGCAACGCCGCCGCCGAGCTCGACGACACGTTCATGGTGATCTCCGGCGACGTGCTGACGGACATCGACCTCGGGGCCGTGGTCAAGGCCCACCGGTCGTCGGGGGCGCTGGCCACCATCGCCCTGCGCCGGGTGGAGAACCCCGTCGACTTCGGCATCGTCATCACCAGCCCCGACGGCTGGGTGGAACGCTTCCTGGAGAAGCCGACCTGGGGTCAGGTCTTCTCCGACACCATCAACACCGGCATCTACGTGCTGGAACGGCAGATCCTCGATCTCATCCCCGAGCACGAGCCGGTCGACTTCTCCGAGGCGGTGTTCCCGGCGGCTCTCAAGCGGGGCCTGGCCATCCAGGGGCTGGTGGTCGACGGCTACTGGGAGGACGTCGGCACCGTCGAGGCCTACCACCGGGCCCATCGGGACGTGCTCGACGAGCGGGTGGCGGTCGACATCCCCGGCTTCCGGCTGGGCGACGGGATGTGGCTCGGCGAGGGCGCCGACGTCGACCCCGCCGCCGAGATCACCGGCCCCGTCGTCATCGGGGACAACTGCCGCATCGAGGCCGGGGCCCGCATCGGCGAGTACACGGTGCTCGGCTCCAACGTGGTGGTGAAGCACGACGCCACGCTGGCCCGCGCCATCGTCCACGACCACGTCTACGTCGGGCCGGGGACCACCCTGCGGGGCTGCATCGTCGGCCGGTCGGCCGACCTGCGCCGGGGGGCCCGGGCCGAGGAGGGCGTCGTCCTCGGCGAGGAGTGCTTCGTCGGCGACGGCGCCGTGATCAACCAGGGCGTCAAGGTCTACCCCTACAAGACGGTGGAGCCCGGGGCGGTGGTCAACGCCTCCATCGTCTGGGAGACCCGGGGCCAGCGGACGCTGTTCGGCCGGCGGGGCGTGCGGGGCCTGGCCAACGTCGACATCACCGCCGAGCTGGCCGTCCGCCTCGCCGCCGCCTACGGCACCAGCCTGAAGAAGGGCTCGGTGGTCTGCGCCAGCCGGGACACCTCCCGGGTGGGCCGGACGCTGAAGCGGGCCATCATGGCCGGCCTCAACCTGTCGGGCGTCCACGTGGAGGACCTGGAGCTGGCGCCCGTCCCCCTGACGCGGTTCCACGTGCGGTCGGAGCGGGCCCAGGGCGGGGTGACCGTGCGGCTCAGCCCCGACGACCCGGCCACCGTCGAGATCCGCTTCTTCGACGCCCACGGCGCCGACATCGGCGACGCCGCCCGCCGCAAGATCGAGCGCCTCCTGGCCCGGGACGACTTCCGCCGGGCCTTCGCCGGCGACATCGGCGACATCGTCTTCCCGCCCCGGGCGCTGGAGTACTACACCGCCGGGCTCCTCCGGTCGATCGACGCCGGCCGGGTCCGGGACCACGAGTTCAAGCTGGTGCTCGACACGTCGTTCGGAGCGGCCTCGGTGGTGCTGAACCCGGTGCTGGCCAAGCTGGGCGCCGAGGTGCTGGCCGTCAACCCCTTCGCCGCCACCGCCGGCGCCTACGGCGACGAGGGCAGCGACGAGCGCCTGGCCCGGGTGGCCACGCTGGTGCGCACGTCGGGCAGCCACCTCGGGGTGGTGTTCGATCCCGACGGCGAGACGCTGCGCCTCGTCGACGACACCGGCCGGGTGCTGACCGACGAGCAGTGCCTCCTGGCGCTGGTCACCCTGGTGACCGAGACCCGCCCGGGGGCCCGGCTGGCGCTGCCGGTGGCCGTGTGCCGGGAGGCGGAGCGGATCGCCGCCGCCAACGGCGCCACCATCGCCTGGGCCAAGCTGTCGCTGGCCCACCTGATGGAGGTGGCGGGCAGCGGCGGGGTGGCCTTCGCCGCCACGGGGGGCGGCGGCTATCTGTGGCCCGACTTCCTCCCCGCCGCCGACGCCGTGGCCACCATGACCCGCGTGCTCGACCTCCTGGCCACGACCGGCCGGCCGCTGTCGGAGGTGGTGGCCGGGCTGCCGCCGGTCCACGTGGCCCACGAGACGGTCTCCACGCCCTGGGAGCGCAAGGGGACCGTCATGCGCACCACCATGGAGCAGGCCCAGGACAAGGAGCTGGTGCTGGTCGACGGCATCAAGGTCCTGCACGCCGACGGGTGGGCGCTGGTGCTGCCCGATCCCGAGGAGCCGCTGACCCACGTCTGGGCCGAGGGCGGCAGCGAGGGCGGCGCCCAGGCGCTGGCCCGGGAGTACGTCGGGCGCATCCGGGCGGCGATGGCCGCCGACGACCGCCCGGCCTGAACCGGCCGCCTCCGCCGGCCGCGCCGCCGTGCTGGACGCCGATGCTAAGAATTAGCCTGTCCTGGAAGGGCGGGGAGCAGAGGAGCAGAGCTTGCAGATCCGGGCGCCGCTGGCCGCGGTGCTGGCGCTCGTCGGATTTCTGACCCTGGTGGCGTCCAACGGGGTGAAGGAGGCCAAGCGGGGCGGCGAGTCGCGCCGGGCCGGCCTCGTGAAGCTGATCCACACCCGCCAGAGCGAGGTGGACTCCCTGGGGAAGCAGCTGGTGCGGCTGCGGGCCGACGTCACCGACGCCCGGCACCGGCTGTCGGCCACCTCGGCCGACGACGCCCGCCGGCTCCACGACACCCAGGTCTGGGCCGGCACCACCAAGATGGCCGGGCCGGGCCTGGAGATCCGGCTGTCCGACAGCCACCGGACGGCCCGGTCCGACACCGACCGGGAGTCGCTCACCGTCCACGACGTCGACCTCCAGCTGGTGGTCAACGCCCTGTGGGCGGCGGGGGCGGAGGCCATCGCCGTGAACGGTCAGCGGCTGGTGGCCACGTCGCCCATCCGGGCCGCCGGGGAGACGATCACCGTCAACTTCCGGCCGCTGGTGCCGCCCTACAAGGTCGAGGCCATCGGCGCCGACCGCAAGGGCTTCGAGGGTTCCGAGGTGGCGCAGCGCTTCCGGCGCTGGGTGGACGACTACGGCCTCGGCTTCTCGGTCAAGACGAAGAAGAAATTGTCCCTGCCCGCCTACCAGGGCACGATCCAGCTGTCGACGGCCCAAGTGGAAGGAGGTCGGTGATGCTGGCGCTGTTCAGCCTCTTGGCCGGCGCCGCCCTGGCGCTGGTCCTGCGGCCGTCGGTGTCGCCCGACCAGTCCCGCTACCTGGCCATGGCCGTGGTGGCGGCCATCGACGCCTCCTTCGGCGGCCTGCGGGCCCACCTGGAGCAGACGTTCTCCGACCGGCTGTTCGTGCTGGCCTTCGTGACCAACGCCGCCGTGGCCGTGCTCCTGGTGTGGATCGGCGACCAGCTCAGCGCCGACCTGGCCACCGCCGTGGCCGTGGTCTTCGGCGTCCGGATCTTCCAGAACGTGGCCGCCGTCCGCCGCCACGTCTTCGGCGGCTGAACGGACGGTCGGTGGCCGACGTCGCCGTTCCCCTCCCGAGCCCGCCGGCCCCCGACCCGCCGGCCGGGCGGCGCCGGCCCCGCCGCCGCCCGACGGAGCAGGCGGGCGACGGCGGCTCCGGGGCCGCCACCCGGGCGGCGATCGGCGCCCGGGCCCTCGTCGCCCTGTCGGTCGGCGTCGTCGGCTTCCTCGTCGCCGCCCAGCTCAACACCACCCACCGCCACACCGAGCACCTGGCCCTGGAGAGTGAGTCCGACCTGACCCGGATCTTCAGCTCCCTCAACGAGGAGAGCGCCGCCCTGCGGGACGAGATCTCCCAGCTGCGCCTGGAGCTGGCCGCCCTCCAGTCGTCGGCCGAGCGCGACCAGCTGGCCCGCGACGCCGCCACCCGCCAGCTGTCCGACCTCCAGATCCTGGCCGGGGTGGTCCCCGCCCGGGGGCCGGGGGTGGCCGTGCGCATCGCCGACCCCAAGGGCGCCTTCGAGTTCCAGCTCCTCCTCGACCTGGTGCAGGAGCTGCGCGACGCCGGCGCCGAGGCCATCGCCGTCAACGGCCGCCGCATCGGCGGGACGACCGCCTTCGGCGCCCGCCGGGGCGTCGTCACGGTCGACGGTCAGGACGTCACCCAGCCCTACGAGGTGCTGGCCATCGGCGACCCCGCCACCCTCGAGGTGGGCCTGCGCATCCCCGGCGGGGCCATCGACACGCTCGACGCCCTCGACGGCACCAAGGTCGGGGTCGAACGACGCAGCGACGTACGGGTGCCGGCCCTCGACCACCCGCCGTCGTTCAAGGCCGCCCACCCCCTGGACTAGCGCGACGGCTGGGGTAGGGTCCGGCCCATGAACTTTCCTGACGAGCTCCGCTACACCCAGGAGCACGAATGGGTGCGCGTCGAGGGGGCCATCGCCAAGGTCGGGATCACCGATTACGCCCAGGACGCCCTCGGCGACGTCGTCTACGTCGACCTGCCCCAGGCCGGGGCCACGGTGGCGGCCATGGCCGCCTGCTGCGAGGTCGAATCGACGAAATCGGTGTCGGAGATCTTCTCGCCGGTGTCGGGCACGGTCGCCGAGGTCAACTCCGACCTGGCCGACACGCCCCAGATGATCAACGAGGACCCCTATGGCAAGGGCTGGATCTTCAGCGTGGAGCTGGCCGACCCGGCCGAGGTCGACGGCCTGATGGACGCCGCCGCCTACCGGGCCTTCCTCGACGAGCCGCACTGACATACCCTTCCCGCTCGTGTTCTGCAACCAGTGCGGCCACCGCAATCCTCCCGGCTCCAACTTCTGCTCGTCGTGCGGCGCGGCCCTCAACCTGGGGGAGAGCGACGACACGACGATGACGCACGTCGTCACGCCGGCCGAGGAGCGCGAACCCGACGAGGACCTGAAGGTCACGCCCGACGACCTGGCCGGCGGGGGGGCGCTGCTGGTCGTCCGCCGGGGGCCCAACGAGGGCAGCAAGTACACGCTCGACGCCGAGGTCACCCGGGCGGGCCGCCACCCCGACTCCGACATCTTCCTCGACGACATCACGGTGTCGCGCCGCCACGCCGAGGTGGTCCGGCGGGCCGACGGGTTCCACGTGGTCGACGTCGGCTCCCTCAACGGGACCTACGTCAACCGGGACCGCGTCGAGGACGCCAAGCTGGCCAACGGCGACGAGCTCCAGATCGGCAAGTTCAAGCTCGTCTTCTTCACGGGACACTGAGACATTGACTGACGCTGAGAAGTTCTCTGCTGGCAGCCGTTCGATCGGCGAGATCCTCGACGACCTGCGGGGAGACTTCCCCGACATCTCGGTCTCCAAGATCCGGTTCCTGGAGAGCCAGGGCCTGATCACCCCGGAACGGTCGGCGTCGGGCTACCGCCAGTTCAGCGACACCGACCTCGAGCTCCTGCGCTGGATCCTGCGCCAGCAGCGCGACCACTACCTCCCCCTCAAGGTGATCCGCCGGCGCCTGAAGGAAGGCGACGGGCCGGGCCGGGAGGCCGACGTCCCGCCGAAGGTCCCGGCCCGGGTGGCGGCGGCGTCGGTGGCGGTCGAGGAGGCCACGCTCACGCTGCCCGAACCGGCCCCGGCCGCCGCCCCCGACGACGACGCCGTCTGGTTCGTCACGGCCGACGGGGCGGGATCCGAGGTTGCGGCCCCGGCGCCGGCGCCGCCCGCCGCCGCCCCGGCCCGGGCCGACGAGCTGTGGCCCACCGGCGGCGACGTCCGCTACAGCCGTCACGACCTGCGCCAGCAGGCCGGCCTCGACGAGCGGGCCCTGGCCGAGCTGGAGTCGTTCGGCCTGCTCCCCGGGGAAGGGCCCGAGGGCTACGGCGCCGAGGCCCTGACCGTGGCCAAGATCGCCTCCGGGTTCTTCGGCTACGGCGTCGAGGCCCGCCACCTCCGGATGTACAAGCGCTTCGCCGAGCAGGAGGCGACGTTCCTCTCCCAGGTGGCGATGCCGATGGCCACCCCCAAGGATCCGGCCGCCGCCGCCCGGGCCGCCGAGGCCCTCACCGAGCTGGCCCGGCTGGGGGCGGCGCTGCGCCTGTCGATGCTCCGGGTGAGCATTGGCCGCCCGCCAGGGGCATGATCGGTCGGTGACGCAGGGGACCGCCGCCGCTCCCAGGCCGTGGATGGACGCCGCCGGGGTGGCGGAGACGGTCAAGCGGCTGGCGGCCGAGATCGACCGCGCCCACCCCGACGGCGTCGTCCTCATCGGGGTCCTCAAGGGCTCGCTGTTCTTCCTCTCCGACCTGGTCCGGGCCCTCACCGTGCCCTGCGAGGTGGACTTCATCGCCATCTCCCACTTCGCCCCCGACTCGGGCCGGGTCCGCATCGTCAAGGACCTCGAGGGCGACATCGCCGGCCGCCACGTCGTGGTGGTGGAGGACCTCCTCGACACCGGTCTCACGCTGTCGTACCTGCTGGGCCAGCTGCAGTCCCGGAACCCGGCCAGCCTCGAGGTCTGCGCCCTCCTCGACCGGTCGCGGCGGCGGATCGTGCCGTTGCCGACGTCGTACTGCGGGGCCCAGATCGACGACGAATTCATGCTCGGCTACGGCCTCGACTTCGGCGAGCGCTACCGCAACCACCCGGGCCTGGTGATCGGCGATGTGCGGGTTCTCGAACGGGACCCCGACGCGTATGTGTCGAATCTCTACGGGCGGGAAGACCCCGATCAGGCGCCGTCGGAGTCCGAGGGTGGCGCTGCTAACGTGACGGAACGACCGCCGGAGGCAGGCCTGTGATCCGTCTTTCGCTCGTAGGGGTACGAGTCGAGGTTCCGAGCAACCAGCCGATCGTTCTCCTGCGCGAAGAGGCGCCCGGGCGCCGCTACCTCCCGATCTTCATCGGCCAGCCGGAGGCCACGGCCATCGTCTACGCCCTCCAGGGCATGGAGAGCCCCCGGCCGATGACCCACGACCTGTTCAAGAACGTGCT
>Ga0070741_10016499_pt1 | contig 12301 bp, 8 predicted proteins | sample Coa_R1_4_FD_66440 | JGI IMG/M metagenome (GOLD analysis project Ga0070741, IMG submission 66440) | Surface soil microbial communities from Centralia Pennsylvania, which are recovering from an underground coalmine fire - Coalmine... | ecosystem: Environmental > Terrestrial > Soil > Unclassified ...
GCTGACGCTGACGCTGACGTCGATACCAAAGCCAAATTGAAGAGGAACAAAGCCTCTGGCTCGGCGGCTGGTTCCGCGTCCGAATCCGGATCGGCGACGGTCAAGTAATCGCCGCATTCGGCAAGATCGCAAACCCTCCGCGGCGTCGCGGAGGGTTTGCTGCATTTTGACACTACGCCGGCAATTGCGCATGGGCGCCCCGCGTTTAAGATGGCGCCATGACGAATGCGAATCTGACGCGGCGGTTACTGCTGCGGCTTGCCCTCAGCAGTCTACCGGCGGTCGCCTTCGGAGGAACGGCGAAGCCGCAATCCTCGCGCATGAGTTTCAAGCAATGGGTCGCGACTTTCCGTCCCCGCGCGCTCGCGCGCGGTATTTCAGGAAAGACCTACGACCGCGTCATGTCGGGTCTGAAGCCGGATACCAGCGTCTATGCGCAGGACCGCAACCAGCCCGAGTTCAGTGAAAAGCTTTGGCAATATCTCAATCGCCGCTGCTCGGCCTCGCGCGTCAAACGCGGCCGGGAGCGCGCCGAAGAATACAAGGATCTGTTCGCGCGCATCGAACACGACTATGGCGTCGATCGCTACATCCTGCTCGGTCTCTGGGGGATGGAATCGTCGTTCGGCGACGTGGTGGACAATCCGAAATACATGCAACCGGTGATCCCCGCACTGGCGGCGCTGGCCTGGGGCGAGCCGCGGCGGCGGCATTACTGGGAGCAGGAGCTGCTTAACGCGCTGGTCATCGTGGACCGTGGCTGGGCCGAGCCAACGCAGATGGTCGGCTCCTGGGCCGGCGCCATGGGCCATACGCAATGGATGCCCGAGGTGTGGCTCGGCGTCGGCACCGATTACAACAAGAACGGGCGGGTGACGCCTTTCGAAGTCGAGGATTCGCTCGCCGGAACGGCTTATTACCTCGAAAAGCGGGGCAAATACCGCCGCGGCGAGCCCTGGGGCTGCGAGGTGCGGTTACCGGCATCCTTCAATCACCGGCTCGCCGACAAGCGCACCAAGCGCAATTATGCGCAATGGCAGAAGCTCGGCGTCAGCCGCGCGGACGGTAAGGCCTTCACGCATGGGGACGAGATGGTCCGGCTCTGGCTTCCGGAACGCGGCGGCCCGGCATTCCTGATCGGGCAGAATTATTTCGCCGTGCGTTCCTACAATCCTGCCGATGCCTACACGCTCGCCCTGGTGCATCTCGGCGACCTCATCCGTGGCGATCCCGATTTCGTGCAGCAGTTCCCCGGCGGCGAGCGGCGGCTCACGCTCGACGAGATGCAGGATCTGCAACGGCGCTTGACGGCTGCTGGTTTCGGCACCGGCGGCACCGACGGCCGCTTCGGGCAGGACACCATCGATGCCGTACGTGCCTATCAGAAGAAATTCGGCATCACGCCGGCGGACGGCTATCCCGGGTTGAAGATCCTCGCCCGCCTGCGGCAGAGCTGAGCGTCGCTCAGAGCTTGAATGTTTCGTAAGTCGAGGGATGAAACAGCTCGTCGACGGAGACGAGCCGCGGCGAGAGGCCTTCGGCGTGATGGCGACGCAAAAAGGTGTCCAGCGCCTTGCGGTTGGGTGCCACGCCGTAAGGCCAGAAATCGTCTCCCATCAATTCGCGCGCAGCCTTGAGGCTTTCTTCGACGAATGGCAGCGTTGCCTTGGACGCCGAGCTGTCGCTCAAAAGCCGCACCGCCATGGCCTTGGCCTCCTCGAAGCCCTTGAGCACCGCGGCGGGAAGCCATGGATATTGCGCGACAAGGTCGCGGCGCACGCCGACCACATGCATGATCGGGAATACGCCGCTGCGCGTGAAATAGTCCCTTGCCGCCGCCGCCGGATCGGGAAAGAGCCAACCGATATTCTTGTGACGCCGGAAATCGAGCTGCGGCGCGCGCGGCGAGATGAAAGCATCGATGGCGCCATCGGCCAGAAGCTGGGTGATCGTGACCCCGTCGGGCGTGTCTTCAATGCGAATATCGGGCGGCAGCTTGATTGACACCTTCTCCGGCCGAGCATCGTCCTCGAGCGGCCCGCGCACCCAGGTCACGTCGGACGGTTTGATGCCGTGATCGTCTTCGAGGATCGCGCGTGCCCAGACGCAGGCGGTCAGTTGATATTCCGGCACGCCGATTTTCTTGCCTTTCAAATCGGCAGGCGTCTTGATGCGGTCGGTGCGCACGTAAATGGAGCTGTGACGAAAGGCGCGAGAAACGAACGCAGGCACGCCGACATAGGGGCAAGTGCCTTCCGCCATCTTTACCGTGAAGCTCGACAGCGATAGTTCGGTTATGTCGAACTCGCGGTAGCGGAAGGCGCGGAAGAACATTTCCTCTGGTGTCAGCAGCATGCCGATGGCCTCCACGCCATCGATCTGCACGCTGCCGTCCACCAGCGGGCGGGTGCGGTCGTAGGGCCCGACCGCGAGCGAAAGTTTGAGCTTGGCCATACGGGCTTTCTTAAGGGAAACGTAAAGGCGGCGCCAGCTGGGTGTCTAGACTCCGGCCACTTTCACCGCCGCCTGCGGTTTTATATGCACGGTTTTTTGTGCCGCGACGTGCTTCTCGACAACCTCCCAGGCGGGCGGCCCTTCGACGCGCTCGGCCACATTGCCAAAACCGGCGACGGTATAGTTCCTCTCCGGTTCGATCGGCTTGCCATTGCGCAAGAGCTGCAAAGCCGAAATCCGCTTCCCTGCCGCATGGCGGACGTCGAGGCGATAGCCGAGACCGGAGCAACGCAACATGCCGCGCCCGAGCCGCCAGTAAGGGTCGGCATTGCAGAGCCCATCGGCGGCGCCTTCGAGAATTTCCTTGATGCGCGCGCCGGAGACCTCGCCGCGATAGACTTCCGGATAGCTGATCGCCGTCGCGGCATGGATGTCCTCCACGGTGATGGGCGACTGCGGCAGGAGCGTCGGTCCCCAGTTGTAGCCAGGGAAGAATACGATCTCGGCATCGCGCTCGGCGGCGATCGCGGCGCCAATCAAATCGTCGAAGCTCGCGTCGATGGTTTCGCGTCGGTAAAGCGCCGATTCGGTTTGCCCCACCACGCGAGCAAGTTCAGCCGCGTAAGGCGCCCGCGCCCGCGCCACCGCTTGCGCCATCTCGGCATCGGGCGCGATGGCATCGGCGAACAGCGGAATGAGCCGGTAGCGGAAATTGCGCAGCCCCTCCGTGTGCACATCGAGGTCGAGCCGGGAGAGGAATTTGCCGTGGCTGCCGGAAGCGACCAGCAGCGTGCGGCTCACTTTCAGAGGTTGCGGCAAAGCCTCATGACTCTGCGCCGTGAAGATGATGTCGATACCAGACACATTTGCCGCAAGCTTGCGATCGGCGTCGAAGCCGTTATGCGACAACAGCACGATCAGCGAGGCGCCCTTGCGCCGGGCGCGGTCGACGGCGGCGCGGACATCGCGCTCGCGCAATCCGAAGCTGAAAGGCGGCAGAACGGAAGGCGGATGCACATTGCCCGTATGCGGATAGGCGTGCCCGAGAATGGCGATGCCGACGCCGCCCTTGTCGAAAATCTTGCATTCATCGAGCGCCGTTTCGGCTTGCTGCGCGTCCTTCACATTCAAGCCGAGAAACGGATAGGGCAAGGCATCGTCGAGTTTCTCGAATCCATCCTTGCCGTAGGTGAATTCCCAATGGCAGGTCGCGGCATCCAATTTCAGCAACTTGAGGCACCCGGCGACGTCCTGGCCTTTCGTCCGGTTGCTGGCAAGCGAACCTTGAAAGCTGTCGCCGCCGTCGAGCAGGAGAACGCGATCCTGGCCGCGTTCGGCGCGGATCGCTTTCACCGCGGTCGCCAGCCGGTCGAGACCGCCGAGCTGCCCATAGCTGCGCGCAAGCGTCAGATATTGCTCGGCCGTCAGCGCATAGGCATCGGGAGATTTCGCCGCGATCTTGTAATGGCGGAGGAATTCGCGCCCGCTGAGATGCGGCGGCTGCCCCTGCGACTCGCCGAAGCCGATATTGACGGCGGGCTCGCGCAGATAGACCGGCAACAACTGCGCATGCAGGTCGGCAAAATGCAAAAGCGTGACGTTGCCGAGATCCTTGAATTGCAGCAGTTGCGCTTGCGTGAGCTTTTGCTGGGCTAAGGCGCGATCGAATCCGCCGAATCGCCCGCCGGCGATGATCGCCGCCGCGGCCGCGCCGGCTTGAATCAAGTCACGACGATTGATCATGAAGCTCCCGGTCTCCTCGCGATGGGTCGCATTCAATTAAGGCGGAAAGCCGTCCGCTCCCGCAAAGTCGAGGAGACGCAATTGCACGCGTTCCTCGCCTTGCCAACGATCGATCGAAAGGCAACCCGCGGCATGCACGGTCCGCCCCCTTTGCTGCAGCAGCGCGGTTCCCAACTTCTGGCCGGCGGCGCGAAATGCGATGGCACCGATCGCGCCTCCATCGCGGCCCTTTAGCCTGGCGCGAACGTGGTTCTGCCCGACCTCCTCGGCATAAGCGATGGTGTGGCTTGGAATGGCTACGACCGGCTCCGGATTGCCGGCCCCGAAGGGACCGGCGCGCGCCATCGTGGCGATGGTTTCCGCCGTGGCGCCCGATGCGGTGATCGCCGCATCGACAAGAAGCGCGTCCTCGCGCCGCGCCGCCGCCACCGCCGCACCCAAGCTGTCTTCGAGGAACGCGCGGAAGGCGGCTAGCGCATCTTTTTTCAGGGTGACACCGGCCGCCATGGCGTGGCCTCCGCCTTTGAGAAGAAGTCCCTCCGCGACGGCGCGGCGTATGGCCTGCCCCAAGTCGACACCAGGGATCGAGCGGCCGGAGCCGGTGCCGATGCCGGCGGGATCGACGGCAATCGCGAAAGCTGGCCGGCCGAAGCGTTCCTTCAGCCGTGCGGCGACAAGACCGACGACGCCGGGATGCCAGCCCGCCGCCGCGGTGACGACGACCGCTTCTTTTTCTTCGAGCCCGAGCGCCGCCAGCGCCTCGGTCTCCGCTTGCGCCCAGGTTTCCTGTTCGATCGCCTGGCGCTCGCGGTTGAGACGGTCGAGCTCAGCGGCGATCCGTGCAGCCTCCACCGGGTCCTCTTCCAGCAGAAGCCGCACGCCGAGATCGGCGCGGCCGATGCGCCCGCCGGCATTGATGCGCGGCCCGAGAAGGAAACCGAGGTGGAAAGGATCGGGCGGCCCTGAAAGCCGTGCGGCATCCATGAGCGCCGTGCAGCCGATATGTTCGCGACGCCGCATCGCGATCAGGCCCTTGGCGACAAAGGCCCGATTCAAACCTTTCAGCGGCACGACATCGGCGACGGTGCCGAGCGCGACCAGATGCAGGAGTTCAAGGAGATCGGGTTCCGGCCGCGCCTCGTTCCAGAAGCCGCGCCGGCGCAGCTCGCGGTTGGCCGCCACCACGGTCATGAAGGTCAGCCCAACGGCTGCGAGGTGGCCAAGGCCGGAGAGATCGTCGCGGCGGTTCGGATTGACGATGGCGGCCGCCGGCGGCAATTCCTCGTCCGCCTGGTGATGATCGATTACCACGACGTCGAGCCCGAGCTGGCGCGCGTCCGCCAGCGGCTCCAGGCTGGTCGTGCCACAGTCGACGGTGACAAGAAGCTTGGCGCCGCGCTCCACCAGCGAACGGATGGCATCGCTATTCGGGCCATAGCCTTCGAAAATCCGGTCCGGAATATGGATCAGCGGCGCGAGCCCCCCACCGCGCAGAAAACACGCCAGCAACGCTGCGGCGCTCGCTCCGTCCACGTCGTAATCGCCGAAGATGGCAACGCTCTCGCCGCGCTGTATCGCATCGGCGATGCGTTCGGCGGCGGCCTGCATGGCCGTAAGCACATGCGGATCAGGCATCAGCCGCTTCACCGTGGGATCGAGAAAATCGTCGACGTCGCCGACGTCCACATTGCGTCCGGCGAGGATGCGCGCGAGCAATTCCGGGGCGCCGTGCCGTTGGGCAATGGCAAGCGCGCGGGCTTGGCCGCGTTCGTCCAGCCGATCGCGCCAAGCACGCCCGCAGACCGAGCTTTCGACGCCCAAAAAGATGTTGCGCAATTGAAAACGCCAGTCGAGCCGATGAGCCGATTCGCTAGTGATTATAGCCGTGCCTTGCCAGCACGGATTGTATCCTGACGCCTATGTCTTTCTCCACGGCGGCCATCCGCGGCAGCAGCATTCCGGCGACTTCGCCGTTCAGCTCGGGCATTTCCCGCAGGATCTTCTTTCCCAGGGGCGTTTGGTACAAGGCTTTAAGGTCGCGCAGTTCCTGGACGCTGAAGTGCCGGGCATAAATGGTCGGCCACGTACGAGGCATGCCCTCGACGATGAATTCCCTGACGAACTTGGCCATCGCCTGGCCAAGCTCTCCGCGCAAATCCTCCAGCGTGGCGGCGTCCACCTTGTCTTTGATTTGAGGTTCAAGATTGCTCCAAACCTGCTTGAACACCGCCGCGCTCATCTGATCGAGCAAGTCGGGGGAAATCACCGTCAACAATTCACTGGCGGCCTGCAAAGCTTCCGGCGAGGGCTGTTCCTGCGCCTTAGCCGGAAGCAACCCGAGCGTGAAAGCCACAAGCAAAACGAAAAGACGCATGGTGTGGCCCTCCCCAAAGGCTCCCCTAATCCAGATGGAATTTCTCGAACTGCCGGTGCTCGGCGCGAATCCATCGCACAGTCCCGGTGACCGAGCGCATCACCACGGTTTCGGTCTCGATGGTCGCCTTATCGAAGCGCACGCCCTTGAGCATGGAGCCGCTGGTCACGCCTGTCGCCGCGAAGAGGCAGTCGCCGCGCACCATGTCCTCCATCTCGTAGCGCTTGCGCGGATCGGAAATGCCCATTTTGGCGGCGCGCGCGCGTTTTTCCTCGGTGTCGAGCACGAGCCGCCCCTGCATTTGGCCGCCGATACAGCGTAGTGCCGCCGCGGCCAAAACGCCTTCCGGCGCGCCGCCCACGCCCATATAGATGTCGATACCGGTCGCCGCGGAATCCGCGGTATGGATCACGCCGGCCACGTCGCCATCGGTGATGAGGGCCACATTGGCGCCGGCCTTGCGGATGGCGGCGATGACGTCGGCGTGGCGCGGACGATCGAGCACCAACGCGGTGATATCGCTGGGTCTTACATCCTTGGCCTTGGCGAGACTGCGGATGTTCTCCTCCGGCGGCGCGTCGAGATCGACCACGCCTTTCGGATAGCCGGGACCGACCGCGATCTTTTCCATGTAGACATCGGGCGCGTTGAGCAGCGTGCCGCCTTCGGCCATCGCCATGGTGGCGATGGCGCCCGGCATGTTCTTGGCGCAGAGCGTGGTGCCTTCCAGCGGGTCGACGGCGATATCGACCTTTGGGCCGTTGCGGCTGCCCACCTGCTCGCCGATGAAGAGCATCGGCGCCTCGTCGCGCTCCCCTTCGCCGATGACCACGGTGCCATCGATCGGAAGCTTGTTGAGCTCGCGCCGCATCGCATCGACCGCGGCCTGATCGGCGGCTTTCTCATTGCCGCGTCCGCGCAGGCGCGCCGCCGACACCGCGGCGCGTTCCGTCACGCGAACGATTTCCAACGATAAAATGCGTTCGAGTACCAGATGCGGCTGAACGGTGATCGACGGCATCCCGGGGCCCTTTTGCTGCATGCGCGTCCTACTCAACGGTTTTTTTCGATGCGGATCAATCGGGGCGGCTCGGCGATGACGCCCGCCTGTTCCACCGCTGCCAGGGCTTTGCGCACCGCGGCTTCGCTTGTCGCATAAGTGATAAGAATGACCGCCACCGGGGCGGCCGCGCTGTTGGGCTCCTCGCCCCCATGCACGCCGCGGTGGCGCTGCATGATCGATTCAAGCGAGATGTTCTCCTGCGCCAGGCAGCTCGCGATGGCAGCAAAGGTCCCCGGCCGATCCACCGCGGAAAGCCGGATATAATAACCGCCCTCGTGCCGCTGCATCGGCGCGCGCGGCGCCTTGCTCAATCCTGCGGCGGCGCGGCCGAAGGCGGGCATTCGCCGGCCGGCCGCGAAATCGACGATGTCGGCCACCACCGAAGCCGAGGTGGCGTCACCGCCAGCGCCGGGACCGATCAAATTCAACTCCATCATGTCGGAATCGATCGCCACGGCATTGGTCACGCCGTTGACGCCGGCGATCACCGAGCCCTCGCGCACCATGGTCGGATGCACGCGCTGCTCGATACCGGCTTCGGTGCGCTGCGCCACGCCGAGAAGCTTGATGCGGTAGCCGAGCTCATGCGCAGCATCGAGATCGGCAAGGGTGATGGATTCGATGCCTTCCACGTGCACCGCCTCGACGTCGACCTCGGTGCCGAAAGCGAGGCTGGTGAGAATGGCGAGCTTATGCGCCGCATCGAAGCCGCCGATGTCATAGGTCGGATTGGCTTCGGCATAGCCGAGCCGCTGCGCTTCCTTCAGGCAGTCGGCGAAGGACAGGCGCTCCTCGTACATGCGCGTTAGGATGTAATTGCAGGTGCCGTTGAGGATGCCGTAGACGCGATTGATGCGGGCGCCGCCGAGTCCCTCGCGCAGCGTTTTGACGATCGGAATGCCGCCGGCGACCGCCGCTTCGAAATAGAGCGAGCCGCCGCGCTCTTCGGCAAGCTTGGCCAAGGCTACCCCGTGCCGCGCCAATAGCGCTTTGTTGGCGGTGACGACGGCGCGGCCCATGCCGAGCGCGGTCTCCACGGCGCTTTTCGCCGGATCGCCCTCCCCGCCCATCAATTCGACGAAGATATCGATGCCGGGATCGCGCGCCAGCGCCACCGGATCGGAAACTTTGCGCGCCTTCGAGAGGTCGAGGCTTTTGTCCTTGGGCGGGTCCTTACTCGTAAAGGCGACGAGCTCGATTGGGCACCCGGCCCGTTCGGCCAATTCGTCGCGGGCGCGCGCGAGCATTGCCGCCACGGCCGAACCGACCGTGCCCAAACCCGCAAGACCGACCTTGAGAGGCGCGTTCATCCTTGCCGACCCCGGTTGCGGGCGGCGTCAGCGCCGCGTGGCGAGAGGAACGACGTTGTGCAACTTTTCGGCGCCGGATTCAAGAAAACGGCGCACGTTGCGCGCGGCCTGGCGGATGCGCTGTTCGTTTTCCACCAGCGCGATGCGCACGAAGCCTTCGCCGTACTCGCCGAAGCCTATTCCGGGAGCCACCGCGACCTCGGCCTTCTCTACCAGCAGCTTGGAAAACTCGATGCTGCCGAGGGGCCGAAACGGCTCGGGGATTGGCGCCCAGGCGAACATCGACGCGTTCGGAGGCGGGATCTCCCAGCCGGCGCGGCCGAAGGAATCCACCAGCACGTCGCGGCGGCGCTTATAGGTTTCCCGCATTTCGCGGATGCAATCGTCCGGCCCGTTCAGCGCCGCCGTTGCCGCCACCTGGATCGGGGTGAAGGCGCCATAGTCGAGATAGGATTTCACCCGCGCCAGCGCGGCGATGATGCGCTCGTTGCCCACCGCGAATCCCATGCGCCAGCCGGGCATGGAATAGGTTTTCGACAGCGAGGTGAATTCCACCGCAATGTCCATGGCGCCCGGCACCTGCAGCACCGAGGGCGGCGGGTTATTGTCGAAATAGACCTCCGCATAAGCGAGATCGGACAGGATCAAAATCTCGTGTTTCTTCGCGAAGGGAATGAGGTCCTTGTAGAATTCGAGATCGGCGACATAGGCGGTCGGATTCGCTGGATAGCAGACAACGGCCGCGATCGGCTTCGGCGTCGAATGGTCGATGGCGCGCTCCATGGCGCGAAAGAATTCCGGGGTCGGCTCCGAGGGCACGGAGCGAATGACGCCACCGGCCATGAGGAAACCGAAAGCATGGATCGGATAGCTCGGGTTTGGGACCAGGATGACGTCGCCGGGCGCGGTGATCGCCTGCGCCACGTTGGCAAAACCCTCTTTGGAGCCAAGCGTGGCGACGACTTGCGTCTCGGGATTGAGCTTCACGCCAAACCGGCGGCCGTAATAAGCGGCCTGGGCGCGCCGCAGGCCGGCGATGCCCTTGGAAGCCGAATAGCGGTCGGTACGCGGCTTGCCGACGGTTTCCTTCAGTTTTTCGATGACGTGCTCCGGCGCCGGAAGGTCCGGATTGCCCATGCCGAGATCGACGATATCGGCGCCCGCATTCCGCGCCGTGGCCTTGGCGCGGTTGACCACCTCAAAAACATAGGGCGGCAGGCGGCGGACGCGATAAAAATCTTCCATAGTTCTCATGCTCCTCGGTGCGGTTTGACCGCCCGGCATCGCTGCCGATCCAACAGATCGGGTCTTAACGTCGAATCTTGGGCCATAGCCGCCGTGCAAGCGTTTTTACCATGCCTTCATGCCAGCGCCATGGCGCCGTGGCATCAGCGACGCCGTGGCCCTGGCGCCGTGGTTAACGCGACCTGGTTGGTGCGGCGGTTTTTTCGGAAGATGCGTGAAATCAGTAGCTTACCTAAGCAGTCCGCGGCTTTGCGGCGGGTTATGGAAAGCTCCCCCGTCGGCCGCCGAAAAACCTAATATATCGGAGAGATTTTATTGTCGGCCAGCTTCTTGCAACGTCAAAAGCCCTTGCAGCCGCCCCGAATGACGGCGGAATGACCCATGGATGCCGTTTCCAAAAGAAAGACCGGCGCCAAGAGCGCCAAAACCTCCGGCTTCGACGTCGAGCTTTTCTCCCGCAATCTCGCCGGCGCCATCGAGCAAGGTGGCAAAGCCTTGGCCGCCTATCTGAAGCCGCGGGAAGAAGGCCGCATCGAGAACGAACTGGGCCAAGAATTGAGCGAAGTCATCGGCACGCTCGCGCAAGTGGCCGAATATTGGTTGTCCGATCCGCAGCGCGCGCTGGCGCTGCAAAGTAAACTTGGTGCCGACTATCTGCAGCTTTGGAGCCGGACAGCCAAACGGCTCGCCGGCGAAGAAGCGCCTCCGGTGGCGCAAGCCGATCCCAAGGACAAACGTTTTGCAGATCCCGAATGGTCTTCAAACCATTTTTTCGATTTCCTCAAGGAGGCCTATCTGCTCACCGCCGGCTGGGCGGAGAGGCTGGTCGAAGACGCCGACAATCTCGACCCGCATACGCGGCAAAAAGCCGAGTTTTATGTGCGGCAAATTACCGCCGCGCTTTCGCCCTCCAATTTCGTGCTCACCAATCCGGAATTGCTGCGCCGGACCGTCGGCTCCAATGCCGACAATCTGGCGCGGGGCATGCGCATGCTGGCGGAAGACATCCAGATCGGCGGCGGCGATTTGCGGCTGCGGCAAACCGATCAGACGGCGTTCGCGCTCGGCCGCAACCTGGCGGTGACCCCGGGCAAGGTCGTCTTCCAGAACGATCTGATGCAGCTCATTCAATATGCGCCCTCGACCGATAAGGTGCTGAAGACGCCGATGCTCATCGTGCCGCCCTGGATCAACAAATATTACGTGCTCGATCTCACGCCGGAAAAATCCCTGGTCAAATGGTGCGTGGATCAGGGTCTCACCGTTTTTATGATCTCATGGGTCAATCCGGACGCGCGGCTCGCCGCCAAGAATTTTGCCGATTACATGCGCGAAGGACCGCTTGCCGCTCTTGAGACGATTCAAGAAGCCACGGGGGAGAAGAAAATCCACGCCGCGGGCTATTGCGTGGGCGGCACGCTGCTTGCGGCGACGCTGGCCTACCTGGCGGCTAAGCACGACAACCGCGTCACGTCGGCGACGTTTTTCGGCGCGCAGGTCGATTTCACCTATGCCGGGGATCTGAAGGTTTTTATCGACGAGGCACAGATCGCGGCGCTCGAGCAGCGCATGCGCGAACGCGGTTATCTCGAGGCCGGCAAGATGGCGACCGCTTTCAATCTGTTGCGGCCGAACGATTTGCTGTGGCCTTACATCGTGCAGAACTATTTGAAGGGCGAGCGCCCCGCCCCTTTCGATCTGCTCTACTGGAATTCGGATGCCACACGAATGCCGGCAGCCAACCATTCCTTCTATTTGCGCAACTGTTACCTGGAAAACAATCTGGCGCGGAAAAAGCTGACGATCGCCGGCAAAAAGCTCGACCTGAGCAAGGTCAAAATCCCGGTCTACAATCTCGCCACCCGCGACGATCATATCGCGCCGGCGAAATCCGTCTTCTACGGCAGCTCGTTCTTTGGCGGGCCAGTGAAATTCGTGCTTTCCGGCTCCGGCCATATCGCTGGCGTCGTCAATCCGCCGGCGCGCAAAAAATATCAGTATTGGACGGGACCAAAACCCGCCGGCACCGATCTCGACGCCTGGCTCGCCAAGGCCAAGGAGCATCCCGGCTCATGGTGGCCCGACTGGCTGCAATGGCTCAAGGCGCAGGAC
>Ga0070741_10016500_pt1 | contig 12300 bp, 9 predicted proteins | sample Coa_R1_4_FD_66440 | JGI IMG/M metagenome (GOLD analysis project Ga0070741, IMG submission 66440) | Surface soil microbial communities from Centralia Pennsylvania, which are recovering from an underground coalmine fire - Coalmine... | ecosystem: Environmental > Terrestrial > Soil > Unclassified ...
GAAAGATCTAGCGAACGACCGAGCGGCGGCGATCGCGGCGGAGACCGCGGCCCGCGGGGTCCTCGTCCCGGAGGCGGAGGGCGGGAAGGCGGGCGTAAGTATTTCCGCCGCAAGAAAGTTTGCAAATTCTGCGTCGAGAAAATCGAGGCGATCAACTACAAGGACGTGCGTTTGCTGGCGCAGTTCGTAGCCGAGAGCGGCAAGATTGTTCCGCGCCGCCTGACCGGTGTGTGCACGCCGCATCAGCGACGGCTCTCGACCGCAATCAAGCAGGCGCGCAACATCGCCTTGCTGCCATTCGCCGGCCGGGCGTCGTAGAACCGGCCGCGGATTTATGCGGATATGCACGGATACAGCAAAAATCCGTGTGAATCCGCGTCAGCAATGAATTCATAACGGAGCTATTCCATGGAAGTCATACTGAAAGAAGATGTAGCAAAGCTGGGCTCGCGCGGTGACGTGGTAAAGGTCGCGGAAGGATACGGCCGCAACTACTTGCTTCCGCGAAAGCTTGCCATCGAGGCTAACGCGGCAAACAAGGCGGTTATCGATCAGATGAAGGCCGCGGCCGTGCGCCGCTCCGCGAAAGAGAAGTCGCAGGCCGAAGAATTGTCAAAGCAGTTCGACGGCGTTTCGGTTTCGTTCCAGCGCCGATCGGGCGAGCACGATCAGTTGTTTGGATCGGTCACTTCGGGCGATATTGCCGACGCTCTCGATAAGAAGGGCTTCAATGTGGACCGTCGCAAGATTCAGCTGCACGAACCGCTGAAAACTTTGGGAGAGTTCACGGTTCCCATCAAGCTGCACAAAGACGTAACCACTCATCTGAAAGTGCTGATCGAACAAGAAGCAACGGAATAATGTGGCGCTGTACAGGCGTAGCAAGCTATGTCTGTGCGGAGTTCCAATCAGCGTTGCCGCGCCAGCTCTCGAATCTGATTGAGATAACCCACATACACCGGGATGGGAATATCCGGCGAGTCGCCGTCGTTGAGAAAGTGCTCGAGCCGGATTTCCATCGGAATGGAACTGATTACCTCGCGGAAGCGCGGCATCCGCAAATATTTCACGCGCCAGATGTCCAGCATTTTGGAACGGAACTCTTCGCTGATAAACCCCATTTTCTTTCCTTGAAGGTAAACGCCATCGAAGTGCCGGCTGGCCAAGGTTTGTCGAATCGGGTCATCCAGCGCAGAGAAGACGTATAGCAGGTGAAAGATGTCCGCCAGATCACCCCAGAGAACCTTCTCTTCAAATGCGCTGAAGCGGAACGGCTTTTCTCCGCGCTGCTGAAGCAGTCGCGGATGATCGGCTGGATTCAGATCGTGACGCCCAAGTTCGTCATGAAACCAACGCAACCGTTCTGGCGTAAGGTTATGTCGTAAGAACTCCACCGCGTAGGCGTTCTGCAAATACTCTTTGGGATCAGCATCCAGCCGCGCCAGCCACGCACTCCAGTTTCTCTGCTGGAGTTCGGAAATCACCTGCTGCACGTCACCTACAGTTGTGTCGGGGTGATACTTCACTGCCTGCCAGAAGTGCTCGGTGGAATCATAGGTGGCGCCGTAAAGTTGAATGCCTTCCTCGATCGGATACCAGTTGGAGAGGACTCGTCCCGGAATAGACGATGTTGCACTCCAGCAGTTGATTGCGTGCTTCCATTTCGTTTGCACGTTCAGAAAAGCTTCCGCGTAGCCGGCGGGCAGCGGCTCGTGCACATTCGCAATCGCTTGCCGAAGTTCGTCGGCAGTATGGGTCAGCACGGCTTCAAGGGGTCGCTCATCGACCATGGATACGACTCGGCTCTCGATGGCTTCGCGCAGCAGGGTGCGAGCCAGTTCTGCGCGTTCGGACTCGGCAAGCTTCCAGCGCCGGGTTTGCTGGTCGATGTAAGGAAAGGCTTCGGCCAGCGATTTGAATTCAATGAAGCCGTGGATCGCAAAGGTCACGGGGTGGCCGTCTTTGAGCATCACGGTGGAAGGAGCGACGAGCGCCTGAAGCGAAATCTGTTCTGCAGACGCAAACCCGGATATGAAAACCACCGCAAGCAGCAGCCGAACTACGTTTGAAGCCGATGGGACATTAGGCATGTTTGTTGACCGGCGACAACTTTATTCGTCACCGTCATGATTTTCAACCTGCGATGCGGCGCTCGAAACTGGGCGACTACCGCGCCGCACGCCCCACTCTGGGTGTTATCCTAGTCATCACTCCACCCGAAGAGGCTGTAAGCATTCATGGCAGACCCACTTATTCCAGAGTCACAACCGGTCAGCGAATCCACGGAATCATTCGAAACTCTCCTTTGTCAGTACGAGCAAGACCGCTCACGCAACGCCGAAGAGGCAAGCAAGGGTCGCGAAGGTACGGTCGTGGCGGTCACGGCGGATTCTGTTCTTGTCGATATCGGATTCAAAAGCGAAGGCATATTGCCGCTGTCAATGTTCCAGAGCCGCGGGCAGACTGTTCAGCCCGGCGACAAGTTGCTGGTCACAGTCAAAGGCCGCGGTCCCGAAGGCTATTACGAACTGAGCCTGGGCAAAGTCGCGCGGCCTACCGACTGGGCGGCGCTGGAGAAATCTTTTGCCGAGCGAACCACCATTCTTGGTACCGTCACCGGCGTGGTAAAAGGCGGGCTGAGCGTAGATGTAGGCGTCCGCGCCTTCATGCCCGCGTCGCGAAGCGGGGTGCGAGATGCAGCCGAGATGGAGAAGTTAGTCGGGCAGGAGATTCGCTGCCGCATCATCAAGCTCGATTCCATGGAAGAAGACGTGGTGGTGGATCGTCGGGCGGTTGCCGAGGAAGAAGAGGCCACTGCCAGGGAGCGTCTCTACACCGAACTGAAAGAAGGCGACACGGTGCGCGGCACGGTCCGCAGCCTGGCGGACTATGGTGCATTCGTCGATATCGGCGGCGTGGATGGGTTGCTGCACGTGAGTGACCTTGCCTGGAGCCGGGTCAACAAGCCGGCTGACGTGCTCGCCGTCGGGCAGCAGATTGAAGTCAAGATTCTCAAGCTTGATGCTGACAAGAAGCGAATATCGCTGGGACTGAAACAACTCGCCGGCGATCCCTGGAATGCCGCAGTTGAAAAATACAAGGCCGGTGAGCGGGTGCGGGGATCGGTGACTCGGGTGATGGAGTTCGGCGCATTCGTCGAGCTGGAACCTGGTATTGAGGGATTGGTTCATGTGTCGGAAATGTCGTGGGCGAGGAAAGTGAGAGCAGCGAGCGACGTCGTCAAGCCAGGTGACACCGTCGATGCGGTGATCCTCGGAGTGAGTGCCGCAGAGCGCCGACTGTCGTTGGGACTCAAACAGGCTCTAGGAAATCCATGGACCGACGCCGCACAAAAATTCCCGGCTGGCTCCACGGTCGAAGGGCGTGTCACAAATATCACGAACTTTGGCGCGTTCGTTGAGTTGTCGGAGGGAGTCGAAGGGATGATCCACGTCAGCGAGATCAGCGCCGAGAAGCGAATCAACCACCCGCGCGACGTGTTGAAGATTGGGCAAATCGTCCAGGCCGTTGTCCTCGCTGTAGAGCCCGAGAAGCGGACCATGCGGCTCAGCATGAAACAGCTGGTTCCCACCGGACTCGATGAATATCTTGCTGAGCACAAAGAAGGGGATGTCGTTACCGGCCGGGTGATGAATGTTTCCGGTGGCGAGGCGCGGGTGGAACTCGGCGAAGGCATTCAGGCGCACTGCCGAATTCCGGCGAGCGCAGCGGCAAAGGAGGTGGGCAAGCCAGATTCCGCTAACGCGAAGGCCGACCTTTCGTCTCTGACGTCTATGCTGCAAGCCCGGTGGAAGACCGGAACTGCCACACGGACAGCTGAATCAGAAGGCATTCAGGCCGGGCAGGTTCGTAAGTTCCGGATCACGAAATTGGACGCAGGGAGCAAGAAAATTGAATTAGAACCTGAGTGATCGGGCTCGCTGATTTCGATGAGCGCAATATTCAGTGCAGCGATTGCCCGCACTGCATATCCCGCGCTTCGCTCGGGACGACAAACAAGGCGGGTGATCGTCTGCCAAGCCTAAAGGCTTGTCATTCGCGACCCTGGCGTCGCCTCGGCTCTTGTGAAAATCTCTTCGCTATCTTTCCAGCGCCTCGGGAATGCTAAACTCTCGCTTCTTCTCCAATTTCAGGAGCCCTCATGTTCAGAGTAGCCGTCGTCGTGATGTGCTCACTCGTATTCGCTTTTGCTGGCAGCGCAATGGCGCAAGCTCCGGACGTACCTGAACCCGGATCCGTCGAGGCAATCGCAAAAGCTACAACCGACCCGCATTATGTCTCGCCGTGGGTCTCGTACGTGCCCGAGTCGAAAACCGTGCCGTCTCCGAAAAAATTTCTGGGCCGGATCATGGGCGCTCCGGGAGAGCTTGTGGGCACGGAGAAGGCGTACGCCTATGCTCGAGCGCTCGCCGCGGCGAGTCCGCGAGTTCGCGTGTTCACCATCGGGCGCTCGGAAGAAGGCCGCGAAATCCTGATGATCGCGATCGCCGACGAAGCCGGCATCCGGGACCTCGACCGTCTCAAAGCCGCTACTCTGGCGTTGGCGGATCCGCGCCGAACCGACGAGGCCTCTGCCGAAAAAATAATCTCGACTTCCCGGCCGGTTTATTACTTCAATGCCGCGCTGCATTCCGACGAGACCGGCTCAACCGAAGCCATGCTCGAACTCGCATACCGGCTTGCGGTTTCGGAGCAGCCAATGATCCGCCGGATTCGTGAACAACTGGTGGTGCTGATCAATCCCATTTCCAATCCGGACGGCCGCGACAAAATGGTCGATTGGTTCTATTGCTATTTGAAAGGCAAAACGGATCGCAACACACTGCCTCGCCAGTCGCCCCCGTACTGGTCCAAGTACACGTTCGTAGACATCAATCGTGACACTCATCAGCAGACCCACGAGACCACCAAGGCGGTGCACCGCATGTTCCATGAGTGGCACCCCACTGTGGTGCATGATCTGCACGAGGGGGTCCCGTTCATGATGACCTGGAACGGAACAGGCCCCTACAACCCGAATATCAATCCCATCACTTACACGGAGTTTCTCGAACTCAGCTTCCGCGAAGTTGAGACCATGACCGCGATGGGTATGCCTGGGGTATCCACGTGGAATTTCGGAGAAGCATTTGCCCATCTCTATCTGGATTCCGTGGCGATGAATCACAACAGCATCGGACGAGGCTACGAGACCTTCGGCAACGGCAGCGCGGAAACTCAGAAGCGAGCCGTTTCTGCATCGGCGGCAACCATGGAGTGGTATCGCCCGCTTCCGGCGCCGCGCGAGGTCACCTGGTCGGCGCGAGACAATCTCAATTATCAGGAAACTGGCGCACTGGTTGCGCTCGACGATGCTGCCCAGCACTCCAAGCAGATGCTGCGCAATTTTTATAAAAAGTCATGGGATTCGTGGCGCAAAGGATTGACCGAGGCACCGTATGCGTTTTTAATTCCGCCGGACCAAGGTGATCCTGCGCGCGTACAACAAATGGTGGGACGGCTCATAGGGCAGCACATCGAAGTGTCGCAGGCGCAGAACACGATTCAATTGAAGGAAGGAACGTTTCCTGCCGGCACATACGTCGTGCCCCTGGATCAGCCATATCGCAACTACGCGGTTGATCTGCTCACGCCGCAGCAATATCCGAAGGATGGCGAGCCGCCTTATGATGACGTCTCCTGGGAACTGCCCGCCAACTATCATGTGGACGCCGTCCCAACGGCCGATGCGTCGGTTCGTAAGCTCGCGCTGACGGCGATCACGGCTACGCCGCATACTGCCGGACGAATTACCGGCGCCGGACCTATTTATCTATTGAAAGACACGGGACAAGAATCTTTTCTGGCAGCTCGCTACCGGCTGGCTGACTTCAAAATAGAAATCGCTGAAAAAGAGTTCGAAGCTGCCGGCACAAAGTTTCCCGCAGGATCATGGATCCTTGCGCCGCAACCGGGATTGGATAAGGCAGTTCAGTCAACAGCCGCCGAACTGGGGCTGGATTTCACACAAGTTGCGGCTTCGCCAACTGTGGCGCATCATTCCGCCTCTGCACCGCGCATCGGCCTGTGGGTGCCGTGGGCTGATACGGATTCCATCGGATGGATTCGATATTCGCTCGATCAGCGCAAAGTTCCTTACACCTACTTACGCGATGAGGACATCCGCGCCGGAAATCTGCGATCGCGCATTGATGTGCTGCTCTATGGGCATGTCGATCTCGAACTGGCCGAGCAGATTGAAGGTCTGCCCAAGCGGTGGTCGCCCATGCCATTCAAGAAGACGCCGCAGACGCCGAGTTTCGGCACGCCGGCAGAATCCGACGACATCACCGGAGGAATCGGCTACGCAGGCCTCGGACAGATCCAAAATTTCATCGAGCAGGGCGGCCTGATGGTTACGCTCGGCAGCGGCAGCATGCTCGCACTCGAGGGCGGACTGGTGCGATTTGTCCGGCGGTCATCGGGTGGCGTTCCCCGCAGCACGGCGGGAGGTGGTCCAGCTTCGTCCGCCGCGGCACAAGATGCTGCGACGCGCACACCGGGTGCGCATGTGCGGGTAACTTTCGACCGGCCCGATCATCCGATCGCCTACGGATATCCGGCGCACACTCACGTCTTTCGGCAAAATTTCCCACTGTACGACGCGCCGCGGCGCTGGCTGCGCATGGCGTATTGCACGACTTGTCTTGACGGTCCTGAAGACCACACCGGCGTCGTGATGGAATGGGGCGACAAAGATGGAAAACCGTTCGTGGTCAGTGGTGGGGCTTGGGGAGAAGACAATCTGATCGGGCGCCCCGCCATTTTAGACATGCCGGTGGGGAAGGGCCATGTTGTGTCATTCAACTTCAATCCCATCCACCGCGATCTGAATCGCGGCGATCAGCGTTTGGTCTGGAACGCCATTCTGAATTGGAGTGCAATCGTATCCGGCCAGCCACCACCGCCCGACTCGTTGGAGACATCACCGCAACCGGAAGAGTGATTCGCAGTGCAAGAGCTTGCACTTGTCAGGCGGGTAGCTATTTCCCTCACGCGTCGCGGCGTGGAAGTCGAATAAAATCAGCAACTTGTCTGGGCGACGGCGCAACTCCTGAACGAAAGTGGCTGTAGAATTGCTGAAACAAGGGGTAGTATCAGCCAGAAGAATGGAGTTTCCATGAACCGGATCGCCGTGCTTATAGCCGCCGCTGCCATAGCGTCTTCAGCGTCTGCGCAGACACCGAAGGACCGTAACATGAGTAAGATCAGGCGCGACCGCAGCGCTCCCGCAGTATCGAAGTATTCGGTCAGCAGGCCGTCGAGGTCTCTCAGTGCCCCTTCGGTAGTTACGAGGCCGTCCGGTACGGGTAGCATCGACAAGCAGCTTTCTGCAATGCAGCAGCGCACACAGAACATTGTTGGCGCGCGCGCAGCAGCCAAAAAATCCGCCCCTGTGTACGTTAAGCCTAAGCCGGAACCAAGCGGCGGCGGATTCGACGCCAGCCCGTACGTGCAAAAGCATAAGTCGATGACTGTCACCAATTCCTCGCAAGCTCGCGGAGCTCTCCGCAGTCCCGCGATTCACGGACGCGGCCGATAACGGCTTTCGCTCGAAGCCACGCATAATGGCCTAGCCTGCCACAGCAGCAGCTGTGACGATTTTCAATTACCCGTCGCTGAAAGCCGACTCATGAAAGCCCCCTGCGATGAAGCCGTAATCGGATCAACGGCGGCCGGAGGCCCCCGCGCAGAACGAGCGGGAAGCTGGATACTCGCCGCTACCATTCTCGGCTCCAGCATGGCGTTCATCGATAGTACGGTTGTCAATGTTGCGCTGCCCGCGATTCAAGCCGACTTTCACACCACCGTAACCGGCGTGCAATGGGTGGTCGAGTCCTATGGATTATTTCTGGGGGCGTTGATCCTGGTCGGCGGCTCTCTCGGTGATCTGTTTGGGCGCCGCAGGGTTTTCGTTATCGGGGTTGCGATTTTCGCGATAGCTTCTCTGGCTTGCGGACTGGCCGGAAATATTCACCAACTGATCGTCGCGAGAAGTATTCAAGGTGTAGGCGCTGCGTTGCTCGTCCCCGGCAGTCTTGCAATCATCAGCGCTTCCTTCGACCAGAACCGTCGTGGCCAGGCGATTGGCACCTGGTCTGGGTTTACCGCGATCACAACCGCGATTGGGCCGGTTCTCGGCGGCTGGCTGGTTCAGCATGCCTCTTGGCGCTGGGCATTCTTCATCAATCTTCCGCTCGCCGCGGCCGTGATTGTGATCTCGCTATCGCGGATCCCGGAGAGCCGGAGCGCGACTGCAGGTCACATCGATTTGCTGGGAGCGCTTCTCGCCACCGTTGGGCTAGGTGGCCTAGTTACCGGGTTTATCGAATCGGCGAACCTGGGTTGGGGAAATCCTCTGGTCTTCGGGAGCTTGATCGTTGGTTTCGCCTGTCTCGTCGCACTGGGGTTCGTTGAGGGCCGCGTCAGCTCGCCAATGGTTCCGCTCAGATTGTTCGAATCCCCCAGCTTCACTGGCGCGAACCTGCTCACGTTATTTCTGTACTCCGCAATTGGAATTTTCTTTTTTCTGTTTCCATTGAACCTGATCCAAGTGCAGGGATACTCCGCAACCGCAGCCGGCGCTGCTGTCGTTCCCTTGATTCTGCTGATGTTCTTTCTGTCGCGCTGGTCCGGCGGATTAGTCGCGCGCTATGGCGCAAGACTGCCATTAATCATCGGCCCGCTTATTGCTGGCCTGGGTTTCATTCTGTTTGCCGTGCCTTCGGTTGGAAATAGTTACTGGAAATCATTCTTCCCGGCGGTCGTCGTTCTCGGCTTGGGGATGGCTGTGACCGTGGCTCCTCTCACCACGGTCGTGATGACGTCAGTGGATCAAGATCGCGTTGGCACGGCTTCGGGGATCAACAATGCCGTGGCACGGGTTGCGGGCGTTCTCGCTATTGCAGTGCTTGGAGTGGTGATGGTGAATGCCTTCGCTTCCCGGCTGAATGATCGTATTGCCCGCCTGTCGCTTCCGCCCGATGTGGTGCAGGAACTTCATGCAAACGAAATCAAGCTCGCCGGCTTGCAGGTACCCGCAGGCCTCGATCCCGCGACCCACGCGGCGGTCAAGCAATCGATTGCTGAAGCATTTGTCTTTGCATTCCGAATCGTTATGTCTATTTGCGCCGGCTTGTCCCTTGTAAGTAGCGCGGTTGCGTGGCGTCTGATTCCGAAAGTTCCGAAGGCAAGCGCCGACAATCCGATAAAAAACAACTGAGCGGCTGAATTGATGTATCCTCCGCGGGATGACTGAGCAGGGTAGGCTGTACGGTGCTTATGCGTTGCCGGCGTTGGTAAGAGCTTCGACTGCCTGCTCCAAAGAAGCGAACGACAGCAGAAACGTATCCACTTTCGTGATCTCAAACAATTGCACGACTCGACGGTTGGCGCCGCTCAATGCGATTCGCTTTCCCGCTTTTTGGCATGAAACGTAAGCTCCGACCAGTGATCCCAGCCCCACCGAGTCGACATAGGGCACCTGAGTTAGGTCAATGATCAAGGTGGTTGCGTCTTCGCCGCGCATAACGTTCTCGAGTGGAGATGTGGTTCTGGCGGTAAGAGGGCCGACCAGCCGCAATACACACTGACCTTCCGCCGCGCCCTCAAATCGCTGGATATGCAAGTCCTCGCTCACGGTCTGCATTCTACGCTGGTTGGGGACGGCTACAGCAGGAAATTCAGGGAGTTCGCGGGGGAGCCGGCATTTCAGCGTGTCGTCTAGTGCAGGGCCGCAAACAGGGATTGCTTCCAACGATACGTGTCGATTGTCCAGCAAATCTTGGCCTTGCATCCCTTGTGCAGCACCGGCGCCCATACTGTTTGATTGCGTTCATCGCCGGCCACGTTAAGGCGATCCACAACCGTCATGCCGCGGGTCAACTCACTTTGCGTTTCAACGTCCACAAAGTGGCTGCTCCACTGAGTTCCAATAGTCGGATCCAGAGCGATGGACATGGCAACTGGATCGGGCAGCGAGATGCCATCCTCTCCGGTCTGGACTTTATAGGCGTGGCGTGCGTGAGAATTGCACTCGATCGCAAATCGAGCGAGGACGTTATTGAAGCCCAGAATTTGCGTGATGTCGCGCTCGTCCAGGACTGCGTCGGCTCGGCACAGATGCCATCCGATCAGTTCTACAGGCATGCCGCTGTGCATGACGATGCGCGCAGCCTCGGGATCAACCCAGATGTTGTATTCGGCGGCTGGCGTGACGTTTCCTTCACAACAAGGAGCCCCTCCCATCACCACGCAGCGGCCAACCTTCGGGGCAATGCTCGGCTTCTTTGATACGGCGAGGGCGACATTGGTCAGCGGGCCCAGGGTGACGAGTACTAGTCCAGGGTTCTGTGCGACTGTCTCGATGATCGCGTCGACCGCATGGGTTCCGGCGGCAGAACCGGCGGGCGCAGGATAGTTGTGATCGCCGAATCCGTCTCGACCATGAAACCAGGTTGCATTCTGATAGACGCGCAGCAATGGCTTCTCTGCGCCGTTGTAGACCGGGACCTTCGCTCCGCAGAGTTCGACGACGTAAAGGGCATTGCGCGTCGCTTGCTGAACGTCAACATTTCCGGCGACGGTGGTAATTGCGGCTACACGAACATCGGATGCGCGAAGCGCCATGATGAGCGCGACTGCGTCATCGGAGGCAACGTCGGTGTCGATCAGGAAAGTACGAGTCACCCGCGTAGCATAGCAAATTGACCATGCCGCTCTACGGTTGGGCGTACGTGGATCGCTTAAGAAACTCTCCCGCCCCAGCGCGTCCCAGGAACTTGTCACCTTCTACGATGAGTCGTCCGCGCGACAGCACCGCTGCCGGCACGCCGGTCACTTGAATGCCTTCGAACATCGAGTAGTCAACGCGCATGTGATGGGTTTTTACGCTGATGGTATGAGTGCGGTCAGGGTCGAAAATCACCACATCGGCGTCACTGCCGACGGCAATCGTGCCCTTCCGGGGATATAGTCCGAACAGTTTTGCCGGAGTAGTGGAAACCAGTTCCACAAACCGATTCACGCTGAATCGGCCTTTCGCTACGCCGCCGGAATAAATAAGACTCATGCGGTGCTCGACGCCGGGACCACCGTTGGGAATTTTGGTGAAATCATCGCGTCCTAATTCCTTCTGCTCCTTGAAACAGAACGGGCAATGATCGGTTGACACCACCTGGAGGTGGTCCCGCTTCAATCCATTCCAGAGCTTTTCCTGGTGCCATTTCTCGCGCAGAGGCGGAGTGAACACATACTTCGCTCCTTCGAATCCGGGCACATCGAAGTTCTCAATCGAAAGGTAGAGATACTGCGGACACGTTTCAGCGTAGACCGGAAGTCCTCGGTCGCGCGCCTCGCGAACTTTCTCTAGAGCATCATTGCAGCTCAAATGAACGATGTAGACCGGCGATCCCGCCATCTCCGCCAGCGCAATCGCGCGTGCGGTCGCTTCGGCTTCGGCTGTTGTGGGCCGAGTCAACGCGTGATATTTCGGTGCCTTCTTCCCTTCCGCCAAAGCTTGTTGCACGATGACGTCAATCGCGCCGCCATTTTCCGCGTGCATGCAGACCAACCCACCGTTCTTCCCTGTCGCGCGCAGAGCCTTGAAGATGCTGGCATCGTCGAGCATGAACACGCCGGGATACGCCATGAACAGTTTGAAACTCGTGACTCCCTCGCGCACCAGGGCATTCATCTCCTCGAGTTGGGCGTCTGCCAGGTCGGTGATGATGCAGTGAAAGGAATAGTCGCTGACCGCCTTGTCCGCCGCCTTCTTCATCCAGGTATCGAAAGCCGTTCTCAATGTCTGGCCTTTGTACTGGATTGCGAAGTCGATCAGGGTGGTTGTCCCACCGAAAGCCGCGGCGCGTGTACCGGTCTCGAAATCGTCGGCGCTAGTTGTGCCCCCGAACGGCATGTCGAGATGCGTGTGCACATCGATGCCGCCGGGAAGGACATACTTCCCTGCCGCGTCGATAATCTGCCCTGCATTCTCATGAGGCAGACTTTGTCCGACGGCGGCAATCTTGCCTTTCGTGATCGCGACGTCGCTCGCGTACGTATCGGTTGCGGTAACCACGCGTCCGTTTACGATAATGGTGTCAAAGGCCATGTAGGTGTCCCCTTCTCCGGCTGGCAGAGCAGCGATTTTATGCTACACTCCCCGACCTAACGCATCGATTTCCAGCATCCACAGCCGAGGAGGCAACATGCGGTTCGGCATCACCATTAAGCCCGACA
>Ga0070741_10016501_pt1 | contig 12300 bp, 9 predicted proteins | sample Coa_R1_4_FD_66440 | JGI IMG/M metagenome (GOLD analysis project Ga0070741, IMG submission 66440) | Surface soil microbial communities from Centralia Pennsylvania, which are recovering from an underground coalmine fire - Coalmine... | ecosystem: Environmental > Terrestrial > Soil > Unclassified ...
CGCTGTTGAATGCTCTGCCCGGTCGGTTCTGTGGATGGCGTCGTGCTCTGCGCCACGGCAGGTAGCGCGAGAACCGCCAACGCGGAACTGAACAATGCAATCTTGATGGTGCCCTTCATAAGACCCTCCATTCGCTTCTGTCGTTGTGATTTCATGATCCTGCTGGCTCTTGGCCACGGCAGAAGAAACACCGCCTGTAAAAAAATGTTGCGGGAACTCCTACCAGCTTGAGAGTTCAAGACTTATACCGAATTTTGAGGGCAGAAGGCAAGCACCTTTCCCGTGGCCTGCAGGGCTACAGCCCGGCTTCGATGCGGGAGCGGGGATCAAGATAGTCGCGCAAAGCGTCGCCGATGAAATTGAAGCTGAGCACGGCAAGCATCACGGCGAGCGCGGGGAACATGACCAGGTGAGGCGCATCAAAAAGATGGGCACGAGCGTCGTTGAGCATCGATCCCCAGCTGGCGGTGGGTGGAGGAACGCCCAGGCCGAGGAAGCTCATCGTGGCTTCGGCAAGGATCGCTCCCGCCATGCCGATGGCAGCCTGCACGATGACGGGTTGAATGATATTGGGAAGGATGTGGCGCACGACGATGCGCAGGTCGCCAGCGCCAAGAGCGCGGGCCGCTTCCACGAATTCGCGTTCGCGCGCGGCCAGCACCTGGCCTCGGACCAGGCGCGCGTAGCCTACCCATCCGCCCAGCGAGAGAGCGATCACCAAGTTGAAGACTCCGGGGCCGCGGAAGGCGACGAACGCGATTGCGATCAGAATTCCCGGAAAAGAAAGAAATGCGTTCATCAGAACGACGTTCACGAAGCGGTCGATGGCGCCTCCGTAATATCCCGCAATCGAGCCAATGATGAGCCCCAGGGTCAGGGAGGTGAGCACGACGCAGCCCCCGACCAGCATCGAAATACGCGCTCCGTAGATAACGCGGGAAAGAATATCGCGGCCCAGTTCATCGGTGCCAAACCAATGGGAATGGGAGGGAGTGCTCAACCTGGCGGGGAGATCGATGGCGGCAGAATCCTGCGGGGCAATCCAGGGTGCGAAGAGGGCGAAGAGTACAAAGACAATGACCAGCACTACCCCGATTGCGGCGAGCGGGTTGTGGCGGGCATTCGATGTAATGCGGCGATGAAACGGGATGGCGACGGTCGACACGCAGAGATGTTAGCGCAAACCGGTCCGACGGGGAGACAGAAGTTCGGATCGCCGCCTGGAGATTTGTGGAGGCGGAACGGAGGTCAAAATCCCCGCCCTGTCGCATAAAACGCGACAAGGACGGGGCAACCCCCTTCCCCGTTACCCCTTCCCGGTTACCCCTTCCCGGTTCCCCTTCCTGGTTACCCTTCCCGGTTAGCCCTTCCTGGTTACCCTTCCCGGTTAGCCCTTCTGAATTACTGGCGAATTCGGGGGTTTGCCACCGAGTACAGCACATCGGTCAGGAAGTTCACGGCGACGTAGGTTAATCCGATTGCGAGGATGCAGCCTTGCACCAGATAGTAATCGCGGTTGGAAATGGCCTGAATGGTCAGGCGGCCGATGCCGGGCCAGGCGAAGATCGTTTCTGTGACGATCGCCCCTGCCAGCAGCGCGCCGAACTGCAGGCCGAGGACCGTGAGGACCGGGATCATGGCGTTGCGAAGCGCGTGGCGATAGACCACCGTACGCTCGGGCAGGCCCTTGGCCCGGGCGGTGCGGATGTAGTCCTGGCTGAGTTCTTCCAGCATCGAGGTGCGCACCATGCGGGTCAGGATTGCCGCCAAGGCGCCGCCCATGGTGATTGCGGGGAGAACCAGGCTGGCCCATGATCCCGCGCCCGAGACTGGAAGCCAGCCCAGCTTGATCGCGAACAGCAAAATGAGGATCGGGCCCAGCGCGAAATTGGGGAACGACAGGCCGAAGAGGCTTACCACAGAAAGCAGGCGGTCGTCCCAGCGATTGCGGCGGCGGGCGGATCGAACGCCTGCGGGAATGGACAGCACTACCGCAATCAGCAACGAGGCCAGCGTGAGGCGCAAGGTATAGGGATAGCGCTGGAACAGGAGTTTGGTGACGGCCTGGTTGTAGCGGATGGAACGCCCCAGGTCCCCGTGGACGACGCCTTTCCAGTAACGCAGATATTGTTCACCGAGGGGAGCGTCGAGGCCATAGACGTGGCGGGTGGCAGCGATGTCAGCCGGCGGGGCGCCTTCGCCCAGCATCTGCTGGATGGGATCTCCCGGAACCAGGTGGATCAGCAGAAAGACAATGCTGACCACAAGCCAGATGACTGGGAGGGTATAGAGGACGCGTTGGAGAAGGGATTTCAGTTCTCGGTTCTCGGCGGTCGGGATTTAGTTCTCATGCTCCAGGTATGACAGGGTTCGCATTGGCCTGATCGCGACCGTCAGCTTCCGGCACCTTTGGCGGCTTCGGCCTCCCCTTCCCCTTTGGCCACTTTCTCAATCTTCACTCTAGCGATGCGGTGGCCTTCCAGTTCCTCAACGGAGTAGCGGCGGCCTTCATACTCGAAAGTGTCGTGCAGATCTGGAATACGCTGCAGGCGGGCAAGTATAAATCCCGCCAGCGTCTCGAAACCGGCATCGCGCGGAAGAATCAGGCCGTATTCCGTTTCCAGGTCACGAATGTTGACGGAGCCCTCCAGCACCAACACAGACTCGTCTTCGAATGCGGGCTCGCTAGGGGAGACGTCGAATTCATCTTCGATATTGCCCACCAACTGTTCCAGGACATCTTCTACGGTGATCACTCCCGCCGTGGAGCCGAATTCATCAACCACGACGGCGAGATGGCGGCGGCGCTCTTTGAACTCGGCCAGCAGTTCCGCCAGCACCTTGGTTTCGGGAACGACGACTACATCGTGCATGATCTGCCCAATCTGCATGCGCGAGATGCGGGTGGCGGTGGTCTGGCCGAGATTGCTGAGGCGAAGACGCATCCAGCGCATCAGGTCCTTGTAGTACAGCACTCCTACGATGTGTTCGGGGCCGCGCTGGGGATCGTAAACCGGGATGCGGGAGTGCTGGCCCTCTACCACTTTGACCAGCGCTTCATCGAGCGGCATATCGGAAGGCAGAGAAAAAATGTCGGGGCGGGCCACCATGACCTCGCGCACGGTGATGCTGTCGAGTTCGATGGCGTTGTGAATCATCTCTTCCTGGAACTCGGGGATCTGCCCGAACTGGCGGCTGGCGGTGACGATGAGCTTGAGTTCGTCAGGCGAGTGGACGGCGCCTCCGCGGCGCGTGGGCTGTGCGCCAAAAGCGCGGAGCACGAGGCCGCCCGACCGTCGCATGAAAAATAACAGAGGGCGGGTGAGGGTAAGAAAAGCTTCCATCGGGGCTGCCACGGCGAGTGCAATCTGCTCGGCGCGCTGCAGGGCCAGGGTCTTGGGCACAAGTTCACCCAGGATCACGTGCATGTAGGTGATCAGAGTGAAGGCGATGGCGATGGCGATGCCATGGGCATAGACCGCCAGGTGCGGCAGGCGCTGCAGGAAACGCAAGTTGCCGACCAGGCCCGCCACCATGGGCTCTCCAATCCAGCCCAGGGTCAGGCTGACCATGGTGATCCCGAGTTGCACCCCGTTCACGACTTCATCCAGATGGGAGTGCAGGCGCTGCACGATCCGGGCGCCGATGCGTCCCGCACCGATGAGCTGCTGGATACGGGTGTCACGGACGCTGACCAGCGCGAATTCGGCGGCGGCGAAGAACGCATTGGCTGCCACCAGGAGCAGGATCAGAAAGACCCGGAGCAGCACGAAGGCGATCATTGAGGCCTAATTTTAAATGAAAGCAGCGGCCGGGACCCAGTAATCAGTGCCAAGCAGGTGGGCAAACTGAATTCGGAACCGCACCTGCGAACTCGGTCAGGCTTGCAACGGCGCGCTCAGGGGCCTCGAGGGTGAAGACCAGGCAAGATTCTGCCAGCCCGGATGGCCGAGGGCGGACTCCCCGGATGCCCAGGGCGTCAATCCTGAGTGCGTTGGATCACAAGTTTCTCATAACAATTTACGCTATCCTTTCCAGTACAGGATGGTCTAACTGGCAGATGACAGAGTGGGTTAAGGCTCGAGCACCCTCCGTCATCGCGGACTGAAGTCCAGCTTTTCTGCGGACTTCAGGACACTCGCTGAGAACAGGCGCACGCGGAAGCCACTTCGCAAGGCAGGGCCATTTCGAAACAATTTTCTTTTTTCACGTGAGTTCAGGAACAAAAAGCAGGCGTCCGGCGTACATAGGAGTGAGGGCGCGATGGCTCCCAATCTCCAGCTGGCGGTAAATCGAGGAGGAGTTGTGAACGGTAACGGAACAAATGGCAAAAAGAAGCGTCGCAAGCTGATTATCTGGGGCAGCGTAATTGCGGTGATCGTGCTGCTTATCGCGGGCGGTGTTTTCGCGGCGACGCGCGGCGGCACTAAGATCGACCCCTCCAAGCTCGCCAAGGTGGAAAAGGGAGACCTCGCGAAGAGCGTAGTGGCAACGGGTAAGGTCACGCCCATCACTAAGGTCGAGGTCAAGTCCAAAGCCAGCGGCATCGTGAAGAAGCTGCTGGTCGATTACGGCGACCGGGTGAAGAAGGGACAACTGCTGGCGCAGCTCGACAAGGTCGAGATCGAGGCGCAGGTGGAGCAGTCCAAGGCAGCCCTGGAAGCGGCGCAGGCGAGCCTGAAGAGTTCGCAGGCTGATTTCGAGCGGGCCAAGGTGGATGCGGAAGGTCCGGATGTTCCCCTGTTAAAACGGGCCTACGATCGCGCCGTCAACATGGCCAAGGATGGAGTGGTTTCGACTTCGGCGCTGGAAGATGCGCAAAAGAATTATGAGCTGGCGCTGAATAAACAGAACGTTTCCAAGGCCCAGGTAGCCGTACTGAAGGCCAAGATCGCGCAGTCTCAGGCGAACGTCGCTCAGGATCAGGCCAACCTGAAGCAATTGGAAGAACAGCTCAGCTACACGGACATTATTTCGCCGATCGACGGCATCGTGCTCTCGCGCGATGTGCAGATGGGCGATGCGGTGAGTTCGATTCTCGTACTGGGATCGTCCGCCACCCTGGTGATGACGCTGGGCGATACCAGCGAAGTGTATGTCAAGGGCAAGGTGGATGAGAGCGATATCGGCAAGGTCTATCTCGGACAGCGCGCTCGCATCAAAGTGGAATCGTTCAAGGACAAGACCTTCGACGGCAAAGTCACCAAGATTTCTCCGATGGGCGTGGAGAAGGACAACGTCACGACCTTCGAAGTGCGGGTGTCGATCCAGAATCCGGGCGGCGAGTTGAAGGCCGAGATGACCGCGAACGCGGAAATCATCCTGGAAGAACACAAGAACGTGCTGCAGATTCCTGAAGGCGCCATTCTCTACGACAAGGACAAGAAAGCGTCGGTAGAGATCCCGAACCCGAAGGCCAAAGACGGCAAGGAAAAGCTGGCCGTCAACATTGGAATTTCCAACGGAGCCAAAACGGAAGTGCTCAGCGGCCTGAAGGAAGGCGACCAGGTAGTACTGCAGTAAGTGCAAAGGTTGTTGGGCTTCGGGTCTTAGGCTGTAGGTGTTAGGTGAGAAATGATGTTGAACCTAAAACCTGACACCTAAGACCCAATTGCTTTTTCGGGCAATCTCCATGACTCTCCGAGAAATCCTGCGGCAAGCGCTGGCCACCTTCCGGGCGCACAAGATGAGGACGTTCCTCACCATGTTTGGCCTGGTGTGGGGGATTGCTTCCGTCATCCTGCTGGTGGGGCTGGGACGAGGGTTTATCGTCGACCAGAAGAAGCACATGGAGTCGCTAGGCAAGGACCTGGTCATCGTGTGGGGAGGGCGGACCAGCTCGCAGGTAGGAGGGCGGGCCGCGGGCAGGGAGATTCATTTGAATGTGGATGACGCCCGGCTGATTCGCGATGAGTGCTACCTGGTGAAGAATGTCAGTCCGGAGCTGCGGAGAACCATTCCCGAAGTGAGCCAGTTTAATTCGGCGAATCGCGGCGTGGTCGGCATGTGGCCTTCCTACCAGGACTTTCGGTCGCTGAAGATCTCCGAAGGGCGGCTGATTACCGACGACGATGAGCGCGAGGGGCGGCGCGTGCTGGTGCTGGGATCGAAGGCATACCGGCAGTTGTTCCCCGGGCAGCCGGCAATCGGGGCAACCGTCCTGGTGAAGAGTGTGCCCTACTCCGTCGTGGGAGTCCTGCAGGAGAAGAAGCAGAATTCGAACTACAGCGGCCCGGATAACGACTATCTTTTTGCCCCGTACTCCGCGGTCTCGCGGGACTTCCCTCCTCCGGAAAAGCCAGGTGCGGGAATCACGCGCGGGTATCTGGATGACATCGTTTTCGAAGTTGCCAATCCGGAAGAACATGAGGCCGGGGTGCTGCAGGTGCGGCGAACGCTGGGACGGGTGCGGCACTTCGATCCGCAGGACAAAGATGCGCTCTTCATCTGGGACACGATGGATGGGGCCAAGCAACTGGCCAGAATCTTCGGCGTGGTCACGCTGTTCTTCGGTTGCGTCGCCATCGTGACGCTGTGCCTGGGCGGCATCGGCGTGATGAATATCATGCTGGTATCGGTCACCGAGCGCACGCGGGAGATTGGGACACGCAAGGCGATGGGCGCGACCAAGCGCGACATCCTGCGGCAGTTCTTTGCTGAATCCGCCATGCTCACGGTCGTCAGCGGCGGTCTTGGGCTGGCTTTTGGCGTGGGCACCTGCGTCCTGATGAAAGCAGTGCCGCTGCCGGATTTTGTGCCGCATCCGATTGTTTCGCCGGACGCGGTCGTACTTTCGATTTTCACGCTTTCTTTGATCACCGTGACCGCGGGCATGTATCCCGCCCAGCGCGCCGCGGATATGACCCCTGTGGAGTCGCTGCGCTATGAATAAAAGAAATCAGATCGCTTCTCAGTTGTCCGGGTCCAGCCGGTTCGCCTTGTACGCGGCCGCGCTGGTCGTATTCGCATCCACGGCGCTGTTTGCCTCGAACCCGCAGGGCACCTTCGAGAAAACACTGCAGGTGAGCGGTCCGGTGGACCTGGAGGTGCTCACTCATTCCGGAGACGTTACGGTGCGCGCCGGTTCCTCAGGATCGGTGTTTATCCGCGGGAAGATTTTTGTCGGCGACCGCTGGTTTGGCGGGCGGCGAGAAGGGGATGTGCACGCCATTGAACAGAATCCGCCGATCCGGCAGAGCGGCAACAGCATTCACATTGATTATGTGAGCTACCGAAACATCTCCGTGGATTACGAGATCACGGTTCCGGCAGAGACAACCATTCGCACCCGCAGCGGCTCGGGGGACCAGACGGTGGAAGGCACCCGCGGGAATGTGGATGTGCAGACCGGATCAGGCGATGTAAAGCTGGCGAAACTCAAGGGCGAGATCCGCCTGCAAACCGGCTCCGGTAACATACGTGCCCGGGAAATCTCCGGAATGGTGCGAGGCGGGACGGGCAGCGGCGATGTCGAGATCGACGAAGTTGGATCGGGAGATGTCGACCTGCATACCGGCTCCGGCAACATCAACGCGCGCGGAGTGCAAGGCGGCTTCCACGGCGAGACTGGCAGCGGCGACGTGACTGCCGAAGGCAGCCAGGCGGGAACGTGGGACATTCGGACCGGATCGGGGAATGTGCGTCTCCGCCTGCCGGAGAGCGCCGGTTTTGACGCCGACATCTCGACCAGTTCCGGCACCATTGACGTTGGCCGGCCCATCGAAATGACGGTGCAGGGACGGGTGGGAGATTCGCACAAGTCGATTCACGGAAAAGTGCACGGCGGCGGCCCAACGCTGCGCGTGCGCACTGGATCGGGAGACATTACGATTCAGTAGAGACAGAAGTCAGAAGGCAGAAGTCAGAAGGCAGATTGCAGAAGTTAGAAGCCAGATTGCAGAAGTTAGATTTCAGATTTCAGATTTAAAGATAGTACCGATTGCTGATTCAGATTCGGGCGTATGACAATCTGAAATCTGAAATCTTAGGTCTTATTTCGCCTATGTTCTTAAAAGAGCTCATTTTGCAGGGGTGGCAGGCGCTGATGCGGGATCGCATGCGGTCGGCGCTGACCATGTTGGGCATTGGGTGGGGCCTGGTGTCGGTTGTTCTGCTGCTGGCCTACGGCCAAGGGCTGGGGGGCTGCGTGCTCAGCGCGTTTCTGAACATGGGAAACAACGTCATCGTTCTGTGGCCGGGGCAGACCAGTCTACAGGCGGGGGGCCAACGCGCGGGCAAGAAGGTTACTTACGAACTGGAAGATGTGGAGGCCATTCGCGATGAAGTGCCGCTGGTACGAGCCGTGAGCGGCGAGATCGACCGCGACTTTGGATTCAAGATCGGCACGCGCGTGGTTTCGATCATGACGCGCGGGATAGATCTGCCCTATGGACAGATGCGCAAGCTGGACCTCGCCGATGGGCGTTACTTCGAGGAGACCGACTTCACTGATCACCGGCGCGTCGTGATTCTCGGCTACAGCGCTGCCAAGAAGGTATTTCAGGGCGCTCCCGGGGTCGGCTAGCACGTTACTGTCGGCGGGCTGGATTTCGAAGTCATTGGAACAATGCGCAACAAGATTCAGGACTCGATGTACCAGGGCCCCGACAACGAGAACGCATTCATCCCCTTTGGCCTGATGCGCGACCTGAAAAACCTGCGCGATCCCGACGAGATCATCATTCAGCCGACTGCTGCGGAATTGAATAAGAAAGCTCTGGCCGCCGTGCGCGAAGTGATCGCGCGCCGCCATCACTTCGATCCCAAGGACGAGAAAGCCACGCCGGAGTGGGACACCATCGAGGACCGCTCCATGATCAACGCGTTTTCCTATGGGCTGCAGGCGGTGCTTGGGCTGATTGGGGTGTGCACTCTGGCGGTGGGCGGGATCGGCGTGATGAATATCATGCTGGTTTCGGTGACGGAGCGGACCCGCGAAATCGGCTTGCGCAAAGCCATCGGCGCCCGCCCGCGGCACATCCTCATCCAGTTTCTGCTGGAAGGGTTGGTTCTGACTTTCATCGGGGGCTTGCTCGGGATGCTGGTTGCCCAATTTCTGACCTGGGTCATTCCACCCATGCCGCTCTACGACGAGTTCTACAAGACCACCGACCATGAGGGCGCCATCTTCCTGCATGCCTCCCTGGGCGTCATGCTCATTTCGTTTACGATTCTGTCCCTGGTCGGGATCATCTCCGGCTTCTTCCCGGCCCTAAAGGCCGCACGCCTTCACCCGATTGAGGCTCTCCGCTACGAGTAGATGGGCTCCTCTGGAAAATCGTACAGAGTGGGCAGCCTGTTCATTTTCGAACAGTCCCATCCAATTTCGATCAAGTCGCCCTTGATCACGACAGACCTGAAGCGTGCAAACACTGAAAACGCGGCAGATATTGTTTTGTGAGTTGGCCGGGGAAATGCCCCATGATTGTTTCTCTGGAGAACAGTAATGCCAAGCCTTCTGCGTGACCTGCAGTATGCTATGCGCCAGTTGCGCAAAACACCGGGAATGGCTCTTCTGGCGATTTTCACCCTCGCGCTGGGGGTGGGAGCGAACACCGGGATTTTTACCGTCATAGAGAGCGTGCTGCTGCGGCCGCTGCCGTATCCCAACTCAGATCGTCTGGTCTACATCGGCGGCGCCACCGATCAACCCAGTTTCTCGACCACCTCCTGGATGAATTACCAGGACGTCAAGGCGCAATCCAAGCTGCTGCAGAATGTTGGCGGCTACTCCGAGGATGTTTCCGTTCTTCAGACGAAGAACAGCTCGCAAAGTGTAGCTGTTCCGCACGTCACGCCCAGTCTGTTTTCGATGTTGGGGGCGCGCCCACTGCTGGGCCGCACATTTACGGAGTCAGAGGGCCAGGCCGGTGGAGCGCTGGTCGCCTTGTTGTCCGAAGGATTATGGCGAGAGACATTCCAGGCCGATCAGGGTGCCATAGGCCAGAGGGTCAGTCTTGCCGGGAAGCCCTACACGATCATCGGAGTCATGCCCGCAAGCTTCCGGTTTCCCGAAGAAGTTGGGTCCGACCTGCAGAAAGGCTTGTGGGTTCCGATGCAGCCTACTGCAACAATGCTGAACGACCGGGGATACAACCTCTTCGAAGTTATAGGCGAACTTCGCCCCGGGGCGACCATCTCGCAGGTGCAACAGGAACTGAACGCGATCGCCGCTCATATTCCGCGGAAGAAGGACGAAGGGCCGATCAGGCTGCAGGCTAGTTCGTACCATGAGTTGCTGACGGGACCGGTGCGTCCCGTGCTGCTGGCCCTGTTCGGCGCGCTGGCCCTGGTGCTGCTGATCGCGTGCGCCAATGTTTCCAATCTGCTCATTGCGCGCTGCCTGGGCAGGCAGCAGGAGTTTGCCGTCCGTACCGCGCTCGGCGCCGGGCGCTTCCGCCTGGTGCGTCAATTGCTCTCCGAAGGTCTGACGCTGAGTTTCCTGGGATGCGGAGTGGGGCTGCTGTTGGCGAAGTTAGCCATCGAGGGCGTGCACAAACTGCCGCAGGGAACCATTGCGCGGGGCGATTTAATCGACATCCACTGGACGGTTGTGCTGGTGCTGGCTGCCATTGCGATTGTCACGACTGTGCTGTCATCGCTATTCCCGGCGCTCCTTGTGGCCGGTTCCAATCCTCAGGCCGCTTTGCAGTCAGCCTCCCGCGGGGTCGGCGCCCGGTCTGTCGGGGGAAAGCTTACGGGCGGCCTGGTCGCGGGCGAGGTGGCGCTTTCCACCTTATTGCTGGTGGGAACCGGATTGCTGTTTCACACACTGTGGAATCTGCAGAAATCGCGCCTCGGATTTGAAACGGAGCACATCACTACATTCACGGCAATGCCGCCCGACGCGGCGGGATTCTCCGGGCTGGCAGTTTCCGAAGATACGGGCAATGCTCCGGCCTCGATCGCGACCCTGACTTACAAACCGGTTCTCGAGCAGATTCGCCATGTGCCCGGGGTACAGAGCGCGGCACTGGCCACCGCTCCCCCTCTATCGAGCATGGACCTGAGTTCAGACTTCGAGATCATCGGGGAACCGAAAGACCCTGCGAACCCACCAGGCGCGCGAGTATCGGCGGTCAGCGGCGATTACGCTCGCACTCTCGGTACTCCGCTGGTGAGTGGGCGCACGATTACCGACGATGACACCGCCAGCAGTCTTTTTGTGGCTGTCGTCAATGAGACGCTGGCCCACAAGTATTTCTCCAGCAAGGATCCGCTGGGAAAGCAGATCAATCTTGGCGGCAAGGACACCGGGATGATCAAGCCCTACACCATCGTGGGCGTGCTTGCCGATCAGGTGGATAAGACGGTGGGCGGAACCATTCAACCGTTCATATTGCTCCCACAAGAGCAGATCCCGACGACGTCGCTGTTTTACCAGGGCCTGCTGAAGACCATCGTCAGTTTCGTGGTGAAGACCAGGGGAAATGTTCCCGTCGCGGCCGAGATGCGCTCCGTCTTTCATCAGGCAGCGCCCGGAATTGCCCTGGATAATTTCAAAACCATGCAGGACCTGGTCGAGCAGAACACCTTCAGCCAGCGGCTGGGACTTTACCTGGTGGGCTCGTTTGCGGGGCTGGCGGTGCTGATGGTCATTGCCGGGTTGTATGGAGTGCTGTCGCAGTTGGTGGGCTACCGCCAGCGCGAAATCGGCGTGCGCATGGCGCTGGGAGCAACCCGGCAGAGCGTGGCGCAGATGGTGCTGCGGCAGGGAACGATTTTGATCGCCGTGGGACTGGCCATCGGGATTGGCCTGGCATTTCCGGCGCAGCGGTTGATTAAGAGCTTTCTCTACCAGGTGCCTGCACTGGACGCATGGACGTATGCCGCAGTGGCAGTCGCATTGCCCGCCGTGGGCCTGATTGCGGCTCTGCTGCCGGCGCGCAAAGCAGCCTCGATTCAGCCCATGGAGGCCTTGCGACAGGACTGAGCCGGCGTTCTGACTGGAACTGCCCCTGCAGTTTTTTGAGCCTTGCGCGCCAGCGCGATGACTGCCAATCCAGAACTCATCAACACGAGGGGGATTGGCTCCGGGACTGTCGAGACAGGAATCGCTGTGCCGCGGAACGTGGCGCTGACGCCGAGAATCTGTCATGTGTCAGAGAGCGCGGACGTTAGCACCGGGCCGGGGAGCCGGATATAGTTATTGCCGTATAACAGGTTTGGGCGAGCGAACCGCGCCGGGGGAAGCTATTACCTAGGTGCCTTGACGCGTTGCTTGGCGGCGGATTAACGTCGCAGTTACAGGGAAAATTCTGCCTTCCAGCGAGGGATCGAGTTGGCGCATCGTCCGATAGT
>Ga0070741_10016502_pt1 | contig 12299 bp, 7 predicted proteins | sample Coa_R1_4_FD_66440 | JGI IMG/M metagenome (GOLD analysis project Ga0070741, IMG submission 66440) | Surface soil microbial communities from Centralia Pennsylvania, which are recovering from an underground coalmine fire - Coalmine... | ecosystem: Environmental > Terrestrial > Soil > Unclassified ...
CCATCGCGGCCCTGTTGCATTTCTTCCATTAACCTGTTCAGCAGGTGGGTGCGCTGTTCGGTAGTCAACTCTCTCTTGAGTTCCTCTAGAGCGAGGGCGACGATGTGGTAATGGTGGGCGCCGGCAAATTTCGGGTCACTGGTCACCTGCAGCCAGAGTTCGTGCAGCAGCTCTAAATCGCTCGGTCGTAGCCGTGGCGTGTGCGGCCCGAGTGGGTATTCGCGGATTGTTCCATCCGGCGCGTAGATTTCCATCAGAATCCGCGGCTTGGGCTCGGGCAATCGTTCCCAGGCGTCACCAGTAAGCTTCGCCTGCTCGTCGGCGGATAATTTATTCGATAGCCCGCACACGATGCGGGTAGAGTCCAGCCGCTGCGCCGTCAGCATGATGGCCTCAAACACATCCGTGGCGGGAACGACCAGCAGTGATACCGGTTTGCCTTCCTTCTCCGCTACCGATACAACGCCGGTGAAGAGCTCCTGCTCGTAATGGTCGAAAACCTCGTCGGTATCCAGCACGCGGCTTCCGCTGAAGCTATGCTCACGGTGGTATAAGCGGGCACTCATGACCACAACATCCTGCTGCGAGGTGGTTGTATGAGCCAGAACGTTTCGCAGGTAGTAAAGGTTCCGCGGATCGCGCACCGCCACGAGGATGTTGCCTGGACGCAGCCCCATCGCGCCGCTACCCAATTCCTGGTCGCCGTAGACACGGAATTGCGCCAGTCCCTCAGGTTTGCCCTGCCGCTCGCGTGCCACTCGGCGCTCGGAATAGGTGAATACCATGAAAAAGATTGCGCTGAAAGATACGCCGGCTATCGTCGCTTCCGTCTTGGTTAGGAGATTTACAAATGCGGTGATAAACAGCACCACCGAGATAATGACTAACCCGATGGGAATTTCTTTGCCCCCGATGTATAAGTTTCCCGGAACCTTCCATTCGCGCTTGACCGGCTCCTTGTAGCGGAGCAATAGCACAGCCAGCGACATCATGGCGAAACTCCAGATGACGCCAAACGCGTAAAGCCCTGCCAATAGAAAGACGTTGCCATGGGTCGCGAAAATGGTGAACAGCTGCATCGCAACGACGAGATTGATCAGCCGATAACTGGTGCCGTAGCGGCGATGCGGTTTCTGGAAACCGTCACTCAGGACACCATCTTCCGCCAGGCGGTTCAGAACGCCATTCGCGCCAACAATCGACGTATTCTGGGCGCCGGCGAGAATTAACACACCGACCAGAACGACGAATGCATGGAACGCCAGCTTCGCCCAGAGCGGCCCCGCCAGATACATTGAGATTCCACCGATCAGGTTGGCGAAATACTGCGGTCGCACGCCGTCGGGAATCATCATGACCGCGAAGAACGATACGAGCGAGGTAAACAGGAGGCTATAGATAAAGATCACCAGTCCTGTTTTTTCCAGGTTCTTCAGCTTGGGATGCTCGATCTCGCGATTTACCTGGGCAAGCGTCTCTTCACCGCTCATGGCCAGCACCGAATGGCCGAACCCCACGAAAACTATGATGAATGTCAGATGGCTTAACCAGGTTCCGTTCAGCCATCCCAGCGATTCTTTATTTAAAGGAACGATCCCTGGCTGCAGCGGGTTGGGCGGCAGCTGGATGGCGGGAGCCTTCAAGATGGTGTATGCGCACCACACGAGCAGCATGACGACCATCACCGTGGTGATCGCCATAATCTGCACGGCCTTCTGACTGGATTCGTGAATACCCTGGATATTCTTCCGCCAGAAATAGAGGACCACGATGGCTGCGAAAGCCGCGGCAAACGTGTTTTCCGGAAATCGGGCAATCGGGTGGCCGATATAGCGGGCAATGTCTTCCACAAAACCGGCCAGATACTGGCCCGCGGATACCGCGCTGATCGGTCCGGTCAGCACGTAGTCAAAGAGCAGCGCCGATACGGAGAATTTAGCCAGCGTGCCGCCCATGGCTTCCTTCACAACCTTGTACACGCCGCCACGAACAAACATGCTGCTCGACTCGATGTACAGAGCGCGAACCGCATAGCTGAACAACATGACGGCCAGGATGAACCATGGGGCGCTCTTGCCGATCACCTTCTCGGCATCGCCGCCGGCGTAGTATGCCGACGAGGCCAGGTCAGAAAGGACAATAGCTGCCGCGCGCCAGAACGAGATGAACGACAGCATGACTGTCGTGGCGACGAAAACTTTAACGGCGGGACGTTTGATTTCGATCGAGGTTGCCATGCGCGGGAGAGCCGGATTAGGCGTACGCGTGAATCATTGAAGATAGCATAGGGCGAAGCCTGGTTGCAGCGGTCAGGCCACAGCTACAGATTCCGAGAACACGAACTGTGTCGCAGGGCAGCTATTCCGAAGGGGCCAGGTAGGTGTGAGTGATTCGGTCGTGCCAACAGAGAGAATCTTCGTCGAGAAAGCACCAGGCAAACCCCAATCCTAACGACACTCCTGACAGGACCGATGCCAGCACACGCCAGCGGCGTCGTCGCCGCGTGACCGCAGAGCCGTCGAAGTGGCTGACTCTCAACTTAACCAGGCGCAGGCCAGGAGTGCTGCCCGAATAGGTAAGCAGCAGGTACTGGTAGCCCGTCCAGAGAGCGATTGCTATTACGACGGCAACCGGCAGGGTCTGGTGCACGGCGGGCATGGCCTTCGTCAGCTTCAGAAATATGTAGCCGAAGACCCCGTAAGCTGAGAGCACCAGGACAGAGTCCAATGCTGCCGCGATGATGCGGCGGCTCATGGGGCAAGGCTGCAGCGGAATCTCCAGACCCGGCCGCGGCTGGGGCTCCTCCGGCTGCTCGGTTTCCAACATGATGCCCCCCAGAGCTGGGGGCGGCAACTCCACTTCGGGGTCATCCAGAATGCGAGGACGCTCACAGATGCTCTCTGCCAGTTCATCCGGCGAGGGTTCTGGAGGACCGTACGAGCGCGGAAATTCGATAATCCGGGCGCTCGGATAAATCTCGGGAGCCTCTTCGATCTGCGCTGGTTGACGCGCCTGTTGAACGGGTGCGGACGTCCGCGGCTCGCCATCCACCTCTTCGGCATCGTGGACGGGTGGCATCGCGCATGCCGCTGCCAAAGCCGCCATCTCGATTGAGGGCGGCGGCGAAACCCTCGGCTCAGGTTCGAAACGTAAAGCTAAAGACGGGTACTTTGGCGGGCGCGGCTTTCGGCGTGCACGATAACTATTCAGACGCGCTGCTACTTCGTCCTTCCAGGAGCCCGAATCCTGCTCATCCGTTGCCACCGAGTTACTCCCATCGTCATCGCAGGTCTGAGCAACCGGAACGGAGGACACAATCTCAGACTCCGCCCGTACTTCAGGAACTTCCGCAGGAGCTGGGGAGTCGCTCACTGGCTGGTCAGGAATAAAGCGTGCCGGCGGCGGAGGATTGGTTGCCTGTTCCAGGCTGGCAGAGAATTGTTCCTCGCTGGCCTCGTAGGGTTCGGGATCAACCAGCACTGCTACTCGCGCTGCGGATGAATCGCAGTCTTGGCTATCCGGCTGAAAGCGGGAACGAAATCGCGCACCACCGTCGGCACTGCGTGCCTCGGGGCGACACTGGCAGATTTCACCGCACAGCGGACAAGCCATCGGTCGTCGAGGAGAAGCCAGAGCGAGGTGCGAGATTATCGAGAACTGGAGCGCTCCAACTTTGCGTGGCGACGCGGGGCCATGCTAACGTCAGTGGTTCAATCGAACCTGAGTGGGCGCGCTCGTCCTTTCGATGATCCGCAAACGATTCTTTATCACGGCGGCGTTCCTTTGTCATCTGCTTATCGTGCCCGGCGTAGTTACCGCTCAGTTGCTCTGTCCTCCGCCCTCTGCTGGCGCGCTTCGCGGCGATGTGGCCGATGTCTGCGCTGTCCAGCAGGAAAAGGAAGGTCCGATTTACAAATTGCACCACCGCGGGCGAATTGCATTTCGCAACTTCCTCTTATGGGCGGACGAAGCAACCTATAACTCCGACACCGCTGAAGTCGAAGCAGAAGGCCATGTGTTGCTCGAGGGCGGGGTCAGTGACGAGTACATCCAGGCCAGCCGTGCTACTTATAACGTGCAGACCGAAACCGGGCATTTTTATCATGTGATCGGAACCATCGGCGCCAAACAACGCAGCGCAGCTCGGTTCCTGACGACCTCCAACCCCTTCGCATTTACCGGCAAAGTAGTTGATAAGACCGGGCCGGAGCGGTATGTCGTACACCACGGAACTGTGACCAGCTGCGAAGTTCCGCATCCGAAATGGCAATTCAATTCTCCCCATTCAGTTATTAACGTTGATGGCAATGCGCATATCTATCTCACCACGTTCCGCGTTTACGGCATCCCGGTGCTTTTCTTTCCGTTTGCCACCCATCCGGTTCAGCGACAGCCCCGGCAATCAGGGTTCCTTACGCCCACCTTCGGCTCTTCCAACGTGAAAGGCACCATCCTGGGAGATTCCTTTTATTGGGCAATTAATCGCAGCATGGACGCAACCATTGGAGCAGAACTATTCAGCAGTCGGGGTTGGGCGCAACGGGCAGAATTCCGGGTTGCGCCTAATGCAGGTTCGTATGTCTATCTCTCCTATTTCGGCGTGGAAGATCGCGGAAATCCTAGGACCAAGCAGGACCAGGGCGGGCGCGAAGTTCGCTTTGGTGCGTCCGATCAGTTTGGCGGATTTCGCGGCGTCGCCAACCTTGACTACCTCAGTTCTTTTGTCTTCCGCGTAGTCTGGGGACAAATTTTTACCGCGGTTTACTCCGAAGTAGTGTCGCAGGGTTTTCTTTCCAAAAACTCGCGAGGCTACTCGTACAACCTGTGGCTGCAACGCTATCAGAACTTTTTGGGTTACCAGCAAAACCAGGTGATTACCATCGAGCATTTGCCCAGCCTGGAGTTCTCCACCGTAGACCGCCAATTCGGGAAGTCTGGTTTCTACTGGAACCTGGATGCCACCGCCGAAGGTCTGCACCGTAGCCAGCCGGCGCTGGCGGCGGGCGAGTTGGCATTCAGCACCGCGCCCCTGGTGGGTAGGTTCGACGTTAACCCGAATGTGTCGCTACCGCTGAGATATCGCGGGTGGTCTTTGCGGCCAGAGCTCGGTGTTCGCAATACTTCGTACACCCAGCAACTTACGCCTGGGCAGCGCGTCGCGTGTGCTCCGATCTGCCAGGTTGGGCAGAATCCAAGCCCCTCGCCGAATGTCGCCATCGATCGATTCATAAACCGGGAGGCGGTGACCAGTTCGGTCGAACTTCGGCCGCCAGCGCTGGAGCGTGTTTTTAACCATCCGGTCTTCGGCTCGAAGCTAAAGCACGTCTTCGAGCCCCGCATCGTTTACCGCCGCGTCGAGGGGGTGGATAACTTCTCTCACATTCCGCGATTCGATTGGCGCGACGTTCTTAGCGACACGAACGAGGTGGAATATGGTTTCGTAAACCGCCTGTATTCCAAGCGTGTGAACCCAACGGCGGCGGACTGCGGTGCGGTCCGATCCAGTACTCTGCCGCAGGTCCTGCCCCTGGGAGAGCAGGGGCAAGTATCGCCCGAGTCCGAGCTCCCCTCGAAAACTCCGGCCAGCGAAGGTGCGGAAACAAAAACCGACGCGACCTCCCCATGCGCTGCGTCTCCGGCGGCCAAGGAACTGATCAGCTGGGAACTGGCCCAGAAGTATTTTCTCGACCCTACTTTCGGCGGCGCGCTGCGGCCTGGGCATGACAATGTTTTTGCTACTACGACCGATTTCAGCGCCATTGCTTTTCTCACCACGCCACGGCGCTTGTCGCCAGTCATCTCGCGTCTGCGTTTTCGACCCGGCCCTCTCGACGTCGGCTGGGACGCTAACTATGACTTCACCGCCCGGCGGATCAACTACAGCAGCCTGACCCTCGGCTATCACATAGGGCAGTTTGGCTTGGGCGGTGGAGACACATTCCTCCAAGTGCCGGGCGTCATCAATATCAATAAACCGGATATATTTCACCAGGCGCGGGCGCTCGTAACCTACGGCAGCCCAGTGAAACGGGGACTGAGCGGCGCATCTATCATGGGCTTCGATATTAAGTCAGGCTTCCTGCAGTACATCGCGGTGCAATCGTCATACAATTGGGATTGTTGCGGGTTCACCGTGGACTTCCGCCGCTTCGTCTTAGGCCCCGTTCGCAATGAGAATCAGTACCGCTTTACCTTCAATGTCGCCAACATCGGATCGTTCGGTAACCTGACCCGCCGATACAGGCTGTATTAGGCCATGTTCGTACTGGTACCATGGTCGTGTGCAGGCCACTGTGGAACTAAGCCAGAAGCAAGAACGGTTGGAAGCATTGCTGCGCTCCCTGGGACGTACGCTGGTGGCGTACTCCGGCGGGGTCGACTCTGCCTATCTTGCCTATGCGGCTCATCGGGTGCTAGGCAGCGATGCTCTTGCCATCATCGCCGATTCTCCCAGTCTCGCCCGTACCCATTTGGATGATGCAATCGCTTTCGCGCGCGAGCAGCAGATTGCCGTCGAAGTTATTTCGACAGCAGAACTGGATCGTCCAGAGTACGTCCGCAACGACGCCGGACGTTGTTTCCACTGCAAGGACGAGCTGTTCACAGTAATGGAGCAGCTGCGCTCGGCCCGCGGCTTCGACACAATCGCTTATGGCGTCAACGTCGACGACCAAGGCGACTTCCGTCCCGGCCAGGCCGCCGCGCGTGACCACCATGTCGCTGCGCCGCTGCTGGAAGCCGGTCTCGGCAAGGCAGATATCCGCGGGCTTGCCCGGGCTGCCGGACTGCGCATCTGGGACAAGCCCGCTTCGGCGTGTCTCTCCTCGCGAGTCGAATATGGGCGGGAAGTGACACGCGACGTGCTTGCCGTGATAGAGCAGGGCGAGGATGCCCTCCGCACCCTTGGCTTCCGCCAGTTTCGCGTGCGGCATCATGGCGATATGGTGCGCATCGAGATTGCTCCTGAGGAATTGCCGCTCGCATTGACCTCCCAGATGGCCGCCGAGTTTACTCGCATTTTCAAGGCGTTGGGCTTCAAGTTCGTGACCCTCGATCTGGAAGGATTCCGCTCCGGGTCCATGAATTCGCTGTTGCCTCTGGAAGACCTTACCCGTAAGGCTGGCTAACCAGGCACGTGGATTGCCCCAAACTAACGCCTCGCCCCCGTTTGAGCTGCGCTCGTGTGAGATAATTTCTTATATTCCAGAATGTTGAGGCGGTTTCTAGTGACGTTTTTTCAGCGCGCCGTGGTGGTGTTTGTGTTGATCTGCCTCGGCTGTTCGGCCCAGTCGGTTTCTCCCGACACGGAGAAGAAGATAGAGCGGCATGTCCGCTCCTTTTATAATCTTCCACCCGATGTACAAGTGACGCTCGGAAAAGTAGGTCCGAGCGAGTTTCCCAATTACGACTCCCTCAAAGTGACTCTGAGCAATGCCGAGCGTAAGCAGGAGGTGGACTTCCTGCTATCCAAAGACGGTAACCAGCTCATACGTGTCACCAAGATTGACCTTACGAAGGATCCGTATGCGGAGCTCATGAGCAAAATTGACACGAAAGGCCGGCCTACCCGCGGCAACAAGGATGCCAAAGTTATCGCGGTGAACTACGACGACTTTCAGTGTCCTTACTGCTCGCGCATGCACGAGACGCTGTTTCCGGCTATTTTCAAGGAATACGGTGATCGCGTACTGTTCGTCTACAAAGACTTCCCGTTAGTAGAGATTCACCCCTGGGCGGTGCATGCGGCTGTCAACGCCAACTGCCTGGCTGCGCAGAATAATGACGCATATTGGGATTACGCCGATTATCTGCACGCCAATCGTAAAGAGGTTGACTCAGCGCAGGGCCCGGACGGCCGTACCGCCCTTCTCGACAAACTTGCCATGGACCAGGGCCAGAAACACAAGGTGGATACGAGCAAGCTACAGGCGTGCATTAAGGCGCAAAAAGATGATGCGGTGCGAGCTTCCATGCACGAGGCTGAGGGCTTGGGCGTGTCAGCTACGCCGACCTTGTTTGTGAATGGCCAGAAAGTCGATGGGGCGATGCCCATTGCCGAGTTGCGCGAGGTCTTCAATCGTGCGTTGAAGGATGCCGGCGTGCCGGTTCCGCCGCTGTCTGCGCCGTCTGCAGCTCCGAAGCCCACGTCTCCGACTGGCAAATGAATTCGATATTCGCGGTTCGCGGTGTATTCTGCGCTTTCCGTCGCTACATTGGAGGATTTTTGAGCGCTGACCTCCCGTTTGGGTTCAGTGTACGTGTCACTGCTGCTTGTCTAGCGATCGGGATAGTCTCCGGTCTGGGATGTTCCTCCGGTAGAGGAGGGAACGACGTCATGGCCAAGGTAGATGGCCGCAAGATCTACCGTGCCGACGTCGATAAATATTACTCAAACCAGACGTCCGGCTCCGATCAGCAGCCCAGCGGCGAGCAGGCAACCAGCCTTCGCCTCGGCATCCTGACACAAATGATTGATGACGAGCTGCTGATGCGCCGGGCAGAGAAGCTTGGACTCCTCGCCACCGACGATGAGGTGGAGCGCAAGCTGACGGAGATCAAGTCTCCCTATACACAGGAGCAGTTCGATCAGCGCCTCAAAGACAAGAAGATCACCTTGGATGACTACAAGCGTGACCTGCGCCGCAGCTTGACCCGGGAGAAGGTCCTCAACAAGGAAATAGGGTCGAAGATCAACATCTCGGACCAGGACATCAGCAACTATTACAACTCGCATCGCGCCGAGTTCAACCTGATCGAACCGCAGTATCATCTGGCGCAGATTTTCGTGAGCCCCATCCCCAACCAGCAGGTGAGAAACCTGCAGAACAGCAAAGCGCAGAACGAGGCCGACGCTCGCAAAAAGATCGAGATGATCGTCAACCGCCTGGACAGCGGCGACGATTTCGGGACCCTGGCCATGAATTACTCGGAGGACACCGAAACGGCCAGCAGCGGAGGCGATCTTGGGTTCACGCCGGAGTCCGCGCTTCGCAATACCGATCCCGCCACCCGAGATGCGGTTATGAAGCTCAAACCCGGGCAGTACAGTCCGATTATCACCGTGGTGAACCCGGCGAGCCGGCAAATTTATGGGTTCAGGATAGTGAAGGTGGTCGCCAAAGAGCCGGCTGGACAGCGCGCGCCGGATGATCCGCGCGTCCAGCAGAGCATCCGGGAGCAGCTAAGGGACCGCCGTGAGCAGCTGCTCAAAAGCGCTTATTACGAGGTCCTGCGCGATCACGCGAAAATCGAGAACTACTACGCTCAGGAAGTGCTGGACTCGATCGGCGCCAGCAAATAGCCGGCTTTATAGGCCGTCTTCCCCGTCAGGTGACAAAGGTAACATTGCTGCATGACCGTAGAACCCCTATTCTCAGGAGGTGCGGTCTCTACTCCTCAGCCAAGACGAACAGTCGGTGGCCGTCCTCCGGCGGCTGTTGCGCGACTTGGAGATCGAAGTTGAGCACTATACCGATCCCCACAGCGCCATCGAGGATCTGGTTCGCGGCAACTTCGACAGCATCATCGTAGATACCGATGACGCCGAAGGAGCTTCGCTCGTCCTGCAAACCGTCCGCAGCCTGCCGGGCAGTAAAGCTCGCCTGGTTATTGCGCTCGCTACCGCGCAAACCGCCGCGCATCTTGGATTTGGCGCCGGCGCCCATCTGGCAATCTACAAGCCGGTTTCGGTGGACCGCCTGGGGCTGACTATTCGTGCAGTGCGTAACTTGATTGCACGCGATCGTCGTCGCGGTGCCGTTCGCGTTCCCATAAACGTCGCAGCCACCTTGCACCGCGAAGGCACCAGTACTGCGGTTCTGGTAGTTGATCTAAGCGAAGGCGGTGCGGCCATTCGCTGCAACCAGCCAGTTCCCTCTTCCGGAGTGGTGACCTTGCAGTGCTGGTTACCGGGTACGACCAAGCCGATTCACGCGCCTGGCGAAGTTGTGTGGCAGGCTGACAGCGGTCAGTCGGGTATCCGCTTCTTGAACCTGAACTCAGATTCGCGCCGTCTGTTGAATGACTGGCTGAAGTCCCGGATTACTGAAGAAGAAAAAGTCCTCAAGGCCAAGCAGGCGGCCAACGGAAAAAATTAGCCGTCACTCGACCACCGCGAGCACGTCGCCCGCATTAACAGCCATACCTTCAGAAGCCATCATTCGCTGCACAACTCCCTTTTTCGGCGACTTCAGCTCGTTTTGCATCTTCATGGCCTCAACCACGAGAATGCCCTGTCCGGCCTGAACCTCGCTTTTTTCGGCGGCCAGCACGCGTACGATCTTCCCAGGCATCGGCGCGACCAACTTCACTGGGCCGTGATCGATTCCGGCCGCGGCTTTGCGTGCACGCAGAGAGCGCGGGTCCGAGATCTCGACCGCGTATCGCACCGGCCCTACCCATAAGTGTGTATCGGTGGCGGTGCGCTCGCGTTTCACTTCATATGCCTTGCCGTCAATCAAGACGGACAGAACGTCGCGGCGAGCCAGCACCGCGTCAAGCTGAACTTCGCGGCTGTCGAGCTTGCAATGCCACCCAGAGTCAGATCGTTCAAGTTCGAGCCGGTGTTTCTTTCCGTCGATGGAGACGTCGAAAATCATTTCCTGCTACCCGCCTCTCAAACTTTCCAGCCGAGCCGCGCGCTTCCAACCGGGCGTACAGTAACCGTTCGGGGTCGTTGCGCCGTTCGTAGCCTTGGTTGCTGTCATCTGCTTGCCACCGGATTCCACCATTTCGAAGAGGCCCGCAGCGATGGCCGCCACATCGGCGCCGTTCCCATCTTGCGCGCCAATGTCGGGCGGTTGGGCCAGGAGACGGTCGAGAAAGCCGGTATCGACGCGGCCAGCCTGGAAATCCGGGTTCTCCAGAATCCTGCGAAAAAGAGAAATATTGGTCTTGATGCCACCGACAAAGTACTCGTTCAGCGCTCGCCGCAGGCGCCCGATCGTCTGTTGCCTGTCGCTGCCGTACCCGATCAGCTTGGCCAGCAACGCGTCGTAGTCAATGGGGACGGTCCAGCCCTCATACATCCCGCTATCCCGTCGGATGCCGGGGCCGGATGGCGATAGCAGCAGCGTGATCTTGCCTGGGCTGGGGAAGTAATTGTTATCCGGGTCTTCCGCGTAAATGCGACATTCCATTGCGTGCCCGCGAATCCGGATGGCATCTTGCGTGAACGGCAGCTTCTCCCCGGCCGCGATTCGAATCTGTAGATGCACCAGATCAAGGCCGGTGATCAGCTCCGTAATCGGATGCTCCACCTGAAGCCGCGTGTTCATTTCCAGGAAATAGAAATTCTTGTTCGCATCAACCAGGAACTCGACGGTGCCCGCGTTTGTATACTTCGCCGCTTTCGCCACCTGCACCGCGACCTCGCCCATCCGCCGACGCATCTCCGCATCGACCACGGGAGAAGGCGCTTCTTCCAGAACCTTTTGATGACGCCGTTGCAGCGAGCATTCCCGCTCGCCTAGCCAGACAGTGTTGCCGTGCTCGTCGGCAAGCACCTGCATCTCGATGTGCCGGGGATTCAGGATCGCCTTCTCGATGTAAACCTCGTCGTCCCCAAAGGCACGTTGGGCCTCGCTGCGGGCGCTCTCCAACGCGGATTTCAGCTCGCCCGGCGTCTGAACCAGGCGCATGCCCTTCCCACCGCCGCCCGCCGCCGCCTTCAACATCACCGGGTACCCAACGCTGCTGGCGATCCGCATGGCTTCGTCGAGCGATTGCAAGCCGTGCGCCGTGCCGGGTACAAAGGGAACGCCCACTTCTTCCATGTGCTGGCGCGCCCGCGTCTTGGAGCCCATCATTTCCATCGAACTGGCCGTCGGACCGATAAACTTCACGCCCGCATCGGCACAGGCCCGCGCGAATTTAGGATTTTCGGAGAGAAAGCCGTAGCCGGGGTGGATAGCCTCGGCGCGACTGCGCTTAGCCACCTCGAGAAGCTTGGGGATATTCAGGTAGGATTCCGCCGCGGCTGCCGGCCCGATGGGATACGCCTCGTCGGCCTTGCGGACGTGCAGCGAGGCACGATCTACATCGGAGTACACGGCCACCGAGGCAATCCCCAATTCGCGGCAGGCGCGGATCACCCTAACGGCAATTTCTCCGCGATTGGCAATAAGGATTTTCTTGAACATGGCTGAACAACAAATTGTACTCAACTTGGACACGCTGCGCCCGTGGCCACCAGGGCCAGGCGCCGCAGCTTGCGTCGGCCCAAGGGCTGTCTTGAGCAGCCGAAGGATCGTTTCCACTTGGCGGGGAAGCCAAGCTCGCCGCTGCGAGTTCCTGAAGTT
>Ga0070741_10016503_pt1 | contig 12299 bp, 6 predicted proteins | sample Coa_R1_4_FD_66440 | JGI IMG/M metagenome (GOLD analysis project Ga0070741, IMG submission 66440) | Surface soil microbial communities from Centralia Pennsylvania, which are recovering from an underground coalmine fire - Coalmine... | ecosystem: Environmental > Terrestrial > Soil > Unclassified ...
GAGCGCGCTGTGGCAGCCGGACATCCAGATCGAGACCGACGCCAAGGCCCAGCAGGCGGTGCACTCGGAAATGTATTACCTCCTGGCGAGTTCGACCGCCGATACCGCCTGGGCCCCCGGGGCTTGTGCGCTCACCCCCGGCTACGCCGGCCACATCTTCTGGGACAGCGATACCTGGATTTTCCCCGCGCTGCTGCTGTTCCATCCCGAACGAGCCCGGTCTCTGGTGGACTTCAGAGAGCGTACCCTCGGGGCCGCGCGCCAGCGTGCACAGCAACGCGGCCTGGCCGGAGCCATGTTTCCTTGGGAGTCCGATCCAGAGCAGGGTACTGAGCAGACCCCGCACTCCGCGTATGTATTGGGGGAGAGCGAGATTCACGTCAACGCGGATATCGCGATAGCGCAGTGGCAGTACTTCCTGGCGACCGGTGATCGGGATTGGCTGCGCACGCATGGCTGGCTGGTGATCCGCGACGTGGCCCGGTTCTGGACCAGCCGTGCGAGCTACGATGCGCACACGCACCGATATGACATCCAGCATGTCACCTCGGTCTCTGAATCCAACACCGGAATCTCCAATGACACCTTCACGAACGTGCTGGCCGCCAGGACGCTGAGCATTGCGACGACGGTCGCAGGCCTGGTGGGCGAGCGCCCGGATCGGCGCTGGCAGGAGATCGCCCGCAACCTCTATATTCCTCTCGCACCGCAGCACCAGCATCACCTGGCCTTCGACCCTGCCGTGGTGCCGCAAGGCAACGACTTCGCAGGCGGTCCGGTCTCCCTGTTGTTCCTGCCGTCTCTGGATGTCGAGATGAGTCCCGAGCTGCGTCGGGGCGACTACGAGTACGGTGTGCGCCCGAGCTCACCCGCCCTGGCCGGTCGCGTCAGCATGGGGATAGCACCCCGATCCATAGCAGCGGACACGATCGGCGATGAGACGGATGCGGCGGCCTGGTTTGCCACCAACTTCAGCGGTGGCACACTCAAGCCGCCCTTCAACGTGCGTACGGAAACCGCCGATAACAACACGGGCTACTTTCTGACCGGATCCGGAGGATTCATCCAGAGTCTGGTGTATGGCTTTTCAGGGTTGCGAATTCGCGAGTCGGGGCTCGTCGAGGCTTATGCCGCGGTGCTGCCAGCGCAGTGGAACTCCTTGACATTGCGAAATCTGTCCTTCCGTGGCCGGCACCTCGATATCCGCATTGCACGTGACCACGGCGGCGTAGTGCGCCTGACGCGCAACCTTCATTGAGGTGAGCATGTCCCCTCATGCCCCCCGGCTTCGCAGCGTGATTCGATTGCTCGTCACGGTCCTCATCGGGCTGCTCTCAGCGTGCAGCAGGACCAGCGGTCCGACGGTCGTCGCAGGAAACGCCCGGTTCGAGTTCCTGACGCCTTGGCTCGTACGCATGGAATATGCCCGCTCCGGCGCTTTCGTCGATGCGCCGACCGCGGTGGTCGAGAAAAGAGATTGGCCGGAAGTTCGCGTCCAGACAACCCGGAAGGATGGCTGGCTGGTCGCCTCGACGGCCGACGTGCGCATTCGCTACAAGTTGGAGTCGGGGGAATTCTCCGCAACCAACCTCGAGGTGACGTGGAAGGATCGCGGTGGGGTCCAGCACGCTTGGCGCCCGGGCGACAAAGACCCGCTGAATCTCGGCGGCCTGCCTTACTCGCTGGACAACATCAGCCAGGACAATCTTCCCAAGGGGCGCCCGGATACCGAGACGCCGGTCAATGACACGATCCCGGGCATCGACCTGCTGCTGGCCCAGGCCAAACCGGGTCTCCTCAGCCGCGCCGGTTACGCCTTCCTCGATGACAGCCGCACCCCGGTGTGGAATGCGCAACGCACCTGGATCGAGCCACGCGCCGGGACCAGCCTGCAGGACTGGTACTTCTTTCAATACAACTCCGATTACCAGCGCGTATTGCGCGAGTACGCGCAGCTGTGCGGCCCGGTTCCGATGATTCCTCGCTACGCGCTCGGTCCGATGGTGACCGATCTCAACTTCGAGTACTTCCCCGGGAGCGAGCAGTCGCGCAGCCCGCAGTTCCAGCACTACGATCAGCAGTACCTGGAGGATGAGGTCTCGCGGATGCGCCAGAATCACATTCCCTTCGATACGCTGGTGCTCGATTTCGCCTGGCACAACTATGGCTGGGACGGCGGCTACGACTGGAGCCCGCTCATTGCGCATCCGCGCGAGCTCTCGAGCTGGCTGCATAGTCAGGGCGTCAAGCTGAGCCTCAACGATCATCCGGGCTATATCAACACTGAGGAGAGCATCCTGTCCTTCAGTGACAGTCATGCCCCGCAGGTGCTGAAGGATCTCGGCCGTGCCGAACCCCTGAAGCCATCCTTCAATCTCGATATTTCGGAGCTCTGGTCGTTTGCCTACGATCCGAGCGATAAGGGACTGTCCGCCCACTGGTACGCGGACAGTGCTCGCGGCGTGCACTGGAAGCACACCCGTGTCGGCCCGACTTGGCAGGAGCAGGGGTTCGATGGCGGCCGGGGGTTCGGCTGGTATCGGGCCGTGGTTCGGTTACCGGCGCAAGTTCCCGCCAAGCTCTACCTGTATCTGGGAGAGGTGCGCAAGGCCTATCGGATCTTCGTCAACGGCCGGGAGGCCACCCCGAGCAGCATCCACTGGCCCGAGAGGCTGACTTACACCGACATCACACCCTACGTCCACCCAGGTCGCGACAACCTCATCGTGCTGCGGGTCGAGCCGGGCGAAGCGGGCGGCGGTCTGGTCCTCGGACCGGTCGCGATCCGGGACGTCATGCCGCCGAAGCGGATCTACTTCGACCTCTCCAACGAACAGCAGGCGGAAGTCTTCATGCGCGACCTGCATGAGCCGCTGATGCGCGAAGGCGTGGACTTCTGGTGGGTCGATGGCGGCAGCGGTGCCGTCGATATGCCCGGACTCAACAAGCAGCTCTGGACCAACAAGGTCTTCTACGACTTCACGCAACAGCACACCGGCCGCAGGGGCTTCATCCTGGCGCGCTATGGCGACTGGGGAAGCGAACGGTATCCGGCCTTTTTCACCGGGGATACCTACTCACAGTGGCCGGTGCTTGCCTACGAGGTCGCCTTCACAGCGCGCGGCGGCAACGTGCTGATGCCGTACATCAGTCATGATATCGGCGGCTTTCACGGTACCAAAATCGATTTCGACCTCTATGCGCGCTGGATCGAGTTCGGGACATTCAGTCCGCTGCTGCGCATGCATAGCGCCCACGAAAACCCACGCGAGGGCAATCTGCGCATGCCCTGGGTCTATGGGGATCAGGGTATCGCGCTGATGAAGAAGTACTTCACGCTGCGCACGCAGCTTATTCCCTACATCTATACCTATGTCTGGCAGGCACACCAGGGATCGATGCCTGTGCTCAGGCCGCTGTACCTGCGCGATCCCGACAACCCGGAGGCCTATCGTCACTCGCACGAGTACCTCTTCGGGGACGAGATGCTGGTCGCGCCGGTGCTGGATCCGAGCGGCATGCAGGTGGTCTATCTGCCCCCCGGCCAGTGGGAAAACTTCTTCACCGGCCAGCGCCACGAGGGGGGCTCGAGCTTTACCGCCCACTATGGCGTCGATGAAACGCCTGTGTTTGTTCGAGAGGGGGCCGTGATTCCCGAACAGCCGCCGAGCGACTATTCCGATGCGCATCCGCTCGACAAGCTGATCCTGAACGTTTACGGCTCCGGCCAGGGCAGCTTCGAGCTTTATGAAGATGACGGCTCAACGCGCGACTTCGACAAAGGGGCGTACGCATTGACCGCCTTGCGCTACAACACGAGCGCGGATGGCGCACATCACCTGACGATCGGGCCCGCGACCGGCTCGTTCAAGGGCCAGGTGCCGGAGCGTTCGTACGAGCTGCACATTCACGCTGGCGAGAAGCCCACCGCCGTATCCGTCGATGGTCGAGCGAGCCAGGCGTTGAGCTGGGATTCCTCGGAGGCAATTGCAGTCGTGCAGCTGGCCCAGCGTAGTATCCGTGATCGAATCGAAGTGACCTGGAAGTGAGAGGCATGAAACAGCTCTGCACATGGCTTGCCGCACTGGGCCTGACCGCACTACCTGCCTTCGGAGCTGCGCTGTCCCAACCTGCGCAGAGCAGTGCCGGCCAGCCTGCCGTGGCTCAAGGCCCAGCGTATATCCAGTGGCTGGAAGAGCGCTCGATGCTGCATCAGGCGCAGGAGCTGGCCAAGCGCTATTCGGGCAACTCCAATCAGTGGCAGCATCCCTATGGAACCCCGCAGCCGCGGGCGGCAGTGGCACGCGCTTCGGTGTGGTTCACCGCTTATCCCGCTTCGACCATTCCGGATGCTCCTGGGCAATCGGTTCTGACTACCCTCGCCGACGAGAGCCTCTGGCGCGCCTTTGAGGAAATTGGCATTCAAGGGATGCATACCGGCCCGATGAAGCGCTCCGGCGGCATTCGCGATCTCGCCTACACCCCCACGGTCGATGGTAATTTCGACCGGATCAGCTTCGACATCGATCCTGATTTCGGCACCGAAGCGCAATACAAGGCGATGGTGGCCGCCGCGCATCGCCATGGTGCCATCGTGATCGGGGACATCATTCCGGGCCATACCGGCAAGGGTGCCGACTTCCGCCTGGCCGAGCGCGCGTACGCCGACTACCCCGGTATCTATCACATGGTTCGCATCGAGCCCTCCGACTGGACGCTGCTGCCGCCTGTTGCTCCAGGCCGGGACTCCGTCAACCTGCAGCCCGCTACGGTGGATGCCCTGCAGGCGAAGGGCTACATCGTCGGCCGACTATCCTCCACCATTTTTTATCAACCTGGAGTCAAGGACTCCGACTGGAGCGCCACGGATGTGGTGCGTGGGGTCGACGGCGTGGAGCGCCGCTGGGTCTATCTGCACTACTTCAAGGAGGGTCAGCCAACGCTGAACTGGCTCGACCCCTCGTTCGGTGCCGAGCGGCTGGTGATCGGGGATGCGGTCAATGAGCTCGGCGTGCTGGGCGATGGCATGGTGCGCCTGGATGCCAATGGCCTCCTCGGGATCGAGCGCGATCCGGGCGGGCATGTCTGGTCCGAGGGGCACCCGCTCTCGGTGACGGCCAACCAACTCATCGCCGACATGGTACGCAAGCTGGGCGGATTCACTTTCGAGGAGCTGGCTCTGCCTCTGGATGTCATGCGCGAGATGTCCCGTGGCGGCCCGGACCTGTCTTATGACTTCGTGACGCGACCTGCCTACGACGAGGCGCTGCTGACAGGAGACGCCGCGTTCCTACGCCTGGTGTTTCACCTGATGCAGAGCTACAACATCGATCCGGGCCGGCTGATCCATGCGTTGCAGAATCATGACGAGCTGACCATGGGACTGGCCCATTTCGGCGGTCATGCCGATCAGCCCTTCCCGTTCCGGGGCGGGCAGTTGACCGGCAAGCAGCTGCGCGAGCTCATACACCAGGAGATGTACTCGAAGCTCATCGGAGAGCAAGCCCCTTACAACCTGAAATTCGGGGACGGCGTTGCCTGCACGACAGCCACATTCATCGCCGCGAGTCTCGGCATCCGGGACATTTCCAAGCTCAAGGCGGCCGACATCAGAAAGATCCGGAAGCTGCATTTGCTGCTCGCCTTTTACAACGCCATGCAGCCGGGTGTGTTCGCGCTTTCGGGGTGGGATCTGGTCGGTGCGCTCACGCTGCCTGCGGCAACGGTCCGGGACCGGATCGCCGACGGCGACACCCGCTGGATCAACCGCGGTGCCTACGATCTGCTGGGATCGAATCCCAAGGCCACGCGCTCGGCGGCCGATCTGCCTCGCGCGACCGCGCTCTACGGCCCCTTGCCGCAGCAGCTCAGGAAGCCTGACTCCTTCGCTTCCCAGTTGAAACACATGCTCAAGGCGCGTGCCAACATGCACCTCTACGCCGCCCACCTGGTCGACGTCCCCGAGGTGAGCGCCAAAGGATTGCTGGTGCTCGTGCACGAGCTGCCCGACAAAGCGGGCCTGGAGGTGACGGCCATCAACTTCGGTCGCGATCCGGTGGATGAGACCGTGACGCTCCGTGGCACCCAGGCCCAATCGAAGGCGTTCGACACCCTCGAACCGAGGGCGCCGGCCCTGGATGTGGGGCCACAGGGGGGGCTGCATTTGCACCTGAATGGGTTCGAAGGGAAGGCATTGCGTATCGGGAGCTGACGCGTGGGGTTCAGGCAGGTAACAGGCGGATGCGTATTGGCCTGGGCGCTGGCGTGGGGCTTGTGCAGCCTGACGCCTGCAGCGCGGGCTGACACGGAGGACAGCTTTTTGATGACGGCCAGCAGCGCCGATCTGCCGGCCTATTTTCCCACCTATCTGGCCAACGGCTATCTTTCCACCATGACCGGACCGCGTGGGACTGAAAGCAATCTGGCCTACGTGGTCGCTTTCATGGATTACACGAAAGAGGATATCGCGCGGCCCGCGGCCATTCCGGGCTGGAGCGGAATCGACTACAGCACCGGCAAGACCACCGCCGGCGAATTCTGGCTGAACGAGGTGAGGTTGGATGCGAAGAGCTTCAGTGATTACCGCCAGACACTGAACATGCATGATGCGACGCTGACCACGAGTTACCGCTACACCGATGACAGCAAGAGAAGCACCGACGTCAAGGTCGTGACTTTTGCCAGCCAGGCCTCACCGCATCTGGCCGCCACACAGTTAGCCATCACGCCGCACTTCAGCGGTGTGGTGCAGCTCGAGCTGTGGTTTACGCTTTGGGCGCAACATGCGCCACGCTTTCCGATTCGGACGATGACCGGTGACGAGATGATGGCCGCGGTTGCCGCCAACAACATGAGCGTGCTCGAGCCGGTGAATCATGCGACTCCCGATCGGGCTCCGGTGTGGTACTACGGCTATACGCACGTCCTGGCAACCGGTGCCGATGAGCGGGAGCAGACCTTCTGGCTGGACGGCAGGGCCGAAGAGGGATTGAGCATGGCCGAGGCGGCGGCCATCGGCCTGCCCGAGGGAGTGAGTCCCGAGTCCGTCGTGCTCGTGAAGACACGGTACAAGCTTGGCCTGCGGATCACCGTACCGGTTGAGCAGGGCCGCACGTACGCGTTCACCAAGTACATCGCGATCTCGCGACAGAACTGGGGCGGGGATTCACGAGAGATGCTGGCGGCGGCCAAAGAAGCCCGACAGGCGGGCTTCGAGCAGCTCCTGCAAGCGCATCGCAATGCCTGGAGCAGCCTGTGGCAATCGGACATCCAGGTGGAGGGAGACCCTCAGGCGCAACGCGCCTTGCACTCGGACCTGTACTACCTGCTGTCCAACACCACCGTGGGCACGGCGTGGCCCATGGGTGCTTGCGCATTGACTCCCAACTATGCGGGCCATGCGTTCTGGGACAGCGACTCGTGGGTGTTTCCTGCTCTGCTGCTGCTGCACCCGGAGCGGGCCAAGCCGATCGTCATGTTCCGGTATCGCACGATGCAGCCGGCACGCGAGCGCGCGCGCCAGTACGGGGCGAAGGGCACGATGTATCCATGGGAGGCAGACCCGCAGAGCGGGGTGGATTACACCCCGTTCTTTGCCTATGGTGTACATCGCGAGATCCATGTCAATGCCGATATCGCCATCGCACAGTGGCAATATTACGAGGCCACCGGTGATGAGCAGTGGTTGAAGAGCTCTGGCTGGCCTGTGATCCGCGAGATTGCCGAGTTCTGGGTCAGCCGCGTCACGCTCAACCAGGCGATGAATCGCTATGAGATTCACCATGTCACCTCGCCCGATGAGGCCTACGATGACGTGCCGAACGATTCGTTCACGAACGCGGCGGCCCGCAAGGCGCTCGAGATCGCAGTGGCCGCAGCGGCCAAGGTCGGTGTGCCCCCTGACCCACAATGGAGGCGCATAGCACGGCACATGTACATCCCGTTTTCCGAAAAGGAGCGACGGCACCTCGATTTCGATGCGAGTGTGCCGCATGACAAGGTCACGTGGATGGGCTCCTCACTATCCTGGCTGGCTTACCCGAATCTGGATCTGCCGATGACGAGCGAGGTCCGGCGCAATGATTTCGCGTTCCAGCTCGAGGAGCTCAAGGTTCATGGCAATGACCCCAACGAGATGATGATGGTCATGCTGGCCGTGCACGCCGCGGAGCTCGGCGAGGGCAACGTTGCCGGACAGTGGATCGACCGCAATCTGGTGGGCTTTCTCAAGCCGCCCTTCAACGTGCGCAGCGAGACGGTGTCGAACAATGCCGGCTACATTCTGGCGACCTCGGCCGGGTTCGTGCAGAGTTTCGTGTATGGTCTGTCGGGTCTGCGCATCAACAATCAGGGCCTGAGTGAGAGCTATGCGCCGGTCTTACCAGATGGCTGGAAGTCGGTCACGCTGAAGAATGTCAGCTTTCGCGGTCGTCACTTCGATGTGCTCATCAATCGGGATGCGGATGGCAAGGTCCGCCTGACGCGCCAGATGCACTGACTGCACGATTTCCGGGGACTCGAGACCTAAGAATATGAGCAGTCCTGAGATCAGCCTCTCTGCGAGACGTGTGCGTGCCGGCATCGTCGGGGGCGGACATGGCGCATTCATCGGCGCCGTCCACCGCATGGCCGCGGAGCTCGACGGCGAAGCGAAGATTGTGGCGGGCGCGCTCTCCTCGGACCCCAAGGTCGCGCGGCAAAGCGCCGCCGACTGGTATCTGGAGCGGGCCTACACTTCCTACGAGGAGATGGCCGCATCCGAGGCGTCTCACGAAGCTGGAATCGACTTCGTGATCATCGCGGCGCCCAATGATCTGCACTTTCCTGTCGCGAGAGCTTTCCTTGCCGCGGGGATCCACGTGGTCTGTGACAAGCCGCTGGCGCTCACGGTGTCCGAAGGCGAGTCCCTGGCGCGTCTGGTCGAAGAGCACAAGAGGCTGTTTGCGCTCACGCATGGCTATGTGGGGTACCCGGCCGTGCTCCAGGCGCGCGACATGGTGCAAGCAGGGCAGCTGGGCGAGCTTCGCAGGGTGATGGTCGAGTACGTGCAGGACTGGCTGATGGAGCCGCTGGAGGCGCGCGGTAACAAGCAGGCGATCTGGCGAACCGATCCGAAGCGGACCGGACTGAGCGGTTGCGTAGGCGATATCGGCACGCACGCCTTGCAGCTGATCGAATTCGTCGCTGCGCGCCAGGTCGAGTCGCTGTGCGCCGATCTGACCTCTTTCGTGCCGGGGCGCCTCGTGGATGACGATGCCAGCATTCTGCTGCGGCTGCAGGGTGGAGCAAAGGGCACGCTCGTGTGCTCGCAGATTGCCTGCGGGGAGGAGAACAGGCTTTCCATTCGACTCTATGGCACCCGCGCCGGCCTGGAATGGCACCAGCAGGATCCGAACACCCTCATCTACAAGCCCGCGGGCAAGCCTTGGGAGCTGCTGCGGACGGGGCAGGGCTATCTGGGTCTCACCGCCCGTACCGCCGCGCGCACGCCAGCCGGCCACCCTGAAGGCTACATCGAGGCCTTTGCTAACATCTATCGTGCCTTCATACGGGATGTGCGTCGGGTGGGCTGCGGACAGCCGCCCACCTTGGACTATCCGAGCGTGCACGAGGGCGTGCGCGGGCTACGGTTCGTCGCTCGAGCAGTGGAGAGCTCGCAGGGTGGGTCGGTGTGGAAGACGATCGGGTCGCCAGAGGATCGAGGCAAGATCCGGTGAGCAGCCTCACGAGAGCCAGGCTGTGCATCATGATGTTCCTGGAGTTCTTCGTCTGGGGCGGCTGGTTCGTGACCCTGGGCAGCTATCTGGCTTCCGGCCTGCACGCCAGCGGTGCGCAGACCGGACTCGCGTACTCCACCCAGTCCTGGGGCGCGATCATCGCCCCGTTCATCGTCGGGCTCATCGCCGACCGCTACTTCAACGCTGAGCGCCTGCTGGGCGCCATTCACATTGCCGGCGGCATACTGCTGTGGGCTCTCTTCAGGAGCCGGGATTTCTCAGGCTTCTACCCCTCGCTTTTGGCCTACATGATCCTCTACATGCCGACGCTCGCGCTGGTCAACACGGTCTGCTTCCGGCAGATGGCTGACCCCGCCCGATATTTTTCCGGCATCCGGCTGTGGGGCACGATCGGGTGGATCGTGGCGGGTCTCGTCATCAGCTACGTGTTCGCCTGGGATTCGAGCGCCGGCATGGCCCGGGGCGCACTCCGGAATACTTTTCTGATGTGCTCGATCGCCTCGTTCGCACTCGGCCTCTACAGTTTCACTCTGCCGCGCACGCCGCCACAACCGAAGACGCTGCCGCAGGCGGCGAGCATCGGCAGCGTCCTGGGCCTCGATGCTCTCGGGTTGCTGCGGCTGCCGAATTTTGCGGTGTTCTTCGTAGCTTCGGTCCTGATCTGCATTCCGCTCGCCTTCTACTACCAGAACGCCAACCAGTTCCTGACGGAAATTCACCTTGCCAATGCCACCGGCAAGCAGACCATCGGGCAGATGTCCGAAGTGCTGTTCATGCTGCTGATCCCGATTTTCCTGAATCGCTTCGGCATGAAGGTCACGCTGTTGCTGGGCATGCTGGCCTGGAGCTGCCGCTATCTGCTGTTTGCTTTCGGCAACGCGCATGAGCTCGTGTTCATGCTCATCCTCGGAATCGCACTGCACGGGGTGTGCTACGACTTCTTCTTCGTCTCCGGACAGATCTATACCGACTCCAAGGCCGGCGTGCAGCACAAGGCCGCCGCGCAGGGGCTGATCACACTCGCCACCTATGGCGTCGGAATGCTGATCGGTTTCTGGGCTGCGGGCATGATCGATGACCGCTATGCCACGGCCGGCGCCCACGACTGGCGCTCGATCTGGCTGTACCCTGCCATCTTTGCGGCCGGGGTTTTCGTGCTGTTCGCATCGACCTTCCGCAATGAGCGGATCGCGTATTCGGCCGCACGGTCGAGTTGACGGCCCGCCGCGGATTCCACGGAGATGCCACCTTGAGTGAGCGCGACCGTTCACAGCAGTCCGGAGCACAGGCCGGAGACTTCAAGCCCCGGCTCATGAAGCTCAGTATCCTCACGGCCGCCCTGCAGGAGCTCACGCCGCGCGAGCGGCGGGAAGCCGACCCGGATCTCGCCGTCGAGGAGTGGCTGGAGTTCGCAAGCCAGCTCGGGTGCCCGAACATCGAGCTTTCCGCTGCGCTTCATCCTTCCGAGAGCGATGTGCCGGCGGCAGCGATGCTCGATCCCGTCGCCAACACCTTGGACTTGCGCCGTCCGTTCAATACCGAGCGTGCCGCACGCGTCCGCCGCGCAATGCAGGCCACTGGCGTGGGGCTTTCGGATCTAGCCTATTTCGACAACATGCTGGCGCCCGATGAAGCGGTGCGTAACAAAAAGTACGCCCTGATGCTGCGCGTGTTCGATGCTGCGGTGCTGCTCGGTGCCGGTGCCGTGACAGGCTTCGTCGGGCGCAATCCGTTGCTGAGCATGGACGCCAATCTCGTGATGTTCGAGGAGGTCTTCATTCCGCTGCTGCGCGAGGCCAAGGCGCGCGGCCTGACCTTTCGAGTGGAGCAGTGCCCGATGCCCGGGTGGACCAGCACCGACACCTGGCACAACAATATCGCCTATGCCCCCGGTCCCTGGATCGCCTTGCACCGGATCTGCGAGCGGCACGCGGTGGGCGATCAGTTCCGAATTCATTACGACCCCTCGCATGCCATTCTCATGGGACAGGATTCGCGCTCGGTCTTTCAGTATCTGAAGGACACCGGCTACCACTTCCTGATCGGCGGCTTTCACGTCAAGGGCCAGGTGATCGACGCGCGTGGCATCTCTGCCTGGGGATACGGGGGCCAGACCCTGCAGCGCGGTGACTGGAATGGGGCGCAGCTCAGCGCCGATCCCGCGGCACGCCAGCATGCCTGGAAGAAGCAGACGGTGTTCTGCGAGCACGAGCTCCCAGGGACCGCGCGGCATGATCCCATCGCATACCTGCAGAACCGCTCGGTGGACTGGCTGGACCATCAGCTCGCCGCCCGGGAGCTGCTCGCGCTCGAGCCCGATAAGACGTTTCTCGTCGTCGAGCACGAGTTTGCGCCGGCCCGCATCCAGGACAGGTCACGCCTGGCGCCGATCCTTGCAGGCTCTCTGGCCTTTACGCGCGCGATCGATGAGGCGGCGGCTGCAATGTATGCCCTGCAGCACGAGGTCCTCGCCGCGCAGGGAATCCCGGCGCAGGGAGTGGGCCGTGAAGCGTATCGATCCTGACTCAACTGGAGTACCGGGCTGACATGCCGTTCGTGAGC
>Ga0070741_10016504_pt1 | contig 12299 bp, 6 predicted proteins | sample Coa_R1_4_FD_66440 | JGI IMG/M metagenome (GOLD analysis project Ga0070741, IMG submission 66440) | Surface soil microbial communities from Centralia Pennsylvania, which are recovering from an underground coalmine fire - Coalmine... | ecosystem: Environmental > Terrestrial > Soil > Unclassified ...
TCAATCCTTTGCCGGCCTGGCTAGCAGAAACCACCGTCCTCGGTGCACCCAGGCGCGCCACCGGCAAGCGATACCACCAGCAGCCCGGCGGCGAGCAGCACCAGCCGGATCAGCGGCACGTACGGACGTACCTTCTCATACCCAACGAAGAGCCGAGCCATCGAGTCTCCTTCTCCTTCCACCGTGGAATGAAGGCGCCGATCTCCCTCCCGGGCCGACCGATCGGCACATGATGGGCCCAGCATGGCATGCCGCCGCTCAAAGAATGCTCAAAGATCGCAACCCGGCCGCTACCGGTAGCGGCAGCGGCGGTATACCGTGGAGCTTCTGCCGTGTCAACCGGGCGCCTACCTTTGGTGACAGCTTCAGGTTGGTCGCCCGCGCTCCAACCGCGTGTCTACCGACGAACGTGAAGCTGTCTCCTACCTTTGCGGCCTTCCTGGAACCGCGGCAGAGACAGGCGGAGGTGCGGCGAGCTCAGGAGAGAGCCGGCGGCACCGGCTTCGGGGGCTGGGCAGGGGATCAGCGCGCGGTGACGAAGCGAGGCAGGGCCGCCGCGCCCGCGTCGCGCAGCAGGCGGCGGTGCAGCTCGTGCGCGCGGCGGCCGGCCTCCTCATCCAGCTCGCCGCCCAGCGTAGCGGCGTAGGTATGGAGGTGGTGCAGTGCGGCCGCCGGCATGCCGGCGCCAGAGCGGCACTCCACCAGCAGCTCGTGCACCGGCTCGAAGGCAGGATCGATCTCGAGCGCCTCCTCCAGCACCTCGATGGCACGCTCGTAATCGCCCTGCGCGGCGTAGTGGCGAGCCAGGTGCAGCACCGCCTCCAGGTAGAGCGCTTCGAAGCGCTGGCGCGCTGGCTCGGCCCAGTCCGGCGCAAGGTCATCCAGAAACGGCCCTTGATAGAGCCTCACCGCCTCATGGGCTGCCTCGATCGAATCCGCACCGCCGCCGGCCAGCCGCCGGCAGCAGCGCTCGAACTCCTCGGCATCGAACCAGTAGCGCACGCGCGGATTGAGCCGGTAGCAGCCACGATGCTCCTCGATGATCTGGTCGAAGAGCTCGCGGCGCAGGCGGTGCGAGTTGGCATGAAAGCCGCTGCGCGCCTGCTCCGGCGTGGCATCGGGCCAGAGGTGGAGAGCAATGCGCTGGCGGCGCTGCCAGCCGGGATGGCAGAGCAGGTAGAAGAGCAGCTCCTTGCACTTGCCGGTGCGCCAGTTTGGCTCGCGCGGGCGGCCGCGCGGCGGCAGGCAGCGCACGCGGCTGTGGCCAAAGCTCCATACCTCGAGGCGCGGCAGCTCCTCATCCCGAGCTTCCGGCCCTGGCACGGCCTCCGCGGCCGTGGAGGCCCGCGCCGGCTCCGGCGCGGGCGAGGCAAGCGCGCGCTCGCCCGCCTCGAGCGGCTGCCGGGCGGCGGCACGCAGCGCCGCCAGGCGCGCCCCCGGCACGCGCGCGGCCGCGAAGTCGAGCACGTGCATCGCCCGCCGCGCCTCTCCCAGCAGGAAGCCATGGTAGCCCAGCTCGGCCAGCAGCGCCTCGAGCGCGCCAAGCGCGCGCACGGCCTCCAGCTCCCGGCCGGCGGCGAGCGCCACCTGCGCGCGGGTAAAGCGGGCCTGCGCCAGCTCTCGGCGCGCGCCGCAGGCCGCCAGCAGGCCCGTGGCCGCCTCGAGCGCCTGCCGCGCCGCCTCGATCTCGCCCCGCTCCAGCCGCACCAGCGCCAGCATGCGTAGGTACGCGCCCTCCTCATGGCGGCTGCCGCAGGCACGCGCCTCGTGCACCGCCTGGCGCGCCAGTATTTCGGCCCGATCGAGCTCGCCGCGCAGGCGGGCCACCTGCCCCAGCGCCCCGGTGGCATAGCGCACCAGATAGGCGTTGGGGAGCGTCTCGGCAAGGGCCAGCCCGCACTGGTAGCGCGCGGCCGCCGCCTCGACCGCCCCGCGGTCGAGCTCGAGGTCGCCCAGGCTGAGCAGCACGCACGACTCGACGTGCGGCAGCCGGCAGCGCCGCGCCAGCCGCAGCGCCTCCTCGAACGATTGCGCGGCGGCGGAGTAATCGCCCAGGTAGTGCTGCGCCAGGCCGAGATTATTGAGCGTGCGGGCGAGCATCATCTCATTGCCCAGGCTGAGCCAGGCCTCCTTCGCCCGCCGGAAGTGCGCCAGCGCCACCTCGAGCCGCCCGAGCATAAGCTCGGCCAGGGCAATGCCATCATGGGCCAGCGCGCAGTGGGATGGCGAGGCCGAGACGCTGGCGCGCTCGTAGAGAACTCGCGCCTCGGCGAACCGGCCGAGGCGATGGGCACACGTGGCCAAGCTCAGAGAGATCTCCGCAGCGAGCGGGCTCGTATCGCCATGGCCGACGGCAACAAGCAGATTGAGTGCGCGGCGGGCCAGCGCCTCTGCTTCTTGATAGCGCCCCTCCTGGCGAATCAGCTGTGCCCGTAGCAGCAGCAGGTCGATCGTGGCACCGCCCGGTAGCAGGCGCTCGGCGCGATCGAGGAGAGCTTGTAGGATAGGTAAGCCGCCGGTCGCCGGGCCAATGACGCGCGCCTTCTCGACGAGGAGCTGGGGCCGGGCATCGAGCGTGCGCTCCGGTAGGCACGCGAGCCAGTGGCGGAGGGTGGCCCACCGGCCGGTCGCGCGGCATTCCGGCGCCGCGCGCTCGATCAGCCGCGCGGCGCGAGCAAAGTGCCGGCCGGCGAGCGCGTGCGCCACTGCGCCAGCCAGGTCGCCGGCGGCCTCGGCCAGCTGCGACGCCCGCCGCTCCAGCCAGCGATAGCGCACCGGCTGCTGTGCGCGCAGCGTCTCCAGCAGGAAGGCGCGGAAGAGATCGTGAAACCGGTAGATCTCTGGGAGAGCAGGGCCATCCGGCCATTCCGGCGCTCGCGACCCCGCTTCGCCAGGTGGCAGCGGCATCCCGCCAGCCCTGCCTTCCTCGTGCAAGGAGAGCCTGCCCACCTCCCGGCCTTCGCCGGGCAGCGGCGCTTCGAGGCGGGTGAGAAACAGGTTGCGCGCCAGCGCCGCCGCCAGCAGGCGCTGCACCTCCTCCACGGGACGGCCGGTGAGCGCGGCACAGCGCTCTGCCTGGAAGCACGGCAGGACGCTGGCCGAGAGCAGGAGCGTCTGGAGCATGGGCGGCTGGTGCGCCAGCACCTCGCCGGCCAGATAGGCAAAGAGCTCGTCGCGCACCTGGAGCGGGAGTGGCGGAGAATCGCTCCCCGGCGGGCGGTCATGGTCGCCGGAGAGGTCGGCGCCGCTTTCCGCCGCATGCGCCGCCAGCAACGTGACCGCAATCGGCCATCCCTGCGTCTGCGCATAGACTGCTTCGGCCGGTGCCCCGGCCGCGCTGGAGATGCCCGAGACGCTGAGCAGCGTCTCGGTCTCCTCGGGAGTGAGGCGGAGCAGCGCCTCGGTGAGGCGTGCCGCCTGCCGCTGCCGGACGAGCTTCGGGATGGCCGCAACATCGGCCACGCTCCGCCCGGCAAGGATCAGGTGGCAATGGCCGGGCAGCCCCTCGGCGAGCAGGCTCAGCACCGCATTGCCGGCCTCGCTCCCGCCAATGGCATGGCAGTCATCGACGACGAGCACGAGGAAGTCGCGCACCTCCTCCAGCTCGCTAAGAAAGAGCCCCACGGCAGCGCGCAGCCGCTCGTCGTCGCTCCCAGGCAGCTGAGTGGCCAACGAGGCCCGAACGCGGGCGCCGAAGCCGGGCACGCGGCGGGCTACCGCCGCCACCAGCGAAACCATCAGCGCCACAGCATCGCGGTCGTGCTCGTCGAGCGTGCACCAGCAGGTGAGCGCATCCACCTCCTCGACGAACTGCGCCAGCAGCGTGGTCTTGCCGTAGCCGGCCGGCGCCACCACGGCGGTGACGCGCTTCTCCAGATGATCGTGCAGCAGGTCGAGCAGGCGCCGGCGCCGGAGCGCCGATCGATCGAGACGTGGGGGCATGAGCTTGCCTGCACGCAGCGCATGCTCCAGCGGCACGTCTGGCTCAGCCGCCTGAACCGCCATCTCACCTGCCATCGCCGCGGCCCTTGCCTCTACCCGTGACCATCCCCACCGACCCCACTCCGACGGCTAATTATAGGCGGCTGGCCGCCGGCTTGCTGCGCACTGGCCGCGGCCATGTTGCCACGGCCGGCGGCACACGCTCTGCTGTTGTACCGCCATCTGCATAGAGGGCGGACGTGATCCCACCGAGTGGCAGCCGCCTGGCTAGGGCCACCATCTGCGTGGCGCGTGCAGCGCGTGCATAAGGGAGTGACCAATGGCTGAGACAGCAGGAGACCGGCTGGTCGAGACACTGATCGACTGGGGCATCGAAGTCATCTTCGGGCTGCCCGGCGACGGCATCAACGGCGTGATGGAAGCCATCCGAAAGCGGCAGGACCGCATTCGGTTCATCCAGGTGCGCCACGAGGAGTCCGCGGCGTTTGCCTGCGTTGGCTACGCCAAATTCACTGGCAAGATGGCTGCCTGTCTCGCCACCAGCGGGCCGGGGGGCATCCATCTGCTCAATGGCCTGTACGACGCCAAGCTGGATAGCCAGCCCGTCCTGGCCATCACCGGCAGCACCTACCACGATCTAATCGGCACCTTCTACCAGCAGGACGTCGACCTGAACACGCTGTTCAAGGATGTGGCGGTGTACAGCGAGCGGGTCATGGGGCCGGAGCACGTGGAGAATGTGGCCGAGCTGGCCTGCCGCAGCGCGCTGGCCTACCGCGGCGTTGGGCATATCAATATTCCTACCGATATCCAGGATCAGGAGTGCGGTGAGCGATCGCGCAAGAATGTGCCCGGACACGTCTCGCTCGTCGGCGCGCGCAGCGCCGGTCTGCCGGCGGAAGCCGAGCTGCGGCGCGCCGCGGAGCTGCTCAACGCCGGCCGGAAGATCGTCATCCTGGCTGGCCAGGGCGCGCTCGGCGCTCGACAGGAGCTTGAGATGGCAGCCGAGCGGCTCAAGGCCGTGATCGTCAAGCCCTTGCTGGGGAAGGCATGCGTCCCGGACACCAGCCCGTATACCACCGGCGGCGCCGGACTGCTCGGCACGGCGCCATCGGAAGATGCGCTGGCCGAATGCGACACGCTGCTGATGGTGGGCACCAGCTTTCCCTACATCGACCATCTGCCCAAGCCCGGCCAGGCGCGTGGCGTGCAGATCGACATCGATCCCCGGCGCATCGGGCTGCGCTATCCGGTGGAGGTGGGCCTGGTGGGCGACAGCAAGGTGACGCTCCAGCACCTGCTGCCGCTGCTGGAAGAGCACAGCGATCGCTCGTTCCTCGAGAAGGCGCAGCAGAGAATGAAGGAGTGGTGGGCGCTGCTGGAGCATCGCGCCACCACCGGCGAGGTGCCGATGAAGCCTCAGGCCGTCGCGCACTTCCTGGATCCCCTGCTGGCCGGCGATGCCATTGTGATCACCGATTCGGGCACCATCACCACCTGGTGGGCGCGCCACCTCAAAGCGCGCGGCACGCAGATGTATAGCTGCTCGGGCACGCTGGCCACCATGGCCTGCGGGCTGCCCTACGCGATCGGCGCCCAGGTCGCATATCCGGGGCGGCAGGTGGTGGCCTTCGTCGGCGATGGCGGCTTCTCGATGCTCATGGCCGACTTCGCCACGCTCGTCAAGTACAAGCTGCCGGTCAAGGTGGTGGTGATCAAGAACAATGTGCTCGGCCAGATCAAGTGGGAGCAGATGGTCTTCCTGGGCAATCCCGAGTTCGGCGTGGAGCTGCAGCCCATCGACTTCGCGCGTTTCGCCGAGGCCTGCGGCGGTCGAGGGTTCCACGTCGAGCATCCCAATGATCTGCCGGCAACGCTGCGCGCGTTTCTGGCTGCCGATGGCCCGGCGCTGCTGGAGGCGGTGGTCGATCCGTTCGAGCCGCCGATGCCACCGAAGGTGACGTTCGAGCAGGCGCGCAAGATGGCGGAATCGCTCGCTCGCGGCGAGCCAAACCGCGGCCGGATTGCCCTGACCCTCTTCCGCGACCGGATCGAGGACCTGGAGGTCACCGCTCCTGGCCCCATTGGTCGCATCGCCGAGACGGTTGCCAGCGCGGTTGGTGGAGCGGGTGGCAGTCGCTCTCGTAGCAGCCGCGGCAACGGCGCGCGCCGGCGCGGCGGGCCACCGCACACAGCGTAGGCCGCACGGCCCTCTATCCAATCCCGTCCAATCCTGTCCCTTTCTGTCTCTGGCCTCTCCAGGAAAAGTAAAGAAAAGCAGCAAGGAGTAGCGATGCGTTTTCGAGCCTTAGTGCCGCGGCTGGCGCCGCGCGCCGGCTCGCCTATCGGCCCGGACGAGTCGCAGGTGGGAGAGACGCAGGCGCTGGCGGCGGAGCTGCATGCCAGGGTGCGCGGCGAGGTGCGGTTCGACGAGGGCAGCCGGGCGCTCTACGCCACCGACGGCTCGAACTACCGCCAGATCCCCATCGGCGTAGTGATCCCGCACGATGAGGAGGACATCATCGAGACGGTCGCCGTCTGCCGCCGGTACGGCGCTCCCATCCTCCCCCGCGGCGGCGGGACAAGCCTGGCCGGGCAGTGCTGCAACGTGGCAGTGGTGATCGATACCTCCAAGTATCTGCGCCGGATCCTGCGGATCGATCCCGACCGGAAGGTGGCGATCGTGCAGCCGGGCGTCGTCTGCGATCAGCTCAAGCAGGCAACCGAGCCCCACCGTCTCGTGCTCCCGCCCGACCCGGCAACTCACGCCTGGTGCACCATCGGCGGCATGATCGGCAACGACTCGTGCGGCCCACACTCGATCCTGAGCGACAAGACGGGACGCATGGTCGATCACGTCGAGGAGCTGGAGGTGCTGACCTACGATGGGCTGCGCCTGCGGGTTGGACGCACCAGCGATGAGGAGCTGCAGCGGAGCATTGCCGAAGGGGGCCGGCGCGGCTCGATCTATGCCAAGCTCAGGCGGCTGCGCGATACCTACGCCGCGCAGATTCGCGAGCGGTTTCCGCATCTGCCCCGGCGCGTCTCCGGCTACAACCTCGACGAGCTGCTGCCGGAGAACGGATTCAACGTGGCCGGCGCCCTTGTCGGCACCGAAGGCACCTGTGTCGTGGTCTTACGCGCCACGGTGCGCCTGGTGCACAGCCCACCGGCACGGGCGCTGGCCGTGATCGGCTATCCCAGCCTCTTCGAGGCCGGCGACCACGTGCCGGAGATCATGCAGACGGGGCCGGTGGCACTCGAGGCCATCGACCATCGCTTCGTGCGCAATCTCTGGCGGAAGGGCCTGCTGCACCGCGAGATCTCGCTCCTGCCGGGGATCGAGCAGGCGGGGGGCGTGGAGAGCGGCGGTGACACGCAGCACGGCACCGGCGGGTGGCTGATCGTGGAATACGGCGGTGAGACGCCGGACGAGGCGCGAGGCCGCGCCGAGCAGCTCGTCACATCGCTCCAGGGTCGGCGCGATGGACTGCATCTCAAGGTCTTTGCCACCCTGGAGGAGCAGGCGGCCATCTGGACGGTTCGCGATTCGGGGCTCGGGGCCGATGCCGATGTCCCCGGGGAGCCTGAGAACTGGGAGGGCTGGGAGGATTCGGCCGTGCCGCCCGAGCGTCTGGGCCGGTATCTGCGCGACCTCAAGCAGCTCATGGATCGTTACGGCTATCTCGGCACGCTCTACGGCCATTTTGGGCAGGGCTGTGTCCACACCCGCCTCTCTTTCGATCTGCGCACCGCGCAAGGCATCGAGCAGTATCACTCCTTCATCTCCGATGCCGCCCATCTGGTGGTCAGCCACGGCGGGTCGCTCTCCGGTGAGCACGGCGATGGCCAGTCGCGCGCGGAGTTCCTGCCGGTGATGTACGGCGAGGAGCTGGTACGCGCCTTCGGCGAGTTCAAGGCCATCTGGGACCCTACCGGCAAGATGAACCCCGGTAAGGTCGTTGCCCCTTATCGCATCACCGAGAACCTGCGTCTCGGCACGGCGTACAACCCACCGCATCTGAAAACCTACTTCCAGTTCCCTTCCGATCACTTCGACTTCGCCCAGGCCACGGTGCGCTGCGTCGGCGTGGGCAAGTGCCGCGACGTCACGACGAGCCAGGAGAAGGGCCAGACCATGTGCCCGAGCTACATGGTCACGCTGGAGGAGCAGCACTCCACGCGCGGGCGGGCGCGCCTGCTCTTCGAGCTGCTGCAAGGGCAGGCGCTCACCGGCGGCTGGCGCGACCAGCACGTCAAGGAAGCGCTCGATCTGTGCCTGGCGTGCAAGGGCTGCAAAGGCGATTGCCCGGTGCACGTGGATATGGCGACGTATAAGGCGGAATTCCTGGCCCACTACTACGCCGGGCGGCTGCGCCCACGAAGCGCCTACGCCATGGGCTTCATCCACCGGTGGGCGCGCCTGGCCACGGCAGCGCCAGCGCTGGCGCTGCTGGCCAACCTGGCCACCCACACGCCGGGGCTCTCTCAGCTGGCCAAGCGCGCGGCGGGCATCGCGCCCGAGCGCCGGCTGCCGGCCTTTGCCACCGAGCCGTTTACCACCTGGTTCGAGCGGCGCAGGCAGGCAGGCTCGATAGCGCGATCGGTGGCCGGCACCCCACCAGGGAGGATCGACCAGAAGACGGTGATCCTCTGGCCGGATACGTTCAACAACGCTTTCTTTCCAGAGGTAGCCAAAGCGGCCGTCGAGGTACTCGAGGCACTGGGCTATCGAGTACGAGTACCCACCTCGCGCCACCTGTGCTGCGGCCGCCCACTCTACGATTATGGCTTCCTCGAGCAGGCGCAAGAGCTGCTGCGGCAGATTCTGCGCGAGCTTGGCCCCGAGATCGAGGCCGGCGTGCCGGTCGTGGGCCTCGAGCCAAGCTGCATTGCCGTCTTTCGCGACGAGCTGACCAACCTGTTTCCGCATGACCAGCAGGCACTGCGCCTCAGCCGACAGAGCCTGCTCTTCGACGAGTTCGTTGCTCAGCACCTCGAGCGCGCGCAGCGGGAAGCACCACGTAGCTCAGGTACAGGTGAGACCCACCGGCATCCTCAGCAGACGAATGGCGAGCACCCCCTCCTGCCGCCGCTGCGACGCAAGGCGCTCGTCCACGGGCACTGCCATCAGAAGGCGCTGATGAAGATGAAATCGACCGAGCAAGTCCTGCAGCAGCTTGGCGTGGACTTTGAGGTGGTGCCTTCGGGCTGCTGCGGCATGGCCGGCTCGTTCGGGTTCGAGGCCGGCGAGCACTACGACGTCTCGATCAAAGCGGGCGAGCGCGTGCTCCTGCCGGCGGTGCGCCGGGCTGATCCACAGACGCTGATCATTGCCGACGGCTTTAGCTGCCGCGAGCAGATCGCGCAGCAGACCAACCGCCGCGCGCTCCATCTGGCGCAGGTACTGCAGCTGGCCCTGCACCAGCAGCGTGGCCTGGCACCGGCCGCAGCGAATGGCCGGCCGATCGAGGAGGCGGTGCTGGCATTGGCCCAGCGTGCTCGCTGGCGGTCCTTCATAATACGTTGGAGATAATTCTCCCTGCACGTGCTGCCGGCCGCGGCCGGGCGGCTTCGAGCTTTGGCCAGAATCGCGCGCGGCTGGGCCTGGAGCCTGGAACGTGTAGGGGAAAGAAGCCTGGTGGGAGTATGTGGTGGGAGTATCCGGTGGGAGTCTCTGGAGGAGTGCAGTATGCGCATGCGCGTATCCCGACTCAGCAGGTTGTCGGCCATTGCTCTTGGCCTGGCGCCAGGCCGCCGGCCGCGCGCGGCCGCCCTGGTACTGGCGGCCGCGCTGCTCCCGGCCTGCGTTGGGATTGGGCCCGGTGCCGGGCCAGGTGGAGGAGCCGGCGCAACGCCGCGGGCCGCCGGCCAGGCCAGACCAGCTGGCTCCTCTCCAGTAGCCATCGCCGGCGCGCGGGCGCAAGATACCAGCGCTGCCAATAATCCGGCCGTGCTGGTCTACCAGAATAACGGTGCCTCGGTGGTCAACATCACCAGCATCGCGCTCGTCCCGACGTTCCAGGGAACACTCGCCCAGCAGCCGCAGGGGATCGGCTCCGGCTTCATCATCGATACCGATGGCCGGATCGTGACCAATAACCACGTCGTCCAGGATGCGGACCAGCTGATGGTGACCTTTCAGGATCGCTCGACGGTGCCAGCCAAGCTCGTCGGCCGCGATCCGGACAATGATCTGGCCGTGATCCAGGTGGATCCGAATGCGACCGATGACAACGGCCAGCCGATTCGTTCTCGGCTCAAGCCGGTAACGCTTGGCGATTCCGATCGCGTCATCATTGGCGAGACGGCCATCGCCATCGGCTCGCCGCTGGGCCTGCAGCAGACGGTCACCGAAGGGATTGTGAGCGCCCTGCGCAACCCGGAAGAGCAGACGGGCACCGGCGATAGCATTGGCCTGCTCGGCGGCGCGGTGCAGACCGACGCGGCGATCAACCCCGGCAACTCGGGGGGCCCGCTTTTCAACGCCAGCGGCGAGGTGATTGGCGTCAACTCCGCCATTCTCTCGCAATCGGGCGGCAATATCGGCATCGGCTTCGCCATTCCGGTCAATGTGGTCAAGCGCGTCGTGCCGGAGCTGATTCAGAGCGGCTGCTACAAGCATCCGCTGATCGGCGTCACCGCCATCTCCCTCTCTCTATTTGGCCAGGCACAGCGGCAGGCACTCGGCATTCCCACCAATCTCAAGGGGCTGCTGGTGCAGGACGTCAGCGCTGGGGCCGCACAGGCCGGCATCCAGCCGGGCAGCCAGGTGGTCGTGATCGGCGGCACGCAGATCAGAGTGGGGGGCGACATCATCGTCGCGATCGATGGCCGGCCGGTGGCCACCGGCGGTGAGCTGCGCGGCTATGTCGAGAATAATAAGCATCCGGGCGATACCGTCACGCTCACCATCCTGCGCGGCGGCCAGCGGCAGGACGTTTCGGTCAGGCTGAGCATACGGCCATCGGACCAGCCATGCCGGTAAGACGCAGCCGGACGGGCGCGGCGCTGGGCAAGACCAAGGAGGAGGTCAATCGTGCCCGATTTCCTGTTCGCCACGGGCATTGAGAACAGCTATCCGACGATCCAGCTTCCCGACGGCACGATCAAGCGGGTGGATGAGATGGCCAAGACCGGCCACTACGACCACTGGCGCGAGGATTTCGAGCTCGTGCGCGAGCTGGGCATTCCCTACCTGCGCTACGGCCCGCCGTACTACCGGACGCACCTTGGCCCGGGGAAGTACGACTGGAGCTTTGCCGATGAGACCTTTCAGGCACTCCGGCAGCTCCACATTCAGCCCATTGCCGACCTCTGCCACTTCGGTGTGCCCGACTGGCTGGAGAGCTTCCAGAACCCCGACTTCCCCCATTATTTCGCCGAATACGCCCGCGCCTTCGCGGAGCGATTTCCCTGGGTGCGCCGCTATACGCCGGTCAATGAGATCTACGTCGCGGCGACGTTCTCGGCGCAGCTGGGATGGTGGAACGAGCGCCTGGCCAGCGACCGCGGCTTCGTGACTGCGCTGAAGCACCTCTGCCAGGCCAACCTGCTGGCCATGAAAGCCATTATCGAGGTGCACCCAGGAGTGACCTTCATCCAGAGCGAATCGTCGGAGTACTTTCACCCCGAGGATCCATGCTGCTTCCCTATCGCTGACTTCCTCAACGATAAGCGCTTCCTGGCATTGGACCTGACCTACGGCCACCCCATCTCAGCGCGGATGTACGAGTACCTGCTCGATAACGGTATGACCCGCGACGAATACCACTGGTTCCGCGAGCAGGAGGTCAAGGGCCGCTGCATCATGGGCACCGATTACTACGTCACCAACGAGCATATTATTCACGCCGACGGCTCGACGACTCCCTCTGGCGAGGTCTTTGGCTACTACGTCATTACGCACGACTACTACCACCGCTACCGCCTGCCGGTGATGCACACCGAGACGAATATTGCTGAGCCCCACGCCGTGCCGTGGCTACGCAAGGAATGGGCGAACATGGTGCGGCTCAAGACCGACGGCGTGCCCATCCTGGGCTTTACCTGGTACAGCTTGCAGGACCAGGTAGATTGGGATACGGCGCTGCGTGAGGATAACGGCCATGTCAATCCGGTGGGGCTTGTCGATCTCCAGCGCCGCATCCGTCCCGTGGGACACGTCTTCAAGCGGCTCATCCAGCAATGGCGAGACATCCTGCCCACAGAGAGCCTGGCCCTTCGCCTGGGCTATGGCTGAGAGGATGGCGACGAACCAAAGGCCGAGACGATGTAGTTCACCACGTCCCAGCGCTGGTCGTCGGTGAGCGCCCCCTTCCAGGCGGGCATCTGGGTGCCGGGGATGCCGTTGGTGA
>Ga0070741_10016505_pt1 | contig 12298 bp, 10 predicted proteins | sample Coa_R1_4_FD_66440 | JGI IMG/M metagenome (GOLD analysis project Ga0070741, IMG submission 66440) | Surface soil microbial communities from Centralia Pennsylvania, which are recovering from an underground coalmine fire - Coalmine... | ecosystem: Environmental > Terrestrial > Soil > Unclassified ...
CGCAGCTCCCGCTCGGCCTGCGTGCGGACGTCGTCCGGCATGCCGGCCTCCTCGATCTTCGTGCGGTACTCGTCGACGACAGAGCCTTCGTCCTCTCCGAGCTCCTTGCGGATCGAGTTCAGCTGCTGGCGCAGGAACCACTCGCGCTGCTGCTTCTGCGCGCCGGACTCCACGTCCTCGCGGATGCGGGCGCGCACCTGCAGCTCGGCGAGCCGCTCGCGCTGCAGCTTGACGGCGAGCTCGAGCCGCTCGGCGACGTCGACCGTCTCGAGCAGCTGCACGCGCTGCGCGAACGAGATGTCCGGCGCGTACGCGCACGTGTCGGCGAGCGCCCCGGCCTCGGTGATCGAGCGCAGGAACTGGCCGATGCGCTCGTCCGCGTCGCGCAGCTCGAGGATCTCCTCGACGATGGCGCGGTACTCGCGCTCCAGCTCACGCGTCTTGACGGGCGGCGGGTTGTCGTCGGGCGCCTCCTCGGCCTCGACGCGGAGCCGGCCCTGCGGGTCGGTGTGGGCGGCGCCGATGACGGCGCGGTGCGTGCCGGTGAGGACGACGGCCGTGCCGGCGCGGCGCGGCAGGCGGACGCGCTCGTCCACCTGGGCGATGGTGCCGACCTTCGCGTACTCGTTCTCGTGCTGCGGGACGAGCAGCACGGTCGTCTCGTCTCCGGTGTCGACCGTCAGGGTGACGGTCATGCCGGGGAAAACAACGGTGTCCTCGAGCGGGACGAGGAGCAGGTCAGTCACGATAGAACTCTCCAATCTCTGTACTAGGTATCCAGATTGTACCTAACCCCTAACGGTTTCCGGCCGAGCCGTAATCCCCGCTCAACGAAGCGCCTGCTTCCCTGGAGGAATGCGGGCCGTGCTCCTCGCGTCGACCCTTCTCGCCGCCTGGACGCACGTTCGTACCGGCCCGGACGGGGGCGCCGTCTGGGTCGGCCGCATCCCGAACCAGGTGGTGGCGTGGGACCGCCGGGCGAGCGCCGTCTACCTCCCGCCCGGCTTCAGGCCGGGCCGCCGCTACCCGGTCGTCTACCTCCTGCACGGCATGCGCGGCAGCCCGTCCGAGTTCTGGGACTCGCTCGACATCGCGAAGGTCGCGGACGGGCTCATCTCGTCCGGGCAAGCGGCGCCGTTCATCGCCGTCATGCCCGTCGCCGGGCCGCGGGTCGATCCCAACGGCGGCGAGTGGGCCGGCGTCTGGGAGCGCTACCTCGTCGAGGACGTCGTTCCCTGGGTCGACGCCAACTTGCCCGTCCGGCCGGGCGCGCGGAACCGCACGCTCGAAGGCCTCTGCGCCGGCGGGTACGGAGCGATCGACATCGCGCTGCGCCATCCGGGGCTGTTCGGCGCCGTCGGCTCGTGGGAGGGGTACTTCGCGCCCGTCTTCGCCGACGGCCCGTTCGTCCACGCGACGTCCGACTACCTCGCCGCGCACACGCCGACGCTGCTCGCCAGGCGCGAGGCTTCGTCCCTGCGCCGCGACGGCATCCGTTTCTACGTCTCCGCCGGCGGCAACCACGGCAAGGTGCTCGCGCGCTGGACGTTCTCGTTCGCGTCGGAGCTCCGGCGGCTGGGGCTGCCGGTCGAGCTGTGGCGGCTGCCGGCATCCGAGCGCGGCCACTTCTGGAGCGCGACGCTCCCGTCGGCGCTGCGGTTCGCCTTCGCTCCCTAGATCGCGGACCCGGTCTCGAGGTCGAAGAAGTGGAGGAGGCGGGTGTTCACGGCCAGCTGGACCGGACCGCCCTCGCGGGCCTGGGTGCCCCGCCCGACTCTGGCGATGAACGGCGAGCCGTGATGGTGGGTCTGCTCGTCGGCGGCGGCCAGGGCCTCGTCGCCGAGCACCTCGCGCAGCTCTTCGCTCTTCACCGGCGGGGCGTCGACGGCGAAGTGGAGATAGACCTCAGCGCCCATGTCCTCCTTGATGTCGACCGTGACGTCGAGGCGCGAGTCCTCCGGCGCATGCGCGTCCTCGAGATCCTCGGGGCGGATGCCGAGCGCCACCTTCCGCCCCTCGTAGGCACGGAGCCCGGGGCGGCCTGCGACGACCTCGTCCGGGATGCGAAGGTCGTGCGGCCCGAAGCGCGCCGTCAGCCCGCCGCCGTCGGCCAGCTCCGCCTCGACGAGGTTCATCGCGGGTGACCCGATGAACCCGGCGACGAAGAGGTTGGCCGGTCGGTCGTAGAGCACCTGGGGCCGGTCGACCTGCTGGAGCACTCCGCCCCGCAGGACGCAGACGCGGTCGCCGAGCGTCATCGCCTCGCTCTGGTCGTGGGTGACGTAGATGGTGGTCACGCCGAGGTCGCGCTGGATGCGAGCGATCTCCGCCCGCATCTGGACCCGCAGCTTGGCGTCGAGGTTCGAGAGCGGCTCGTCCATGAGGAATGCGACCGGCTCGCGCACGATCGCCCGCCCCATCGCCACGCGCTGGCGCTGCCCGCCGGAGAGGTGCCGCGGCCGCTTCGAGAGGACGTCCGAGAGGCCGAGCACCTTGGCCGCCCCGTCCACGCGGCGCTTGATCTCGCCCTTGTCCACCCCGCGCATCTTCAGGCCGAAGGCCATGTTCTCGAACACGTTCATGTGCGGATAGAGGGCGTAGTTCTGGAAGATCATCGCCATGTCGCGGGCCTTCGGCGGGAGGCCGTTGACGACCTTGCCCGCCACGCGGACCTCGCCCGAGGTGATGTCCTCGAGGCCGGCGATCATCCGGAGCGCACTCGTCTTGCCGCAGCCCGACGGCCCGACGAAGACGACGAACTCGCCGTCTTCCACGTCCAGGTCGAGGTCGTTCACAGCCCGCGTGCCGTCCGCGTAGACCTTGGTCAGCCGATCGAGCTCGATCGCCCCCACGGGCGGGCAGACTATCGAGTTGCGATGTGGTTACGCGGCTCGATAGATTCGCGCCGCACATGTCATCGGTGGCGGCCGCTGGGGGACGCCGCTTGGCGCGGCTCCGGTACGTCACGGAGCGTCGCGGGTTCCTCGCGACGCTTCTCATCTCCCCTGCCGTGATCTTCATCGGCGCGCTCGTGGGCGTGCCGCTCGCGCTCGCGATCTATCTCAGTTTCACCGACGCCACCGCCGGCTCGTTGACGGGCAAGTGGGTCGGGTTGGCCAACTTCCGCTCGGAGATCCACAACCCGATCTTCCGCGGCGCGCTGTGGCACACGTTCCTGTTCACCGTCATCTCGCAGGCGGTCGTGATCGTGGTCGCGGGCCTGCTCGCGCACGCTCTCGTGCGCAACTTCCGCGGCAGATGGCTGCTCCGCTTCTTCATCCTCCTGCCCTGGGCCGCCCCGATCGCGCTCACCGCGATCGGCTTCCTGTGGTTCTACGACCCGCAGGCGAGCATCTTCACCTGGTTCCTCGTTCATCTGCACATCGTGTCGGCGCAGCACGTCCCCAACTGGCTCGGGACGCCGCGGGCGGCGATGTCGTCGATCATCACCGTGCAGGCCTGGCGGACGATCCCGTTCGCGACCGTGATCTTCCTCGCGGGCATCTCGTCGATCCCGCAGGAGGTCGACGATGCAGCGGCGATCGACGGCGCGACCGGCCTGAAGAAGTTCTGGTACGTGTCGCTGCCGCTGCAGCTGCCGATCGCGATCGTCGCCGTGCTGTTCGGGATCATCTTCACGGCCACCGACATCGTCGTCCCGTACATCCTCACGAACGGGGGCCCGTTCAACTCCACGCAGGTGCTCACCACGTGGGCGTTCCAGAACGGGATCAACGCGGGGAACCTCGGGCAGGGGGCGGCAATTGCACTCTTCATGCTGCCGCTGCTCGCGTTCGTCACGATCACGATGCTCGTGTTCGCGCGACGAGCCGAGGTCACATGAGCATCGCGTGGCGGCACCGGCTGTTCTCGTACGGCGTGGTCGTGCCGTTCGCGATCCTGCTCGCCTTCCCCTTCGTGTGGATGGCGGTCACGTCGCTCAAGCCCGAGGCTCAGGTCTACGACCCGACGAAGGTGTGGAGCTTCCATCCCACGCTCGCGAGCTGGAGCTTCTTGTTCCACCACACCGACTACGTGCGGTGGTTGAAGAACTCGTCCTTCGTCGGCCTGATGGTCGTGCTCATCACGCTCGCGGTGGCGATGCCGGCCGGCTACGCGCTCGCCCGTCTCGCGGGTCGCGTCGGACGCAGCCTCGGCGTGGCCATCTTCCTCACCTATCTCGTGCCCCCGACCTTGCTTTTTCTTCCGCTGTCGCGCGTCGTCGCGCAATACCTCCACCTGAGCGACCGGCTGTGGGCGCTCATCGTCGTCTACCCGTCGTTCACGATCCCGTTCGCCGTGTGGCTCCTCATGGGGTTCTTCAAGACGATTCCGCAGGAGCTCGAGGACGCGGCACTCATCGACGGCTGCTCTCGCCTCGGGGCGCTCGTGCGCATCGTCTTTCCCATCTCGGTGCCGGGGATCCTCACGGTGGTCATCTTCACGTTCTCGCTCGTCGTGAACGAGTTCCTCTACGCAATCACGTTCATCTCGAGCTCGACGAACCGCACGCTCACGGTCGGAGTGCCGACCGATCTCATTCGCGGCGACCTGTTCAACTGGCCCGGGATCATGGCCGCGATCCTCATTCCGAGCATCCCGCTCGCGCTCGTCTACAACGTCTTTCTGAACCGGTTCATCACGGGCTTCACAGGAGGGGCATTCCGCTAAAGCAGGAAAGGAGGGTTCATGGCGGGAGACGGAAGGATCAGCAGGCGGGACCTGCTGAAGAAGGCCGGAGCCGGCGCGGTCGCGGTGGGCGCGGCCGGAGCGACGGCGCCGTTCTCGTTCGCGGGGCCGATGAAGTACAAGGGGCGCTGGCTCAGCGGCAACCTGGGCGCGATCACCTGGGTGCACTTCGTCCCGTCGTATGACGCCTGGCTCGACCCGTGGGCGAAGGCCTGGGGCGAGGCGAACGACGTGCAGGTGACGATCGAGCACATCAACAACACGCTCCTCGACACCCGGGCGGCAGCCGAGGTCGCGGCGCAGCAGGGCCACGACCTGTTCTTCAACCTGCACCCGATGGCGATCTACGAGGACCAGGTGATCGACCACAAGCCGATCGTCCAGGAGGTGGCGAAGTCACAGGGCGCGTATCTCCCGATCGCGCAGGCGTCGACCTACAACACCAAGACGAAGAAGTACTTCGCTGTCTCCGACAGCTACGTGCCCGACCCAGTCGTGTGGCGCTATGACCTGTGGACGGGAGTCGGCGCGGAGCCGAACACGTGGGAGAACATCCTCAAGGCGGCACCGAAGCTGAAGAAGATCGGGCACCCCGTCGGGATCGGGCAGTCGCAGGAGCTCGACTCGAACATGGCGCTCTACGCATTCCTCATGTGCTTCGGCTCCTTCCTCCAGGACGAGAACAACCGCGTGTCGCTGGACACGAAGAAGACCACCCGGGCCGTCAACTTCATGGCCCAGCTGTACCGCGTCGGCGAGGACCCGGCGATCTTCGCCTGGAACCCGGCGTCGAACAACAACTACCTCTACTCGGGCACGGCGTCGCTGATCCTGAACGCGATCTCGGCGACGCGCACGCCCGAATCGCTCAACCTGCCGTTCTCGGACAACCTCTGGATCTGGCCGGTCCCGGCCGGCCCGAACGGCCGGCTCGGCCTCGAGCACCTCATGGGCTGCTGGAACATCTGGAAGTTCTCCCAGAACAAGGAGGCGGCGCAGAAGTTCCTCATCGACCTCCTCAAGGCCGGAAAGCAGGCGACGATTCAGTCACAGCTCTACAACTTCCCGACGTTCACGAACACGTTCCCGTTCAAGGACATCCGGAAGACGGCGGCGGCGGACCCGCACAAGCCGAAGGGGAAGTACACGATCCTGACCACGATCGCCGAGAAGTACACGCACAACATCGGCTATCCGGGGACGATGAACCCGGCGATGGACGAGGTCTTCTCGACGTTCCTCATCCCGCAGATGTTCGCCCAGGTGTCGCAGGGAAAGATGTCCGCCGAGCAGTCGGTGGGGTCGATCAAGAGCCAGGTGAACGCGATCTACAAGAAGTGGAGGGACCGCGGAGCGGTCTAGAGCGTGATCACGACCTTGCCGCCGGGGCCGGAGCGCTGCCGCTCCCACGCCTCGGCGGCACGGTCGAGCGGGTAGCGCTCGATCCGGAGCTCGATGCGACCCGCGACGAGATGGTCGAGCAGCTCGAGGTACGCGCGATTGCGTTCGCCCTCGGGCAGCGCGAAGTTGGAGTGGCCCATGATCGTCAGTTCCTTGCCGCGGACGTCCGCCGAACGGAGCGGCGCCTCCGGGCCTGCCGACTGGCCGACATGCACGACGCGTGCGTGCGGCGCGGCATGCGCGAGCGCGTCCGCGAGCGGCTTTCCCCACACGGGGTCGATGCAGACGGTGAACCCGTTGCTGCCGAACACCTCGGGAATGCGGTCGAGCTCACCGCGGCCGACGGCGATGACGGTCTCGGCCCCGAGCAGCTCGGCCGCCTGCGCAGCCACGCGCCCCACGGCGCCCGTCCCGCCGAGGACGAGCACGCGGTCGCCCGGCCCGACCTTCGCCTTCCATGCCACGGGGACCCAGCCGGCGATGCCGGCGATGCCGGCCCCCAGCGCGAGCGCCGGGTCCGTGTCGGGCGGCAGGGGGACCGCGCGCTCGCGCGTGAACTCGACGCGCTCGGCGAGGAACCCGGGCTTTCTGATCCCGTAGAGATCACCGAACAGATATGCGAGCGTGCCGTCGGCGAACCGGCCGACCGCCTCGGCTCCGGGCACGTAGGGAAGGTCCGGATGGCCGCCGTAGAAGACGCCGCTGCCGACGGCGACGTCGATCGGGTTGAGCGCGACCGCTTCGACCCGGACGCCGTCGACGTCGTCGAGCTCGACGACGTGAGGCGGCTCCCCGAGCGCCGCGATCTGCGCCGCGCGCATCAGGCCACCTCGTCCTCGAGCCCAACCGCGGCGAGCGCGGCGCCGAGATGCGGATGCTCCTCGACCCGGGCCACGCGGCCCTCGTGCATCGTGACGACCGCGGCGTAGCGGCCGACGAGGTAGAAGCGCCGCGACTGCAGCGGCCGGTCGTCGGTCACGTCGGGCTCGATGCGCGAGAAGCGCATGCTGATCACGACCCGCTCGCCGACGCCGATGCAGCGGTCGACCGTGACGTGGTACCCCTCGGCGACGCGCTCCGCGAGGATGGCGAGCACGTCGTCGCGGTCGAACGCGCCTTCGGCCTCGGCTCCCACCCACTCCACCTCGGGGTCGAGCATCTCCTCGACGGCGTCGAGGTCGCCGGCGACGAACGCGCGGTAGCCGCGCAGCAGCAGATCCACTCCCTCCTGGCTCACGCGGCGAGAGTAGCGAGCGGGAACTCGACGCGCGCGTGCTCGATCAGCACCGGGTCGTGCGTGGCGCACACGATCGCGGCGCCCGTCGTGCGCGCGAGCTCGGCGAAGAGCACGCCCACCGCGCGGGCATTGGCCTCGTCGAGGCGCGCCGTCGGCTCGTCGGCGAGGAGGAGCGCCGGCCTGGCCGCGAGGGCGCGCGCGAGCGCGACGCGCTGACGCTCCCCCATCGAGAGCCTGGCCACGCGCTCGTCGGCCAGCTCGCCGAGGCCGACGTCGACGAGCGACCTGCCCGCGTGGTCGCGATCGATGCCGCGCAGAGCGAGAGCGAGCTCCACGGTCTCGCGCGCGGTGAGGAACGGGACGAGATCCGTCCCCTGTGTGACGAGGCCGATACTCCTGCGCCGCAGCAGCGCGAGCCCGGTGTCGTCGAGACCGGAGAGCTCCGTGCCGAGAACGCGCACGTCGCCTCTCGTCGGCCGGTCGAGGCCGGCCAGCAGGTGCAGCAGGCTCGACTTGCCGGAGCCGGAGGGGCCGGTAACCGCCGAGAACGCGCCGGCCGCGAACGCGATCGAGAGATCGTGGAAGACCTCCGTCGCGCGCGCGTCGCGGCCGTGCACCTTCGTGAGCCCGACCGTCTCGGCGACCACGCCGCCGACTCCGGTGTCGGGAACCCGAGCGGGCGCCTCCTCGACCTCGTCGGCGACGGTGTGCACGAGCACGCCGCCGGGCGCCGGCTCAAGCCGCGCCCGCGTCGTCCGGCCGAGCAGCTCCTCGGGGATGCGTATCCAGCCGCCGCGATTGACGACCGCCTCGCCGTCGACCGCGCTGACGCGGCCGTCGCGAATCTGCACGACCCGATCGGCGACGGCCGCCGACTCGGGGTCGTGGCTGACGACGAGGGTCGTCACGCCCGCCTCCCGCGAGAGCTCGCGGATGAGCGTGTAGATCTGCGTCGCGTTCGCGGCGTCGAGCTCTCCCGTCGGCTCATCGGCGATGAAGAGGCGCGGATGGTGCGAGAGCGCGGCGCACAGGGCGACGCGCTGCTGCTGGCCGCCCGAAAGCTCGTACGGATGCGCGTCACGTCTGTCCCCGAGGCCGACGCGCTCGAGCAGGCGGTCGGCCGTGCGTGCACTCGTCGACGGGTCGGCGCCGAGCAGCTCGCAGCGGAGCGCAACGAGCCGGCGCGCGGTCAGCTCGGGTGCGAGCGCACGCGCGTAGTGCTGGTCGGCGTACCCGAGCGTGCGCGAGCGGTAGTCGACGAGCGCGCTGCCGCGGAGAGTGCGCAGATCGTGCTCGAACACGCGGACGGTTCCGGCCGACGGCCGGTCGAGGCCGGCGAGGATGCGGAGGAGCGTGCTCTTGCCGGAGCCACTCGGGCCGAACACGACCACGAGCTCGCCTTCCTCGATCGCAATCGAGAGGCCCTGCAGCGCGGCGGCTGCTCCCTCCGCCGACGGATAGATCCGGAAGACGTCGATCGCCTCGACCGCGGTCATCGAATCCTCCACGCCGCGAGCGACGCGGCTGCAGACGACGCGATCGCGAGGCAGGCGAGCGCCGCGGCGACGACCGGCCAGTCGAACGCGAGCGCGAGCGGCGGCAGCGGCGCACCCGCGCCTGCCGTGACGGCGACGACGGAGACGACGAGCGCGCTCACGACCGCGCCCGCCGCGATCCCGCCCGCGATGCCGACGGCGGCGACCGTCAGCGCACGCAGCACGAGATGGCGGCGGAGCCCGGCAGGCGTCACGCCTTGCCCCGAGAGGTCGAAGAGCTCGCCGCTCTCGTCACGGCGGTCGCCGACGACGCCGAGCAGGACGCCGACGGCGGCGAGCACGAGCCCGACGACGGCGGCCGCCAGCAAGAGGGCGAGCGAGCCGCGGGCGAGTGGATCCCCGCGCAGGCCGGCGAGTGTCGCGCGCTGGGACTGAACCGCGAGCGAGGGAACGTGCGGAGGCGCCGGCGCGTCGAGCCACGCCTCGCTCGCGGTCGCCGTCCCGGGCTCGGCGGTGTTCGCCGCCGCGAGCCAGGTCGGAAGGTCGGCGACGACGAGGTCGCCGTCGACGGACGGGAAGTTGCGCGCGACGGCGACGACGCGTCCCTGGATCGTCTCGTCCTCGACGTGCAGCGGCAGCGTCGCCCCGGCGCCTGCCGCGCGAGCGAGCGCCGGCGAGACGACGACGGGGACCGGGACGCCTTCACCCGGCTCGACCGGCCGGACGATCGAGTCGGCGGCGCGGTTGACGACGTAGCGCACCGTGGTCCCGCGCACGCGCGCGCCGTTCGATCCGCTCCAGCCGGCGAAGCGGCGGTCGAGGCGAAGCGTCCCGACCGAGGTGTCGTTGACGGACAGCGAGGTGCCGCTCTCGCGATGCCCGGCGACAAAGGCGGCCGTCTGCGGGAACGAGAGCCGCATGGCGATCACGCGGCCGCCGCGCGCTTCCGGCGGAAGCTCCAGCCTCGGTGCGTGCACGCCGGGCCCCAGCTCTCCGAGCGTGAGGAGCGTGAAATCGCCGCGCCGGTCGAGCACGTTCAGCTGGACGCCGACGCGGTCGCCGGCCACCGTGACGGGGAGCGTGAACGTGGCCGCATCCGGAAGCTCGAAGCCGCGCAGGCGCGGCGTCACCGGCGGCGCGAGCAGACGCGAGAGCTGGCGTGGCGACTGCGACGAGAAGTCCGAGCGCCAGCCGTCCACCGACGGGACAGCGGACGCCGGCAGCGCGAGCAGCGTGAAGTCGATCCCGCGGTTCGCGGTGACGAATCCGCTGTCACGGAGAACCGGCGTTCCGATGTGCGGAGCGGCCTGCTGCACCGTCACGAGCTTGTTCAGATCCTCGCGCAGGACGAACTGCGCCGGCACCGCGTACCGAGCCTGCTCGACCTCGCCGCGCTCGAGCGTCGCGCGATACGAGAACGCGAACAGCGCTACGCCGACGCTGAGCACGAAAAAGATCGCGGACAGGAGCACACGGCCGGGCGAACGCGCGAGCGAGAGCAACGCGAGCCGCAGCGACGGCGCACCGCGGCGTCCGAGCCATTCGAGCGCGCGCAGCAGCGGGGACAGCAGTCGCGCGGCGACGACCGCCAGTACGAACAGCACGAGCCCCGGCAGCAGGAGCAGGAACACACCTGTACCGCCGCTCGACCCGAGCGTGGCCGTGTCCGTCTTGCCCCGCGCGAGCGCGAGAAGAACCGCTGCGAGTGCGCCGAGCGCCGCGACGTCCGCGGCCGTCACCCGCAGCCCGCCGAACGCGACCGCCGCCGTGCGAAGCGCTGCGAGCATCACGAGCGCGGTCAGGGCGGCAAGGGCTGCAGCGACGCCGAATGCACGCAGGGTGAAGAGCGCATGCTCGACCGCAAGCCCGCCGGGCGAGCCGAGATGGCGGGCGAGCACGGCGCCCGCGCCGGCGCCGACGATCCATCCCGCGACGCTCGCCACGATCGTGATCACGGCCACCTCGGTCGCGGCGACGAGCAGGATCTGACCGCGGCGCGCGCCGAACCAGGTGAGCCTGCGTCGCACGGCGTCGTGATCGCGGCGAAGACGCGTCGACGCAAGCACGGCGAAGCCGAGGAGAAGAACGGCGGCATCGCCGCCAAGGATGAGCAGGCGCTCGCCGGCGACGCGGCTCGTCGCGCGCACGGAGGCGATCGTGTCGAGCGGTCCCGACGCGGAGAAGATGTCGCTGCGCTCCTCGAGCTGCGCCTGAGCGCGGTCGATTCGATCCCCGAGGCCGGCGAGATCCCAGTCGTGCACCGATGCCGGATCGAGCGGGACGATCCAGCCGTACGTCCGGGCGATGAGCGGCGCGTCGGGAAGCGGCGTGCGGGCGAACGCTCCCACGCCGCTCGCGAGCAGGATCGGGGGCCGGTTCGATCCCGCGGCCGCGAAGTACGCAGACAGCGGTGCGCCGGCACGGAAGGTCGCGCGGCCGACGACGTGCAGGAAAGCGAGCTTCGGCGCGACCGGTTTGCCGCCGATCTGCACAAGCTCACAGTCGCTCGGCGTGCAGGGGCGCGGCAACCGCCCGCCGCGGAGGACGATCCAGCGCGACAGCCCGTCGACTGCGCCGAGGTTGACGAACGCGCCTCCCCACGTCGCCTGACGGAAGACCTCGACCGCGAACGCCGGCTTGTGCAGCACGGGCTCGAGTGCGTCGCGTGCAAGCCGGTCGAGCCGAGGGTACGAGAGGTTGGACTGCGCCGGCACGCCGCTCCATACCGCCTGCACGGCGCGGTCGGACGGCTGCAGCGCGGCGAGCGCTCGCTGGACGGCGCGGTCCTGCACCGCCACCGCTCCGACTGCAGTCATCGCGAGGACGGCTGCGGCGACCGCGATCCCGACGGCCGCGACGACGTTCCGCGGCGCATGGGCGCGCAGGCGGATCGCCGCCAGCCTGACCGGCACCAGCAGCCGCCTCCCGCGCACCGAGGGGACGATATCCCCGTGGCCGCTTCAGGTAAAAGAAGGGATGCGCGTCCTCGTCGCCGACGACAGCCCTCACCTCGTGCTCCTCTACCGCGCGGTGCTCGAGGACGCAGGCTTCGAAGTCGTCAGCGTGAGCAACGGCATGGCCGCGATCGCCGCCGTGGAGAGCGGCCACATCGACGCCGCCGTGCTCGACGTCCTCATGCCCGGCGTGAGCGGCGACGCGATCGCCGAGCGCCTGCGACGGACGAACCCCGACTTGCCGGTGCTGCTCATGACCGGCGACTACGGCGAGCAGTTCGTCGTCGAGGTCGACGCGCCCGTGCTGCACAAGCCGTTCGCGCCCGAGGACCTCGTCCGCGCCGTGCGGGAGCTCCGTCCGGAGGCATAGCCGAAGGGCCCCGAATTGAGCGCTAGACTGAAGCTCGCTCTGGGCCCATAGCTCAGTTGGGAGAGCGTCTGGATGGCATCCAGAAGGTCGCCGGTTCGAGCCCGGCTGGGTCCACTGTTCTTGGTCGAGCCTCAGTGATCCTCATTTCGTC
>Ga0070741_10016506_pt1 | contig 12298 bp, 9 predicted proteins | sample Coa_R1_4_FD_66440 | JGI IMG/M metagenome (GOLD analysis project Ga0070741, IMG submission 66440) | Surface soil microbial communities from Centralia Pennsylvania, which are recovering from an underground coalmine fire - Coalmine... | ecosystem: Environmental > Terrestrial > Soil > Unclassified ...
GCGTCGGCGAGGCTCCCGATCTTATTCCGCGAAGCTTCCACCAGTCCCAGCCGCAGGTCGAGCGGCTGGAATTCGACGCCATAAAAATAGCGTGACAGCCGGCCTTCCGGCGTCAGAATCATGATTCCGCTGGCATGCGCGAACTGGTCGGTCTCGGGGTCGTACTTATAGTGGAAGCCTACGGCGTCCATGAGAGTTTTGATGTTGGCCGCGTCGCCCGTGAGGAAATGAAAACCGTTGGTGCTGTCGGTGCGCGCAAAGCGCCGCATGTACATTTGCTTTTTCGAAGCGGCCGTTTCCGGCGTGTCCTTGGGATCGAAGCTGACGCTCACCACTTCGAAATCGCGGCCGGGCGTCAGCGAAACGGCTTTCAAGCCGCCGATGACGCCATTCAGAATCTGGGTGCAGAGCATCGGGCAGCGATAATAGACCGGCGCCAGAAGCACCGGTTTGCCGTGAAAGTAACTGGAGAACGAAACGGTCCGGCCGAATTCATCGTGGAACATGACATTGAGCGGCACCTGTTGATTCAGCCGCTGGTCGATTCCCACGCCCTGAAGCGCGCCCGGCAAGGCGGGCTTCAGATTGGAACTTTGCATACTATATGACGGTTGCATCGGAGCGGGCTGCCCCGGCTGCGCGGACGCGGCGCCCGCCACGACCGCAAAAACCGTCAAGATGTTACTGAGTTTCACTTCTTCACACTTTCCCTAGTCGGCGCTGTGGTTTGCGGGCGAGCCGGAAGCCCCCGTTGTGCCACCAGGTCCATCGCCCGGTCGATGGGAATCCTGACGATCCCATGTGCCTGGTCGACCCACCCGTATCCGTTCAGCATTTTGTCTTCTTCAACGCGGATGTCCTGTTGGTTTGTGGATTCATGTTCATTGAACATGACGTTCGGTTCCGGCGGCAGCGCGTTGGGATTGATAGAGAAAGCCGAGGCCGGAGGGATTTGTGCGGCGTTTTCGCGCACTTCCAAATAACGGAACACGCCGAACATCAACAGCAAGGAAGCGATCGTCGTCAAAATCAGCGCGATCCCGACTTTGCCCACCGCCCAGACGTTGACGTCGCGATGCTCGTGCCGCAGGTCCGGATTCGTTAAATCCGGCAGCGGATGTTGCGTTCGGTTATTCTCGGCCATGTTCCAACGTCTCCACCAGTTGCGGCTCGTTCAGCGGCATCAGAGGCCGCTTTTCCAACTGGATCAAGAAATATGCGACCCAGATTCCACCGAGCCCAATGATCCCGGCGAAATCCTGCCAGCTCAATGTCAGCGCCCCCTTGGAGGCGTCTGGCATAACTTGCCAATATACGTCGATCATCCGCATGACGAGAATGAAAACCGCAATACTGGCAAGCAGTTTGAAATTGCGCTTCAGATCCCGCGAAAGCAGCAACGCGAACGGCAAGGCGAAATGCCCGATCACTAGCAGCATGGCTATGTATTCCCATCCGCCTTTGAGCCGCTCCATATACCACGGGATTTCGTCCGGCAAATTGCCAGCCCAGATGATCAGGAATTGCGAGAACGAAAAATACGCCCATACCATGACATTGGCCAGCAGCAGCTTGCCGACATCATGCAGATGCTTGGGCGTCAGGACTTCCGACAAGGGCCGGTAATTCGAGAGGAACACCAGAACCGTAATCAGGAACGACATTGCCGACAGGCCCTGGCCGGCGACAAACAGCAACCCGAACATGGTCGAGAACCAGTGCGGGTTCAGTGACATCGCCCAATCCACGGCCATGAAGGTGACGCCGAATCCCCAGAAGACCAGGCCCGGGCCGCTGATGTGCCTCATCCTGGTATTCGCCGGCTCGGCGCCCTCGCGGTCTTCCTTTGCCGACCAGCGATTCAAATACCAGCTCAGAAAAATCCATCCGGCGAAAATAAGCGCCGCGCGCAGGATGAAAAAGCCCGGATTCAGATAGGTTTGCTTGTGTTGCAAAATCGGATCGGCCTTGACGACATCAGCGTGGGACCAGGAATATAAACTGGGTATGCCGAGAGCGATGGGCACAAACAGCAGCGCAAGCAAAGGTAGTGTGCGAGTTGCGGCTTCGGCGGGCCGCCGGATCACCACACCCCAGGCGCCTCCCGTCTGGTGCTGGCACATCAACCACGCCAAGCTTCCCGCAGCGATGCCGACAACGAAAATGTACGACCACAAATACGAGCGGAAAAACTGCTCGCGCGCGGTAAACGCTCCGGCCGCCAGCGCAACCACACCGATCAAGCCCAGGATGCCTGCACGCACGCGCCATTGCCGCAAGGCGTCCCGCAACTCCGTCGAGAGATTGAAATCCACAAGCGCGCCGGTCATCGGGCGCCTCCGGGATTCAGTTGCGCGCGTTCGGCGGGCGGCACATCATTCACCGTGGCGTTCTGGCTCAACTGCAGCGCACGCTCGTAGGCAATAATCGCCCACCGGTCGGCGGGCTCGATCTGGGCTGAATAATCCTGCATGGCTCCAAAGCCGTTAGTGATCACGTCGAAAATATACCCGTTGGGCGCCTGCCGGAGCCGGTCAATGTGGTACGAAGGCGGATGGCGAAATCCGCGGCGGACCACCATCCCATTGCCGGTTCCCATCCGGTCATGGCAGGGTGTGCAATAAATGTTGAAGCGCTGTTGGCCCCGCAGGAGCACTTCTTTGGTGATCGGAAACGGAAACGCATCTATGTACTTTCCATCCGGCCCCTTGCCGGTATAGAACGCAATATCCGCATCCAGGTGACCGCGAGCCACCGTCCCCGCGGGGATCGGGCGCGCGGAGCGGCCGTCCTCGAAAAAGCTACTCGGCCGGAGAGGAACGTATTTCGGCTGGTCGTGCATATCCTGCCGGCATCCGGCCAGGCCGGCGGCGATCCCCAAAACCACAACCGTGAGTCTATTAATGCGCAACTTCGGACACCTCTTTGGCCTCCAAAGTTGCCAGAAAGCCGGAAGTCTTTTGCATATCGAACAAGGGGTCGGTCGCTTCGATACAAAGGAAGAACCGGTCACGCGTCGCCGCGGAAAACCGCGGCACATTGAACACCGGATGGTACGGCATCGGCAGCCCGCACAGGCCCAGCAGGCCCAGCACCGTTGCAAGCGCTCCAAACAGAATTGTCAGCTCGAAGGTGATGATGATGTACGAGGGCCAGCTATGCAGCGGGCGGCCGCCGACATTGATCGGGAAGTAAATCACGGTCACGAAATACTGGAGCAGGTAACCGGTCAGCCCGCCCAGAATGCCGCCGCACAGGACAATGAGCGGCAACTTATTACGATGCAGGTGCAGCACGTCGTTCAGCTCTTCGATCGGGAAGGGCGTGTACGCGTCGAGCTTGCGGTAACCCTGCTCACGGGCGGCGCGCGTCGCGTTGACCAGGTCCGTCGGATTGTCGAATTCGGCCATTACGCCGTAAGGAGCTTCTGTCATCGCTTTACCTCCTCGCCGACCTTGGCCTGCGGGAGCAACGTCCGAACTTCAAAGATCGAAATCATAGGCAGCGCGCGCACGAACAGGAAGAACAGGAACAGGAATAATCCAATCGTGCCCCAGTAGGTCAGCCAATCCCATCGCGTGGCATGGAACAGGGACCAGGAGGACGGGACGTAATCCTGAGCCAGGCTGCTCACGATGATCATGTACCGCTCGAGCCACATGCCGACCAGCACGATGATCGAAGAGATGAACAGCAGCACTGGCGTCTTGCGGAATTTCTTGAACCACAGCAGTTGCGGCGACACGATATTGCACGTGACCAGGAACCAGTATTGGGCCGAGTACGGCCCCGTCATACGATTCCAAAACGCCTGCGCCTCGTAGGGGCTTCCGCTATACCAGGCGAAGAACGTCTCCATGATGTAGGCGTAGGCCACGATCAAGCCAGTCGCAAGCATCACTTTTGCGGAGTTCTCCAGATGGCGATCAGTGATCAGCCCTTGCAGTCCGTATACCGCACGCAGTGGAATCGCCAGGGCCAACACCATGGCAAAGCCGGAATAAATGGCGCCCGCAACGAAGTAGGGCGGGAAGAACGTGCTGTGCCAGCCCGGAACAATGGCGATTGTGAAGTCGAAGCTGACCACCGTGTGAACAGAAAGCACCAGCGGCGTAGCCAACCCCGAAAGCAGCAGGGTAGCCGTTTCGTAAATGCTCCAGTGTTTCGCCGATCCACGCCAGCCCATCGCCAGAATCCCGTACGTGTACTTGGCAAACATGTTCTTGGCGCGGTCGCGGAGTGTGCCTAAATCCGGAATCAGACCGACGAACCAGAACAGCGCGGATACCGTGGCGTACGTCGAAACCGCGAAGACGTCCCATACCAGCGGGCTGCGGAAGTTCGGCTCGACCATCATCGAGTTCGGATAGGGAAACAGCCAGTACGCCAGCCAGGGACGGCCCATGTGCAGGATTGGGAACAGGCCCGCGCAAGCCACCGCGAACAGCGTCATGGCTTCCGCGAACCGGTTGATCGAGTTCCGCCATTTCTGATTCAGCAGCAGAAGAATCGCCGAGATGAGGGTGCCGGCGTGGCCAATACCGATCCACCACACGAAATTCGTGATGGCGAATCCCCACATGACGGGCGTTCGAATGCCCCAAATCCCAACGCCCTTGCCGAACAAGAGGACCGCCGAAACCAGGAGGCCTTGCAGAAGAAGAAAACCAACACCAAAACTCGCGAACCAGAATAAGGGCGTCCGCTTGCTCAGGACGACAGCCGAGATCTGGTCGGTGATCGTGCCGAACGTGTAGCCGCGGGCAATAATCTCGTGATCTTCCGGTTTTTCGATGACTTGTTGTTCGTCTGCCATGTTGCTGCTTTACCCTTCGATCTCCGGATTCGGATTGCGCAGGCTCGCGAGGTAAGTGGTGCGCGGGCGCGTGTTGATCTCCGCCAGCATCCCGTAATTCAGCTTCTCGGCCTTGAGCTTCGCCACCCGGCTATCGGGATCGTTGATATCGCCGAACACGATGGCGTTGGTCGGGCACGTCTGCTGGCAGGCCGTCAAAATCTCGCCATCCTTGATCTTGCGGCCCTGACGCTCGGCATCGATCTTGGCTTCGTTGATTCTCTGCACGCAATAGGTACACTTCTCCATGACGCCGCGGCTGCGCACGCTGACGTCGGGATTGCGCATCAGCTTCAGGCTGGGCGTCTCAAAATCCTGGAACAGGTAGAAATTGAATCTCCGCACCTTGTACGGGCAATTGTTCGAGCAGTAGCGGGTGCCCACGCAGCGGTTGTAGACCATATCATTCAGGCCTTCGGCGCTGTGCGTGGTAGCCTGCACCGGACATACCAGCTCGCAGGGAGCGTTTTCGCACTGCATACAGGGCACAGGCTGGTTGTAGAGAATCGGATTGTTGAGGTCGCCGGTGTAATACGTGTCCACGCGAATCCAGTGCATGTCGCGGCTGCGGCGGACCTGGTCTTTGCCGACCACCGCAATGTTGTTCTCCGCCTGGCACGCGATCACGCACGCGCTGCAACCGGTGCAGGACGTCAGATCGATCGCCATACCCCAGGCGTAACCGTCATATTTAAACCCGGGGTAAATGGTGAGCTCCGGAGGCGGCGTCTCTGCGCCTTCGTGCGGGGCTTCGGGATTCTTCAGATACTCCTGCAGATCCGCATGCCGATAGACGTGCCGGCGCGTATCCAGCGCGTGATTGTTTTGCGTGGTCGCAAACAAGTAAGCGCCCGCCGTCTTCTTCGCTTCCAATCCCGTATCGTGCCAGAGCGCGCTCGAGGTTCGCAGGCCATAGGGATTGAATCCCTGACCCGTCCCCGCGCGGCCTGCCTTGGTCCGGCCATATCCGAGATGAAGCGTAACCGCGCCGTTCGCATGACCGGGCTGCACCAGCACGGGTGCCTTCAGCGTCCGGCCCTGATACGTCAGTTCCACCATCGGAACTCCGGTGCTGTCCCAGTTGAGCGTGTCCTCGATGGGGATACCGAGCCGGCCGGCCGTTCCCGGGCTCATGATCGCCGCGTTGTCCCAGGTCAGCTTCGTGACCGGCTTCGGCAATTCCTGTAGCCAGCCGTTATTGGCGAACCGTCCGTCATAGATCGTCGGGTCCGGCCGGAAAACCACTTCCAGCGTTCCGTTCAGCCGCCGCGTCCCCGCGGGAGCCGTAATTGCGCCGCCGCGCACCGAAGGAGTCTTCGTGGGGAGCGCCGAATCGGCGATCACGCCATCATGCACCGAACGCCGCCACCACGCTTCGAAGTCCGTCTCCTTGTGCTGCCCCGCCCAGTAGCCCTTCACCATGTCGTACGGAGTGGTGAGAGGCTTGTCGGTCATCATATTCAGCACCTGCAGCACCGAGCGGCCGTTGTACAGCGGCTCGATCAGCGGCTGCTGGATCGTGATGGTCCCGTCAAAGGCCCGAGCGTCGCCCCACGTTTCCAGGTAATGCGCTTCCGGCAGGTTCCACTGACAGGAGTCGGAAGTCTCATCCGCAATCAGGCTGAGATGGATACGCAGCTTGGCTTTCCGAATACGATCACGGAGGCCCATCTCGACCGGCCCATTGAACGCCGGGTTCCCGCCCAGGATCAGCAGCAAGTCCACCGCGCCGGCGTCCAGGTCCTTCACCAGATCTTGGAGCGCGGCGAGTTGATCGGCCGTATTGACCTCGACCGAATCGGTATAGAAAACGGTCTTTCCGACATTGCCCAGACTCGCGTTCATCGCGTGAGCCAGCGCGTGGACGATCGGTGGTTGATAATCGCCGGCCACCACGAGACTGGCGCCCTTGTTCGCCTGAAGCTCCTTGGCGATGGGCCCGATCCACTTATAGATGTCGTTGTTCTCGCCTTGTTTCGGCCCATTCGCCGCGCCCACGCCGGTGGCCAGCGCCCAGGCGAACTCCTGGACATCGCCAGCGCGGAGGGGCAGGCGGTGGTCGGCTTTGCTTCCGGTGGCCGTGGGCATCGGCTCGACGGCGTAGAGCCGGTTCATCGATTTTTCATCGCCGCGCACTTGCCGGCGCGACGCGAACTGCCGCGCATACCGCAGCGTAGCCGTGCCGGAGGCCAGAAAATCGGAATCCAGAGCCACGATCACATTAGCTTTGCTGACGTCGTAATACGTATTCACCGGCTGTCCGAAGGCTTGCACCGCGCCGGCGCGCGCGTTGTGCGGCCCAACGGGTTCCCACTGGAGCCACTTAGCGTTGGGATACAGCGCCTGGACCTGCCGGATCTGATCGGCGACGGTCGGCGAAGTCACGGTTTCGGTGAGGATCCGGATTCCGGCGCCTTTCTTCGCTCCCTGATCCGCCAGAGCCTTGCCCAGAGCGTCGAGAAAATCGCCCCAGGAGCGGACTTCCCCCTCGAACGTGATGGTTTGCGAGCGGTCGGGGTCGTAAAGTTGAAGCACGGACGCCTGCGAGAACGAATCGCACGCGCCAAGAGTCGCCGGGTGCTCCGGGTTGCCTTCGACCTTGGTCGGCCGCCCTTCGTGACTCTCCACCAGCACACCGTTAGCAACGCCGTGCAGCGTGGTCGCCGTCGCGAAATACAACGCGCGACCCGGAATCAACTCCTCCGGCTGCTTGACGTACGGCATGATGAACTCGGTCGGCTGCCTCGTGCAGGCGGCCAGACCGCCGAGCGCCAGCGAAGCGCCCATGAGCTTCAGGAAATTGCGCCGGCCTTCGACGCCGTCTTCGTCGTCGCTCCAGCCGATCGCTTGTTGTGGAAATTCACGATCCAACAGCTCTCGGAAACCCGGCGTCGCCGCGAGATCTTCGAGGCTGCGCCAGTAATCGCGTCCGCGCGCCGCTTCAAGCCGCGCGCGAACAGCGGCTAAATCTAATTGCTTGGGTGATTCGCTCATCGGTGGCAAGTCGAACAGCTCGTTAATACTCGCGGGCTCTGGATCTGGTATTCAGCTACCAGCTTTCGCCCGATCTCTTCCTGGTCGCCGGCGGGCTCATAGCCCATCGTGGTGATGAACTCGCGCGGCCGGACAAATTGTTCCGGATTGCGGTGACACGTAAGGCACCATTCCATGCGGAGATTGGCGTATTGCATCATCAGCGGCATCTTGTCGACGCGACCGTGGCAGGTCTCGCACCCCACGCCCTTGGCGACGTGAATACTGTGGTTGAAATAAACAAAATCCGGGAGGTCGTGGACACGCACCCAGCGGATCGACTGATTCTGCCGGAAAGCGGCCCGCACCGGCTCCAGCGTTGGGCTGGTCCGCCAAATCTGAGAATGGCAATTCATGCAGGTCTTCACGGGAGGAATGTTGGCGAAGCTGGACTCCTCCACGGTCGTGTGGCAATACCGGCAATCAATGCCGATTCCACCTACATGGTGAACGTGGCTGAAGGGAACCGGCTGCTCTCTCGGTACATTCTGGCGCGTAGAATAATGCGACAGATCCAGTTGATATCCTGCCCAGCCTACAAAACCCAGAAAAAAGACCGCCCCAAAAATTGTGATGCGCGCGATCGCATTCGAACTGTGATGAAAAATCTGGGACATAGTTTATCGGCGTCCCGACGCACTCCTCTCCCCTCCAGGATCCCGTCGGTTGGAAAACACTGCGCCTGGTTGAGAAGCTCTCATTGTAAAACGAAACTTGCGTAAAATTTCACAGACATCCTCACTCAAGCTACGCAGCAGGGCCGCCTACCTTGAGTTACACCGCATCCCCTCGCCGAATTCACGGCGTGCGGCGTCCTTCCCGATTGTGCATATCGTCTAATCGTGGCCTCGCACGCGCCGGCTCCGCTGTTCCGCGGATTCTCGAATCGAGCGTACAGCCTCAGAGCTGCGACTGGAGTATCGGCTGGAACCAGCAGCCGGCCTCCTTCGCGCGCCGGCAGCGACAACGGCCCCAGCGCAAATCCCAAACCACCAGTGTTCGGACATCGAAGGAAGAAAATATTATGTCACAGACGGAGCCGGTTGCACTACTCCGGTTTTTTAATGGGGCAGGTGGGAATCAGCGCGGCTTTTCTAAGAAGCTTGTTCGCGGCTGGACGGCGGAGCCGGTCTGCGTTCCGCGCCGCCGGGGATCTCGACCATTTCCGGCTTCCCTCGGAAGCGCCGCCGCAAGATGCGCACGACCGTGCCTCGCGCTTCGTTGTTCAACACGCGGCCAACCACTACCAGTTGCACGCCCTTCGACCACCGCACCACGATTTCAACCGACGTGCCCGGAGCCAGCGGCTTGTCCCATTCAATCAGAATGCTGTTCCGGCTCCAATTGCGCGTCCGCCCGGCGCCGGCCCAGATCAGATGATTCGCGCCGAACAGATGGAACAGATCGAATTCAAGCGACAGTTCATAACGGTGGTTCGCACGCCGCTCGCCGCCCCCCGCCTGAGCTGTTGCTGTCGCTGTCCCGGAGCCTGGTCCGGAAGATCCCTGCATCGATTCCGACGCCATATCTCCCCTTCCGGCTAGAACAGTAAATCCGTTTAGGCAGCAAAACAACGTTACCTATAGTTAACAGGGGTACTAGCGCGTGTGCGCCCGCATACGCTTATACTGCGCAGTCTTGAGCGTGGCGCGCTCGCCGCATCACCAGTGCCTCGGCAAGCAACCTGCATCCGGTGTTTCCCCCGGGCATGTGCGCGTTCGGCGGAGGAGATAACTGTGTGTCGCTTTGGCGCCGTGACGCCGGATTGATCGATCTCCCGCCGACCTCACCTAGCGCAGGCTGCTGAAAAACATTATTAGCCGCTGATGAACGCTGATGAATGCAGATAAATCATGAATCGGCGTCTATCCTCGTTCATCTGCGGCGAGTGATTTTGGATCGTTTTTCAGCAACCTGCTACTGATTCGTTAATGGTGCTCGCTCTTAGCTTCAATGGAATCGACCTTCACGGTATCTCCTGCTCGGGAGCCGGAGACTGCAACTTGAACGTCTCCGTCGTGATCCGGTTTCAGATTGCCGGATTGTATTGCCTCCGTGGCTTTGGTGTTTCCTTCGTGATCAAGCTTGTAGACTTTCTTGCCCGAAATTTCAATGGCGAAATTAAATCAGACCTGGATAGAAGTCGCGGCCTTCCCAGTGTCCCGGCTCTGTCCCGCTGGCGGCATCGGGTCCTCCGGTCCAGAAGAAAGTAAATCCGGTAATGTCCTCGGGCAGGCGTGCATAGTAAACCTCTCCGCTGCGCACTAACGCGCCCAAGTAAGACGTGAAGCGCGGAGTCCACGACCACACGAACCCGGGCCCGTGGACTTCCACGGCCCGCGGATTCCGGCATGTCTGCGCCGTCTCAAATCGCCACGTTTTGTCCGCACTGGTGCGGTCATTCATTAAGGCGCGCTCGCGACCTCGGGCGGCTTGCGGTCCGAGTGCGCGTAGCTGTTCCGTCACAGTCACGAGATGGCGCAGCGCGGCGCTTGGACCTTTTTCCGCTGAGTTGACGAAGACCTGCCCGGCATCGGATCTCCCCGCTCGCTGGTCGGCGCCGAGATTGATGACGATTGGAATATCCGCGCGCCCCAACGCATTGCCGTCGTTCTGCGGATCGTCAAATCGGTCGCCATACAGAGCCAGCAGCGACACATTCGGATCCAACTGCGAGCGGAGTTGCGACAATCCATCGGCTTTAGACCCGCTCGAAGCCGCGAAAATCCTCCGATAGCTTTGGCTCGCAGGATCGAACGTGAAGATTTCGCGGCCGCCGGACACAATCCAGTGCACTCGGGATAAAGGTGAAGCGTCATGCCGGCTGTGACACGCGCGCACGAGCGGCTCGACTACTCGCAGATAGAACCATTCCTTGGGCGCAAGCGTGTTGAATACGAAATGGCCGCCGGCCCCCGCATACGCGATCAGCAGATCGAGCTCTCGGAAACCGATAGGTTTTCCAAAGGGCAGGAAGGTATCGTCCAAATCCATCGATAACAGGGGGAACGCGTGTTGAACGCGGATTTCCCCCAGCGCGCCGAGGACGACCTCGGCTGCGTGATCTGCTGAGACTTGTGCCACCATTCGGAGCTGACCTTGTTTCAGATCTCGTCAAGGATCGAGCCCATTTTGCCGCAGGTTTGAAGGGCAGCGACAGCCCAGGGCCGTTCATCACTTTAACGCTTGGCAAGAGGAGACCGTTATGTTGTGCAGAACATGAGACGCAAACCGGCAGAGATCTCAAAAATATATCTGGTGTTCGTGCACCGATCAACGCCGCCGCATCGAGTGGTGCTGGGCTGCGGGCGCGAAAGCTCGCCAAGGCCGCAGCACAGAGCCGGCGACGCCGCGGAAAATCTACCTAATTGTGCGTTGTCTGCCGATTGGCGCCTCGCCGGTTTGATGGTGCGTGCGATACTCTCTTCGAAGGAATGGTGAACCGATGAGTTATCTGCGCATCGCGGCCGAGGAGGCCTTTGCGCCGCCCGAATTGTTGCAGCGTTATCAAAAAATCCTTGCCGAAGGAAACAATCTGGACCCCGGCTTTGTCAGCTTGTGGGGGCACTACCTGGGCAAGAGCGGCCAGGCGACGGCCTTGGTTTCCCGCATTCAGGATCTTGGCGAGCAACGCCTGCGCGATATGGATGAGAGCGGGATTGCCAAACAGATCCTCTCCTTGACTGCGCCGGGCGTCCAGATCTTCGATGCCGCAACGGCTACCGGCCTGGCGCGATCGATCAATGATCAGCTGGCGGAAGCGGTTCGCAAACATCCGGGGCGGTTTGCTGGTCTGGCCGCCATCGCGCCGCAGGAGCCGGCCGGCGCCGCCCGGGAGTTGGAGCGCAGTGTCCGTGAACTTGGGCTGAAAGGCGCGATCGTCAACTCACATACCCAGGGCGAGTATCTGGACGATCCGAAGTTCTGGCCGATTTTCGAAGCGGCCGCGGCCCTCCAGGTTCCGGTCTATCTGCATCCCACAACCCCGCCCCGCGCCATGATCGAGCCGTTCGCCGAACGCGGCCTCGCCGGAGCCATCTTCGGATTCGGCGTCGATACCGGCCTGCACATGCTGCGCCTCATCACCAGCGGAGTTTTCGACCGCTTCCCGGAACTCCGCATCGTCGTCGGACACCTCGGCGAGGCCCTCCCTTATTGGATGTTCCGCATTGATTTCATGCATCGCGCCATGGTCGCCTCCGGCCGGCACGCCACCATCCGGAAGCTGAAGCGCACCCCCAGCGAGTACCTGCGCCAGAATTTCTATTACACAACCAGCGGCATGGCCTGGCAGCCGGTGATTTTATTCGCACAATCCGTCCTCGGCGTGGATCGCATCCTCTATGCCATGGATTATCCCTATCAATACGTGCCGGAGGAGGTGAAAATCACCGACGATCTGCCGATCGA
>Ga0070741_10016507_pt1 | contig 12296 bp, 15 predicted proteins | sample Coa_R1_4_FD_66440 | JGI IMG/M metagenome (GOLD analysis project Ga0070741, IMG submission 66440) | Surface soil microbial communities from Centralia Pennsylvania, which are recovering from an underground coalmine fire - Coalmine... | ecosystem: Environmental > Terrestrial > Soil > Unclassified ...
GTGAACTTCAACAACAGCAATCCGTTCACCGCGCTCGGCTCGCCGCTGGTCGCCGGCAACGGCCTGCAGGCCCTTTCCATGGTCAAGGGCCAGCCGTCGGTGAGCGCCATCATGCGCGCGATGGAAAGCGCCGGCGTTGTCCGCACCCTCGCCGAGCCGAACCTGACTGCGATCTCGGGCGAGTCCGCGACCTTCATCGCCGGCGGCGAATTCCCGATTCCCGCCGGTTATTCCTGCGATCCCGTCACCCATGTCTGCACCACCCAGATCACCTACAAGAAGTTCGGCATTTCGCTGAATTTCTCGCCGGTGGTGCTGAGCGAAGGACGCATCAGCCTGCGGGTGATGACGGAAGTCTCGGAGCTCTCCAACGACAACGCCATCACGGTGTCGCAATCGGCGAGCGCGACCTCGACCAACTCCATCACCATTCCGTCGGTCCGCACCCGCCGCGCCGAGACCACGCTGGAGATTCCCTCCGGCGGCTCGATGGCGATGGCGGGCCTGATCCAGCAGCAGACCAAGCAGGCGGTCAACGGCATTCCCGGCATGGATCAGTTGCCGATCCTCGGCCAGCTGTTCCGCAGCCAGGACTACGTCAACAACGAGACCGAGCTGATGGTGCTGGTGACGCCCTATGTGGTGCGCGCGGTCGCGCAGAAGGAGCTGTCGCGTCCCGACGACGGGTTCGCGCCGGCCTCCGACGCGCAATCGGCGCTGCTCGCCCGCATGAACCGCATCTACGGCATCGCCGCCCGCGTCGATCCCGTGACCGGCAAGCAGTTCAACTTCGGATTCTTCATCGATTGAGACATGGCGCGGGCCAAACGCGCGGACCGAGGACACGACGATGACCCACACAGCACAGCCCGGACGCCGTCACCTCTTGCGCCTGTCCGGCGCCCTGATCGGCCTCTCCACCATCCTCGGCGGTTGCCACACCGCATCCGAGGATTACTTGGCCTCGGGCGCCGCCGACGACTATCGCCTGCGCCACCCGATCGCGATCACCGAGGCCACCAAGACGACCGTGGTCTTCGTCGGTCACGGCCGCGGCGGCCTGACGGCGACGCAGCGCGACGACGTGATGGGACTGGCGCGGACCTGGGTTCGCGAGGGCACCGGCGGCGTGCTCGCGGAAGTGCCGGTGGATTCGCCGAACGCGAGGGCTGCGGCGGCGACCATGGGCGAAATCCGTTCGGTGCTGATGGCGGGCGGCGTGCCGGCGAACGGCATCGCAACGCGTCCTTACCGTCCGGCGAATCCGCAGGAGCTGACGCCGATCCGGCTGAGCTACACCAGGATCGCGGCGACCGCGGGTCCGTGTGGCACCTGGCCGGACGATCTCGGGCCGAACATCGACAACCCGCTCTATAACGAAAACAAGCAGTACTACAATTTCGGCTGCGCCACGCAGCGCAACCTCGCGGCCATGGTCGCCAATCCGTCCGACCTGGTGCAGCCGCGCTCGGAGACGCCGGCCTACACGATGCGGCGCACCGAAGGGTTCGAGAAGTATCGCCAGGGCAATTCCACCGCGACCGCCTATCCCGAAGGCGAAAAGGCCAAGCTCAGCGACGTTGGTAAGTAGAACGTAGGCAAATAATAATGAGCGACACGAAGAAGAAGATCGAACAGGCGATCAAGGAAGCGTCCCAGTTGCCGACGCCGCCGGAGCGGCCGGCCAGCGACCACATCCAGGCCGCGCCGCGCATCTCGGTGCAGGCGTTTTGCGAAACCGAGGCGAGCGCGTCGGCCATGAAGTCGGCCGCCGAGGACCGGCGCCTCGCGAAGGCGCATCTGACGGTGAAGATGGGCGGCATGGCGGCCGCCGTCGAAGCCTATCACAACGCGCCGACCCCGAACGTGATCGTGCTGGAGAGCAGCGGCAAGGGCGACCTCGTGCCGTTCCTCGACGAGCTCTCACATGTCTGCGATCCCGGCACCCGCGTCATCGTGATCGGCAACGAGGCCGACGACGTGCCCTATCGCGAGCTGGTGCGCCGCGGCGTCAACGACTACGTGGTCGGCCCGATCGGCGTGCTCGACATCGTGCGCTCGATCTGCAGCCTGTTCTCGTCGACCGAGACCGTGACCTCCGGCCGCGTCATCGCCGTGGTCGGCGCCAAGGGCGGCGTCGGCGCCTCGACGGTGGCGCATAACGTGGCCTGGGCGATCGCGCGCGATCTCACGCTGGATTCGGTGGTGATCGATCTCGACCTCGCCTTCGGCACCGCCAGCCTCGACTACAACCAGGACCCGCTGCAGGGCATCGCCAACGCCGTGTTCCAGCCGGACCGGCCCGATAGCGCCCTGCTCGACCGCCTGCTGTCTAAATGCACCGATCATCTGAGCCTGCTGGCGGCGCCCGCGACCCTGGAGCGGGTCTATGATTTCGGCGTCAACGCGTTCGACGCGATCTTCGATACGTTGCGCATGACCACGCCCTGCATCGTGCTCGACGTGCCGCATCAGTGGAGCGGCTGGACGCGGCGCGCGCTGGAAAGCGCCGACGACATTCTCATCGTCGCCGAGCCCGACCTCGCCAATTTGCGCAACGCCAAGAACATCCTCAGCACGCTGAAGGCGGCGCGTCCCAACGATCAGGTGCCGATGTTCTGCCTGAACCAGGTCGGCATGCCGAGGCGGCCGGAGATCGACAAGAGCAGTTTCGCCAAGACGCTGGAGAGCCAGCCGGTCGCGGCGATCCCGTTCGACTCGAAACTGTTCGGCACCGCCGCCAATAACGGGCAGATGATCGCCGAGATCTCGGCGCACCACCGCACCAGCAGGCTGTTCCTGGATATTGCCCGCAAGCTGACCGGCCATGGCGACGTCAGGAAGCCGCGGGGCTCGCTGCTGAGCCCGATCAAGCGGCTGATCGCAGGCTAATCGGCCTTGGCCGTGGTGCCCGGCCCGCGCGAGGCGCTGCGCTCGGGCTTGCCGGATTTTTCCACCAGCCGCTTCAGCTCGGCGATCGCCGCATTGGCCTCCTCGGGCGGCAGGTCGGCCTTCAAAATCTGCTCGGCTTCGGCCTGGCGGCCCTCGAGGCAAAGCACGACCGCGAAATTCATCCGCACCCGCGGATCGCTCTTGGCATGCTCATAGGCGCGGCCCAGCGTCGCTTCCGCCTTCGCGAGATCCTTCGACAGCAGATAGGACATGCCGAGATTGGACAGCACCGACGGCTCGTCCGGCACGATCTTGAGCGCGCTCGCGTAATACTGCCGCGCCTCGTCGAACTTGCCGAGCTGATCGAGCACCGCGCCTTGCGCCGACAGGATGCGCCAGTCGGGATCTTCGGGCGTATGCGCCTGCGTCAGCACGTCGAAGGCCTGCTGGAAGTTGCCATTGTCGGCCAGCGCGCGGCCGTAAGCCGCGAGCAGCCGCTTGTTCTTCGGATTGGCGAGCGCCGCCTGCTCGAGCACGGCGACCGCCTGCGAGCGTTCGCCGTTGGCGCGCAGCGCCTTGCCGTAGGCCAGCGCGACGGCCGGATCCTGCGGGTTGGCCTTGTAGCGCTCGCGCAAGCCATCGACGTCGCGACGTGAATCGGAGGACGCGCTCGCCTCGGCCTTCTCGCCGAGGGAGCCCGTGATGTCGGAGGTGGCCGTGGTCTGGCAGCCGGCCAGCGCGAAGGCAAGCAGCCCCGATGAGGCGGCGGCGACCATCAGCCGCGCGAGGCGACCTCGTTTGAACGCATGATGCAACATGAACTCTCGGCCTGCGCAGTGAGCTGGCCCAGAAATCGTTGCAGCTTAACCCTAAGTTCGGGTTAAGGCGGCCGCGCTTGCGGCCGGAAATCGCCTTTAATACGGCGCTAGCGGACGAATTCGGCGCCGAATTCGCAGCCGATCTGCCAGACCAGCCGGCATTGCCGCGGATTTCCGGTCGAGAAGATCAACGTGAACTCCGGCGGTGGCACCAGATGCTCGGCCACGACCTTGACACCGCCGTCGGAAATATCGGTGATCATGCAGTCGCGCGGCAACGTGCCCGTGCCGAATTGAATCTTTGCGAGGCTCCTGCAGACACGCCGCTCGCTTCTACGCCGGTTCGCCGCCAAACTGTTCGCCGCCATCATGTGATTACCATCCCATCAATTTCACGCGTCAGGACTGCACTGGATTTACAGTGGATTCGTTGGGATATGCTGATCGCGACCGCTCGCAATTGAGCGACGGATTTCGAATGAATTTTATCGATTGTGATCCCTCCCCCGAATTGCACCGCCGTTACCCTCTCCCCTTGTGGGAGAGGGTGGTTTCGAGCGCAAGCGAGAAACCGGGTGAGGGGTTGGTGATCGTGGAGACAGACCCCTCACCCGGCTCGCATCTAACGATGCTCGCCACCTTCTCCCGCAAGGGGAGAGGGTAAAATGCGCAAGCGGCGCGAGATGCACGGAGTCCGTTGACGCGTCGCGCTATTGCACGACGTCGAGCTTCACCTTGGCGACACCGCCCTTGACCATGCCGAGCTGGTCGGCGGCCGCGTAGGAGACATCGACGACGCGGCCGGGCACGTAGGGTCCGCGATCGTTGACGCGCACGGTGACCGATTGGCCGGTCGAGACATTGGTGACGCGCAGCTTGGTGCCGAACGGCAGCGAGGGATGCGCGGCGGTCAGCTCGTGGGTGTTGAAGGTCTCGCCGTTCGCGGTCTTGTTGCCCTCGGTGTAGAAGCTCGCGAGGCCGCCTCCCGCGCCAACGCTCGCGATGTCGGTATGCGCGGGCGCGTCGTGCCGGCGCACGACGCTGACCGGCCTTGGCTGGTGATGCGCGACCGCCTGCCTCGATTGGTTTCCTGGCGCGCTGCGCCAGTCCGATCGATCCGAGACGACGGAGGTCCGCGCGCAGGCGGCGAGCGAGGCCGCGGCGAGCGTGACGGCCAGCAGTTGTGGCCCCTTGTGAAGCGAACGCGCGCAGCTGATGGACAGCATGTTGCACCCTCAAGCCCGGCCCCGCATGCGAAAACGCCGCCGGATGCGGGCGGAAAGGTGGCTGCATCGCAGCGGCCTGATGGCGGGGTGTGATTTGCGGCGAGTGTGTCGTTTAGGCCACGCGGCAGATCAGTACGCAAACAGCTCGATCGGGTCGTTGAAGCCGCGCACCGGATATTCGCCGACGCGCTCGAGATCGAAATCGCCTTTGACGAAGTCGGCAAAGGCGCGCGACAGCAGCACCGGCTTTCCCACCTGCTTGGTGAACGCTTCGATGCGCGAGGCCATGTTGACGGCCGGGCCGATCACGGTGAAATCGAGCCGCGTGCGCGAACCGATATTGCCGTACATGACGTCGCCGACGTGAACGCCGATGCCGTAACGCAGCGGCTCGCGGCCGGTTTCGCCATTCTTCTCGTTCAGGGCGACCATGGCCTGGCGCGCCTCGGCCACGGCACGCAGCAGGTTCGCGCAGGCCTGGGGCTGATCGAGCGGGAAGATGGCGAGCATGCCGTCGCCGATGAATTTCAGGATTTCGCCGCCATGCCGCACGACCGGCTCCGCCATCGCGTCGAAATAGCCGTTCAGCAGATCGATGACGTCGTCGCGCGGCCAGTTGTCGGAGATTTTGGTGAAATCGCGCAAATCGCAGATCATGATGGCGGCGCGCACCGTGGTGCCGCTGCCGCGCCTGGTGGCGCCGGCCAGGATCATCTCGCCGGCATGCGCGCCGACATAGGTTTCGAGCAGCGTTCGCGCCAACCGGTTCTTGACGCGGATCTCGCTGACCAGCGCCAGCGCCGGCAACAGTTTCAGCAGGCCGGCGATATGGTCGGGGTCGAATCCGCCCGGCCGGTCGGTCGCAAAGGTCACCATGTGCTGCTTGCCGAGCGTGTGGTGCAGCGGCCATGCCACATAATCGGTCAGGCCTTTTGCGCGCATCTCGTCATAGATGGCGTGCTTGCGGCCGCCTTTGCGTTCGAGATCCTCGCGGACTTCGGTGGCGCCGTCGATCAGCTCGTTAGCGGGACTGCCGATGAATTCGGAACGCTCCCTGACGTCGTAAGCGACCCGCGCGATCTCGGCGTCGTGCATGCCGTCGGCCCACAGGAAGCGGGCGCCCAGCCATTGCGGGTGGTAGATCAGGATGTGCAGCGTCGATCGCTTGAGCGGAATGCCCGATCGCTGGATCCGGACGCACAGCTCGGCGAAGATATTGTCGAGGAAGCGCTCGTCGCGGGTCTCGTTCGTCAGCCAGTGCATGACGTCATGATCGGACGCGGTGGTGGCGAGATGTGGCGGTGCGTTCATGGCGTGCTCCCAGGCGCGCGATCGGCGGTGAGGGATATGTCGTGTCGCGGTGGCGCGGCGTCAACCAGGGCGAGCAGGCGCTTCGGCCCGAAGTGGGCGAGCGAAACCATGGCAGTGTCGTCGCCCGGCTTGACCGGGCGACCCAGTATTCCAGAGGCATCTCGGCTAAGCACGACCGCCTCTGGAATACTGGATGCCCCGCTTTCGCGGGGCATGACAGCGGAGGGGACATGAAGCGGCACTCTCGCGGCAGGAAATTCGCCCGAGTTTTGCAAATCGTTGTCCCTCTCCGAGGTGAGGGCGCAGGGAATGCCGGGCGCTAAGCGCACCCGCAGCCTTGTGTGCGGAAAAGGGGTAGGCGGCACACAAGCGGTAGTCACCACAGGTTTGCCGAAACGGTCCGGCACTCCCTGCGCGATGGTTTTACGGCTGCTCCGTACTCTCCCCGGGGTACCGGGCTTGTTAGCCCCCGTCCCCCCGGGCTCGTGACCCGGGAGTTGATCCCAGCGTCGGGGGATCAGGACCACACGGCTTGACCGTACGCGACCCTGCCGCACGCCTTGCGGCACCATCGCGTCCATCGCATCCCGCGCCAACGTTAAGTGGACGATCGCGAAACGCCCCTCCTGTGAGGCGCGGGACGGGAGGGAATATAGGGGGTACTTCTGGTTTTCGCAAAGAGATTTATTTTTGCGCGGAGGGGTTGACGCGCTTCTGAAAATCGGCAGGTGTTTTGCCCGTCGGGGCAACAGTTGATGGACTGACACTCCCCGTGGGGAGATCATAACTATTTTTCTCTCTTGCCCGCTTGAATATTTCACGTGCCAGATGTTCATGCGCGACGGCCCGAAACTCCTTATCAGTCATCACACGGGAGAAGATTTCCTCGTTGCCCTCCATCCGGTCGATGAAAAGCTCATCAAGCATCCGCTCCAAGTAGGATGAGAAGTTCGCGAGATTATTCGCCCTGGCCGCTTCAACAATCTTCTCGTCCCCTTCGGCGCTGGCGCTAATCTGATCGAAAAACAGTTGATCAGCCTCGGTGAAATGTGTTCCGAAACGTTCGTTCAGTTTTCCGACAAGTGTCGAAAGGGCAACGCCTTCGTCTGCGAAACCCGCAGTGCCAACATCCGTCGGTCCCTTCAATGGATCGGCCTGTCCGTAGCCCAAATCAATAGAGCCGTCTGACATTTGCTGAAGACGGAAGTAACGAAGGGCGACTTCGTCATCAAGCGCGAAAGCTTTCCCGTCGCCCGGAGGCGGAAGCTTCAAAAGCAGATTGCGAACGAATGCGTAGAATTTTTCGAGCTCGCTGTCCTGATAGGGAATAATCTGCGATAGAAACGCATAGAGGTTCCGGTAGGCCGTGAGCTGGCCCCGGAATGTTTCTTGCTCTGCTTCTTCCTTTTGCTTGAACTTCTGCACTACCACGTCGAGCACGGAGTTCATGATCTTGTGTTGAGATGCGGTATGGTCCCGTGTGTGTTGATACCATACCGCTGCGAAAGCCTTCACATCCGCTGGGGTGAAAATCGCCCATTCCAATAGTTTGTGCTGCAATTCTGACAATCTGTGCGGATCGGCATGTTCACCGATGGGCGTCGTCTCATAGTAGGGTTTGAATGCTGTGTAGATATCGGCTTCCTCGTTGGCAAAATCGAGCACGAAGGTTCGTGCTTTGCCGGGGGCTATCCGCAAGCACGATGCTGCTCGTGTCCTCGTCCTTGATGAGCATATCGGAGCAACAGATAGCCCAGGACTCATCATTATATTCCTGCCCGAAGAGGGCTAAGTTGGCCTGCTCGTTCTGGTTCAGAATGAACTTTTCGGACTCCGACAGCATCCCACCGGTGCCGCAGGCCGGATCATAGATCGTACGGAAAATCCCCGGCCGGTAAACGTCCTTCTCGCCGGTATAGACAAGGTTCGCCATGAGGCGGATGACCTCGCGCGGGGTGAAATGGTCTCCCGCTTCCTCGTTCGCTTGTTCGTTGAACCGCATGACCAGATACTCGAACAGGTATCCCATTTGCAGGTTGTCGATGCGGTCGGGATGCAGGTCCACATCCGCCATTGCCTTGATGATCGTGAAAAGCCGGTTGCTGGCATCGAGCTTTTCGATCTGGTCGTTAAACTTGAACTTTTCGAAAATGGCGCGGGCGGTTGGCGAGAAGCCGTTGATGTAGGAGACGAGGTTGGGCGCAATGTTCTCGGCATCGCCAAGCAGCTTCGCGAAGGTAAAGGGGCTGGTGTTGTAAAGCGGGTGCTGGCGAGTGGGGTCCGCCGCCTTTCCGAGCAGCCTCTCCATCGCGTTCTTGGGCATCCTCTGCGCCGTCAGCTTCTTATATTGCTTCAGTACGACGTCCTTGGTCGGCTCAAGAACGCAATCGAGCCGGCGCAGGACGATCATCGGCAACATAACGAGCCTGTATTGCGGGGGGCGATACGGTCCCCTGAGGCGGTTTGCGATTTCCCAGATGTCGGATTTTAGCTGATTGTGGATTTGGACGTTCATCCGGCGGGAACCTTCGATCAATCAGAGAGCGGCACAGTTAGTATCATTCCGCACCCCGTCTCAAGGCGAGGAAGGCGGCGGCCGATCGTAAAAGCTGCTTAACTTCGACGCCCGCCTGACAATGGCGTCAGGTCCAAAGCAGCCGCAGGTAGGCTGCGAACGACACCTTAAGTTGAAGCTCAGAGATGAGCTATCGGCAAATAAGCGACTGACAACGTAGCATTTAGGTCGAAGGCCGTCCTTGTCCACCGTCTTGCAAAAGCAGCAGTTCAGTGCGGCTACGCTGGCGCCGTCGCGCCATCGTCGCCATCGCCCCCTTGTGCTCCTCCGTGATTTCCGGTATCATTTCCGGAAATTCGGAGACGACAATGGCCAAGGCAAAATCCCCTCTCGCGACCCATCGCGCGCGCATGGAGCGCCGGGGATTCGTGCGGGTCGAGGTCAACGTCCGCAAGGAAGATGCGAGCCTTGTCCGCCGGGTGGCGTCCGCCCTGTCCGATCCTGCGCGCCAGGCCGAGGCGCGACGGCTGCTGCAGCAGCGGTTCGCCGCGCCGCCCAAGGTGAGCCTGAAGGCGCTGCTTGCGTCCGCGCCGCTCGACGGCATCGACCTCGATCGCAGTCCGGCTCCCGGACGTGACGCCGATCTGTGAGCTACCTGATCGATACCAACATCATTTCCGAGGTCCGCAAGGGCGCGCGTTGCGACCCGCACGTCTCCGCCTGGTATGCGTCGGTTGCCGACGAGGATCTGTTCCTGAGCACGCTCGTCCTTGGCGAGATCCGAAGGGGCGTCGAGCTTGCACGCGCCCGGGACGCCGGCAAGGCATTGGCGCTCGAACGCTGGCTGGGGGACGTGGCAGCGGCATTCGACGGGCGCGTGCTCGGCATCGATAACGCGGTGTCCGATCAATGGGGGCGCATGAGCGCCATCAGGCCGCTGCCGGCGATCGATGGCCTGCTCGCGGCGACCGCGTTGACCCATGGCCTGACGCTGGTGACGCGCAACGACCGCGACGTCGCCGGCCTCGGCGCGATGGTGCTCAATCCATTCAAGGGCGCCGACGGCGACCGTTGATCGCGATAGCGGCGGCGTTCGGAGAGAGCCGCGTTGGTCCGGGCACCCCTTGTATGTTCCGGCACGTCAGCCAGCGAGCAAGTTCAGCGGAGGTCTTGGTGCTAGGTTCGAACGGCGGCCGGGCGACCGTAGCTTGACAGCAACCAGACCGCCAGGATCACCACTCCCATAACCAAAAAGAATTCTCGCTTGTCTCCGAGGAGAGTCGGCAACACCAGCGCTGCCACCACAAGAACAGGTCCTACAAGCATTTCCACCAGCGCGTGGAGCCGTATTGGAATAATCTTCAAAACGCCAAGCGGCATGTCCGTAAGAAGGGTCATGACAAGATGAATGGCTGCGAGCGCATATGAGACAAGCGCAGCAAAGCCGCTAAGGCCGAGAACGCTCGGCGCCAGGGCAAAGATCGCGACAGTCAAATAGTCCAGTAGCCCATGCGTCGTGTCGGAAATGATTTTCATGTTTTCTCCTCCCTTGGAAGAACTGTTCGAGTGCAGCGGTGCGCGCCATGACGATTGCGTTTACCTGATCGTTGCGAGCATCGCGGTTCGCGCGCTCTCGATATCCGCATCCGAAAGACCGGACTTCGCCAGAACCAGCAAACCCTGAACATTGGCGACGAGTTGCAGGGCAAGCTGATCGATCTCGCGCTTCGAACGTCCAACGCCGGCGCTCGAGGGCAGGGAAATCGCCTTCCTGAACAATGTCCGAAGCATCTCGACGCCGATTTTCAATCTGGCGACTATCTCCTCATCACTGGCGCCGAGTTCCAGCGCGGTATTTCCGATCAGACAGCCGCGCCAACCCGTCGCATTTGCTTGTGGGCTTTTCGCAACGTCGAGAATTCCGTCGATCAGCAACGCGACGGCATATCGGGGATCTCTCACATCCGAGATCAGGCCTTCGAGATGAACGCGCACCGTCTCGAAATACAAATCGAGGATTTGCAGAAACACCTCTCGTTTGGAGCCGAACGCGTTGTAAAAACTGGCACGCCCGACACCCATCGAACCGAGCAATTCAGGCATGTTGGTCCCTTCGAAGCCCTGCTGCCAGAATGTCTTCAGCGCCTCCTGCAGAACTTCGCCGGGATCAAACTCTTTGCTTCTCATGCCGCTTATTAGACCATTTGGTCTAATTTGGCAAGATGGCTCCGCCAGGGCCGCAATGAATAGTTGGGTTTGCGGCTATTGGCCCGCAGCTGACCTGCACGGCGGCCGTCGCAGTGTCTGCTCTTAGGGGTGAACCTGACGGACTGCAGGCTTAGCTTCGACAGCCGGTTTCGACCCATAGCCGCCTTCATTTCGAGCGGCCCCTCTCACGAGGGTCGGGCCAAAACCATTCCTACTACTGGTGCGATGCGGCTGGCTCGCTTAAACGGGGGTTAAAGACCAAATCATCATTGCCGAGGTCAAAGGTGTCAGACATCAAGCGAGCCGCTGAACTCGAAGCTATCCGCCGAAAGCTTGTTCCACTGACAGCGTACCGTCAGCTTCTCAACGGCCCCGAGCACGTGTCGGATTGGCTGATGGTCGATCAGTCGATGATCGACACGTTCGCCGATGCCACCCATGATCATCAGTTTATTCACACCGACCGTCAACGAGCTGAGAGTGAGACGCCCTTTGGAGGAACAATTGCACATGGATTTCTCACGCTATCGCTTCTATCGGCGCTCGCTTTCGATGCGATGCCGGGCGTCGAGGGGATACGAATGGGTGTCAACTACGGGTTCGAGCGGGTTCGTTTCCTTAGCCCGGTTAAATCTGGAGCCCGGGTACGAGGTAAATTCCGTCTGATTGAATTGACCGAGCGCGCGGTGTCTATCCAGTCAGCATGGGACACGGTGGTAGAGGTTGAAGGTGTGATCAGGCCAGCTATCGAAGCGCACTGGATCACCCTGGCGTTGATTGATCCAGACGGGCCGCCAATGCGGTCCCTTTGAAAGGTCTGGTTATGGCACAACCCGGACCTCCGGACATGTCCGCTTTCGCGCCGCTATTGGGGGTTAAGCGGACTTCGAGTCCGCATCCGAACCGAAAGAATGTATGGACGCTGAATGTTTTTTATCGTCCGGCGCCGCGTCATCCGCGATAAAGCCAAAAATTTTCCCCGCAGCTCGGAATGCTCAAAGAACGAGTGGATGCGACCATTACGTGACTAGCTCGAACTAGGGACGAATGGTCGCAAGAGAAAGCCACCGGCAAAGTCGCGTTCTGAGAATTGGCCGACGTTGAACGTGCAATGTGCGCGGAATTCGCTCTCTCAGTGTCTAACTCCCGCGCCCTCGGCCGCTAACCTCCGGAAGTCACGGCACAATTTCGCTGTCTTGATTTTCTCTTGTAATATCAATGACTTCGTGGCGGAGAGGGAGGGATTCGAACCCCCGATAGGCTTGCACCTATGCCGCATTTCGAGTGCGGTGCATTCAACCACTCTGCCACCTCTCCAGGCGCCAA
>Ga0070741_10016508_pt1 | contig 12295 bp, 18 predicted proteins | sample Coa_R1_4_FD_66440 | JGI IMG/M metagenome (GOLD analysis project Ga0070741, IMG submission 66440) | Surface soil microbial communities from Centralia Pennsylvania, which are recovering from an underground coalmine fire - Coalmine... | ecosystem: Environmental > Terrestrial > Soil > Unclassified ...
TGGCTTCGATTTGGCGGCGATCGGCCGTTTTCGGGTAGGCGAGGGCTCTCGCCGCCCGGGATCGGCGCGGCGGCCGGTGGTGTCGGCGCCCTCGGCGGGCGTTACGCTTGGTTGTGGGCGCGGGTGACCCCGGACCGAAGAGCGGGGCATTGGGGATGGAAACCCCGCCGCGCAGGATTGCCGCTTGACGGCCTCAGAGTCGCACCCCAGTGGCGGCACCCGCGCCCGTTTTCGCGGTGCGCGCTTTCGCTTGCCACTCGGTAACGAGCTGCTTGTAGGCGATCTCGCCCTGCTCGCTGAGCGCGCGCTCGCGGGCGCGTACCTGCTTCAGGTTGTAGGCGTGGGTGGAGCCGCGCTGGCCACGGCGTGAGGGCATGCCGGCGCGGAGCTCGAGCCGGCGCAGCTTCTGCGTCAGCAGCGAGGGGCGGCCGTAGGCGTAGTCCTCGCCGCGGGTGATCAGGTGCCAGCAGAGCACAGCCAGCTTGCGCGCGGTCGCGACGACGGCGATCTGCATGCCGCGCCGGGCGCGGACGCGTTCGTAGAAGGCGTGCAGCGGGCCGGGCGTCTTCGCCGCGGCCCAGGCGGCCTCGACGAGCATCCCGCGTGCGTGTGCGCGCCCCTGCTTGGTGATCCGTCCGTGCGAGGCCGGCTGGCCGCCGGACTGGCGCACGCGCGGGTTGAGTCCGAGGTAGCTGACCAGCTTGTCGGGCGAGCGGAAACGCGCGAAGGCGCCGACCGCGGCGACGATCGAGAGCGCCACGGTCGCGTCGACGCCGGGGATCGTCATCAGCCGCTTCACCTCCTCGCGGCGCAGCGCGACGCGGGCGAGCTCGGCGTCGATCAGCTTCAGCTCCTCGCCGTGGAAGTCGAGCTGACGCAGCAGCGCTTCGACGGCTTGCCGTTCGTCGCCGGGGAGATCCTGCTCGGCCAGCCAGGCGCGGCCCTTGTGGGCGAACAGATCCGCTGCTGGGCAGCGCGGCACGAGATTGCGGTGCAGGATCGACTGCACCCGGTTCTTCAGCCGGGTGCGCTGGCGGACGATGTGCGCGCGGCGGGCGACCTGACGGCGAAGCGCGTGCGTCTCCTCGTCTGCGAGCCAGACGGACGGCAGGAAGCCAGCCGCCAACAGCTGCGCCAGTACCTGAGCGTCGACCTTGTCGGTCTTCACCTTCGCCTCCGCGATCGCGCGCGTCTTCGTCGGATTCGACACGACCACACGGCCGACATGCCGCTCCAGCAGGCGCGCGATCGCGTGCGTGTTACAGGTCGCCTCGAGCGCGACCTCGTCGTAGGCGCAGAGACTCTCGGCGAAGAGGCGAAGCGCCTCCGGAGTCGTCTTGATCTGGCCGGCGGAGCGGACGACCCCGTCCTCCCAGATCGCCACCTCCGCGAACTCGCGATGGACATCAAGTCCGATGCAGCGTCGCATCACTCTCTCCTTCCTGACGTTGGTGTGGAGAGCAGGCGGGCAAACGACACCTACGGATCCGCGCTCGCAGCGCATCCGGGCCAGTCGCAGGGGCGGCCAAGTAACTAACACGGGCTCGAAGCCCATCGAACAACAACGGCCTGCCCGACCTGCGTTTGCTCCCAGATGCCCCCGTCCCGGACGGTCGCACCGTACTCACCAACCCGGACACCACCAGCGTCGAGGCGGTCAAGGGTCACGGCGAGCATCCACCCCCTTTCATACGGGATACCAACCTGCTCGAGCGGCTCAACAAGGAGATCCGCCGCCGCACCGATGTCGTCGGCATCTTCCCCGACCGAGCCGCGATCGTCCGCTTGGTCGGCTCGGTCCTCGCCGAACAGAACGACTGTCATGAAGGCGGCGGCTCGTTGGTGATGTGACGTCGGGCCTCCCCCGAAGAATCAGCGCTCGGACACGAGCGATTCCCGGAAGGAGGCCCAAGTGCAGTATCTCGGTATCGACTGGGGCACCCGCAAGGCGGCGTGGTGCGCGATCGACGAGCCCGGCGACATCGTCGAGGGCGCGATTCCAGCTGACGAGGACGGACTCGCGAAGCTGGTGCACAGGCTCGGCCCGGACGTGCGCGACTGCGTCGAGATGATGAGCGGTGCCGTCTGGGTCCGTGACAGGCTCGCTGCGTGCGGCTGGGAGATCCAGATCGCCGAGCCGCGCAAGGTAAAGGCGCTCGCGCCGCTGGCGTGCAAGACCGACCGCGTCGACGCGCGCGTGCTCGCCGAGCTCGTCCGGCGCGACCTGGTGCCGGATGTGTGGGTCCCATCTCTCAGTGAGCGGGAGCTGCGCGAGCGGCTGCGCCGGCGCACCCACCTCGTCCGCCTTCGCACCTCGGCGACCAACCGCGCCTTCGGGCTGCTGACCCAGTGGGGGCTGCGGGTCAGTCTCACCACCCTGCGCAAGCCGGACGCGTTCGCGCTGTTGATCGATCGCGGCGTGCCGGCGGTCTGGCTCCAGTCGATCAAGACGCTCCTGTCGGTGATCGACGACCTCGACCGACAGATCGCACCGATCGAGCGCGAGCTACGCCCGCTCGCCCACGCCGACGAGCAGGTGCGGCTGCTGATGACGATCCCCGGCGTCGCCGAACTGCTCGGCCTCACGCTCCTCGCCGAGATCGGCGACGTCTCCCGCTTCCCGACCGCGCGCCGGCTCGTCGGCTACTCCGGTCTCGCCCCGACGATCAAGCAGTCCGGGCAGAGCTCCCGCACCGGCCCGATCTCGAAGGCGGGGCCGAGCACGCTCCGCTGGGCAGCGATCGAGGCGGCGCAAGGCGCGTGGCGACCGACCAACCCCTGGCATCGGCTCTACGCCGAGACCAAGCAGCGCCACGGCAAGGCTAGTCCCGCCAAGGCCGCGGTCGCGCGCAAGGTCCTGATCGCCAGCTGGCACGTCCTCGCACGCAACGAACCCTTCAAGCGGAGCGCCTCGAGCGCGACCACCAATGTCCCGGCAAGCTCCTCCATTCGTCTGGCCGACTGAAAGCCCTCGAACGATCTGAGAAGCCGGGGCAGCTGCAACCAGACCAGGTGCGCACCAAGCGCCGAAAGAGATCTCAGCACCGCCATCGCCATCAACGGAAGGAGAAACCTCGACAACGAACCGCTGCTTGACATCCACCCGCTCTTCAAAGAGACGAGTGGGCTGTCGCCCGCCGCTACATGAGCGCCGAATCGATCGCCAAGGCGCTCGCCAACCCCGCACCCGAGGAGCGCGCGGAAGCGCCCGCGCTCCCCGCCGCCGCCTGAATGCCCGACTACGTGACGACCGCTGCGAACTTCGAGGCCACAGGAGCGGCTCTGACGGCCTGCCAGACCTGGGCGCGACTGATCCGTCGTCCGAATTCGACTCGCTCCCCCGCAAAGGAGGTGCCGCCAACGCCGACAACGACCTGACCATCAGGCGAGGATGACGCGCTCAGCCTCATACACCACCTTGACGGACGCAGCCGAGGTGGCCGAGCTTAAGACGGAGCTTCAGGTCGAGCTCGACCGTCTCGGCGGCTTCCTTCGTCGGCACCGTGACCTCCGGGAACGGCCGCACGCGGACCTGCCAGCGGCCCTTGCCCCGTTTGCGGATCGCCATCAGCGAGCCTCCCTTCCGTTGCTGGAAGGTCGACTCTGCCGCCGTCCGTTCGAAGCTGCCAAGCTCGATCGCCCGCTGGGAGACCGACACGGTCGAGCCCGGTTACTCGACCCTGCGCCGCGTCCTCCAGGCCTCCGGCTTCGACATCCCGCCGGTGCTCGTGCCCTACGAGCGCGACCTCGAGCGCGACGCCCAGGTCCAGGAGCTGCGCGAGCTGACCCCGCAGGAGCGGATGGCGAGACTGCTCGCACGGCTCGACAAGCCGCGATGAGCCAGCCCCGCTTCGACCCCTACGCGATCCTGCAAGAGCTCGAACGGGTGCGGTGCGGCTTCGTCGTCATCGGTGGGCTCGCGCGCGTGATCCAGGGCTCTGACGAGCTCACTCACGGCCTCGATATCGCCCCCTCCATGAATAAGGAGAGCCTCCGCCGTCTCGGCCAGGCGCTCGAAAACCTGAACGCACGCCGCGTCGACCGCCAACCGCTCGCCCTCGACCAGCTCGACCCCCAGCGCGAGCCCGTGATCGAACTCACGAGCGATGCCGGCGAGATCAAGATCGTCCCCGAACCCGCCGGCACCCGCGGCTACGAAGACCTCCGCTTCCGCGCCAACCACGAACCACTCGGCCACGGCCTCCGCCCCTCCGTCGCCTCACCCGGCGACCTCGTCCGCATGCTCGAAGCACACGACCGACAGCCCGACCCACTCGTGCTCGAGACCATGCGCACCGTGCTCGAACTCGAACACCGACTCACGATCTGGCGCCTCGAGCAGCACGTTCACAGTTTCTTCCTGCGCGTTCTGCTGCACCTCATCGACGCCGATAAGTAGGCCGGCTCCCTCCTCTGGGTTCGCAGCCCGCCATGGGATCTCCTCAGGCGCGCAGTTCTCGTAGACGACCTGGGTGCCATGGCGGTAGGCGTTGTTGATGTCGCGAACGCTCCGCGTGCGCATTCCGGCCGCATCCTCGACGCGAGCGAATAGACGACCTGCCTCCTCCATGTTCCGCATCGCGGTCGCGATCTGGTCGTCCACCAGAGCCCGCGCCGTCTGCAGATCGTTGAGGTCTACGACACCGCGGTTGAACAGCACCTGCGGGAGGTCGTCGGGAACGGGGAGGCTAAACAGCTCTCGTCACTCACCCTCAGTGAGCGCCTCGAGCCTCTCGAACTCCTGCGCGATATCGTCGCCGCGCCGGCGGTAGCCGGCGCGAAAACCGGGGCCGGCGCGGTGGGACTGGAACAGCTCCTCGAGCGCCGCCATCGTCCGATGCTCGGCGTGATGCACACGGAGGTCGTCGCTCAGACTGGCGATCTGACGGTCGCTCAGGAGAAGAGCCGCCATGTCGCGGTGCGCCCGCCACCCGTAAGGTGGATCGACAGCAGCAGCCAGAAGCCCTCGCGCTGAAACCTTTCAAGCCCGAGCTCGAGGAAGCGCTGCCCGTACAGCTGCGTTGGAGGCGTGGGTGGGAGTTCAGGGAGCCGTTGGCCCACTACGAGGAACGGTATATATGGGGCCACCTCGTTCATGCGCGCAGGGCGTGAGTAGGCGTCCGCATGGGCGCGCTGCCATCGGGCGATGCCCGTACCGTTGTCCAACGATGGATGTGCGGCCTCCATACCGGCCTCCATACCTTTTCGACCCGGACACCGTCGAGTTACGGATTGCGCCGCTGCCGCGGACGGCGAAGCTGATCCACGCGAAGAAGAGGAGCTGGGCGCCGTCCACTGCCTTCCCGAGGCTGCGTACGACGGAGCGCGAGATCCTACGGATCCTCGGCCGCGCCCGGCTCTACAGCCACCTCGACCAGCTACTCCACTCGCTTGAGTACTGCCTTGCCAACGGCTGGGACGCTCACCAGCTCGGTGCACGCGACCGCGATGAGTTCACATCGCTCATTTCCGACCTCCAGGTAGCGGAACACTGCCTGCTCCGGAACTTCACGATCGAGTCCCCGGTCGGCCTCGCCATCCAGGGCGCAAAGCCCGATCTGTATGTCCGCAAAGACGATGTGGCCGCGATCATCGAGGTCTTCCGGCCGCGCGAGCTCCAGGCATTCCACAACTTCCGGACAGATGTCTCCCGGCTCCTGATGGAGGCCGACATCCGTCTCGACTACCAGGCGGACGTCAAGCTCGGCTGCGTCTCGGACTTCGACGAGAGCGGACGTCTCGTGTCGCCGTGGCACCCGTGTGACCTCGACGACGCGCTCGCGCCCGTCGCGGAAGAAGCACTTGAACGTGTCGCGGCCAAAGTCGCGGTGCTCGCGCCGGCAGCGCGGGAGCTGATCGTGGAGAAGTGGCCGAAGAGGAATCTGAGACTGACGGTCGAGCTCTCGGACATCCGGACGAGCGTGGGCGACGAACCCGCGCGGTCAGTGAGCTACGGCCAGTCATACGGCGGGTATGAGCCGGTCGGGATGCTGGCGCGGCTGATGAAGGCGATCATCAACACGGCGAAGAAGCGGCAGGCAGGGGAGAGAGGAGGGCAGGCGCGCGTACTCGTCTGCGACGTGTCCGACACGATCGTCGTGCCGCACCTCCAAGACGAGCACCGGAAGAAGCGATACGTCGAGATTCTCATCGGTGATCTCGAGCCCCAGGTGAAGAAGAACTACGACGTGATTGCACTCTGCGAGCGCCGCGGCTGGGGTAAGCCGCTGCACCTCCACTTCTGCGTGTGCGCGGGGCCGGAATACCACCGGCTACTCGGCGAGCTCTTCGGCGCCATCCAGACGATGACGCCTTGAGCGGCCCAGGGGGTTCTACCTTTGCGCCGAGCGGAGTGACTGCGGCGAAACGTCTGAGAGCCTCAGTACGGTCGTGGCATGACGGTCGATGAGCTTCAGGCCAGCGCCGGGCAGGACTTCCTCTTCCACTACACGGATGCGATCCGTGCCGACGCAATCATCGAGGAGCGCTGTTTCGTCTCCGGGCCGCGGGCGGCGCGCGGATTCGGGATCTACGCGACGGACATCGCGCCGGTGAGCGCGGAGACGATCGAGGAGGTGATCATTCACTGTTTCCGCGGCGACGCCACGCCACCCGAGGTGAGCCATGCGATCGCGGTGCGGCGGTCGAGCGGCGACCTGCGGTTCGAGCGGACCGACGACCCGTACCAGTGGGTCTTGCCCACCGGGAAGCTCGAGCTCATCCACATCGACGGGATCTACGTCGCCACGGCTGCGTTTACCGGCAGAGGTTGGGAGATCATCGATACAGAAGAGTGACAAGCGGTTGTAATTTTCTGTGCTAGGATGAGGCCATGCCACGAGGTAGGAAGACGACCAATATGAAGAAGGGGGCGGCCAGCCCGGGTCGCATGCGCGCCGCCGAGGTTTCGCCGGCGCTGCGAGATCGCCTCGACCAGGCGCGAGTACTGCGAGACCCGCGCGTGCGGGCGTTGTGGCCGCGGCTCGAGCCGAGGCAGCAGGGGATCGTCCTCGACCCGAGGGACGCGACCGGCCACCGCTATCCGCTCACGAGTGGCGAGGTCTCAGAGCTGACCGGCCTTTCGGAGCGCCAGGTTCGCTACTGGGCGGACCGCGGGCTGATCGTCCACTGGCGCAAGGGGAGCCGTCGCCTGTTCGAGGCGGTAGGGCTGATCACTGCGTTCTCGATCAGGAATGCGAGCCAGCACGAGCTTCAGTTCTACCGAGGGCTGATCGAGGAGCCGGTCGACGAGCTCGCGGCGAAGATGGGGATGTTGACCAGCGTGCTCGCGTCGCGGCTGGAGAATGTCGAGCCGGGCGAGGCGAAGACAGTCACAGCAGCACTTGTCGAGCTGACCCAGCGCTGACGCTCGAGGTCATAGCTCGAGCCCGAGTCCGGGCGCCTCACGCTTCAGCGTCCGTCCCGGTGGTTCCGGTCGCAGTGAGCGAGTCGGCATCGGCTGGTCGGGATCGAAAGCGAGCCCGGGCATCTGTCGAGCGCGGGGCGGCGGCGGCGTCCGCGCCAGCTCTGCCTCCTTCTCTTCGAAGCCTCTAATAGGACTTTGTTACTCCCTTCGATGGAAGAGCGTGAGCTGGTCGAGGTCGACCTTCTGGTTGCAGGTGCGGCAGCGGCCGTTCCAACAGCGCAACGACAGCTTCGCGACGCTCAACATCACGCCACCACCACGAACCCCAGACAGGCGGAGACGCAGATGCACCCGAGGTGCAGCAGGCGTTGCCCGTTTGCGAAACGAGCAACGACGCCATCCCACATACATCCCACACCAGGTGCGCAGAACGGCGCATTTCGCCGCAGGTCCGCAGCCGTGCGAGCTAGGAAGAAATCCCTGCTCAGGATCGGTTTTCGCAGACGATCCGCGTCGGCCGCAGACACCACGAACGAGTTCGACAAGCTGGGGGTCACTGGTTCGAGCCCAGTACCGCCCATCTTCGAATCCCCGCCTGTGCGCGGATTTTTCTTTGTGGAGGGCGTTCCGTGTTTGCGCGAACCGGGGCGCCTATGAGCCTTCGTCAGCCTCGACAGTCGACGGCGACTTCGAGCGCTTCGCAGATCTCGTGCATGCGGTCGTCGCTGAGTCGGCCCAAGCGCTCGACCAGCGTTCCAACCGAGACGATCTCGACTGAGTCGAGATTGACGACCGAAACGAGTGGGATTGGGTCGTCTGGAGGCTCGAGGAGGACCTCGGTCGGGATGTCGCGGATCGTGGTCGTGCACGGCCCGATCAGGGCACGCCGCAGGCGCGGGATCGCGGCGTCTCGAGAGAGCACGACCACTGGCCGGCGCCCGACCTCCGGGAGCTCGCACCACCAGACATCACCTCGCGCCGGAAGGGAAGTCACGACGCGCCGGCGGCCGCACGGAACGAGGCCAGGTCTCCCCACTCGTCGGCTTCGTCGAGCGGGTGCTCGGCGTAGGCGGCGTACGCGGCGTCGAACTCGGCAGCACGGCGGCGAGCAAGCAGCGCCGCGAGCGCCTCGTCGATCAGCGCCGCATCGGTAACGCCAGCGCGCACCTGTCGTGCGCTCTTGAGCAAGTCGGCATCGACCGTCGTGCTGATCCTGGTTCGTGCCATGCCATAGTCATAGCATAAACGTGGCATACGCCCTCGAAACACGCGCCACGACGGTTCAGACACCGACGCAGGCGCGACGAATACGGCAGCGAAGCGGCTCGCGCACCACTCGGTTCGCCCCATCAAATACCTGGAAATCCGGCACTGCCGTTTTGGATACGGACGTGCGCTGCCACTACGGCCCGGAGCCGTATCGGGTGATCTACCGCCGCTCCAGGAACCTGTTCGTGCTCCTGCACATGTTCCGCAAGGACAGCGGAGCTCCGATCAGCTTGTCCGAGAGAGCCGCGCCCATAGCCTTGCCGATCGCACGCCCCCGATGGCTACCTGTAACCGGGGGAGTCACACCCGTCGTAGGCGAAGGCCCCGGACACCAGCGGCAGGCTGATCGGTCGCTTCGGGCTGAGGGGCAGCCTTATGCGGCGGGCAGCCGGCAGAGGAAGCGTGTGCCGGTTCCCGGGCCGGCGCTCTCGGCCCAGAGCGTGCCGCCGTGCGCCTCGACGAGGGCGCGGGCGATCGTGAGGCCGATGCCGCTGCCACCGCGGTCGCGGCTGCGCGCGGTGTCGGTGCGGTAGAAGCGCTCGAAGATCCGTTCCAGCTCGGCCGGGTTGAGCCCTTCGCCAGTGTCGGCGACGGTGAGGAGTGCGTCGGCGCCGTCGCGTTCGGCTGCGAGCGTGACCGTGCCGCCGGGCGGGGTGTGACGGAGCGCGTTGTCGAGGAGGTTGGCGAGCACTTCGGCGAGCCGGTCGCGGTCGACTTCGAGGGCGGGCGGGTGGCCGCCGGGCTGAACTTCGAGGGTGACGCCTTTGGCCGCGTAGGCGGCGCGGGCCGCATCGGCGGCGGCGGTGAGGAGCGTCTCGGCGCTGACGCGGGCGAGGCGGAGGTCGAGCTGGTGCTCCTCGGCGCGCGAGACTTTGCTGATGTCGTCGGTGAGCCGAGCGAGCCGGGCGGTCTGTGCGCGCAGCAGCTGCCAGGTCTGGGGCTCGGGTGCGACGATCCCGTCGGCGAGCCCTTCCAGGTGGGCGTCGAGGGTGGCGAGCGGGGTGCGCAGCTCGTGGGCGAGGTCGGCGAGCAGACGGCGACGGCGTTCCTCGGCGGAGGCGAGCGCGCCCGCCATCTCGTTGAAGGCGCGGGCGAGGACGGTGATCTCGTCCTCGCCGCTGGCGCTGACGCGGGCGCTGTAGTTGCCGCGGGAGACGTCGCGGGCGGCGGCGGCGAGCGCGCGCACCGGCCGAACGACTCGACTGGAGAGCGCCCAGCTGACGACGACGGCGGCGAGAGCCGCCGCGGCGATGCCGACCGCGAGCGAGAGCGCGAGGGACTGGCCGAAGGCTTCGTCCAGGTGGTGGAGCACGGTCGGGGGTACGATCCCGAGCGCCTCGCTTACGTGGCGGCGGTAGAGGGTCGGGCCGAGCAGGAGCGAGACCAGCGCCAACGTCGTGCTGCCGGCGACGATCACCGCCAGCTGGGCGGCGAGCAGCTTCGCGATCAGGCTCCGTCGCAACGGGGAGCGCATCAGCCGTCGCCCATCCGGTAGCCGAGCCCGCGCACGGTGCGCACGTAACGGGGCGCGGACGGGTCGTCGCCGAGCTTGCGGCGCAGGTTGGCGATGTGGACGTCGACGACGTGGTCGTCGCCGAACCATCCCGGCCCCCAGACGCGCTCCAAGAGTTGCGCGCGGCTGAACGCGACCCGCGGCTCGGACGAGAGCGTCGCGAGCAGGTCGAACTCGAGCGGGGTCAGCTCGACCGGCTCGCCGCCGAGGTGTACCTCGCGCGCTTGCGGATCGAGCTCGAGCAAGCCGAAACGGCGAACCGGGTCGCCTCCTGGACTGCCGCCGGCGCGAGGGCGGCGAAGCAGCGCGCGGACCCGGGCGACCAGCTCGCCGGGCGAGAACGGCTTGGTCAGGTAGTCGTCGGCGCCAGTCGAGAGCCCGGCGATCTTGTCCGCTTCCTCCGCCTTCGCGGTCAGCATCAGCACGTAGACGTCGCTGAAGGCACGGATGCGGCGGCAGGCCTCGATCCCGTCGATGCCGGGCAGCATCAGGTCGAGCACGATCACATCCGGGTGTTCGCTGCGGGCGAGCTCGACCGCCTGCTCGCCGTCGTAGGCGGCGACCACCTCGAAGCCCTCCCGCTCCAGATAGGAGCTGACGATCCCGACCAAGGGCTGTTCGTCGTCGACGACGAGCGCGCGTAAGCGCGCCTTGCGCGCGCTCACGCTGTTGGAGTTGGTCGGCCGCTGGCCGCTCACTCCGCCATCGTGATGAAGCGGCCGTGCCACCAGTGGTACCAGACCGCCCCGGTCTGTCGGTTGACTGAGAGCATGCCTGTGATCTTCCCGTTCTTGAGCGTGTGGAAGGTGAAGTAGCCCGGCAGCGCGTCCGGCTGGCCGGCGATCAGCCCGCTCCCCTGGCTGGCGAGCCACCGATCCGCGACCCGCTGCGCCTCGCTCACCGTGAGCGGTCCGGAGACGCTGCCGCTCGGGGGCGTCCAGTTCGGGCTGCCGCCGTAGCGCCCCATCATGCCGCCAGCCGAGCCGCCCATCATGCCGCCGTAGCCGCCGCCCATCATCCCGCCAGCCGAGCCGCCCATCATCCCGCCGTAGCCGCGGGCGCCGGTGCCGCGCATCATCCCGTAACGGGTGTTCCACATCATCGCCGGCCCGTACTCGAGCGCGACCAGGCCGGTCTGCGGGTCGACCAGCACCTCGGTCGCCGGCTTGCCCTGCTGGTCGGTGAGCAGCACGTAGAAGTTGTTCCGAAACTGCATCACCTCGCCCGTCTTCAGACCGAGCCGGTCGGCGAAGCTCTGCGCGCGGGCGCGAGCGGAAGCGATGTCAGGAACCGGCTTGCCCGACCCGTTCAGATACCAGGCCGTCCGTTGCCCGCTGGCGGCCATCATCGAGTAGCCCATCCCGTAGCCTGGCCCGTGGCCGTATCCGCCGTTGCTCATGCGGCTGACCGCCCAGCCGATGCTCGCACCGACACCGGCGAGCGCCGCGACGAGCAGGACGAGCGGAGCGATCTTGTTCTTCATCTCGCTCACGCCCTTCCCGCGTGCGCCTCGCGCAGCTTCGCCCGCTGGGCGTCGTAGGCGGCGGCGTCGATCTCGCCCGCGGCGAACCGCCGGTCGAGGATCTCCTCCGGCCGCTCGGCCAAGTTGGCCTGGTCGCGGCCGCCGCCGCGCTGGAGCAGGCTCGCGACCGCCCAGACGACCACGGCGATCAGCACGACCCACAGGACCGACATCAGCACCCAGTCGCCTGCGCCCATTCCTCCATGCCAGCCATTCATCATCGTGGGCCTCCGTTTCGATTGCCTGCGCTCACGGTAGGCCCGGCCGGTCAAGGATCGACCGGCAGCGAGCTCAAGATTCGGTCAAGGCAGCACACTGGAGGAGCCCTGGCGGCGGTCGCGGCGTCGCGTACGCACGCGCAGCCGTGACCCCGGGTTGAACGAGGACGTACCCCTGATCGGCGTGGTCTGTCGCTCCCCGAGCCGGGAGGCTGCGATGTCGCAACGACTGCTGCGGCTCATCCGGATGAAGGTGTGCTTCCGAGACCGGCGCGAGCCGCCTGTCAAACGGTGCGCCGGCAGGCGAACGAGCCGGTGAGCTGTCATAGTCCGGGAGTCGACGAACGGAGGCTGAGATGGCAGGTGTCGAGAAGCGCGATTTCGACTCGCCGGACGAACGCCGAACT
>Ga0070741_10016509_pt1 | contig 12295 bp, 8 predicted proteins | sample Coa_R1_4_FD_66440 | JGI IMG/M metagenome (GOLD analysis project Ga0070741, IMG submission 66440) | Surface soil microbial communities from Centralia Pennsylvania, which are recovering from an underground coalmine fire - Coalmine... | ecosystem: Environmental > Terrestrial > Soil > Unclassified ...
AACCCCATCCCTCGAGTCCTCGGTTACCACGAGGTGTTTCACCTCTTGACGCTCGTGGCTGCCGGCTGTCAGTGCGCCGCGATCGCCTTCTACGTGCTCCCACGTGGCTGAATCGAGAGCTCGTTCCGGCCATTTGCACCGGCGACGAGACCGCCGTCGAGCCAGCGCAGGAAGAGTGGCTGAATCGAGAGCTCGTTCCGGCCATTTGCACGGCCTCGACGGGGACGCTTGAAGTGGCCTCGCCCGCCGTCGGGTTTCGTGTGTTTCGTCTCGTAGCTGATCGGGGCCGCGCTGCCGCGGCGGAGCGGAGCCGTAGGCGTAGCGGAGGTGCGAGAGCGCGGCGCGGTCCGCTCATGCGGTGGCTCCTCGACGGCGTCTGCTGCGAGCGAGTCCATGCTTGAAGCGCCAGAGCTCGTGCAAACGTCCGTCGCGCTTCAATGGGGCCCGGGATTGGAGTCCCGGGATAGTTCCCAAACCGCCCATTCGCGCGTGTAGTAGCCGGGCTTCAATGGGGCCCGGGATTGGAGTCCCGGGATAGCCGGCAGCACGACCCCGATCGCGACCAGCCAGAGCCAGCTTCAATGGGGCCCGGGATTGGAGTCCCGGGATAGGTTCCGACGCCGTGCCATGCGGCTTCGCGGACGAAGCTTCAATGGGGCCCGGGATTGGAGTCCCGGGATAGCCGCAGACACGATCGGCAGCGACAACAAGCAGTGGGTCGCTTCAATGGGGCCCGGGATTGGAGTCCCGGGATAGCAGGTCGATCAGCAGCGGCACCCGCATCGTCTTCGTGCTTCAATGGGGCCCGGGATTGGAGTCCCGGGATAGCACGATCGGGGTCAACCAGCAGGTGGCCGGGGTCGTGCTTCAATGGGGCCCGGGATTGGAGTCCCGGGATAGAGCCCCCAGACGATACCGCTGTGGAAGCCGCACCGTGGCGCGACATGCGAGCAACTCGGTGCTAACAGGCGAATTCCCGGCGTCCATGCAGTATGTCGCCGCATAAGTTGTCAAGTTGCAGGCAATTTCGCCTGCGAGCACGTCCCGGGTGCGGCGATATGACCTCGTCGCTCGCACGAGTTTAGGTGATCGTCGCGACGAGAGGATCGCGGACCATCGGAGGCGCGGAAAGCCAGTAAAATCGACCGGCGCTCGCCTGGGTCGCGGGTCCGAGGTCGATGAGCACAGCCCCGTCGACTGCGACGTTCAAGACGTCCCCGAGCCGACGCTCGAGGCGCACGCGCTCAACCGGAGAGAGGTCGCAGACGAAGACCGAGTATTGGAGCCGATAGCCGAACTCCTCCGCGAGCTTGCCGACGCGCCGTAGCCGCCGCTCGTCGCGCACGTCGTAGCAGAGGAGGTAGCGGGTCCTCATCAGCGGTGACGAGAGGCCGGTACTCGTCAACTTCACCCAGTAGCGCAGCACCCAGCAAGCGCGCCTGCAGCTCGAGCGCGCGCCTGTACACCACCCGGTAGCGGAACGTCGGGTGGATGAGCTCTGTCGTCATTCGCCGTTCGAACGCGCCGATGACCGTCCGCCGCCCCGACGCCGTGAGCGCGAACGTGCCGGCGCGCTCGACGAAGTCGCCCCGCGTCAGCCGGTGGCCGTTGACGAGCGTGAGCAGGACCGAGTCCGCGAGCAGCGGCCGACACTCCTCCATCAGGTCGAGCGCGAGCGCCGGCCGGCCGAAGCGCGGACGGTGGAAGAAGCCGAGCAAGGGATCGAAGCCGACGCGGCGGCACGCGAGTGCGCACTCCTTGACGAGCAGCGCGTAGAGGAAGGAGAGCACGGCGTTCGGCCGGTCGCGGGGCGGTCTGCGCGACCGCCGCTCGAACGCGAACCAGCCGCTGTCGGCCGGGCGAAGCAAACGACCCAGCGACCGGAAGTACTCGCGCGCGGCCGCCCCCTCGATCCCGAGGAGCGAGTCGAAGTCCACTGCATGCTCGGCGCGGCGGGCGAGCCGCTGCAGCTCGCGCACCGCTTCCGAAACCGCCTCGCCGCCGTTGCGCCGGAGGAGAATGCGCTGGTTACGGATCTTGCCGGCGACGAAACGGCGGGCGAGGCGGAGCGACACCTCGTGATCGTCTGCGGTGCGGAACTGCGCGACGCGCAGCTCGACGTTGTTCGGCTCGAAACCGAGGGTCATCGCCTGGAAGCGGCCGCCGAAGGAGAAGTGCGTGACGGGAGTCCCCGAAGCAGCCAGCTCGCGGAGCGCCGGGCCGGAGATGGAGGCCGCGCCGAGCAACGCCACTTCGGAGACGTCGATGCGGCGGAGCGAGGCGAGCGTCTCGCGCTCCTTCGTCACCTGGATCCTGCCCTTCTCGAGCCGAACGACGGCGCCGGGCTCCTGTACGTAGAGCGGCGCCGTGTCCGGACGCGGCGCGATCAAGCGCCGGGCGCGAGCCGCCTCGGGCGCGGCCCGCAGCATGTTCACCTCGTCCGGGAGACAAAGGCCGACGAGCGAGCAGCGGGGGCACTTCGGGCTCGCGACAAGCGGCGGCGGCGGCTCGGCGCGGGCTGCGGTCGCGCGCAGCTCGGCGAGTCGCTCGCGCACCTCTCGCTCCAGCTCCTCACCGACCTCGACGGCGAGGCGCGCACGCGTCTCGCGAAAGCTGAGGTAGCCACGCTCGCAGCGGTAGCCGTTCTCACGCAGGACGAGGATTTGCGCGGCCATCTGGAGGAGCTCCGGCTCCCAGGGCCGCCCATCCGGGCGCGGCCTGCCCTTCTTGAAGTCGACTGGCGAGACGCTGCCGTCCTCACCTTCGACGAGGTCGATCTTCGCGATCACGCCGAGGTCCGGCGCGTCGAGCGTCACCGACCGCGCCTTGCCCGTCCACTCGTCGTCCTCACCCCCGGCCGCCGGGATCCGCCCGCCGCCGCGATCGCTCCGGGCGTGCGCGAGCTCGCCCTCGGCGGTGTCGGCGTTCTCCTCCCACAAACCTTCAACCCACTCGAGATAGAAGAGGCGCGGGCAGTAGGCGAACTCGTTCAGCATCCGCGCGGGGACGAGCTCAGACACGTTCTGTCGGACGACCGAGCTCAAGTGTCCGCCGGGAGGAAGAGGCCCATCCCGAAATGCGAGTTGCGTCCGAGGGCGATCGGACCGCGAACCTCATGCTCGAACTCGACTAGGAACCCGTGCGCCCCGAGCGCGGGCGCCGACCCTTGCTTGGCCGCACGAACGATCCTGAACGAGGCCCAGGGGCCGGGAGCGGGCTCGACGCGGATCGGAGGCGGCAGGCCGCGGCGCTCGAGCTCCTCGGCGACCTGCTCGGCGGGAGCATGCACGACCGCGCCGCGGCGGCGCTTCGGATGACGCACGGGCAGGAAGGGCGTGTGCGAGCGCCAGAGGCAGGCGGGGCCGGCAAGGCGATCCTCCGCCGTCGGGACGAGCCTGATCCGCGCTCCGCGAAGCGCCGGGAGCCTCGTCCGTGCGATCAGCGCCGCCTCATCCGCCGTTAGCCCGGCGGCGCACCACACGGCGAAGTAGTCGATGGTGGCGGCGTCTCGTGCAGAGGAGAGGAAATGCGCGTGGACGTGATCGTCCCGGAGGGGAGCGCCGTCCGCTCCGCGCCCGCTCAGGCGAGCGGGGATCTCATCCGCGCCGAGAGAGCGGCCAGCGACGCCGAGCAGCCGGCGGCGGAACGTCTCCGCGACTATGATCGCGTCCGCGAGAGGCGGGCGGCGTTCGCACTCGAGCCGGAAGGCAACGAGCTCGGTGCTCCGGTCGGGCCGCGCGCCGACGATGCGCCCCGATTCCCATTCGATCCGCTCCAGGCGCGGTCTGCAGTCGACCGAGGGTCCGCGCAACGACCCGGGGTCGAGCAGCCAGCGAAGCTTGTCGGTTGGCTCCGGAACCGCCAGTGTCACGCGGACACGCTCTGCGCGGCCGTCGCTGTCGTCGTCGAGCGCGGCCGGCGGCTCCGCGAGGACTGGGGCGTGCTTCCAAGCAACGTGCATGAGCCGCTCGAGCGAAGGTGCCTCGCGACGAACGGCAGGCGTCGCTGGCTGGAGCGGGCCGGGGACCGCCGGGCGCTGGGAGCCTTCGAGCCGGTAGACGACGCCGCGGATGCGCGGGCGAGGCGTGTGCATGCGGCGTCGCGGCGTGATGACGCGGTACTCGACCCAGCGACTGCCGGGCGGCGCGGGCATGGCCTTCACGAGACCGTCCGCCGTCGACACCTGGAGCTGGTCGAGCGAGACGCTCGGCTCGGGTGCAAGCAGCGAGATCCGCCGGCTTGCGGCAATCGCTCCCCGATCATGCCCCTCCGCGTCCTCGTTCGAGGGCACCGCTTCGCCCTCGTCGGATGCCTGGACCGGCAGCTCGTCGAGCACGTTGAGTTCGACGACGGAGACGCTCTGCCCGAGGTAGCGGACGTTCTCGAGGAGACGGGCGAGGAGGGACCGCTCGCCCACGTCCAGCGGGAGCCCGGGCCAGGAAACGAACAGCAGCCGCTCGGGAGCCACCGCGAGCAGGGTGTGCCCGTTGTCGCTCCGGTCGCTCGCGCCCGGCGAGTCGTCGAAGCCGAGGCCCGGCATCCACTGCGTGTAGACGACCTCGCCGCTCGGCGGCAGGCGGTAGCGCGGCTCGACCGTCGCGAGCCTGCGGACGAGGGCCGCGGCCTGCGCCGCGAGCGCAGCCCCTTCGAGCGCGTGCCCCGAGGCGACGAGCGCGCGGGCGAGCCGCCACGGGGACGGCGGCCACTCGGCGTTGCCGACGTGCTCACGCCGCGAGCGGTACCACGGCGTCGCCGCGTAGCGACCGAAGGGGAAGCGGGCCGCGACCACGAGGGAGCTCGGGCTCACGCCGTCTCGCCTCGCTTCGCTTTCGCGGCCTTCGGCAGCCAGCGGACGACGAGCGGATCGGCCGTGCTCACGCCGGTTGCCGTCTCACAGGCCGCCTTGCACTCGGCGCGCAGCTCCACGAGCGGCGGCAGCTCGAATCCCTCGGGCTCGCGGACGCGCACTTCCTGCACTCGCAGGGCGCAGCGGCTCCGCCGCCTCGGCCATGCAGCGAGCAGCTCGCCGATCTCGAGCAGGGCCGTCGCGAGCAGCGCCCGCTCGCACGCCTCGCCGAGACCATAGGAGCGAAGCAACCCCGCGTCGAGCAGGATCGATCCGATGATCCGGCCGGCGCTGATCTCGCCCGTGTAGTACGGGGCTTCGCCGCGGACGGTCTGAAAGCCGAGGTCCTCGGTGCCGCCGGGCTCGTCGAGCGCATCGCGCGTCTTCTGACCGCCGACCTGCGCGCTCTGGGACTGGACGTCGCGGGCGTCGATGCGGACGGAGAGCGCTCGTGTCAGCCGCGCCCGGCCTTCCCAGATCCCGGCGAACCAGGTGCCGTGTACGAGGGCGAGCGGATCGTGCTCCCACACGACCTCCGTGAGACGGTGGACGAGCGGTGGCTTCGCATCGCTCAGGAGACGCTTGAGGCGGTCGGCGAAGAGCTTGCCGTCGGGCTCGACCACCCCGTTCATCAAGGCGCCCGCGTTTAGTCGGTGGGCCGCACGCCGGCTCGAGGTGTAGTAGTCGCCGGCGGCGTCGACGACCTTCACCCACGGCAGCGCTGCGACGGCCTGGGCCGGCTGGCACGCCGCCTCGTCCCAGATCGTGAGCTCGAGCTGGTTCGCCATCGAGGCGACGGAGTCGACCACGGCGGCGAGATCGCCCTCGGGCGCCTCGTAGAAGGAGGGGCCGGTGTTCGCGAACGCGGTCGGCTGGATCGTCGGCGCTCCGAGCGGCTCGAGCTCGACGTCGAGCGCGAGGTAGCGGGCAGCGCCGAGCCGGTCGGCAACGGGTGTTGCGGTACTCATCGAGATCCTCCTTGCTGGCCGGGGGTGGCGATAGGGGTATGTGTGACCGCGGCGACAAGCGAGTCGCGAGCAGCGGCGCCGAGCGGGACGAGGAGCGCGAACGCCAGCCGTGCCGGGGCGGCGGGAGAAGCCGCTCCGAGCGGGGGCGGAGGCAGCAGGTCGAGCTCGCGGCGGCGGAGCTCGCGGTCGGCGGCGATGCGGGCCGTGCCGATGTTGCCAGCGCGTACGGGCGAGGCCAGCGAGGCGGCGCGCTCGGCGACCGTATCCGGCGACTCGTTCTCGTCGGCCGGCGAGGCAGCGAGCAGCAGCCGTGCGGCGTCGGCGCCGAGCACCGAGGCATCCGGCGCGCCCATGCGCTGCGCCGAGTCGGCGGCGTCGTGCTCGACGCCGGAGAGAGCGGCGACGAGGAGAGCGAGCCGTCGCTCGCCTTCGCGGCCGAGCTCGCCTGAGAGGACGAGCGCAAGGTCGCTCGGCCCCGCGCCACTCGGCCCGAAGCCGGCGTCCGGCAAGCGAGCGGAGACTCGGAGCGCATGGAGCACCTCGTCGACGAGCGCGCTCAGCGCGTCGGCGGCCCGCTCGAGATCGACCGCCGTCGCACGCGGGTCGAGGAGGAAACGGTCGCCCTCGCGCCGCTGCGGAAGCAGGTGCTCGCGCAGGACGCTCGCACGCTCGGCGACGTAGGCGCCTGCGAGCGCGCGCGCGAGGCGGTACTCCGGCGAGCGGTCGTTCGCGAGCCGAAGCCAGGCCCGCGACAGCCTGGGCGCCTGCAGGTCCGGGGCGGCGCGTGCGGCCGGCGCCTCGAGCAGCGCAAGCGCGACGAGCGCGTCCTGCACGCGGCGCGCCTCGCGCCGCTGCTCCTCGGGCGTGGTCGGCGGCGCGCCGCTGGCGAGGCCGGCGAGCACGTCCTCCAGCCGGCGCCTTGCAAGCGCGAGCGCACGCCGCGGCGAGTCCTCGCGCACCTCGGCGTCCAGACGGCGCAGGAACGGCACGATCTCCGCGAGCGCCTGACGCGCCGCTGCGGTGCCGCGCGCCTCGAGCGCACCTCTCCTGACGGCATAGCGATACCGCGGATCGCTCGGCGCGACGAACGCGAAGCGAACCAGCCGATCGAATCCGAGCCCGTGCACGGCCCGCTGGGCCTGGACGAGCGCCGCGTCGAGCGTGTCGTGCGCGACGCCGTGAGGGGTCCGGAGGCGTGCCGCGGCAAGGACGTGCCGGAACGTCCTCGCTGTACAGGGGGCTGACCAGAGGGGCGCGAGCAGCTCGAAGGCTCCTTCGCCGTCGTCGCGGAGGTCGTCGGCGCGGCCGAGTGCGACGGGACGCGCGCGCACGAGCAGCGGAAAGCTCGCCTGCTCGACTGCGCCCGGCTGGGGGCGACGAGTCGGGGAGCCGCGAAACGCACGCAGCCCCTCGAGGACGAGCAGCACGTCCCAGGCGCTAACCCGAAGTTTCTGGCTCGCTGGCTTGACGTCGTTCGCGGTGAGGCCCGGGCCAGTAGCTCGCCCCGACTGATAGGCGCTGAGGACTGCGTTCTTAACCGAGACCTCGCGCGCGAGTTGGCGGCTCCCACCGATTCCTTTCAGAACGGCAAGGACGGCCTCGCGGAGTTGATCGCGTCGGCCCTGCAGCTTGCGCAGCCGTGCGAGCGCGGCGGCGTGCGCGTCGGCAACCTCCGCGCGGCCGAATCCTCCGCCCTGGCCGAGGAGCGGATTGTTTTCGCGGTCGCTGCGCTCGCCACCCCCGGCCGCGGCGCCGCGGGGGAGACCGCACGCATCCATCCAAGCAAGCTCGGCGTCGTCTGCCTCGTTGCGCAGATCGACGAAGCGAAGGCTCTCGCCGGCCTTGCCGCGCCACGGCGTCCGAATCGGCCGCGGCGAACCACGCGCGGGATCGAGCACGGCAGCCACGAGCCCGTTCGCGAGCGAGTCGACTCCCGCGGGCGTCGCCAGCCAGAGCACGCCGTCCTCGTCCCACCAGGCGCGCACTTCACATTCGATCTCGGCGGCGAGCAGGAAGAAGCCGAGCCCGCGCAGGTAGCTGTCGAGGCTGTCGGCGGTGCAACCGGCGAGCCGTTCCCGGACGAGCGGGCTCACGTTCGCGTCTCCACCTCCAGACGGCTTGCGCGCTGGTCGGCCGCGCGCAGGAGCGCCTCGAGGTACGCGAGCACGAACGGGCCGAGCCGGTCGCGCAGGTCGAGCGCGCGCTCGATCCAGGTCGCCCCGTCGAGGCTTCCGAGTCGCAGCAGCGACAGGTCGACGGTCATCGGCCCGAGGCGCACCCCGCCGCCGAGCTCGACCTCCGGGATCTCGTCGCCCTGGCGGATGCCGAGGCAGCGCGGCCGCTCCGGATCGTGGTCGTCCTCGCTCAGCCGCGGGGCGAGACGGAGCTTTCCGTGGTGTGCGGCGACGAGATAGGCGGCGAGGTCGACCGAGCGGTCCCAGCGGTTGCGGTCGAGCAGGAGCAATGCGGACGCCAGCTCGTGCCGGAACGTCTGCCGCGGTCGCAACTTGACCTTCTCGGGTGCCTTTGCGTAGACGCCGGGCTGATCGGGCTCGCCCCCCGCCCAGCGCGCGAGGCGGGACTGGAACTCGGCGTGCGCCTTCCCCGCGTCGTGGACGCGCGCGGCCAAGCGGAGCGCCTCGCCCCACTCATGCGGAAGCGCGAGCCGCTCCAGCAGACGCTCCACCTCGGCGACGACGTGCTCCGTGTGCTCGGCGAGCGACAGCCAGCGGCCTTCGGGCTCCGCGCTCTCGGGATCGTCGGCGTCGCCCTCGGCGGCATCGGCCGTGGGGTCGTGCAGCTCGATCGGGCCAACGTACGGCCCGCGTTTGCCGGTCCAGCCGCGCTCGGGGTCGTAGCCGCCGGCGCCAGCGTCCACCACGAGCACGTCGCCGGGCCGGAGATCTCGTTCTCGTGTCAGGGGCTCCCAGCGCCGGCGCGTGTAGTCCCACCGCCAGACACGCTCGAGGCCCACGATTGCCTTCGCCTGCGAGATCGGTACCGGACACACCTCGGCGTGCTGAGGCAGCAGGTCACCGACTCCCGGGCCGGCGGTGCCGACGACGCGCCAGGCGAGCCCGACGTCGAGGTCCTCGCTCGCGCGGATGAAGCGGCCGACGTCGGGATCGTCGCCGTCGAGCGTGGGATCGGTGTCGAAGAGGTCGATCAGGTCCGGCCGGCGCAGCAGCACTGCGTCGGGCCGCCGGTCGAGGAGCTCCTGCACGCGCGCCGGCTCTGCCGAAAGGAACTGCTCGAGAGAGCTGGGGGAGAACGAGCCACCGCTCATGCGCTCGAGCGCGCGCCGCGCCGCGCGCAGCGCGTCGGCCTCGTACGGCGACGCGTGTTTTTGCAACCACTCCTCCCCGGGGTCGAGCCACACGAGCCGGGCTTCCGCGCGCCGTCCTGCGCGGTTGAGCCGCCCCGCGCGCTGCGCGAGGCTCGCCCACGGCGCGATTTCGGTGATCAGCGAGCCGCCATCGAGGTCGACGCCGGCTTCGATCACCTGCGTCGTGACGACGATGCGCCCGCCGGGCGGCGGCTCCTCGCTTAGCCCAGCCACGAGGCGGGCCCGGTCGGGCGGGCGAAAGCGCGAGTGGAGCAGGACGAGCTCGGTCTGCGGCGCCACCTTCTTGCCGAGTGCCTCGAACAGCTTCGTCGCACGGTCGACGGTGTTGCACATGGCGATCGTGAGCCGAGGCGCGCCCGTGGCAGGGGCCTGCGCGGCGTGCTCGCGGACGACGGCGTCGGCCACGTCCGCTGCTCTCTCCGGGTCGACGGGCTCGCGCACGAGCTGCTTCGGAGCGTCGAGCCGGGAGGCGAGCGGCCCTTCGCGATCGTTCGGGAGAAGCGACGCGATCTCGTCGCCGCGCGGCTCATGGTGGTCGCGCGTGGCGAGCCACGCCGGGCTCAGCGTTGCCGACATCCACACCGTGCGCACCGGAGCGGCGATGCCAAGGTCGCGCCGGAACGCCTCGAGCTGGGCGCTCGTCGCGACGGCCGCGTCCATGAGCTGGACCTCGTCGAGGACCCAGGCGCAGTCGGAGCCGAGGAGGCCGAAGTCGATCGGCCAGCGGCTCCGGCTGCGACCGAAGCCGCGGTTGAGCGCCCGTGAGAGGAGCATGTCGATCGTGCCGACGAGCACGGCGTCGGCCGAGGGATCGAGCGTCCACGAGTCGTCCGCAGCCCCTCCCATCAGCACGTGGGTGGCGATGGGGGCGTCGAGCCGCCCGGACTCGCGCAGGCGGAGAAGCGCCGCCTCGATCCGCGCTCGCGTTTGCTCGACGAGCACGCGCACGGGCAGCGCGAGCACGAGGCGCCGCGGCGTGGCGCTCCGCAGCTCGGGGGCGGGCTGGAAGCGCCGCCGCCATAGCCAGTCGAGCAGGACCGCCTCCGTCTTCCCCGTCCCGGTCGGCGCGACGATCGCCTTCGCCGGCTCCTCGCGCGTCGCCAGCGCTCGCTGCCACGGGTACGGCATCTCGCCGATTGCACACTGGAAGAGCTCGTCGAAGCCGGTATCGCTCATTGCGTCTCGCTCATCTACACGGTCTGTAGCGACGATACGACCGCGGTCGGACGGCATCGGCAACGGCGGCGTCCACAGGGCCGCCTCTTTCCCCAGCAAATGGGCGCTCAGAGCGTGAACTTCGTACGGAAATCCCCGCCCCTCTCCACAGGCGCAAACGACCTCTACACAGGGAGTAGCCCTCGGTCTGTCGGCCGCCTGCGCGAGAGTGTGCGGCGATGGCTGCGCTCTCGCACTCGGACGAGTTCGAGCGGGCGGCTCGAGCCGAGGCCGACGCGCTCCGCCTCGAGGCCGAGCGGCTGCGCGAGCAGGCCGCGAGCCACCTGCGTCTCGCCGAGCAGGCGACCGCGGCGGCGATCGTCCGCGAGCAGCGCGCGCGCGAGCTCGACGAGCTGCTCGGGCGAGCGCCCCAGCTCCGCCTCGATCTGGACAGCGAGGCGCTGCGAGGCCGAAGGCTCCGCGAGGCCGCGGTCGAGATCGCGGCCAGGCGACGGGGACTCGGGGAGCCGATCCACTACCGGGAGTGGTTCGAGCTGCTCCGCGCGGAGGGTCACAGCATCGGGGGCAAGGACCCGCTGGCGACGTTCCTGACCGAGATGACGCGCTCGCCCGTCGTTCTGCGCCAGCCGGAGCAGCCGGGCGTCTATCGCGTCGACCTGGAGGCTGGGGGCGACCAGGCCGTTCGCAAGCTCGAGCAGGCGCAGAGCATGGTCGCGGCGACGAGCGCCGAGCTCGCCGAGGCGCGCGAACTCGGCGACGCCGCCGCGATCGAGGATCTCACGCGACGGCTCGCCGCAGCCGAGCGGAGAGCGTCCGCGGCAAAACGCGCGCTCGCGGAGGTCGCCTGCGTTCAAGCTGCGGTGCGAGTGCCGGTAGCGTGATCCTGTGCCTGCGCTTCGCCTCATGGCCCGCGCGGGGTTCACAGCCGGACCTCGATCCCGCGAACTCGAGGTTCGAGGTGAGGTCGCGGGATCGGCTTGTTTCCAGTCGGGCAACAAGGCCTCTGGATGGTCGCTCGGCCGGTGGGCTCTCGCGTCGCCCGCCGGCCCGGACGACCTCGACCACGAATCCGCCGCCCGACTTACCGAGTCGGGGTCACCGGGACGCCCAGGGTGCTCTCCACTCCCATGGTCGCGATCCCACCTGGACCGGGCCCCGCTTCCTTGCCGGGGCGTACGGTGAGGCCCGTCCGCGAGTACGCGGAACTCCACCAGGCAGAGCTTGAAGAGGACTGGCGGCGGCTCGCGAAGGTCACCGCTCGAACGAATCGCGCCGCTTCCGTGGGATGAGGGCGATGCCCAAGCTCGTTCACGTGACGGCAGTTGAAGCCTTCGGTGACCGCGGCCTTCGATTGAGCCTCGAGGATGGGCTGATGGAGAGCTCGACCTTCCGGCTCGGAATGGCGCGGAGCCTTCGGGTCGACACGGGGCCGCTTTAAGCAGGCGGCAGCCGACCAAAGCGACGCACGCCTCAGCGCGTGCGCGTTGCTGTTCCTCGATCCATCCGACCAACAACCCGTGCCCGCAAGCGTGCTCGTCGAGACGGCGTTCCTGATCGAGCGCCCCCTCCGCTCGACCGCCGAGGACGATCTCGCCCGAATGGCCGAGCTCGTCTGCACTTACGACGACCTCCTGCTCGGCGCCGTCGAGGCTTCCATCATCGCGATCGCCGAACGGCTTCGTATCCCCGCGATCGCGACCATCGACGAGCTCCGTCGGGCACCGAGCTCCAGGAGGACTGGCGGCGCGCTCGCGGCGGTCAGCCCTCGCGAACGCATCGCCCCGCTTCCGTAGGATAAGGGCAATGCGCCAGCGCGTTTCGTCGATTACCCACCGATCGCGCGAATCCCGCACAGCGAGGCCCTCTATCAGTGGGCGGTGACGGGATCGAACCGCCGACCTCCTGCTTGTAAGGCAGGCGCTCTCCCAGCTGAGCTAACCGCCCGGACGGCTCAATGGT
>Ga0070741_10016510_pt1 | contig 12295 bp, 8 predicted proteins | sample Coa_R1_4_FD_66440 | JGI IMG/M metagenome (GOLD analysis project Ga0070741, IMG submission 66440) | Surface soil microbial communities from Centralia Pennsylvania, which are recovering from an underground coalmine fire - Coalmine... | ecosystem: Environmental > Terrestrial > Soil > Unclassified ...
ACACGATGACGCTCGAGCACGCGATAGCGGCGGCCTGCGCGGCGCGCTGACAGCCGTACGCGACGTCACTTCGCGATGAGCAGGACGAGTGAACGCGGATTCACTCCGTACGTGCTGCCCTGCCCGCCGATGCGTGTGGCCGCGGTCGGATCGAACTGGTTCGGACCTTCGTCCCAGGACGCCGTGTCCGTCACGCGGTACCACGCGGTCTTGCTCGGCCCGGTCCAGGGCAGCGTGAACGTGCGCAGCGTCGGTTCGGCGTTGTAAAGCACGAGGATCAGGTCGCCGCCGCCGAGCTGGCTGCCGTCGTAGCGCCAGACGAGCGTGCGGTTCTGGCCCGTGGCATCGGGGCTCGCTGGTGTCGCCTGCCAGAAATCGCTGCCCGAGTACGTCGTCCGATAGCTGCCGTCCGACCCGAACCAGTCGAGCGGCGCCATGTTGTCGCCGTTGCCGGTGTTCGTGGTTGCGTAGAACGCGTTCGGGCGCAGTGCGGGCTCGTTCTTGCGGAAGGCGATGAATGCCTGCGCGAATTGCTTGAAGTTGTATTGCGGCGAACCGCTCGTGAGCACGCCGCGATTGAGCCAGGTCGCCGTGGAATCGACGTTGTAGTAGTTGTTGTTGCAATTCACCGAGCGCAGGAATTCGTCGCCGCCATTGAAGATCGGCACGCCGGCCGAAAGCATCAGCAATGCGAACGCCGTGCGCGCCTGCTGCCGCTGCTGCACGGCGTTGCCGCCGTTGTCCCACTGGTTTTCGTCGGCCGTGCCGCCGTCGGACGGCCCGTAGGGCCAACCCTGCGTCACGTTCTGGTTCTGACACGAGAACACGTCGTTGAGCGTGAAGCCGTCGTGCACGTTGACGAAGTTGACCGAAAACCACGGCGCATTGCGTCCGTTCGTGTTGCCGAACAGATCCTGCGAGCCGGCGACGCGCGTGGCGATCGCCGAGCGCGTCGCGGCGCTGTCGTCCGCCGCGATGCCGTACTTGTTGGCGGCCTTGCGGATCGTGTCGCGGTACATGCCGTTCCATTCGCTGACGTGGTTCGGCATGTTGCCCTGCTGATAGCCCTGCCCGTTCGGCGCCAGCCCCCAGGGCTCGGCCGACAGGAACACGCCCGGGAACGCCGCCGTGACTTTCGCCATCGCGGTCGTGGTGTCCGTCGCGCCGAAGTAGAAGCGCTGCATGTCGGTCGGGTTCGTCGTGTTGTCATAGGTGTTGACGAGCGCGATGCCGAGATCGAACCGGTAGCCGTCCACGCCGAGCGTGTTGCGGTAGAACGTGAGCGAATCGACGATGAGGTTCTGCACCGTGCCGTTGTGCGTGTTGAGCGTGTTGCCCGTGCCCGTGATGTCGTAGTAGTTGCTCATGTCGTCGGACTTGCCCACGTCGCGCGTGAGCAGGTAGTACGTCGCGTTGTCGAGACCGCGCAGACTCCAAAGATTCGCCTTGGTCGGATCGCTACCCGACCAGAGCCCACCCTCGCCGCTGTGGTTGTAGACGACGTCGAGCACGACCTTGATGCCCGCGTCGTGATACGCCTTCACCATCGCGACGAACTCGCGCGTCGGGCCGCCCAGACTTTTGTCGCAGGCATAGTGCCGATCGGGCGCGAAGTAATCCGTCGTCATGTAGCCCCAGTAGTTGTCGCCCGCGGTCGTGTTCGACGCGCGCCCGAGCGCGGCGATGTTCATGTCGTTCGCATCGTTCTCGGTCTCGTGCACGGGCTGCAGCTCGAGCGCGGTGATGCCGAGGCTTTGCAGATACGGGATCTCCGCTATCGCGCCCTGGTACGTGCCCGCGCAGCTGCCGGCGGCGCTGTCGTTGCGGCTCAAGCCGCGCAGATCGACCTCGTAGATGACATCGTCCTTCTGCACGCCCGCTGGCTTGCTGCCGAAATTCAGCGCGGCCCAGCCCGCGCCGAACGGCATCGCGACGATGCCTTTCGGCGCGACGAGCTCGGAATTGCGCAGCCGGTCGGCCGTGCCACCGCTCGCGGACACGCCCGAGGCGAAGATCGTCGGGTCCTGCGACGCCGCGCTCGTATAGTCGTGGCTCATCTCGAGCGCGTAGGGATCGAGCAGCAGCTTGTTCGGATTGAAGCGTGCGCCCGTGGTATCGACGTCGGCGACGAAGCCGGCGCCGGGGTTGCCGTTCGCGTTCCAGGCCGAGCTGTACGTCCAGTTCGATCCCCAGGCGCGATAGCCATAGTAGACGTTCGTGAACAGCTTGCTCGCATTCGTCGGATCGATGTCGAAGCCGAGCGAGCGCAGCGACGAGGCTGAAACCTGCACCGACCACAACGAGGTGCCCGATTGCTTCGTGAGCGTGTAGCGCGCGGCCGGCGCAACGCCCGAGGCCTGCTTGTAGAGATCGACTTCGATGCGCGTCGCCGCTGCGGAATACACTCGGAACGTGACGTTGTTGCCGTCGGAATTCAGGAATCCGCCGAGCTGCTGGATGCTCTGGAACACGGGGCTCGGATGCGCCCCGATCGACCACGCACACAAACACAAGGCAAGCCAATACCGCACGCCGAACGCGTTCATTGCGCCATCCTCCCTAGTTTTGTGAAGCTCCGAAACACGTCCGGAGCGTTTCGCGATGCCGTGTGCATCGCGCGGATATCGAGCGCACGCATGCGCGCGAGATCCGCATGCCGATCCGCATCTGCGCCGGATTCGGCAAACCCGGAACAAGCCCAAGGCGGGCCTGTCCCGGGTCGTCTAGTTTTTCATCAACGCTGCTGAGGCTGCTGAGGTTGCGATTTCTGCATGGCCGTGGCCTCGCCGCGGACGTTTCCCAACGGCCGCGACCGCTATTTGAAAAACCGAAAAATCCGTTTTTCGCGACGGCGGCAAAAAATCGCGCCGGTTTTCACATTTGCGCGAATCAATAACACGATTTTTGTGCGCGATCCCACATTCCTGCGGCTGCATACGAATGCCGAATACGTATTCATGCTGCGCGGTTTTTCGCTGCGCCGCACAACCGCGATCGTCGCCGCTCAGAACGCGTCGATGTCGCCCAGGGCACGGATCAGACGGCGCGCGCGTTTGTCGGGCTTGGTCGGCGGTTTGGCATAGCCCGTGGCGGCAAGGCGCCGTTGTTCGGCCGCAGCGAGCCGCGCGATGCGACCCGCTTCGGTTTCGCGATAGAGCCCCTGCGCGATGGAAGCGGGACCGCGCGTCTCGCTCAGTGCGGCGACATCGATTTCGTAGCGGTCTTCACCGCGCACGACCTCGAGGCGCTCGCCGATGCGCACGAGTCGCGCGGGCTTGCCCGATTCGTGTCCGATCTTGACCTTGCCGCCTTCGATCGCGCGCTTGGCGAGCGCGCGCGTCTTGAAGAATCGCGCCGCCCACAGCCATACGTCGAGGCGTACGCCGGGGCGCGGCTCGGCGTGTTCGGTCTGATCGCGGTCGCGCGTTTTGCTCACCGTGCCACGATGCGCCGACCGCCTGCGCGCGTCAACGCCTGCAGGCGAGCTCGCGCTATACTGAATGCGGATCTCCCCAGCAATTTCCCATGCGCCTTTTCGCCCGATCGATAGCGCTCTGCGCGGCCGTGTTCGCCGCCGCAGCCTCGGCCGCCGACACGCAGGCCGTCCGCCGTCTGCTCGTCGCCGAACGTTTCGACGAGGCGTACGCGCTGGCCGAAAAATCGCTCGTCGACGGCACCACGCCGGACACGAAGCGCGCGCGCCTCGCCGCGCTCGGGCTTCTGCTCGATGCGGAATCGCTGCACGCCGACGCGCGCGGCACGGGCTGGGCGGACGAGACGCTGGCGCTCGTGCGCGAACTCGACGGCGAGCGCAGCCGCGCCGAGATCTTGCCGCTCGCGTATCTCGCCTTGCATCATTTGCAGCACCAGCAATTCGCCAAAGGCCTCGAGGAGATCGAGCGCGCACAGATGCTGGCGCGCGAGGGCACGGGAACGCTCGCGGACGTCGACCGCTCGTACATGCTGCGGGCCGCCGCGTGGTTCGAGCAGCGCCGCGGCAAGCCCGAACGCGCGCTCGCGCTCGCCGAGGAAGCCGCCCATGCCGTGGAACCGCTGCGCACCGATTGGCAGCGCCTGCGCTACGTGAACGCGCTTTGGCTCGTCGCCGTGTACGAGAACGGCAGCGGACACGGCGCCGCGGCGCTCGTCGACGCCCGGCGCGCGGCCGACCTCGCAGGCGCGCTCGCCGGCCCGCGCACGGTGCTGCGCGTGCGCTGCCTGTTCGGCCTCGCGCAGGTCCTCTTCTTCCAGGGCGACTACCCCGAAGCGCGGCGCATCGCCGAAGAGGCGCTCGACATCGAGCACGACCGGGGCGACATTCCGCAATTCCGCAGCGACACGCTGGAGCTGCTCGGAAGCACGTGGCTCGCGCTCGGCGATCCCGAACGCGCCCGCGCATCGTTCCAGCAGTCGCTCGACGTGGCGCGGCAGGAGAACCCGCACGGCTTCGGCGTGCTCGCGCGCATGGGCAATCTCGCCGAGCTCGAGCTCGAAGGCGGCAACGACGCCAAGGCGCGTGCGCTGTACGAGGAAATCCTCGCCGAAGAGCAGCATTCGCCGCTCGGCGATAAAAATCCACATTTGTACATACCCCTGTCGAGCCTCGGCACGCTCGCGCTGCGCGCGGGCGACCCCGCCGCGGCGGCCGATTACTACCGTCGCGCCCAGGCAACGCTCGACGCGAGCGTCGGCGAGGAGAACGGCGAAGGCGTCGAGGTGCTGCGCGGCCTCGGCGAGGTGGCGCTCGCGCGCGGCGAACCCGCGGAAGCCGAACGCCGCCTGCGGAAAGCGGAGGGCGTGCTCGCGAAGACGTTCGGCGCTTCGATGCCCGCCTTCTTCGCCATGCGTTGCGAGATCGCGCTCGCACAAGCGCGCCAAGGCCGCATCGACGATGCCTTCGCGCTCGCCTCCTCGATCGAGAGCGAACGCGCGGAGCTCCTGAGCCGCCTGCTGCCCGCGCTCGGCGACGCACAGGCGCTGCGTTTCAAGCGCAGGCTCGACTCCTGCGCCGGCACGACGCTAACGCTCGCGGCGGCCGCCCCCGGTGCCGCGCACGTCGAAGCCGCGTGGGCCGCCGCGGCGCGCACGCGCGGCCTTGCGGCGCGTCTGGAGCTCGCGCGCCTCGCCGCGGCGCGGCGCTCGGCGTCGCCGGAAACGCGTGCGCGCCTGACCGAGTGGGAGAACGCCGCGCGCGCCTACGCGAACACGCTCGTGCTCGCGAGCGCGGCCGGTGATGTCGACGCCGACCGGCTCCAGGCGAGCCGCCAACGTCTGGACGCCGCGGAGGTCGCGCTCGCCGCGGACGTACCGCAGCTGACTCCGCCGAAAGACATCGCGCAGGGTTCCGCCGTGTGGCGGCGCCGCCTCGAGGGCGCCGCGCTGGTCGCCTTCGTGCGCGGTGAAAAAGTGGACATTGCGGCAAATGCGACATCGCTCGGCGACGGCGCCGAGCATCTCTACGCGTTCGTCGACGACGGCGCCGCGCCGGCGCGCATCGTCGACCTCGGCCGCAGCGACGCGCTCGACGCGCTCGCGGCTCGCTGGTACGCGCTGCTGCGCCGGCCCGACAGCGAGGAGTCCGCGCTGCGCGAAGCCGGACTCGCCGTGCGCGAGAGCCTCTGGACGCCGCTCGGGCTCGACCGGCCGCAGCGCGTGGTGGTCGTGCCCGACGGCCCGGCGTACCGGCTCAATTTCGCCGCGCTGCCCGACGGCGATGACGGCTATCTCGTCGAGCGCGGCTGGCGCTTCCACACGCTCGAGTCCGAAATCGATGCCGAACGGCTCGTCGACGAACCGACCCGCACGCAGCGCCTGCTGCTCGTCGGCGCGGTCGACTACGGCAGCGCACCCGCCGCCAAGACGCGCGGCCTTGCGTGCGGCGAAACGTTCGCGCCGCTCGCCGGCGCCGCACGCGAGGTCGCGCAGTTGGGCGCGCTCTGGAAACAGCACGATACCGAAGACCGCGTGACCGCGCTTTCCGGTGCGCACGCCGACGAGGTTTCCGTGCGCCGCCGCGCGCCGGCCGCCGACGTCGTCCACTTCGCCACGCACGGTTTCGAGCTCGGCGCGCGCTGCGCGGACGCGCCCGGCGCGCGCGGCATGCACGTCGAAGCCGCAGACGCGACGTCCCCAGCGCCGGAAGCGACGCACGAAGCGGCGCTCGCGCTGAGCGGCGCGAACGCCGATCTCGCCCGCGGCAACGGCGCGGGGTTGCTGACGGCGCAGAAGATCACCGCCTACCCGCTCGGCGGCGTGAGCTGGGTCGTGCTCGCGGCCTGCGATTCGGGCCTCGGCGACGTCGTCGGCGACGAAGGCGTTTTCGGCCTGCGCCGCGCCTTCCGCATCGCCGGCGCGCACACGGTCGTCATGAGCTTGTGGGAAATCGACGACGCGGCGACGACGGACTGGATGACCGCGCTCTATCGCGCGCGCCTCGGCGGCGCCGACACCGTCGAGTCGATGGCTTCCGCGGAACTCGCCGCGCTCGCATCGCGGCGCTCGCATCATTTGTCCACGCATCCGTACTACTGGGCGGGATTCGTCGCCGCCGGCGATTGGCGCTGACGTCGCCGTTCGTCATTCCCGCACGGCCCGATTCTTGTTTCATACGCCGTCGCCGCAGCCGCAGACAGCGGACATCCGGCCCTGCTCCAACGCCCGAAAACGCAACGCATTATTCCCGCGCCGGACAACGGAACACGCGCACACGACCGATCGGACGGCAGCGCCGCCGCCGCAAAAGTAGTACTTTCAAGCAAACGCAATGTTCGGTTTCGACCGCTGTCGTCGTTCCCGGTGTGGCGTTCCCACAATGTTAAGTCCGTCAAGAATTGCGGGCCGGCGACCGTGTAGCGTTGCCGCCTCCGCTGCTGAGGGGAGTGGCCGATGTCGATACGTCAACGTGCTTCGGTGCGCGCTGCGCGCCTCGTTCCGATCTTCTGCGCAGTCGCTGCGGCGGCGTCGGCGCAGTCCTTGACCCATTCGCCCGACCCGGTCTTCCACGACGGCTATGAAGGCCTCGCCGCGGGACCATTCAGCGACGGCGATGCGGCGCGTTTCCTCACGCAGGCGACGTTCGGTCCGACCGATGCCGACATCGCGCATCTGAGATCCGTCGGCTATCTCGGCTGGCTCAACGAGCAGTTCGCGGCGACGCCGACCTACGAGATCACCGACCAGCCGGGCCAAACGGCCTACATGAACTGGGTCGGCAACACGCTCGGGGAACAAGTCGGCCAGGACAACCGCGTCGAGGCCTGGTTCCTCGGCGCGCTCGGCGGGCCGGACCCGCAGAACAACCTCACGATCCACAGCGATCAGCTCCGCCAACGCGTGGCGTTCGCGCTCAGCGAGATCATGGTCACCTCCGACCAGAACACCGTGCTCGGTCTCTACGGCAGCAAAGGGCTTGCGTACTATTACGACATCCTGACCCGCAACGCGTTCGGCAACTATCGCCAGCTGCTCGAAGACGTGACCCTGAGCCCGGCCATGGGCGTCTACCTCAACATGATGGGCAACCGGCGCGCGGATCTCTCGCAGAACCTGCATCCCGACGAAAATTACGCGCGCGAGATCAATCAGCTCTTCAGCATCGGCCTCGTGATGCTCAACAACGACGGCACCGTGAAGCTCGATGGCACGGGACATCCGATACCGACGTACACGCAGAGCGTGATCACGAATTTCGCTCACGTGTTCACGGGTTGGAACTGGGCCGATTGCGACGCCGACGGCTTCGACAATTTCGGCAGTTGCGGGCCGGACATGAATACCGGCGCGAACTTCCTCACGCCGATGGTGGCCTACGACGTCGCCGGCCAGCCGCGCGCGGGCTCCCCAAGCTATCACGACAACGGCACCGACGCAGTCAACGACATCCCGAACAAGCAGCTGCTGAGCTATCCCGGCGTGGCGAGCAACGGTATCGTGCCGAACAACGGCACCGCGGCGAGCGATCTCAAGTTCGCGCTCGACAACATCTTCAATCATCCGAACGTCGGCCCGTACATCGGCAAGCAGCTCATCCAGCGTCTCGTGACGAGCAATCCGAGCCCCGCGTACGTGCAGCGCGTCGCGAACGTGTTCAACAACGACGGCACCGGCACGCGCGGCAATCTCAAGGCCGTCGTACAGGCGATCCTGCTCGATCCCGAAGCGCGCTACGGGCAGTGGCAGAGCCCCGACACCTACGGCAAGCTGCGCGAACCGCTGCTCGCGCTCACGCACCTGTGGCGCGGCATGGGCGCACAGCACGTCTGCGGACAGAACATCGCGGGCGGCGGCGGCCAATCGCCGATCGTCTACGACAACCCATACCGCTACGGCGGTTACAACACTGCATGGAGCACGTCGGGCTCGCAATACAGCGGCATCGATCAGGCGCCGCTCGATTCGCCGACCGTCTTCAACTTCTTCAAGCCCGGCTATATTCCGCCCGGGGAAATGGCGACGCGCGGCCTGCTCGGTCCGGAGTTCCAGATCAACACCGACAGCATCATCGCGACGAGCACGAACACGTTCCTGGGTTTCTATGTCTCGTACGACATCGCCGATACCTGCACGGCCGAATTCCAACCATTCGGCGACGTGAAGATCAATCATGCGCAGGATTTCGCGCTCGCCGGCAATGCGAGCGGCGGCGCGTCCGATCCGGCCGATCGCCTCGTCGACGCGTACAACAAGCGCTTCATGGCGGGGCAGATGTCGCCGTTCATGCGCCAGACGCTGCTTGCGTATCTGAATCCGATCGGCCAGACGGGCTGGGGCGCAAGCTGGAAGACGGACCGCATCAATCGTGCGCTGTATCTGATCTTCACTTCGCCCGAATACATGGTCCAGCAGTAGGAGCGCGCCATGACGACGAATCGACGCAAGTTCATCAAGGACACGCTTTGCGCCGCGCTCGGCGGTGCGAGCGTCTATTCCGCGCTCGGCCACATGCAGCTTCTGCAGGCGGCGGCGCGGTCGACCAACTACTCGTTCAGCGATTACAAAGCGCTCGTCTGCGTTTTCCTGTACGGCGGCAACGACGGCTTCAACACGATCGCGCCGTATACGCAAAGCGCGTTCACGGGTTTCTACGGCCCGACCGGCGTCCGGCCCGCGCTGGCGTTCGACAACACGCAGCCCGATCTCGGACGTTCCACGCTGCATCCGCTCACCGACACGACGGGCAGCTCGAAGGACGGCATCCAGTACGGCTTGCATCCGACGATGCCCGAGCTCGCGACGCTGTTCAACCAGGCGACGAGCCCCTTCGCGATCGTCGCCAACGTCGGCGCGCTGGTCGAGCCGACGACGCAGGCGCAATACCAGGCCGCCGTGCAGAGCGGTGCGGCGACGATCCCGCCGCAGCTCTTCTCGCATGCGGATCAAGCCGCGTACTGGCAGTCCTCGCCGCCCAGCAACTCGCCGACGTTCGGCTGGGGCGGACGCATCGCCGATCTCGTCGCGAGCGCGAATCCCGCGAACATCCCGATCCTGACCGCGATCAACGGCCAGGACGTGTTCACGCGCGGCCAGTCCGTGGACGGCTACATCATGTCGGGCGGTGTCGCCACCCAGGTCGGGTTCCCGTACGATCCGGCCGGCGTCGGCGTGCAGGTGCCGTTCGATGCGCTGTTCGCGGCAGGCACGCAGGCGAACGCGCTGCAGCGCACCTATGCGGGCACGATGAACCATTCGATCGCGACCGCCGGCCTCATCAACACCGCGATGAACACCGCGCCGCCTAATTTTGCCTCGTTCTTCCAACAGGACGAGCTCGGCAACCAGTTGCTGGCGGTGGCGCGACTCATCTGGGCGGCGTACAACAATGCGGGCGGCTTCTCGGGGTTGCGGCGCCAGGTGTTCTTCGTCACGATCGGCGGTTACGACACGCACAGCGCCGAGCTCGCGACGCATGGGACGCTTGCGACACCGGGTCTGCTCGCGAGTCTTTCCAAAGGCCTCGCCGGCTTCTACAACGCGCTCAACAGCGTCTCGATCGGCGGTACGAACACGCTCGCGAGCGTCGCCACGGCGTTCACCGCATCCGATTTCGGCCGCACGCTGACGAGCAACACCGACGGCAGCGACCACGGCTGGGGCGGCCATCACTTCGTCGTCGGCGGCGCCGTGCATGGCGGCAAGTTCTACGGCAACGGCTGCGGTTTCTCGGCCGCCTCGAACTTCGGCACGGTCATGCCGAGCCTCACGAATCCGACCTCGCACACGCTCGGCTCGTCGCCGAACCTCAACGATTCGGGCGATGGCATCGGCCGCCTGATCCCGACGACAGCGATCGATCAATACGCAGCGACGCTCGCGAACTGGTTCGGCCTGTCGTCGAGCGACATCGGGCTCATCTTCCCGAATTTGAGCAATTTCACGAATCCGGCGAACTATCTCGGCTTCATGGGGTGAGCGCAGCGCTCCAGCCGGGAGCCGCAAGCAAGCGCTGCGCGCCGACGTCGAGCGTCATGACCCACGCCCGGCGCGTGCCGAAATGCCGGCCCGGGCTCCAGGTGACGGGCGCAATTCCCGCGACAGGCGCATCGCGCAAGGCTTCGAGCGCCGTGAGCAAGCGTGCGCGCGTCGCGTCCCGGCCGAGGTCTGCGAGCGCGCCGACGAGCAACGCGAGCGCGCCGGCCGCGGCCGCACCGTCGTTGCCGGGAGGATAGCCCGCGGCGACGAGGACGCGGCGATCCAGCGACGGCGGAATCGCGGCGATGTCGCATCGCTTCGCCGCTCCGGCTGTCATGAGCACGAAACCGGCGGGGTCGACGCGCTCGATGCCCGCGCAGCCGTTCGTGAACGTCGTCGCCGACGTCGACGCCGGCACCGCCGCGCGCAAGGCCGCGACCGCGTCGGCAGCCGACGCGGTGAGCACGAAGGCGTACTTCTCCGGCTCGGCCTGTGCCGCATTGAGTACGAGCGTCGGCACGTGTTCGCGCTCGGCGCGCTCGATGCTCGCCGTACCGTCGGGGGAAACGTCGATCGCAGCGAAGACATCGGATTCGCCGCCGCGCACGAGACGGATGGCGCGGCCGTAGATGCGCGTCTGCGGCGCCACGACGTCGACGTCGCCGGTCACACCGATGCGTATCTCGTGCTCGGCGACGCCGGGTTCGGCCTCCTTGCCCAATACGCCGAGATACGCGATGAGATCCTCGGCATCGCGCGCGGTGAGCGCGAAGCGTGGCATGGCGCGGTCGAGCGCGTTGCCGCTCGCGTCGAAGCCGAGCGTGATCGCGCGCTTGAGTTTCGCGGGCGTGTACGCGGTGCGCTTGCGCGCGCCGACCGTGGCCGCATCCGCGAGCGCCGCCGCGGTGATGTCGGGCGCGCGTATGCCGCCTTCGGACGTCCCGCGGCCGTCCACCCCGTGGCAGTTCGCGCATGGCACGAGCGCGGCGTCGATCGACGCCGCACCTTCGACGAGCGCGGTGATGGTCGCGCCGCTCGCCGCGCGGCCATGCGTGAAGATCTCGCGTCCGCGTTGTACCGCGTCGCCCGACACGGCGCCGAGCGCCGCAAGCGCGAGCAGCACCGCGCGCAGCATCTCAGCGCGCCGCGAGGCGCGCCGCGTCCGCGCGCAGCACCTTGGCGAGCGCGGCCGGATCGGTCAAACCGTTCAACCGCTGCCATGCGCCGCCGTGCACGTCGTCGACGATCACGACGAGCGGCGTATGCGACGTCGGATCGGCCGTCGTCGTCCCGAGCGATTTCGCCAGCGCGTCGATGTCGGCCTTCGCGCCCGTGACGAGCGTCCAGCCGGGCTTGGCGCCGAATTTCGCCGCCCACGCCTCGAGGCGCTGCGGCGTGTCGTTTGCCGGATCGATGCTGACCGAGACGAACGCCACGTTCGGCGCATCGCCGACGAGCGTCTGTGCGCGCGCGAAATTCGCGCCCAGGAGCGGACACACCGACGAGCAGCCCGTGTAGACGAAATTGATCGCGACGACGCGGCCTTTGACGAGATCGCGATAGAAATGCAGCGTCTTTCCGGTCTGCGCGACCACCTCGACATCCGCAACCTGCGGAATGTCGCCGGCTACCGCCGACAGCGGCGCGCAGCAAAAGAGCGCGAGCGAAAAAAATGTATACTTGTACATTCCGGTAATTCGCCTCATCCGCCTCGATCGTCGGCCACGCCGAGCACGAGCGCCGACACCGATGCCGCAGGCGCTGCCGCGAGAATCTTCTTCCAGAGCCCGGTGCGATCGTTGCCGGCGATCAAAAGGTCCATGTGGTCGGCCGGGTCGTCGGTGTATTGTCCGATGCGCTTGAGCGCCGCGTCGACCTCCTCGCGCGT
>Ga0070741_10016511_pt1 | contig 12295 bp, 6 predicted proteins | sample Coa_R1_4_FD_66440 | JGI IMG/M metagenome (GOLD analysis project Ga0070741, IMG submission 66440) | Surface soil microbial communities from Centralia Pennsylvania, which are recovering from an underground coalmine fire - Coalmine... | ecosystem: Environmental > Terrestrial > Soil > Unclassified ...
CTAGATCCGCGTTTTCTGAACCAGCCTTTATCGCCGTATCCGCTTGCAGCTTGGGCCGAATTCGATTACGACGGCGCACCCATCCGTATCGGCCAGTATGTTCAATCTGTCCAGCAAATCACGGGGGAGGGCACCGTGCTGCAGCCGCTGGTTGTTGCGCCGGCCATCAGCGTTGCCATCGCGCCACGCGCCGGTATCGTGCCACTAGACGAAAAGTCGTTTCCTGTGACAACTGTCGTGCACAGCAATGTGAAAGGGCCCGCGAAGGGAACTATTCGCCTGGAATTGCCGGAGGGCTGGAAATCGCAACCATCGTCCGTGGACTTTTCAACTTCTGATGACGGGCAAGACCAATCACTGACGTTCCAAGTGTCTCCCGCAAATTTAGTTGAAAAGCCGTATCGTATTACCGCCCAAGCCAACTACGACGGCCACAGCTACACCGAAGGCTACGACGTGACGGGATATCCCACGCTTCGTCCGTATTTTCTCTATCGGCCGGCTACTTATAAGCTTTCCGGCGTTAACGTTAAAGTAGCGCCCGATCTGAATGTTGCCTATGTGATGGGAAGCGGTGATGATGTGCCATCGTCGCTAGAACATCTTGGCGTTCACGTGACCTTCCTCGGTCCGGCTGATATCGCTACCGGCGATCTAAGTAAATACAACGTGATCCTTCTCGGTGTCCGCACGTATGCTGCGCGTGACGATCTGCGCACTTATAATAGCCGCATTCTCGATTACGTTAAGAACGGCGGAGTAGTCATCGTCGAATACAACACGCCTGAATTCGATCACAATTACGGACCGTATCCCTACAGCATGACCTCTAACCCCGAAGAAGTTACTGACGAAGCTTCAAAGGTGAATATCCTTGATCCCTCGAATCCAATATTCAATTGGCCCAACAAAATCACCGAAGCGGACTTTGGAGGTTGGGTGGAAGAGCGCGGCTCAAAGTGGATGAAGACTTGGGATCCCCATTATGATGCTCTTTTGGAGACCCACGATGAAGGGCAAGCGCCCCAAAAGGGCGGCCTTCTCTACGCAAAATACGGCAAAGGAATCTACATTTACAACGCCTATGCGTTCTATCGCGAACTGCCCGAAGGCGTTCCGGGCGCTTATCGCATTTTCGCGAACATGATCAGCTTGCCTAAGAATCCTCAGCGCTGATGCAGGCACTGTACCGCTATTGTTTGGCGTGCCTGCTGGGAAGCGCGCTGACCTCATACGCTCAAACCCCGGCCGCCGACCTGCTGAAAGAAATTATTCGGATCGACAACAGCAATCCTCCTGGGAATGAAGGCAAGCTTGATGAACTACTCGCTGCGAAATTGAAGCCACTCGGTTTCGAAATTGACATCATCCCGACTCCGCAACCGGGGAAGTCGCACTTGATTGCCCGTCTGAAGGGCGACGGGAGTGCCAAGCCAGTTCTTATTGCCTCGCATGCCGACACTGTCGGCGTCGAGCGAGAAAAGTGGAGTGTCGATCCTTTCGCCGCCGTTGAAAAGGACGGCTATATCTACGGTCGCGGCGCTATAGATTTCAAGGGCGGTATCGCTGTGTTCGGGGAAGCCGTTATGGAACTGGCCAAGAACAAAATTCCTCTCAAACGCGACGTCATTTGGCTCGTTGAAGCTGACGAGGAGAGCGCTCCATACAATACCTCATGGCTGGCCGAGAAGAATTGGGAAAAGATCGATTGTGAGTTCGCGTTAAACGAAGGCGGGTGGATCATGAAGCGCTCCGATGGGAGAGTGCGATACATCAGCATCTCGACTGCGGACAAATCGAGCGTGACTTTGCTGCTAACAGCACACGGCACATCAACCCACTCTTCGATGCCGAGGCCGGACAACGCCATCTTTGCTTTGGCGAACGCGCTGGCAAAGCTGTCACATTACGAAACAACGCCAACATTGACCGCCAGCACAAAACGCTTCTTCCTGACATTGGCGCAGACGAGCGAGCCGCCCATGTCGACGTACTATTCGAATCTGGTCAACAGCAACGATCCGGCCGTCGTTGCCGAAGCTGCGCGGCAAATCAGCAAAGATGTCCTTCTTCATGCGATTATGCGCAATACGATCGCTCCCGTGCTGCTTAACGCTGGTTTTCGTTCCAACGTGATTCCCGGCTCTGCCGAAGCGACCATTAACATGCGCGTAATCCCTGGCACAAAGCCGGAAGATATGATCGCGGAAATTAAAAGAGTGGTGGACGATCCAAATGTCGATGTTGCTTTGGCCCCGGCAAAAACACCGCAAGCTATCGCTCTCGCGCGGCGACAGGAGCGTGTTCAGGGGGTAAAGGAGTCTTCGACTGATACGCCCTTGTATCAAAGCCTGGCGAAAAACGCGGCCGCGCTTTGGAATGCCCCTGTCACGCCCTATCTGTTCCAGGCCGGTACCGACGCTATCGCGTGGCGCAGTCGCGGCATTCCGGTGTATGGCGTCTACCCGTACCCGATTACAAATGAGGATTTGAGCCGGATGCACGGCAACGACGAACGCGTTCCTGTCCAATCCCTTGAACAGGGCAAAACCTGGATCTATAAGACGCTCGTCGACGTGGCCGCGCGCTAACTCTGGTCGGTCATCTTAGCCAGCACGGCCGGCAATGTCGTCGCTCTGTTATCAACTGATCCGTGCTGCAGTCCTGGCGCAATCGCCAGCACTTCTTTGTGATTCTCAAACCACACCAGGAATCGAGACTGTTCCGCGCCCGCCAACCGTTGTTGATTGATCCAGGTGTAGTACGCGCCCATGTTAGCGTCGACCAAAGATCCTTGAGGATCAAGCTGGGGCGCTTCCTTCACGCCCGCCAGCAGATCGCGCATAGATTGCTCGTGTTGTCGAGGGGTAAATCGGGCCAAAAGCGTCAGGGGCTGAGCTCGCCGCAGCGCCTCTCGTGCCGTCCACTGCACAAACGTCGTGCTGAACAGTTGCGTTCCGGAGCCCTCCGTAAGCACACTCACCTGAAATCGGTTCAACACGCCCGCTTCGCCGTTTCCTGGAAGGCCAAAATCTTCGGGACGCATACGGGCGAGCAGGCTTCTTAGATATTCGGGTCCGCCGTTGCCGGGCTGCATAACCTCCCGCATCTTGTCCACTAATGCAATGCGAACCTGATCTAGCCCGCTGTAGCAAACCGCTGTAATTCCCGGCTCGGCCTGATTCTTTGCGCCGTCTATGTACCAATGTCCGAATGGAATTGGGTAGCGTGCCGCGCGCTGTCGCACGAGATCGAGTAATACCGCTCGCCCGTTCGCAGCGTCTACATTGCTAAAGTACACACCTTGTGGCCGCAACTTTCGAAAAAGCGGAGATGTGGCTTCTGCGACGCCGCCCCCCACGATGACTATGCCCAATCGATAAAATGGCAACACCGGTTTCGGAGTAGCGGCGTGCACCTTATCGACATACCGCAGAGATGCAGTTCGAAATCCGTCCATCTGATGCGATGTCCATAAATGCGCGCTAAGCCGTTCTGAAAATCCAGCCGGATCATTGATCCAATCCAGGTTCTCCAAATTGGAACTAAGGCTGAGTTGTGCAAATGGCTGCAATTCCGCCACGCGCTGCTGCGGTGTGAGTGACGCAAGATACTTGAATTGGGAGTCTATCTCCCTACGTTCGGCGGGAAACTTCCAGTCGTAGCCAATTAATTCGCGCAGTAATAAAGGCGCGAACGCTAGTGGAAGCTCTCGTAACAGTGCAATGTTCTCAACGGCAATTTGCCGAGCCAGCGGCGGATACTTCCCAAACTGTTGCACATCGAGGGTTGATGGCTGCATACTAGGTAAGCTCCGCCACCGGTTTTCCCTGTGAAAACCGCGCTGAAAACCCAAGCAGTGAACCGATGGTTGGCACCAGATCTGTCGATTCCAGTGGGCGGTCGATCACTGCGTTCTGCCGCACTCCCGGCCCCAGGGCCATCATCCAGGTCGTGCGCGACAGCGCATCGCCCGTACGGTGATGCTGAAAACCGTTTCCTCCTGGGTCGGTATCCGAGTCGCGCCCGAAATCGGGAAGGATAAACATCGTCGTCTTCCCGGCATATTCCGGTTCGCTCTGTATGGTCTTCCAGATTTCCGCACACAAGCGATCGCAGCGTCGGATGGCATCGATATACAGAGAATACGCGCCGGAATGAGCAATATCGATGTCGTGCAGCGTGATCCACAAGAGGCTCGGCGCAAGTTGGTGCATCAGTTGATGCGCTATATAGACGGAGAGTTCGTCGGGGCTTGCCACGTTGCGGGCATGTGTTGTGAACTCAGACACGGACATCTTCAGAAGCTCGGCCATCTCGTGCAGGTCCACGCGATTGCCTGCGAGTTCCGGAGTGTAGAGCGGCGTCTCGTAGTTGTCTCGCAATAGATGTTCGTACTGCGGTTCGCCTGCACCCTGCAATGCCGCGGAGAGGAGACGTTTCGGCAGGATCACGCCTGCGCCCAAACCCTCGCCATAGAGCCGGTTTCCGCTTTCGCCGATGCGATTAAATCCATTGCTGGGCGCAACCACCCATGTATCGGTAGCGGGCCGGTTCAGATCCTTGCGGAAATACTCGAACACCGTCGGATTATTCGGTGGAACGGCTGCAAAGTTATTGAATGTCTCGTAAACGCCCGTCGCCAGACTCGCGGTGGCCACGTAATGCCCTAGAATTCCATGGTTCACCACCTGCGTGAAGAAGCTGGCTTGAGGAATTAATTCGTTCAACAGATGAGGAATGTTTTCCTGGCCGTCCGGCATGAACGTCTCCTCGTCGCGCGCGCCTCCGCCAAAGGTCACGACAACTATTTTTTTGGCAGTTGTCCGCGCCAGGGTCCTGACCGGAGCCATGCTGAACAGGGTTGCGCCAGCGCTCGCACCCGTCACCGTCCGCAGGAAATCTCTGCGATTCCAGGAAATCGATTGTGAGCTATGCGCGTTTCTCATCTCACTCAAAGCGATACACGCTGACTTTCTCTATCTCAACACCTTGTGGCGAAAAGCGCCAGAACTTCCCTTGATCGTTTTCATCGCCGTTCAGTCGCCGGCCCGGTTTCCACTTGCCATCGGTAAAAGTCCCCTCTTCGACATACCCGACACCCGCATGTGGCGCGCCGCTCGATCTTGGTACAAACGAGACTCGAAACCCGCTGCCCGCGCCGATGAACTCGTTCGGCCCTGTCGCAATAATTAGGCCAAATCCTTTCTTTGCCTCCGAGCCAAAGATCTGGTCCAGACTGACGTTGAGCCGATACCCGTTCATATCCACAATCATCGAAGGGTTCGCCTGATCGAGCAGGAATCCAATCATCGATCCGTCGTTCTCGTGACTTGTAATGAGCGGCGCCAGTTCCGTAAGCACGCGATAGCTTTTCCCTAAATCGTTTGCCGAATCGTTCCATGAATCAATACCGAAAGGCGAGAATCCAATCGCACCATTCCCGAACGCATAGAATGCATTCGCTCGTCCCGTCGTCCCGCCGGCCGCTTCCGGTATAAAAAGCGGATTGCCAGCCCGGTGATACCAATTGCACCAATCCGCAAAATTCGGCCGATAGATGTCCGGCGAGTAGATGTCGATCGACGATCCAGCCGCTTTCCAAACGTCAACCACTCGCGGTTGGGGTCCGCCACTCGGATAATCTCCCGGCGGTGTTGTCGGTCCCGCCAACCACGTGTTCACGTACATCGGCAACGGATATTCTGCCTTTCCTGCGGCTGCCACGTGATTTATGTAATGGCCATAATTCCAGGCCATGAAGATCTCATCGGTTCGATAGGTTTTTCCGAAAACCTGTTCCCATGTGCCCGCGGATCGGCTGCCATTGCCGTTCCATAGATCGCGAAGCTCGGGGAAAAGGTCTTCACGATGCTGCTTTAGATAGGCGGTTAACTCGCTCGGAACCGCCGATTCAAAGGCTTTATTGGCAGCGGTGCTATAGTCGCGCGTGTCGCCTAAGACGCCCACCTCGTTTTCCACTTGCATCATCAACACGGTGTGGTTCTGGCCGTCGATTTCTTTGAGGTGATGCATAAGGGCGGCAAAGGCACGGGCATCGGCATCCATCGTCTGCTTCCCCAACGGGCTCAAGATCTCCACCGGACGCCCATCGTTTTCGAGAACTCGTGGGAAACGTTGCGTATCCTCTTTCACCCATACAGGCGCGTAGCTGGACATCCCATTTTTCCAACTCGCCAGCCACAAAAAAACGATATGCAAATTGCTCGTGCGGGCGTCTTGCATCAAACCATCTACCAGGCTGAAATCAAAAGCGCCCTCTTTCGGCTCAATCAATTCCCAGGAAAGCGGAGTTAGCACGGTGTTGAGCGGGATCGCCGCCAATCGCGGCCACTCTGGTCTCATGTGTTCCAGGCTCGATGAACTGGAATTATGCAGCTCCGCAGCAAACATCAGAAATGGCTTGCCATCCACCATCAACAAGGCATTCGAGCCTTGCTTGACTAAATGCGGAATCCCGTCAGTTTGTGCAAACACATTGGCGCAAACGGCAAGCGCAAGCAAAGTAACCGGCTTCATGTCAACGCACTAGGTGCACCAGAACCGCAGTACTATCGAAATCACCTTTCAACATAAGCTGCAAACCATTATTGTTCAAGTACGCGCCGCTGTACTCTGTGCTTCCGCCAATCAGTTTTCCGTCAATCGATTCAACTCGGTAAATCGAACGCTCATCCAATCCGATCAAGCGAATCATGGGAGGCAGTGTGCTGTATTCCTGCGAGTGGCGAAAAGCGAACAGCACCGCTTCGGCCTTATTCGCCGCAACGTACTCATTCGCCGTTGTGTCGTTCGTTCGCGGTGAAAGTAGCCGGTATAACTTCCCAAACTGCACAGTCGAACGAATTTGTTTATAGAGTCCAATCATCCGCGTGGCGAGCGCAAAGTCAGCATCAGTCCATTTATTCAGATTCGCGCCAATACCCAGAGCACCCTGCATCGCCACCAAAAATCGATATTGAAGCGGCGTGTTGCGTCCATTCATATTTGGTACGTCCGTGACCCACGCGGACATCAATTTCGCGGTGTACGCCTGGGAGAAGCCTTCCTGAATGCGAAGCCGGTCGAACGCTTCTGTGTTGTCGGATGTCCAGAATTCATCCACATATCGCAGAATGCCCAGATCTACGCGTCCACCTCCTCCCGAGCAAGATTCAATTTCCAGATTGGGGTGTTTGGCTCGCAATCGCGCCAGAATGTCGTACAAATTCAGAACGTACTTCACCCAAATCTCTTTCTGCTCATCGGGGCTGACCTCCGGCCAGCCCGGTTCGGCAAAGGTGCGGTTCATGTCCCATTTGAAGTAGCGGATATTGTATTGGCTCGCCAGTTTGTCCAGCACATCGAAGATGTAATCTCGTACATCGTCGCGCGCCAGGTTCAACACCAATTGATTGCGCAGTTCGCTGCGTGGCCGCCCCGGAAAGTTCATCACCCAATCCGGATGCGCGCGGTACAGATCACTATCCGGATTAACCATCTCCGGCTCAACCCACAGTCCAAAATCCATTCCGAGCTTGTTCACATACTCAATCAAACTGTTCAGACCGTGCGGAAATTTTTGTGGATTCACTACCCAGTCGCCAAGACCTGCATGATCATTATTCCGTTTGCCGAACCATCCATCGTCCACAACGAATAACTCCACTCCGAGCTTCGCCGCTTTCCCGGCGAGCGCCTTCTGGCCGTCTTCGGTCACATTGAACTCGGTTGCTTCCCAGGAGTTGTAGAGCACCGGACGCGCCCGCGCCTTTATTTCGCCCGGTTCAATTGACTCAAGCTCCAGCTTCTGCAGCAGCCGAGATGCTTCGCCGAAGCCCTGGTTTGTGAAGCCGCCGTAAAAATGCGGCGTTTCTAATTCCTCCCCGGCGCCGAGTAGGTAAGCGAAATCAAAAGTATTTAATCCGCCCGTTACGCGTACCTGCTGATAGGGAGTTTGCTCCACCGAGATGCGCCAGTTCCCGCTCCACGCGAGAGCGCCGAACCAAACGCGGCCGTGCTCTTCGCCTGCATCGCCAGAATCAATTGCAAACCAGGGATTCAGGTTGTGCCCCGTATGGCCCAACCGGCTCTCCAGTACTTTCATGCCTTCGTGGATCGGCTCCCGGTTTAACTGCGTCTCGGCCGCCCATCTGCCGCTCAAGTAGGAAACGCGATAGCCGTCGCCGCGCGGCATGTACCAGGTCGCTGATTGCGCGCCCTCCAAAGTAATCTTCTGGCTGGTTCTATTGCGAACCGTTGACCAGCGGCCGATTATTCCGGCATCCGGATAGACCCGGTAATGCAAGATCGCCTCTATATCGTCTCTAATGTCCTTCAGCGTGATGTCCAGTTCATTGCCTCGAATCTGGTGCGAAACATAGTGCAGCACGAGATCGCGATTTCCATCGGCCCGCGCAACCTTCAACGCGGGTTCATAATAGCGAGGGCCGCCCCACCCAGGGTATTCTTCGTTTTCGAGCATTTGATGCGGATCGAATGACGAAATGTCTCGCCGCTGCGCAGCCGCGGGTAGATCGTCTATACGCCAAAGTGGACCGCCCCAATACAGGTGTTGGAGCTGACCGTCGGGGCTCACGCCCATCGCATACGAACTGTACTCACTAGTAATGAGCCATACTTTTTTTTCGGACGAGTAGGTTATTGTCTGGGCTGAAGCCATTAAGCTGAACACGGCTGTCGTCAAACAGAGTGCAACGCGGCGCATGGAGTCGATTGTACGAAGGCAGCTTGTGAATGATCTAATGTTCGATTAGATGATTCGACCCCGGCCCGTTGCATCTGCCCTTCTGCTGTTTTCTCTTGTTGTTGAGTCAAGCTTTTCCGCCATTAATCCCGACTGGTTCCCCAAGCAAGACATGCTTACCATCGGCGTTTACTACTATCCCGAAGCTTGGCCGGAGTCCCAATGGGCGCGTGATATGGCGAACATCCGAAAGCTCGGCATGGAGTACGTTCACATGGGCGAGTTCGCCTGGTACTACATGGAACCAAGCGAAGGCAAATTTAATTTCGATTGGCTCGAAAAGAACGTAGAACTTGCCCACCAAAACGGATTGAAAGTGATTCTGTGCACGCCAAGTGCAACGCCGCCCATTTGGTTAGAGGAAAGCCATCCCGAAATATTGATGGTCGACGCGCAAGGCCGCACGATGCAGCACGGCAGCCGTGAGCAAGCCGACTGGAGTTCGCCCGTCTATCGCGACTACGTTACTAAGATCGACACGGAGCTTGCTAAACGGTTCGGCACCGATCCGCGCGTCTGGGGTTGGCAGATTGACAATGAGTTGAGTCACTATGGCCGCCGGTATTCATACTCCAAAGCGGCGACGCAAAGATTTCGCGACTGGCTGCGAGAAAAATACGGAACCGTCGACAAGCTAAACCAGGCTTGGGGCGGAGCGTTTTGGTCCACAAACTATCAAAATTTCGATCAGATTCAGATTCCCAATACTGACACACTGGTTGCCGATCCAAGTCCTCACTGGGTCTTGGACTTTGATCGCTGGTTTGCCAATGAAGCAGCCGGCTACATCAGCATGCAAGCCACCGCTCTTCGCCGCTACTCAAAAAACCAATGGATCACGACCAACTTTATGTCGATGCACGAAGATGTAGATCCATCTCTTTCGCAAAAGTCGCTCGATGTTTTCACTTGGACCATCTATCCCGTTCACGGCGATTTAGGCGAGGGCCCGCTTGGCTTCCGTTTGGGCAGCGCGGAACAGATGTCATTCATGCACGACTTTATGCGCTCCTTCGACGGACTTTCCGGCCCGCTGGAACTGCAACCCGGCGAAGTGAACTGGGGCGAAACCAATCCGTGGCCACTACCGGGAGCCATACACATGTGGCTTTTGCGCGCGTTTGGCGCGGGAGCGCGCATGGTCTGCACATATCGGTACCGCCAGCCGCTGTACGGTTCGGAGTTATATCACAAGGGGCTCGCGGAAACAGATGGTGTAACTCCTTCCCCCGGTGGCCGTGAATATGCCCAGGCAATGAGCGACATTCTGGAGCTTCGCAAGCACTACAAACCAAGCGCACGTGAACCGCAAGCGTATGCCGCCCGCCGCACTGCCTTCCTCATCGCGTTCGACAACCGTTGGGATATTTCCAATCACAAACAGACGGTTCGCTGGGACACCGTGGGGCATTGGATGCGTTATTACCGCGCCTTGAAAAGCGTTGAAGCGCCCATTGATGTGCTTACACCCGATCGGGATTTCTCAAACCATCCATTCGTTGTTGCGCCCGCCTATCAGCTTGTTGATTCCGATCTCATACGCCGTTTTACCAGCTACGTGCAAGCCGGCGGACACCTCATTCTGACGTGTCGTACCGGGCAGAAAGACATGCAAGGTCATCTTTGGGAAGGCCCATGGGCAATGCCGATTCTGCCGCTAATTGGCGCCAGGATTCCGTTCTACGACGATTTGCCCGTTGGCGTGAATGGTCACGTGTCTTCAGGCGGAAAAACATACGCATGGGGCACTTGGGGAGACATTCTGCAGCCTGATAACGGCACAGAAGTGCTTGCCACGTACGCCGATCAGTTTTACGCTGGCAAACCGGCCGCGATCACAAGGAAGTTGGGGAAGGGAAGCGTCACATACATCGGCGTGGACACGCTTGACGGCGAATTGGAGCGATCGCTCATTCATCGTGTTTACGACGCTGCCGGCGCTTCACCGCTAAATCTCGATCCTAATTTTGTGGTCGATTGGCGCGATGGGTTCTGGGTCGCGACAAACTTCGCGAGTCAAACCGAACACATTCCCGCCAGCCCACGGGCGCAAATCCTAGTTGGACAGCGTGACGTACCGCCCGGTGGCGCTACCGTTTGGCAGGAACCGTAGCGTTCCTATCTAACTGAAACCTTCGGTTCTCGTATTTGCAGAATTCGGTCGCAAGGCTGATCGGTTAAGGCTTGCTTTTGACCGCTTGGCCACTCGATTTCAATTCGTTCAATCCGGCTGACATCTCCCAGCCCGAAATGCAAACGCAGATCGTTTTGAGATAGATAGCTTCCACCACTTCTTACCTCGTCTGTCTGCGCTCGTCCACTTGCAATAAGCTTTACCCGCGCTCCAATCGCGCTGCGGTTCGATTGCGTTCCGGCAAGTTGCAGGATCACCCAGTGTCCGGGGGCCTTGGTTGTTTGTTTCAGCAGGGACGGCGGTTCATTCTGATTATTCACTGCAATTTCAATGGATCCGTCATTATCAACATCGCCGAATGCAGTACCGCGCGAGGAGTGCTTTTCAAGGAGCGCCGGCCCGGCATCGGAAGATACATCCAGAAACTTTCCGTTGCCGAGATTTTGATAAAGAATGGCGCGGTCTTTGTAGTGAATGTCGATGTTCAAGGTGTCCACTTCCGGAAACGCATGTCCGTTTACTAAGAACAGGTCTTTCCACCCATCGTTATTGAAATCGAAGAAGCCCGTCCCCCAGCCGACGTAGCGCGTGTTTTTGCCTAGTCCCGCGCTCAAGGTGACATCGTCGAATATTCCGCCTCCGCGATTCCGGTAAAGCGTCTCGAATTCGTCCGAAAAGTTCGTTCGAAAAATACTTTCATGTCCATCTCCGGCAAAATCGCTTGCCGTCACTCCCATACCGGACATTGCCTTTCCATCTTGGTCAAAGGCAACGCCACGAAGAATTCCGTCCTCTTCGAACTTGCCGTGCCCCTTGTTGATGTAAAGAAGCGAGGGCGTTTGATCGCAGGCGACATAGATATCCGGCAGACCGTCTTCATTGAAGTCTCCCGTCAGAACACCGAGGCTGTAGTGACCCACGGGGCCCGCAACGCCGCTCTGCTCGGAAATATCGGAAAAAGTTCCATCGCCGTTGTTGCGATACAGAATGTTGCGATCGAAGGGCAGGCCGCGAGGTCCGCAATTCACGGCGATGCCGCGGTAGTAACAGTAGGCATTCGCCCCTCGTCGCGGAGTCGTAGCTGGATCGAACTTCAAGTAATTCGCGACAAACAGATCCAAATGCCCGTCCAGATCCACATCGACAAACGCGCATCCAGTGTTATAGCGAGTCCGATCTTGCGTCAAATGCGCGGCCGCAGTCACATCTTGAAACCGCTTGCCGCCGATATTTCGATAGAGATGATTCGCTCCCCAGGACGTGACAAAAAGATCGGTGCGGCCATCGTTATCGTAATCGCCCGCGCAGACGCCTTCTGTCCATCCGTTCGAACGCAATCCTACTTCATCGGTCACATCGCGAAATCGATCCTGGCCCTCGTTGTGATACATCCG
>Ga0070741_10016512_pt1 | contig 12294 bp, 10 predicted proteins | sample Coa_R1_4_FD_66440 | JGI IMG/M metagenome (GOLD analysis project Ga0070741, IMG submission 66440) | Surface soil microbial communities from Centralia Pennsylvania, which are recovering from an underground coalmine fire - Coalmine... | ecosystem: Environmental > Terrestrial > Soil > Unclassified ...
GAACACGCGGCCCCAGTTGGGATCGCGCTCGGTGAACTGCGTCGCAATTGCCACCTGCACCGGCATCAAGTCTTGCTTGTTGATAGCCACGAGAGGCCAGTAAAATTCATTCCAGATGAATTGAAATTCCAGCAGTGCGACCGTAAGCAAGCCCGGAATCGAATTGGGGATGACCACATGGGTCAACACTTGAAAGAGATTCGCCCCGTCAATGATCGCCGCTTCGTCCAGCTCCTGCGGCAGTTCCGCAAAAAATTGCGTGAGCGCAAAGACAATGAACGGACTCGCATACCATGGTACGACCAAGGCCCAGAAGGTATTGGTCAAGCCCAACTGGTTCACGACCAAGAACAACGGCACGACCACAACTTGTTGCGGAATCATCATGGTCACAATCACATAGATCATCAACAGGTTTTTGTGTGGAAAGCGCAGGCGTCCAAAAAAGTACGCGGCGCATGTGTTGAACACCAGCGAGCAAGCAACGACGGCTACGGCACTGGACAAACTGATAAACAGCGCGCGGTCCAAGTTAAAGCCCATGCCTTGCGCGACCGTACCGATGCCTAACGCTTGAAAATAATTGTTCAGCGAAAATTCGTCATAGGGGATAAAAGTTTTCCACGTGACGGGATTGATATTCGCAAAGATGGATTGCGAGCTGCGAAAGCTATTGCCGACGACCCACAGCATCGGCGTGACAAATACAAAAGCAATTACCGCATAGATCGCCCAGGTGAATAGTGTACCGCCGAGCTGCCGCCACTGCGCGGCGCGTCGGTCGCGGATTGCCTGCGCCTCAATATTCAGCGCGGTAGGGGTGTCGGTTTGTACACGAGTTGCCATGCGGGTGCCTTTCTTTCTCCTGCCCTAGTCGTGGCTCCGCAACAGTCGCATCTGTACTACGCTGATGAGCAGCATGATGATGAGCAGCATAATCGAGATTGCCGAAGCATAGCCCATCGCGCCAAACACGAACGCTTGCTTGTACACGTTATAGACAATCACATTCGTCGCCTGTCCCGGCCCGCCTTGCGTCAATTGATACACCGGAATAAACACTTGGAACGAAAAGATGGTCGTCGTGACAATGACGAACATCAGCGCGCGCCGCAGCATCGGCACCGTGATGTAGCGAAACCGCTGCCATGGACTTGCGCCATCCACAATTGCGGCTTCATAATACGTTTGTGAAATGCCTTTGAGTCCTGCGGCGAGGATAATGACGCTGTAGCCAATGTCTTTCCAAATCGAAATCACGACAATGGCAGGTAAGGCATTTGTGGGACTGGTGAGGTACGAGAGACGGGGCAAGCCGATGGACTGGAGAATCGCGTTTAACAAACCGACATCACGATTCAGGATCATGCCCCACACAATCGAGACGACGACGAATGACGTGACGACGGGGATAAAAATAAACGCGCGCATCACGCCCATGCCGCGACGCGGTTGATTGGCGAATACCGCCAGCGCGAGCGCGAGGATAACCTGCAAAGGAACTTTTAAGATTGTAAAATAGAGTGTGACACGCAGACTATTGTAGAACCCCGAATCGCCCAACGCTTTCAGATAGTTGTCCAGCCCGACAAATTTGGTAAACCCACCCAGCAAGCTATATTGCCAGAGACTTGCCCAGCCCGCCCACAGCATCGGGTAGTACCGAAATACTGCAAAGTTGATCAGCGCGGGCAATACAAACAGAAATGAAACAATCAACGCTTGATTGCGATACTTTTGCCACCAGTGTAAGCTGCGGGCTTGGGGGAATGCTTGCGTCCTTGTGCTCATGCCAACCGCCTTCGAGTCCAACTCTCCATTGAGTCAATTACCAAAAAACTGCTGTGGGGTGGGCATGGCTCGCCTACGATGGCGAGCCATGCCGTTTCTCTGGTTACTTGGCGTACTTGGCGGCCGCGTCTTCCATCTTTTGCGCGTATTCGTGCGTCAATTCAGGAACATTGCCACCGGCAACGAGACTGCCATAGTATTCGGTAAAGAGCGCGTTGTATTCCGTATAGGCAGGAGTTTCGATGCGCGGTTTACCGTACTTGTTAAAGACTTCGACGGTCAAGTTACGCGGGTAGCTCTTGAAATCGGGGAGCGAAGCGAGCAGCTTGACGTTGGCGGGCAGCTGGTTCTTGTATTTGAACATGATCGCCGCGCCGGCGTCACTGCTGGCGTACTTGATGAACGCGAGGGCCTCGTCCAAGTGCTTGGTGGTGGGCGAAATGGCATAATGCCAGCTGCCCGTTTGGCACATCGGCGTAACCCAGTACGGCGGTTCCATTGCCCCAATCTTGAAATTGGGGAATTGGTCTTTCAAGGTGCCGAGGATGAGGTCTTGTGAAACCGTCGTCGCAGTGAATCCAGAGAGCAGCGCGTTTGCGGGCGGCTCGGTCGAGCGCACCTTGTATTTGCTAAAGAGGTCTTGGTCGAACTGGAAGGCTTCAATTGCCTGGTCGGTATCAAAGTAGCCCTTGAATTTCAAACCATCCGGGCTGACCCCTTCGAAAGTGTTATCGCCGGGCTTGCCATTCGTGCGCGCGGGAATGCGATTGAGATAATCGAACCAGGCGGGGCCATTGTTTTGGAAGCCATACACTTCGGGCGTTCCATCGCCGTTCTTGTCAACCGTCAATTTCTGCCAGACCGGAAGCCCGGTGCCATTCGGCCCATAGGTCAGGCCGGCGGTGGTCAGTTTAAGACCCGCCGCATCCACCATCTCTTGGTTGTACCAAAGCGATTGGCAAGATTGAACTTCGGGTGGCCCGTAGAATTTGCCCTGATAGGTGCCTTCCGCGATAGAGCCCGGATCCCACTGCGCCAATTCCTCTTTCGAGAATTTGTCGGTGAGATCCATGATGACCTTGTTCCAGGCAAAGTGTTTGACATCCGGGCCGTCGGCTTGAATCAGGTCCACGTTCTGGCCCGTAGCAACCGAATCCTCAATCGAGGGAAAGAGTTCGGCAAAAGGTTTGGCGTTGTATTCGATATTGACGTAGGACCACTTGCCCCCGTCGAGTTTGTGGAATTCGTCCAGCATTTCGGCGAACGCTTTGGCTTCCAGGTCGTCGGCAATCTTGATAAAGGTCAAGGTCACCGGCTCGTGGGTACTGCCACTGGCTTGGGTGGCGGCGGGCGCGTTAGTGGCGGCAGGCGCTTGCGTCGCGGCGGCAGGGGGTGAGGTCGGCTGGGCAGCGGGTGGTTGACCAGCCGGAGCGCACGCGGCAAGGATGAATGTAATCACCACTGCCGCAGCGGCGAGCAGTTTCCCGATGCTCTTCATTGAATCATCTCCTCCTTGTCCAGTTGGGGACTAGACTAACGTTTTCTCTCGGAGAGCGGACGAGTTTATTTCCTTATAATTCACCTCCTCGCGCAAACGATAGATGGTGCTGGAAAATTGGAACAGGTCACCCCGAAAAATCCCAGTGGACAATTCGATAGGCATATCCCCTTCCAGAAAAGACAAACCTTGAAACAAAAATTGGGGGGTGTTCGGTGTTAGATGGAGGTATTCAATTCCTTCCGGTGGTGCCAGAATCGGGGTTAATGTCGTTTCGTTGCGCGCGACGCGCCGGCCGAGGATTTCTTGATACAGTTTGTAAAACGAGACATTTTCGAGGTTGAATTCGAGGAGTTTTGCGCCAATTTCTTCCCGCACGACGATGGTGAACAGGACAGCGGGCGTGTCATCCACGAACATCAAGCGCTTGAATTCCATAAAGCGCGTCTTTTGGTTGACGGGCAGTTGAAAGAGTTTATTCAGTTCAAAATCGCCCTCCATACTTTCATGCGAGAGAACGGTCGAACGCGGGACAAGACCGTGACGCCGAATCGTCTCGGTAAACCCTAAAATCTGGTCCATCCCATTGCGGATGGGGAGTGGAGTGACGATGGACCCTTTTCCCTGCACCCGCCGAATCAAGCCGTCATGCGCCAGGTCGGTCAGGGCTTTGACGATGGTAATGCGACTAACGCGGTATTCTGTACATAGCTCGCTCTCGGTGGGCAGCGTCGTGCCGGGGGGAAAGGCACCGCTTGTAATTTGCTCTCGCAAAATGGTCTTGATTTGCTCGTACAAAGGAGTCGGGTTGCTTCGATCTACTGTGTACATAAGCTATGTGATTGCCAAAAGCAATGGGGGATGATATGTTAATATGTCAACATATTATCATGCTTCAGGGCAATGTCAATAGCTACAGCGACGGAATAAAAATCCACCTGTTTAAAAACCACCGCGAAAGCATGAGCAATCCATCCTCTCGTTCCCCAAACAGTCAATGCGCGGTTGAATCGGAAAAAACAAAATAACGTTATTCAGGGTGGATAGCGATTTTCACACCTTCATAACCTTTAGCGAGGCGCTGAAATACTTTTTCTGTATCTTGAAGCGGCGCATGATCCGTGACAAAGATTTTGGGGTCGAGCGCGCCGCGCTGGATGAGCTTGAACGCCTTGTGAAAGTGCTCCGGGTGATGATAGTTGAATACCCCCTGCATCCGCGCTTCTTCGTAATGAATGAATTCCGTATCGAGAGTGACAGTCGCTCCTTTTTCACAACCGCCGAAGAATGTAACTAGCCCCCCGCGTCGAATCATATAGAGCGCTTGTTCCCACGCTTTCGGCAACCCGACCGCTTCAATCGCAATATCCACGCCCGCGCCATTTTCGGTCAGCGAGCGAACCGCTTGTACTGGATCATCTACTTGAGCGAAATTGACCGTATGCTCCGCGCCCACTTGGCGCGCAATTTCGAGACGGCTTGGGATAAAGTCAGCAGCGATGACAGATGCGCCGCTCATCAAAGCCAGTCGCACGAACATTAGCCCTATCGGTCCGCATCCTAATACTACAACCTGATCGCCTATCTTGATGTTGGATTCAAGCGTGCCGTGATAGGCACAGGCGAACGGCTCGGTCATCGCCGCGGCTTCCGGAGGAATCCCATCGGGCAAGACCGGCATTTCACGCGTGGACATTGGTGCAGGTACTACAACGTATTCGGCAAAGGCACCGAGCGCCGCCGTCGCCACGCGATCCCCCAGCTTGACATTCGTTACTTGGTCGCCTTTAGCGACAACCGTACCCACAACCTCGTGGCCAAACAAGTCTGGAAAGGTCATGCGCGCGTGACCACGTTTGTAAATTTTCAGGTCGGTGCCACAGGTAGTTGCCAGTTCTACCTTGAGCAGCGCCTGATCGGGACCGGGGGTAGGGATGTCGGCGATTTCAAAGCGAAGGTCTCCGGGAGCATAGATACGCCACAATTTCATTTTTTCTGCCATGCTTTATTTCTCCTTGTTTCTAGTCCTATTGAGCGCTACTTGGTTGCGAACGCCGCGAGGTATCCATTCAGGCTGCTTCTTCCGCCATGAGCGCGAGGGCGGACGGCACGGGTTCGCGGTGCGCAAAAAAGTAAAACACGGCGACAGCCAAGACCGCGCTAAGAATGGTCGAGCCGAGGACCGGCAGGAAAAAGCCGGTATTCTCAATCAACCAGCCACCTGCCGCGTTTGCTACCGCCGCGCCGAGACTCAAAAAGACCGCGCGAATTCCGAGCGCCTGCCCGCGCTGCGATTCGGGTACGACTTCGACAAAAATGTTATCCTCCAATGTCATTGAGGTCCCGAACGTTGTATGCGCCACTACGTAACTCGAACCCACCAACCATTCCGGCAAATCCAACATCAATACCGCCATAAAGGGGAGCAGCACAAGACGCGAGGCAGACATGATGGTTGACTTTTTCCAATACCGTGTCAGCACGGGCAGCGCAATAAACAGCAACACAACCAAGAGTTGATTGACGGCAAACACAAATCCAATGCGATCCGTGTCATAGTGATAGCGCTCTTGGAAAAAGATGTTGCCAAAAGGAAAGAATAATCCTTCAGCGAGTCCAAACAGAGTCGCGACGATGGCGATAGCAATAAAGACAGGACGCAATTCCCTGCTCGGCGGTGACGCGGGCAAAGCCCCGCGCGAGTTTGGGATAGAGCGGGAGCTGGAATCGAGACGCAAGAGAAAGAGCACTGCCGGAAGCGCGAACACCATCATGCTCAACAGCGTCATACGTTCACCCCATAGGAGCGAAACAGCGAGTGTGCGCTGATAGAGGGGCGGCAGTGCGCCCGCTAACAAATTCCCCGGAATACCAATCAAGCCCGCAATCAGACCATTCAAGCTAAAGACCAAACTCCGGTCACGGGTAGAGGCGGCTCCAGCGAGTAGCACGGTGATGGATACCCAGACAAGAGTGGATGTAATTCCATTGAGAAACGCCGTGACGAGCAGTAATAGCTCGGTGCTTAATGTGGCGCGCAGCGACATGGTGATGACATAAAAGATAATGGAACAGATCGCCAGGGGTTGGGGCTTGAACCGTTCGATCAAATAGCCGCTCGGAATACCCGCGACGGCAAGTCCGAGCACGCTCGCCGCGCTCACTTCGCCAATGATTGTTCCGCCCATTCCCAGTTGAAGTAGATAAAGATTGTAAATAACCGAAAAGCCACTCGCGCACAGTCCAAAAAATGCGCCTGCCAGCAGCAAGCGGCGCGCATCCGAAGAGAGACGGCGCAGGTCATGCCAATACTTGTCCACAATCGTCAGGGGTTTGATTTCTGTCTTTAACTTCATGCCGTCTGATTTCTTTGGAGGCTGTCTTTACGCTGCGTCAGCTATGCTTGATAAATCCCTTGCAGGACAATCGTTTCGCCGGTGATGGAACGGGCGGCGGGGGAACAGAGGAATACCGCGAGCTCGCCAATCTCCGAGGGCTGAATCCATTCGCTGCGGTCGAGTACGGGATGTTCTTCGGCAATCCATTCGTCAAACAGCGCCGTGTCCACCGCATTCGGCGCAATGCAATTGACGTTGATATGATCCTTTTTCAATTCTTTGGCGATCGCTTCGCTAAAGCGAATGATTGCGCCCTTGGCAGGGCTATAGGCGCTGTGGTCTTCATAGCCGACGGTGCCCGAGATGGAAGAAATATTGATAATTTTGCCGCTCCCTTGCTTTCGCATAAGAGGCACAGCCGCCTTGCACGCAATCACCGTTGCCATGTAATGGAGATTCATTTGCTCGGCATATTGCTCGACAGATGTGTTATCAAATGATTTGAGAATGATGGTGCCCGCGTTGTTGACGAGAATATCGAGGCGACCAAACGTCTCAAAGGTCTTGGCCACGAGTGCTTCGATCTGGTCACGCTCATGCGCGTCTATCGTCATCACCAATGTCTTGGCTCCGGCGCGCTCCAGTTCGCGGGCGACCGCTTGCAGGGCGGCCGTATCACGCGACCCGATGGCGACATCCGCGCCTGCGTGTGCCAAGGCGAGCGCGATGGCGCGCCCGATGCCGCGCGAAGCTCCGGTGACAATAGCAACTTGACCTTTGAGCATCATAATTCGCACCTCTTCGCGCTTCTTAAGAGTAAGGCAAGTTTCTAAACTTGCCTTACTTTTTGGACACCCAATTATGGATGAGACCGCGCCGTTTCCACCGCTTTTTCTTCATCGGCTTCAAAGCCCGCGACCAATTCATGCAGCCATGCGATTTCGGGGTCAGGCAGCGGTACCGGCGCGCCAAGCAAGGCGGATTGATAAACCATCTTGGCACCTTCTTCCAACGTGCGCGAGAGTTGCAGTACCTTTTTCAAATTCGGGGCGATGCAGAGTGTACCGTGATTACCAAGCAGCACGGCGCGTCCCCGCGTGCCGAGATATTCGAGATTAATTCGTCCCATGTCATCCGAGCCGGTACGCACGTAGGGGGCACAACGCACCGTGCCGCCGAATTGGGCAGCCAACGGCATCGTGGCAGGTGGAAGATCGCGGTTGGCGATGGCAAAGAGCGTTGCATACCACGAGTGCGTGTGCATAACAGCACACACATCGGCGCGATGCTTGTGGATGTAGGTGTGCATCGGCGTTTCCCAAGAAGGGGCGCGCGTGCCCCAGATGATATTCTGGTTCACGTCAACGATAACAATGTCATCGGTTGTGATTTGGTCATAGGGCATGGACGAGGGGGTAATTGCAATATATCCCGTTTCCGGGTCTTTGGCGCTGACGTTCCCATCCGTGCCGACCACCAGTCCCGCTTGAAACATGGCAAGCGCGGTTGCCCGGACTTGTTCTCGAAGGTCTGCGAGCATTTTTGTACTCCTCATCTTTGCCCGGATGATTTACGATTCGCTTGGGGACGCGGCGGCAAGCAGTGCGAGCGCATCCAGTCCCGCTTGCACTAACCACGACCAACCTTGTTCCCAATCGAGACGCGGCGAGGGATGCTGCCACGTAATCGGCTCGAATACGCTGTCGGCGGCAAGCCAGAGCGAACCCACCCGAAAACCGACCATACTACCTAATAAGTAAGCGGTTGCTGCTTCGACGGCGTTGCCGAGAACGCCCAACTGGTGAAGCTCCCATGCGCGATGGGTCAGGCTGGGGTCGTATATGCCTGCGCCTGCTCCGCAGCTCCAGCACACCCCGACATGAGTTGGATGCCCTGTCGCGCGGGCGGCAGTTGTGATTGCACGACTGATGCGCGCATCGGAAACGGCGGGCAGGTCAGGATGAGCATACGACAGATGACTATCGTCTTCCCGAATCGCGCTGGTTGCGACAACCAAATCGCCCAGTTTGACGTTTTCTTGCAATGCCGAGAGTTCGCCGACCACGACTATATTCTGAACACGCCCGAGACGCAGCCGATTCAATCCCATGTCCACGTATGACGCGCCAAACGCCGCGGGCGTAATCCCCGTATGCATCACACTCAAAGGTGTGCGTTTGTAATACCCTGCCAGATTCTCGGCGGGTTCGCCTGGGCGCGTCCATTGTAAGAAACTATCGCGCTCGACCAGCGAATCGAACAGGCGGGCGATGTTTTCACCGTGCTCCGCGCTGGCGGCAATCAGCAGCATATTCGGACTCCAATTGATGATTCGCGCCTCGGCGCTCTGGGGGTCAACGTAAATGAGCTGGTTCGAGCGTTCAGCATAGGCGCGCTCATATTCGAGGCGGTCGGTTTTCAAGCTCACGAATTCCGCTCCTCGTCGGCAATGTCTGCCAGCACATCAAGCCCCGCTTGGGCAATCAATTCCCACGCATGGGTCCAACGCTCCTTACCGTCCGATGTGTGTTCCATATACCCATAGGCAATATCATCCGACACCGCCCATGCTTCTGCTGCGCGAAATCCCAAGCGCATGGACTCGAGATAGGTAACGGAGGTCTCGATGGCATTCCCCAAGAGTCCGGTTTGCAAATGACGCCAGACCTTTTCGCGCAGAATTGGATTGTGCGCGCCTGTGCCGCCGGGCATTCCACTGTAAATCGCGCCGCGGTGAACGTCCCAACCACTCGGACGCAGTTTGTCTTCGAGTCGGTCGAGCAAGTCAGCGTCGCCCGTGGCGGGCACATCCGGCGCAATGTGAATATCGGTCACAAGATCGCCGCGCGCCGCGACCGTCGGCAGAACAATGTCGCCAATACGAACCGCGTCATCGTACGCGGTCATTTCGGCTAAACCGATGATATAACGCACCGGGGTGCCTTTCAAACATTCCAACCACAGTTGCGTGGCGGTACACCCCATGAATTGATGCACGACCCAAATCTCCGCGCCGCGATACATCCCGCGCGCGGAACCGCCGCCCTGCACCGGAAAGCCGCCAAACGTACGCACATCTTGCATCTGTGGCAGCAAGTGCTTTTCCGGGTTGTATTCGCTCGAATGAACAAAAATCAAATAGGGACTAAGCTCTTGTGCCAGTCCCTTCCCTCCCAACATCCACGCCTGCGCGGCTTGAAACCACTCGGCGCAGCGTTGGGCGTGTACTGCTTGAAAATGATTCCAGTCCATCATGTGAGGGGATTGTCAATCATAAATTGCTTCTCTTGATTCCTCGCAATCCAATTATGCGTTGGCGAGGGCGCGCAAGTGCGCCATCCGCTTTTCAACCTGATAAATTACATCTGCCTCGTCAAAGGTCAGGATGCGGCGGTCTTGCATCAGAACGCGACCATCTACGATCACGCCCCAGACATCGGCTGCCGCCGCCGAATAAATGATATTGGAATAGATATTGTTCAGCGGATGCATGTGCGGGGCGGATGTATCGAGCAAAACAATGTCTGCGCGCTTGCCCACCTCCAGCGTTCCAAGATCGTTTCGATTCAAAGCCTTCGCTCCGTTCACCGTGAGTAGTTTGAGAGCCGTGGCACCGGGCAAGGCGGCAGCGTTGCCGGTCAAGTGCGCTTGAATAATCGCCGCGAGGCGCATCTCTTCGAACAGGTCCAAGTTATTGTTGGTGACCGCGCTATCTGTGCCCAGCGCAACATTGACGCCCCGCTTGAGCAGTGCGGGAATGGGCGTGGTCTTGCCCGCCAATTTCAGATGGCACTGTGGACAAGCGATAGGATGACAAGAATAGTCCGCGAGAAGATCCATATCGCTCTCGGTGAGCTCTGTGCAGTGTGCGGCAATCACATTATGGTTCAAAATCCCAGTATCGCGCAGGAGCTCTACCGGGTCTTGACCGTACCGCTCTTGGCTCACTCGGACATCCAAAGGCGACTCGGCGAGGTGAATCGTGATTCCGAGTTTCAATTCACCGGCCAAGCGCGCAGAGCGGGAAAGCCATGGCTCGTGGCACGTAGATACCTCGTGGGGCGCAACCAGCGTAGTAATGCGACCTTGCGCGCGCCCATTCCAATCCGCCGCAAATTGCGCGCTCTCGTCAAAGCACTTGGCGGCAACGCTCTCATCATAGACGATATTCTTTTCCGAATACGTACTGAACGTCATCACTTCCCAGCCCAACGCCGCGCGAATGCCGCTGACTTCTACCGCCTTGCCGACCATATCCATATCGTGAAACATATCCACGAAGGTCGTCGTTCCCGAGTGGAGCATTTCGGCAATTGCTAGAAAACTTGACCAATAGTTATCTTCGGCAGTAACAAAGTTTGTCCACGTCGGCGCGGGAGGAGTTCCTTCGCCGGCCGGAGGTCCCAAGTCGTCGTAATTCCCGCGCATAATCGTCATCGGCGAATGGGTGTGTGCATTGATGAAACCCGGCAGCGCGAGTTTGCCCCGTCCGTCAATCAGCTGGTCTGCCTCTTGCTCGGCAAAGGTGCGTCCCGCTTGTCCGATGCCAATAATAGAGGTGTTCACAATGTAAATATCGGTCTCGGGCAGAATCGGCTCATTGACCGTCATCGGAAGCACGGTGGCCCCGCGTATTAAGAGTTTCATAAATGACCTTGCCTTTATTCTACGCGGGGCAGCGCAGCAAGCGGCGCAAAGAGGGGCTTGAGCGCGGGATAAAGTTGTTGATAGATCTCATAGAGGGCAGAATAGTATTCATGTCTCTGCGGATCCGGGACAACCCACTCGGAGATACTGTTCAAGCTTGCGGAAGCTTGGCGCAAATCGGGATAGAGACCCACGCCTACTCCCGCCAGAGTTGCAGCCCCCAAGCAGCCCGTCTCCAGCACGCGTAGAACGGCAACCGGTCGTCCCAAGACATCGGCTTTGATTTGATTCCAGAGCGAGCTGTGTGCGCCCCCACCTGCAATGCGGATTTCGCAAAGGCCTGCCCCGCCCGCCTCGTATTTCTCAATGATTTGTCTCAAACCAAACGCAGTGCCTTCCAGGATTGCCCGCGCCAAGTGAGTAGTTCCGTGTTGGGTGGACAGTCCGACAAAAACGCCTCTCGCCGTAGGGTCGTGGACAATTCCTTTTTCGCCACGCAAGCTGGGTAGAAAAATGAGGCTAGCCGCACCCGGCGGCGCTTGCGCGGCAAGTGCGTGCAGCGTCTCGAAGGTGGACCCGCTTGGCAAGAATTGGTCGCGGAACCAGCGCGGGGCGACGCCGTACAACGGTGCGAGGGAAGTTAACCAAAGATTGGGAATGAGATGCCGTACTGGATAACCACAATTGCTCAATGGATTGGAAGTGACAGCGGCAACAATCTCGGTTGTGCCCGCCTGATCGAGAATGATGCCCGGCTCGGTCAATCCCGCTCCCACAAAATTACATAGCGCATCGCGCGTCGCCATCACCACAGGCGTGCCGGGATGTAATCCAGTCTCTGCCGCCGCCCTATCGGTCACCGCACCCACTGGCTCTCCCCATGTATGAGCTTCTCCGTACCAGGTTTCGTCAACGCCGAATACTCGATTAATGTCGCGTTCTAACCTCGAGTCATCGCGCTCATGTCCAAGGTTGTTCGTCAGGCGATAGTTCACAAAATCATACGAGTTGGTCGTTACA
>Ga0070741_10016513_pt1 | contig 12294 bp, 11 predicted proteins | sample Coa_R1_4_FD_66440 | JGI IMG/M metagenome (GOLD analysis project Ga0070741, IMG submission 66440) | Surface soil microbial communities from Centralia Pennsylvania, which are recovering from an underground coalmine fire - Coalmine... | ecosystem: Environmental > Terrestrial > Soil > Unclassified ...
CCTGCTGCCGCGCATCGGCGGCGAAGAGAAAGCGTCATGAGCGAAACCCTCGATCATCGTCGCGCCTGGGAGCTGATCCCCTGGCTCGTGAACGGCCGCGCCTCGGACGAAGAGCGCGCGCTCGTCGACTCGCACGTGCGCGAGTGCGCGGACTGTCGCAGCGAGCTCGCATTCCAGCGCGAAGTCCAGCAAGGGATGCTGCAAGCGCCGGAGCCGACGATCGATGCCCGCGCTGGGCTCGATCAGCTGTGGAAGCGCATCGACGCCGGCGAAACCGCCGCGCCGCGGACCGGAAACGTCGTGCGCTGGCTCGTCGCCGCCGTCGTCGTGGAAGCGATCGGGCTCGCGACGCTGTCGACCGGCATGCTGGTCAGCGCGCCGTATCAGACCTTGAGCTCGCCGGCGCCATCAGCAACCCGTGCGAGCCTGCGCGCCGTGTTCGCGCCGCAGATGCCGCAATCGCAGCTGCAATCGCTGCTGCAGCGCAATGGCTTGCAGATCGTCGCGGGACCCAGCGAAGCCGGCGCTTATGCGCTGGCGCTGACGGCGAACGCGAGCACGGAGTCTGCGCTCGCCGCTCTGCGTGCCGATCCACACGTGATCTTCGCGGAGCCGGTGCAATGAGATCGCGCTGGATCGCGTTGGCCACGTCGATCTTGACCGCGTGCGCAAGCGCGCCGGTTTCGATCACGCCGCCTGCGGCGATCACGCAGATGCAAACACAGCCCGACCGGCTGATCGTCGTCGCGGTGGCGAATCCGACGGACTCCGCCGCGCCGCGCGCAGGTTCGACCTTGCGCGGCTACGACGCCGTCCCGCGTTATGCCGTCAGCGGCGAAGCGCGCGCGACGCTTGCGGATCTGATGCGCGCCTACGATCTGCGCGAAGTCGCGGCGTGGCCGATCGTGCCGCTGTCGCTGCATTGCGCGGTGCTCGAGGTCGCACCGCGGGCGTCGCGCGACGAAGTGATCCAGCGGCTCACGCACGATCCGCGCGTGCGCGTCGCGCAACCGCTGCAGACGTTCTCGACGCTGTCCGACGCCGCGCCCACGCACGGCTACAACGATCCTTACGTCAGCCTGCAGCGCGGCTTTGCGGCGATCCAGGCGCAGGCCGCGCAGCAGTGGTCGCGCGGCGAAGGCGTCCGCGTTGCGATCGTCGACACCGGGCTCGACACCGCGCATCCCGACCTGAAAGGCCGCGTGCGCGTGCAACGCAATTTCGTCGACGCCGACGCGCAGCGCTTCGGCGCCGATCGTCACGGCACGGCCGTGGCCGGCGTGATCGCCGCGGTCGCGAACAATCGCGAAGGCATCGTCGGCGTGGCGCCGGAGGCGGAGCTGCTCGCGTTCAAGGCTTGCTGGCAACCCGATCCGCGCGCCGACGCGGCGCAGTGCAATTCGTTCACGCTGGCGCAGGCGATCAGCGCCGCGATCGAGTCGACCGCGCAGATCGTCAACCTGAGTCTTGCCGGTCCCGCCGATCCGCTGCTCACTGCGCTCGTGATGCGCGGCCTCGAGCAAGGGATGATCTTCGTCGGTGCAGTGCCACGCGACGGCTCGACGCTCGGCTTCCCTGCTGGGATTCCAGGCGTGATCGCCGTCGATGCCGCCGGAGCGCTGCGCGATGCCGAAGGCGTGCTGCGCGCGCCGGGCCGCGAGATCCTGACGCTGACGCCCGGCGGTCATTACGACTTCGCCTCCGGCTCCTCGCTCGCCGCCGCTCACGTGAGCGGAACGGTCGCGCTCTTGTTGCGCGAGTCGCCGCATCTGTCGGCGGTGGCGATGCGCGATCTGCTGCGCCGATCGAGCCTGCCCGACGCGTCGGGCCAGGCCACCGTCAACGCTTGCGCCGCACTCCTGAACCTCGGCACCAGCGGCACTTGCGCGCCGGCCGGCGCGGTCACGGTCCCAGCAGCGACCTTCGCGCCGCTGCAGATGAGGCGCTAGCAACTTTTCTCTCCGGCCTTCGCACTCACGCAGTGCGGAGAATCCACCACCGGAGAATTGCAGATGCGCGCGCAACGTTTCCTGATCGGCGCCTTGCTCGCTGGCGCGACCGCGATCGTGATCGTGGCTTGCGGCGGCAGCGGCGATGACGGCTTCACGGGCGGCATGCAGAGCGGCTACACCGTCGGCAAGCTCGTCGCCGACACCCCGAACGGCAAGTACGCGGGCGAGAACACGCCAGCGGGTCACGTCGACGCTTCGCTCAAGAATCCCTGGGGCATCGCCTTCAATCCCGCGGGCTTCGTCTGGGTCGCGAACAACCACACCGACACGTCGACGCTCTACGACGGCAACGGCAACAAGCAGTCGCTCGAAGTCGCGCTGCCCGAAGAGTTCGAGCCGACCGGCATCGTCTACAACGGCAGCGGCGCCTTCGCCGGCGCGATCTTCATCTTCGCGGGCGAGAGCGGCGCGATCGCAGCATGGTCGACCGGCACGACGGCACAGACCAAGTTCACGGCGAGCGACGGCGCGGTCTACACCGGGCTCGCGATCGCCGGCACGCAGCTCTACGCCGCCGATTTCCACAACGGCAAGGTCGACGTCATCGACACCAATTTCGCCAAGGTCGCCTCGACCGGCTTCGTCGATCCGAACCTGCCGGCGCACTACGCCCCGTTCGGCATCCAGGCGATCGGCAATCGCATCGTCGTCGCCTACGCGGAGCGCGACGAAGGCACCGGCGATGAATCGCCCGGCGCCGGCAAAGGCATCGTCGACAGCTTCAACACCTCGGGCGGCGACCTGGTGCGCGTGATCGGCACTGGCGGCGCGCTCAACGCACCGTGGGGCATCGCGCTCGCGCCGGCGAGCTTCGGCGCGTTCAGCAGCGACCTGCTGGTCGGCAATTTCGGAGACGGCAAGATCAACGCGTTCAGTCCGACGACCGGCGCGCTCATCGGCACGCTCAAGGATGCGGGCGGCACCGACATCGCGCTCGAAGGCTTGTGGGGCATCGCGTTCGGCAATGGCATCAACAATCAGCCGTCCAACGCGCTGTTCTTCGCGGCCGGACTGAACGACGAGGAGAACGGCCTCTACGGCAAGATCACCTGCAACGGCTGCTGATCATGGCAACGACAGGGAGGATCGCGGCATTCGCGCTCGCGATGGCGCTCGCGGCGTGCGGCGGCAACGGCCAGGGGCTCGACGACGACGGCAGGCCGATCGGCGAGAACACCGGCGGCGGTGGCGATCAGAGCGGCGACGGACCGTTCCAGCCGACCATCGAGGACATCCAGGCGCACGTGTTCACGCCGATCTGCAGCCGCTGCCATCACGGCGCGCTCGCGCCGCAAGGCTTGCATCTGTCCGACACGCGGACGAGCTACGACAATCTCGTCAACGTCGCGAGCCAGGAGGAGCCGCAGCTCAAGCGCGTGCTGCCCGGCAATCCCGACGACAGCTACATCATCCACAAGATCGAGGGCACGCAGGAGTCGGGCGATCAGATGCCCGATGGCTGCCCGAGCTCCGAGCCCTGCCTCGACCACGACACCATCGCCGTGATTCGCCAATGGATCGCCGACGGCGCCCCTCCGCCGGCATCGAGCAACATCCCGGCGCTGCTGGAGAGCGCGCCATGAAGTCCCTCCCACTTCTGGCTGCGCTCTCCGTTTTCTTCCTCGCGCCGCTCGCGCACGCGGAGCCGTACCTCGCCGTGCGCGAGGGCTTCAAGTGCATGCAGTGTCACGTCAACCCCACCGGCGGCGGCATGCGCACGGTATTCGGCAACGCCTACGCGCAGAGCAAGCTCGCGGCGGAGCGCATCGACACCGACGCCTATGGGCAATGGGCCGACGCGATGAAGAACATGATCACGCTCGGCGGCGATCTGCGCGCGGATTACAGCTACGTCGACGTGCCGCACGGCAAATCGAGCAACGCGTTCTCCACGGAAGACATGCGTGTCTACGTCGCGGCGAATGTGATCCCGGATCATCTGATCATCTACGCCGATCAGTCGCTGGGTCCGGGCGGCAGCGAGAATCGCGAAGCGTATGCGCGATTGATGTTCGACGAGGGCCGCTATTACCTGAAGGGCGGCCACATGTACCTGCCGTACGGCATCCGCCTGCAGGACGATTCCGCGTTCATCCGCGACGTGTCCGGGATCAATTACGAGACGCCCGACAACGGCGTCGAGCTCGGGCTCGAGCTGCCGTCATGGACCGCGCAGCTCGCGGTCAGCAACGGCAACGCGGGTGCGTCGGAGCAGGACGACGGCAAGCAGTACAGCCTGCGCGCAGAGTTCGTGCAGGCGATGTGGCGGCTCGGCGCGAGCGCGAACTACAACGACGCAGCCGGCGGCCGCAGGAAGATGGGCAACGTGTTCGCCGGATTGCGGACCGGTCCGATCGCGTGGCTCGCCGAAGCCGACTACATCGTCGACGACGGCTTCGCTACCGGTCGCAGGCGACTGTGGACCGGACTGCTCGAAGGTGATTGGGAATGGCGCCAGGGTCACAACGTGAAGATCACCGGGGAGCTTTACGATCCCGATACAAAAGTGCACAACGACCAGAACGCGCGCTGGAGCGCGGTCTACGAGTGGACGCCGATCCAGTTCCTGCAGGTGCGCGGCGGCTTGCGCTATTACGACGGCATTCCGCAGAACGATCTGCAGAATCGTCGGGTCGGATTCGTGGAGCTGCACGGATTCTTCTGATGCGCTTGACGCGGCACTTCGACCCGTGGAGTCTGTCTTAGCCGACACTCCACGGGGATCGCATGGGACTCCGCAACACCGAGACGCAATACGGCGCCGTCGCGAAGACGGCGCACTGGCTGATGGCGTTCATGCTCGTTGGATCGTTCTCGATCGGCTTGTACATGTCCGATCTGCCGCCCTCGCCGACGCGCCTGCAGTTGTTCAGCTACCACAAGTGGCTCGGCGTGCTCGCGTTCATCGTCGTCGCGCTGCGTTGGCTGTGGCGTCAGGCGGTCGCACCGCCGCCGCTGCCCGCCACGATGCGCCCCTGGGAAAAGGAAGCCGCGCGGATCACGCATCGCCTCCTCTATCTGTTCCTGTTCGCGGCGCCGCTGACCGGCTGGCTGATGAGCTCCGCGAAAGGATTCCAGACGGTGCTGTTCGGCAAGCTGCCGATCCCGGATCTGCTCTCCAAGGATCCGCCGCTCGGAGAGGCGCTCGAGGAAGTCCACGTCGCGGTCGTATGGTTGCTGCTCGGGTTGATCGTGCTGCACGCGGCTGCCGCGCTGAAGCATCACTTCATCGATCGCGACGACGTGCTCGCGCGGATGACCCCGGGCATCCGGCCGCCGACGCCGAAAGCATGAGGCATCTCGCGATCGGACTCGCCTTCGCCTGCGGCTCGGTCATCGCGGCCGAGCGTCCGCTGATCGCCGGCAAGAGCGAAATCGGATTCTCGGTGAAGCAGATGGGCGTCGCGGTCAGCGGCGACTTCAAGCGCTTCACCGCGAAGATCGATCTCGATCCCAAAAAACCCGAAGCCGGATCCGCGGAGATCAGCGTCGACATCGCGAGCATCTCGACCGGCACCGACGAAGGCGATCAGACCGCCGTCGACAAGGCGTGGCTCGACGCGGCCGGATTCCCGAAGGCGACGTTCAAGTCGACGTCGGTGCGCGCGCTGTCGGCCGATCGTTACGAAGCCAAGGGCGTGCTCTCGATCAAGGGCAAGCCGCGCGAGATCACCGTGCCGTTCACGCTCACCAACCAGCCCGACGGCGGCGCGGTCGTCGCCGGCGATTTCCAGATCCGTCGCACCGATTTCGGCGTCGGCGGCGGAGAATGGAACCAGGGCGATCTCGTCGCCAACGAAGTGCCGATCCATTTCCGTCTCACGCTGACCAAGGAGTCCAGATGAACCGCTTGATTGCCGCACTGCTCGTCGCGCCAGGCATCGCGCTCGCCGCGCCGGAGACCTACACCATCGACGCCGGCCACACGCATCCCGGCTTCGCGATCTCGCACTTCGGCTTCTCGACCTTCCGCGGCCGCTTCGACAAGACGAGCGGCACCATCACCATCGATCGCGACAAGAAGACGCTCTCCGCCGACGTCACCATCGACGTCACTTCGATCTCGACCGGCGTCGCCAAGCTCGACGAGCACCTGAAGAGCCCGGACTTCTTCGACGCGGCGAAGTACCCGACGATCACCTTCAAGGCGACCGACCTCAAGTTCAGCGGCGACAAGCTGGCTTCGGCGAATGGCGATCTCACCATCCACGGCGTGACCAAGCCGGTGAAGCTCGACGTGAAGAACCTGAAGTGCGGGCCGCATCCGCTCAAGAAAGTGCCCGCGTGCGGCGCCGACCTGACCGGAACGATCAAGCGCTCGGAGTTCGGCGTGTCGGCGTATTCGCCCAACGTCGGCGAGGACGTCAGCCTCGAGATCCAGGTCGAGGCACAAGCCGCCGCGCCCTGAGCGCGGCCGCGAAGAGCACGAGCAGCAGCAGGTCGAGGCTGCCGCCGCCGCGCTCGACCTTGGCGGGCTCCGGGTCCGTCGGCAGCGTGCCGCCGTGCCACAGCACGTTGAGCATCGCCATCTTGTCTTCGCGCACGTTGAGATCGTCGTCGAGGATGCCGCCGGCGTCGCCGCTGTTGGGCGTGTACGCCCAGTAGAACGTGCTGGTCATGCCGCGGCTGCGCAGGTAGTCGACGAACGCGTTCTGCCACTCGACGTCCTTCTGCCCGCTCGTGCCCTGCCCGTACTTGCCGCCCCATTCGCCGACGACGACGGGATGCTGATCGGCGAACTGGCCGAACAGCGTCTCCCAGTCGTCCGCGAGATTTGCGGGAAAGCTCGGCGCATTGAACGAGTCTTTCGGGTAGACGTCGGGGCCGTAGCTGTGCGGTGACAGCACCAGCTTGCTCGACGGGATCTGCAGCGGCTCGTAGCCCTGCGGCTGCAGGTCCTCGCCGAAATCCATCTCGGGATCGGCATCCTCGACGTCGTCGAAATTGCCGTTGATGCCTTCGACGAAGATCAGCAGATTCGGGTTCGCCTGCAGCACTGCGGTCGCCGCGGCTTCGGCCGCGGGTTTCCAGTAGTACTTCGCGTCCGTCTGGTTCGGATCGCCCGCGCTCCAGCGCACTTTGCCGTGCGGCTCGTTGTACAGGTCGATGCCCATGAAGTGCGGATTCGACGCGTAGCGCTGCGCGACGAACGAGAGGTCGCGGATCCAGTCGGCTTGCGTGTACGGCCCGCCGTCGTAGGTCAGGCCGTAGTCATCGGGATCGTCGACGAACCACTGCGGATACAGCCGCTGCGTCGTCACGCTGTGGAAATCGAGCACGATGTAGAGCCCCTGGCGATCGGCTTCGGCCATCCACAGATCGAGCACCTGCAGCGAGGTCTTGCCGATGATGTCCGGGTTGAGCTCGGGATTGATGAAGGACAGCTGATCGACCGGCGTCGTGTTGTAGAGCGTTTCCGGCGCGTACGGTACGCGCACGGCGTTGAAGCCGAGGTGCTTGATCTGCGCGATCTGCGCCTTCCAGCTCATGTTCCAGAGATATTCCGGAACCAGGATGGTGTCGTTGAAGCCGAAATGGCTGATGCCGCGCAGCTGCAGCGCGTGACCGTTCGGGTCGAGGATCTGATTGCCCTGCACCATGTAGCCCGCGCCGTGCGCGGGGACGGCGAGCGCAAGGGCCAGCATCACGATGGCAGCGCTGCGGATCATCCGCGGATTGTCGGCGGATCACGACGCGCGATCCGTACGGCCTCGGACACTACGAGGTCGCGGTGAGTCTCCGATACGCCGCCATGTAGCGGATCGCTTCCTTCGGCTTGCCGAGACGCTCGCACAGGAGCGCCAGGTTGTAATGGCAATCGGCGTTGTCCGGATCGCCGCGCAGCGCGGATGCGTAAGCCGCCATCGCCTCCGCATCGCGTCGCATGTCCTCGAGCAGCACGCCCAGGTTGTAGAGCAGCAGCGGATCGCTGCCGCATTCGGCGATCGCGTCGCGATACACCTTCTCCGCGTCGGCGTGCGCGCCGCGCTCGTGCAGCAGGCGGCCGAGGTTGATGCGCGCATCGAGGCGCAGCGCGTCGCTCTTCACGGCCTGTCGATACGCGCTCAGCGCTTCGTCGGTGTTCTGCGCCTCCAGCGACAGCGCGCGCTCGAACCATTCCTGAGCGTCGATGGGCTCCACGACGGGTGTCGCCTTCGCCTTGCGCTCGATCACCGACAGCTGGCCTTCGCGCGGATCGCCCTCGAACGAGAGCAGGTACTGACCTGATTCGACCTGTCGCTGCGCAGCACCGTCGCGAACGACGATCGACTCGCCGATCGCGCCGATCGACAAGCCCGTCAGCGGCATCGTCTCCGGCAGCTGCTTGCGCAGCTCCTTGAGCGATCGGTTGATGCGCTTTGCCGGGATTTTCGCGCTCGCCAGCGTCTGCGCGGTGCGCAGGATGATCAGGTCCTGGAAGGAGAAGAGATAGGTGTTGCGCGGGCCGCGCGCGGGCGCGACGAAACCGGCGTCGATCAGCGCGCGGATCGTGCTGCGCGGCAGGCGCAGCATCTTCTCGACTTCGCGGACGCCGTACTGATGCATCTTCGTATTGTCATTCCCGCGAAGGCGGGAATCCAGTTTTCGAGAGAACTGGGCTCCCGCCTACGCGGGAGCGACGAGATCACGAGGATTTTCTTTTCCGGGGCGCGTGATGCTCGGCCGTCGCGCGCTTCGCAGGCTTGCGCGCCACCACCGGCGTCTCGACGTGCTCTTCCTTGGCCGCCTCGGCGACGCGCTTGCCGCCGCCCTTCTTCTCGAGGCTCGCGCGCAGCGCTTCCATGAGGTCGATGACCTGTGCGCCGGTGCCGGCGGGCTCTTCCGCCATGGTGATCTCGTGGCCTTCGACCTTCTGCTCGATCGCCTTCTCGACGCGCTCGCGCACCTCGTCCTTGTACTGCGTCGGATCAAACTTGTCGGTCGACTGCTGCTCGATCAGCTTGTGCGCGAGCTTGAGCTCGGTGGCCTTCACTTCGATCTTCGGGATGTCGATCTCGCCGATCGAGCGCACTTCGTCGGCGTAGAGCAGCTGCTGCATCACGAGCCCGTTGGCAACGGGCCGGATCATCACGATGTACTGCTTGCCGCGCGCCGCCCAGCGGCCGATCGCGCAGCGATTGGATTCGAGCAGCGCCTTCTGGAACAGCGCGTAGGGCTTGGCGCCGCCCTTGTCGGGCGCGAGGTAGTAGGCCTTGTCGAAGTAGACCGGATCGACCTTCTCGAGCGGCACGAACTCGTCGATGTCGGCGGCGTGCGTGCCCGCCTCTTCCATCGCCTTGAGCTCCTCCGGCGAGAACATCACGTACTGATCCTTGGCGAATTCGTAGCCCTTCACCATCTCGTCGCGCGGGACCGGCACGTCTTCCTTGATGCAGAAGTACTGCTGGCGCAGCCGCGAGCCGCAGGTCTTGTGCAGCAGGTTGAAGGAGATCTGCCGTGACGCCTCGGTCGCCGAATAGAGCTTGACCGGGATCGACACGAGCCCGAAGGAAACCGTGAGCGAAGCGATGGAACGTGCGGCCATGACCGACTCCTCGAGTGACGCTCTTATAGACAGCGGAATCGCGAGCTAGGCCTTGCCGGCTTTCAACGCGGCCTCGAGGCTTTGCTTCCGCTTCAGCGCATCCTGCCAGCAATCTCCTGTCTTTTTCAAGCGTTGCGGCACATTGTTCATGCGATAGTCGAGCGGGTGCGCACCCGCTAATTCGTCCCAAGTCAAAGGCATGGACACCGGCGCGCCCGCCACGCCGCGCGGCGAATAGGCGACGTTCAGCGTCTTGCCGCGCACGTTCATGTTGTAGTCCATGAAAATCTTGCCGGTGCGCTTGGGGATGCTCCATTCCATCGTGATGTCCTTCGGATGCAGGCGCATCAGATGGCGGCCGACCAGCTCCGACACGTGGCGGGCAGCGTCGAAATCGATCGTGCGCTTGATCGGCACGAACACATGCAGGCCCGTCTTGCCGGAGGTCTTCACGATCGGCTCGAGCTGCATCGTGTTGAGCAGCTCACGCAGCCAGAACGCGACTTCCTTGCCCTTCTCGAACGCGACCGTGTTGAGCTCGGGCTCGTCGCCGGGTTTCTCTTCGCCCGAATAGATGTACGGATCGATGTCGAACACGACGTAATCGGGATAGTTGAGGATCGACTCCTCGAGCGACTGCGTCGACGTCGCGAAGTCGGTGGCGGTGATCGGCGAATCCTTGTCGAGCTTGCTGCGCGAGTGCCAGATGTGGAACTCGAGCGTGCCCGACTGTGCGAGCCACAGCAGCGTCGGCAGGTTGTTGCACACGAGATACTCGCCGCTCTCGTCGTTGTGCTCGGAGAACACGGTGATCGTGTCGACGAAGTCGGGCTTGCTCTGTTCCCAATGCTTCTGGAAGAAGCGCTGCTTGGTGATCCCATCGGGCATGCGGATCATCGTCAGGGGCCGGTCTTCCAGATGGCGGATGATGTGCGGCGACACCTGCGCGAAGTAGCGCAGCAAGTCGCGCTTGGTGATCGCCGGCTGCTGCACGGCGGGATTCGCCGGCCAGTAGACACGATCGAGATTGGTCAGCTTGATCGAGTGCGCTCCGACCGCGAGCGTGAAGTTCTTCGCGCGGTTGTCGAGCTGGGCGAGGACGTCCTCCACTTCGCCGCTCCCGCGAAGGCGGGAGCCCAGTTCTTCTTTCGGCACAGCAGAGGCAAAACTGGATCCCCGCCTTCGCGGGGATGACGAAACGTCCCGAAGGTCCACGTCGTCGCGCAATCGCACGAACACCGGCGCGCGCAGGTGGCCGTCCTCGGTCCAGCTGTGGAATTTCAATTCGGCGACGAGCTCGGGCTCGACCCAGGTCGTGGGATCGTGCAGCTCCGGCTTCTCGGCGAACGGACAGGTCTTGCGCTTCAGCTTCTCGAGCTTGCCCTTTACCTTGGCCAGCGTCTTGTCGTCGAAGCCGGAGCCGACGTGCGTGACGAAGATCAGCTGGTCGCCCTCTCGCCGGCCGACGAGGAGCGAGCCCAGCGACTCGCGCGCGCCCTGGCCTTTCGTGTAGCCGCCGATGACGAAGTCCGCGGTTTGCGTGGGCTTGACCTTGACCCACGACGACACGCGCTTGCCGGTCTCGTACCTGCTGTCCTTGCGCTTGCCGATGACGCCCTCGAATCCGGCAGCGATCGCCGCCTTGTTGAGCTCCACACCGTCGTCGCTCACATGCACGAGCTGCACGAGCGGCGACGGCAGCAGGCACTGCGCGAGATAGCGGCGCCGATCGCGATATGGCCGGCCGCGCAGATCGATGCCGGCGAAGAACAGCTGATCGAAGCAGTAATAGACGACCGGCGATTCGCGATCCGCGGCGGCGATCTCGCGCTCGTGCTTCAGCTGCACGCGATTCTGCAGCGCGTTGAAGGACGGCTTGCCGGCAGCGTCGAAGGCGACGATCTCGCCATCGAGGATCGTGCCGGCGGGATTGTTTTGTGCGAGCTCTGCGCACAATTTCGGGAACGAAGCCGACAGATCGAGTCCACGTCGCGACTTCAGCTTCGCACCGCTTTCATCGACGAACGCGAGCACGCGATAGCCGTCGAGCTTGGGCTCCCACATCCAGCTCGGATCGTTGAAGGGCTTGTCGGCGATCTCCGCGTGCATCGGCAATAGCGCTTTCGGCAGCGGCTCCGCACGTCCGGCCGGCACCAGATTCGTCGCCGGCATGCGATGCACCGGGGCGAACTTCATCTCGTCGACGGCGATGCTCGACAGCACCGATCGATGCTTGGCGATCACGTCTTCGGTCGTGACGAAGCGATCCTTGTGCTTGATCAAGAGCCACGCCTTCGGATCTTTCGTGCGCACCAGCGCGAACGAGCCTTTCACCTTCTCGCCGCGCAGCTGGATCGAGAGCTTGCCCTTGGCGAGACCGTCGCGGACCTGTTTCTCCGCGGCTTCGCGATCGTGGAAGAACAGTCCCTCTTCGTCGGGCGAGTAGACGCCGCAATCCCAGACGATCACTTCGCCGGCGCCGTACTGCTTCGGCGGGATGATGCCTTCGAAGGAGCCGTAATCGTACGGATGATCCTCCGTCGGCACCGCCATGCGCTTGTCCTGCGGATCGAGCGACGGGCCTTTCGGCACGGCCCACGACTTGAGCACGCCGTCGCATTCGAGGCGGAAGTCGTAGTGCAGGCGCGTCGCGGCGTGCTGTTGGATGACGAACATCAGCGGTCCGCTGTCGAGCGCGCTCACCTTCGCCGGCGGCTCCGGAGTGGCTTTGAAGCTGCGTTTCGCGGAGTATTCGCG